>FWPV01001153.1_pt1 | contig 64658 bp, 60 predicted proteins | sample 2228371 | NCBI WGS metagenome assembly FWPV01 (sample SAMEA103939776, study PRJEB20133) | metagenome
TACACTCTTTTAAACTGGATATCTCTGCTTCCTTCCGCTCTGTCTCGTACTGCGTCTCCAATTCAGCTAGCCTAGCGTTAAATACACTGGTTGTAACCGAATCGGTATACGCGGTATATTTCTGATAATAGTCTAATGCACTGCGGAAATCGCCCTTCAAAATTGAAATGTCAGAAAGGTTATAATACGCCTCCTTCATAGGATTGTAGTAGTTGTTCTTTTCCGCCAACTCAATAGCCTGAAAATAATATTTGCTCGCGATGCTGTATTTGCCCTTCTTCTGGTACTCTTTTCCGAGCACTACCAAGGTTGGGGCTAAATTGTAAATATCATTTTGGCTCAGCTCTAACGCCAACTCATAGTAGTGAATGGCCGAATCAGACTGGTTTAAGGAGGCGAAGTTGGTACCGAGGTTATGGTATGTGCTCTGTATGGAAGCGTAGTTTTTAAATTTCTGATTAATTTCAATCGCCTTTTTTAAATAGATAATGGCCGAATCGAACTTGTTCTGGCCATTGTACAAAGAGCCAATATTGTTGTAAATCGGCCCCAATTTGATTTCGGCATTCTTCGCTTTAAAGAAATACTCCGCTTGAAGGTAATGGCGCAAGGCATCGTTGTACCGGCCTCTTTTGTGGTTGATAATCCCAATGCTGAGGTTGTTGTCGCCTATGCCGGTTGTATCGTTGAGCGATTTGTATAGGTTTAGCGAGGTATTGAATTGATCCCAAGCCTGAGCATAATCATTCTCCATCATGAGCAGCACACCCTTGATCCGTATGGCTTTCGCTAAATCTGACATATAAATGGAGCCTTCTAAACTGCTTATGGCCAAATCCAGAAAATGCGCGCATGAATCGTATTTCCCGGTATAATAGTAAGCAATAGCGCGGCGAACCGCCACCCTGCCTAGGAGAGGTTTGTCATCCTCATCCGATTCCAAACCTTGGGAAAGTAGAGCCAATTCGGGTTTATAGCCGTCTGGATTTTGATGCAGCAAGGAGTCAATACGGTGCAGGTTCTTTTGAATGAAAGTGGAGTCACTTCGACCGAAGGAAGCAGAATGGCTGAGCAAGCCAAGGATAAGGAGTATTCTAATGGGTTTCATGCAGGGAGTGTGGAAAATTAGAGCTTTTCTAGCGAAATTTTCAGCGTCCCAACAAGGTTTCGCGAATTTTTAAGGCTTCCGGATTAGTGGACTGAACTTGAAGCCAGCGATTTACCCAAGATAAGGCTTCCGTTTTATTTTGAATGCGAAGGTTAAAATCGATCATGTTTCGAAACGCCGGAACGTAGTCGGGATCCAATTTCAGAGCTTGTTCGTAGTGCTTCTTCGCTTGCCGTAGGTCGGATTCTTGAAAGTAGATATAACCCAAATTATTCCAGGCAGCCGTTTCCGTTGGGTTCTTCTGCACTATTTCGCTTAAAAGCGACTTCGCCTCGGTTGTTTTTTGGTTCATCAGCAGCAAAACAGCGTACTCCGTCCCTAAACGGGTATCTTCTTTTAGCCGATTAAATGCTTCTCCCATCGCTTTTAAAGCTGGCTGTGGCAGATTCAATTCACTGTAAGCCTTGGCTAGTCGGTAGTATGTCCACGGGTCTTTAAAGGCCTTCCCTTGATCCAGTTTGACAGCCGCGCTGAACTCTCCCTTCAGGTAATGCAGGTAAATTTGTTGTTCTGTGAAGCTTCCCGGCTTGCTTTGCAGTAACCCGGCAGCCGAATCGAGGTAAAGCGATTTGGCTTCGAACTTATCGTAATACGCCAAATAGGCTTTGATCTTGTCGAGGAGGTCCGGATTGCTGTTGTTCACCGCATACAGTCCCCGAAACCGTTTTTTCGTACTACTGTCTTTGCTGTATTTCTTCCGTATATAGTGATCGTGCACCGTTACATGCGGAATATCGAGCGTACCCTGCATTGGCATGTGGCATTGCACGCAGTTATCCGACACCTTTAACCTCAACTCAGGTTTTTCTGAGCACGCTTCCGGACTCGTATGGCAATTCAAACAAGCTTGATTGAATACGGCCTTTCCCGTCACTTTTACAGAAACATGGGGGTTGTGGCACGTGATACAGGTGAGTTGCTGGCCATTGCTCTGCTTATTGCTTTGCACAAAACAGGCACTCATTTGCAAGCGCTGTGCATGGGATGCCATAATGAATTCATCATCGGCCCCATCGTAGCGAGGCATAAACACATTCATGTAATCGCTCAATTTCATTCCCGGCTTAAAATCGGCAAAACTCTTTCCTTCTTTTAAAACGGCATTGCCTTGCAAATGGCAGCGTTGGCATAAATCGACTTGCCGATCCCAACTGAGCTTAGCCGGGTTTACGATGCTGTAATCGGTTTCTTTGGTAACATCCACCAAAATACCTGCACGCTTCTGTTGCACGTGAACTTCACCCGGGCCATGGCATCGCTCGCAATCAATGCCATCCGGGATGCGGGTAAATTTGTTCACGCTGGCAGGGTCGAATCCGGGCAAGGCGTTGTGGCAGCTCATGCACTCCATGCCAATTAAGCGATTGAAGCGGCTATTGGCACCTTGTTCAAAGCCTGGCGGTAAATCCCATTTCCCTTCTTGAACATACCAGGTTAACGGTGCCTGGTAAACGTAGCCCTTGCTCGAGTACAAATGGGAATTGGTATGTTGTCCTGAACCTACAATGTAGTCAATACGCTGTTCCCTGGCGTAGACGGTATCCGAATTTTCTAACCTATACTCTTTGATAAACAGGGTATTATCTCGCCAGAAAGGCAAATAATAAAAATTGCTGAAGGAGTCGTAAACCGGATGAATGGAATGAAACCTAGCCGCACTTTTTTCACGCGAGGCTGAATCAAAACTCAGTCCCATGCCGGTATGAATGAAGGTTTCGTGTTTATCGGCATGGCATTGTTTGCAGGTGGCCATGCCCACGTACTTCACCGAATCGTGGTGATTAAGCCAAGGCGATGTTTCGGCCTGTTCTGCTCCCTCGTCTGTACCGACATGATCAGCACAGTAGGAAAACAGCAGAGCCACAAGGGCCAGCACCGACAAGACCGCCCAGGCTTTTCTCATAGCTTAGGAAGGGAACTTAGCCTGCCAATCCATCATGCCACCAAGCAGGTTTCTTACCTTGGTAAATCCAAGCGATTGCAAGAAAGCTTTAGCGTTGGCGCTGCGCGCGCCTGAACGGCAGTGTACAATTAATTCTTGGTCTTTGTACTCTTCTAAGTCATCTAAACTGGCCGGTAAGCTACCCAATGGGATGAGCTTCGCGCCAATATTAAATTCCTCAAATTCATAAGGTTCACGTACATCAATGACCATGGGATTTTCTCCTTGGTCTCTGCGCATTTTCAGTTCTTCAACTGTAATATCTTCCATTAGTGTTTGTTTAATTTTCCTTGGTAATAGTTGCCTTTTTCATCGCTGCAACGAATAAAGTAGATACCCGACTGCAAGCTGCTCACATCTATGCTTTGGCAATTCGAGCCGCTCAGTTGTACTCGTCCATCCAAAGAATAAACAGTAAACTGCTGGATATGTTCCAATCCTTCAATTCGAATTTCTGTGCTTGCCGGATTTGGGAATACTTTGGCAGAGAGCAGTTTCACCGGATTATGCGCCGATACAGGCTCCGGAATATCCTTACCAAAATGAACACGAATCATCGGTGTGCCTTTTACACTGCTTCGCTCCCATCTTCCACTTACATTGTACAACACATTCGGGTTGGCTGTATCTTGTCCTTGGAAGCGGTAATTGCGGTCTAATCCTACGTTCAGCATAAATGCAGTGTTTTGTGTCCATCCCACATGTACCCTCGAATCAAAATAGATGGCGGTATCCAAACGGTAAACGTGAAATCCGTTGATGGTATCCGTATAGTCTGGCAAGCCTGCGTTAAAGCTGTGAGCTAACACATCCACATTTTGATTCGGCGTTCCTATCGGGGCCAAACTGCGCCAAATATTCAAGGTAACCCCGCTGCTAACCGGTGCTTCGGCTTGGGTATAGTGGATGGAAATGGCCCTCAAGGTATCGCCTCGTTCCAAGTCAAACCTGCACGAGACACTCCCGGCACCATTGCGAATGCCATAGCCCGATTCAGCCGTACCGTCATCGTAGGCATAGTAATTCGCCAATTCTACATAGCGCATGGCCGAATCGTTTTCTTTTACGTCGTTTCCTCCCAAAATATCACCGAGGTAGCTTGTCAAGATTAGGTATGAACTATCGCTGCTATTGCTTTGCAAATTAAAGGCTGGCGTTAGCGCATAGCTATTCTGGCTGGCAGCAGGCAAGGATTGACCGGGCAATTTTACACCACCTACAACGCCGTCTGGATTTTCACCTGTGATGCCTACCGAAAAAGTCTCCCCGCTCGAACTGAGGTTATTCACCGCAACTGAATAGGCATTTTTTAGGTATTTAGGGAAATTGGTTTGCAGGTGAGTCCACGGTAAATGGGTATAGCGAACAAATGGCGATTCAGGCAAGTATACAATCGATTGGTCTTCAAAGACGGTATCTGCGATAGTTCGGCCCTGATTTAAGTAAACATAATCAACATGCCACTGCTTTAAGTTACCGATGAAGCTTTGGTAGTTCATGAAACGAAACTGGAAAGCCTCGTGGAAATAGGACGTATCATTCACCACAACGACACCCGCCTTGAAAGCTTGTCGCGTAATGCCCGGAGTGCTCCAAACGTTTACCCAAGCACCAATACGGTTTCTAAATTGAACAACCAAGGAGTCTTTCGCTTCCAAAACCTCAAAACTCCGTCCCTGCGCTTGGTAGAAGAAACTAAGCACCAAACTATCGCTTGGATCAAAACTGCTTAAATTTATGGCTTGGGAAGTGAGGGTATCTGCAGCACCGAAAATATTCCCGTTGATTCCTTCGTAGGCATTGCCTTGAGGGTCCAGACCGTCAAAGGTAGCCACATTGATACTGGGCGGATCTACCGGAAAATCCGGGTTCACAAAAACGGCGTGGTTCGTCCACCGAGCGGCATCGGGGTAAACCTTATCTGCACTGAAATCATCGAAAAATGGCAAGTTGAGGGTATCGGTTAAGCCATGGCTTGCTATACCGGATTGAAGTCCGAGCCAATAGCGCGATTGCACTCCCCCATACCCTTGCAATTGTGTGTTCTTTTTCAACGGAAGTGGGCTCTCTGTTTGGGCTTCAGCATGAATGGCTAAAGCCAGAATACAACCCAGAACTATACTTTTTCTTATCACCTTCTTATTTTATGGTCACGTTAACACTGCTGCCTCGGTACAATTGGAGGTCTGGACTATAGGACGGCGATTGACCAATAACCGTTGCCTGAGACGAATCGCTTATTCTGCCATTGGCGCTTACGCTGCCGAGTTTTAGGCCCATCGCTCCTAATATAATTCGTGCTTCATCTAGCGTGGAACCGTCTAAATCAGGAACGGGAACCTTGTCAACAGCTTGTTTACCTCCGTTACCAATAATCAAACTGATAACGCTACCCCTCGGTATTTCGGTATTTACGCGGATTACATTTCCTTTATACAATTGTTTGATTACCGCGTCTTCTGCAATATCCTCCACCGTATCAATTTTACCGAGTTTCAGTCCTACACTCTCCAGTATAAAAATCGCTTGCTTGATGTTTTTGTCCTCCAAGTCGGGCATTTGCACCATAGGTACATCCCCTCGGTTAATGCGGATATAAATTTTTCGGTCTTCTTTCACCCTACTACCACTATCCGGAATCTGCTCGATCACCGCATTTCTGGGGAAATTTTCATCGTACAAGGAGTCTAGAATTTCATAGCGAAGGTCTAATTCTTCTAAGAGGTTTGAAGCCTCATCCACTTGCAAGCCATATAGCGATGGCACATACTTGCTTTCGCCATGCCGGGTTACCGAATCGAGAAATTTATCTACGCCCCAAAGAATCAATGCTAGAAAAACCAGCATCGCTAGTAGATTGATCCATAAGGGCTTATACTTTAGTACTTTAATCATTGGTTCTGCGTTAATCGGTGTTTGCCGTACTCTAAAATTTGGTCAATAAAATCGAGTGGTTTATACCCGTTAATGGCCGTTTGATGGAATATGCAGGTCGCCGGCGTCATGCCGGGCAGGGAATTTACTTCAATAAAGACGACTTCTACGCGCCCATCGCTAAAAATACGCACAAAGGCATCGATTCGCGCATACCCTTCAATTTGGAGTTCTTTCGCTGCCTTTTCAAAGCTTGTTCTGACTGCATCGGATATCCGTTGACGCTCTTGCGGATCTTTGGCGTAGCGGGCCGGCGTGATATTCTGACCTTGTCCGGCAAGAAACTTCTCCGCTAAGGAAAGAATACCTTTTTCGGCTAGCGATTCAGAAGCTTCAAAAATCTCGTATCGAACTTGCCCGTTTTCCAGGTGAGTAAGCAGTCCGCCTGTAATCTCTAAAAAATGAGCGGCGCCTGCCGGACTGATAAGCTCTTCCACTAAGAAATACCGTTTCATGGGGATTTCCTCTTTCGGGTCAATATGAAGCGCTTGGGCAGCGGCGGAAGGCAGTTCCTCACTGGTGCGGAATATCAAATCGGCAAAATGTGTTAACTCCGCTGCTGAGTTTATTTTCTTTACAGCAGAGCTGCAGCCATCGTCAGCCGGCTTAGCGATAAGCGGATACCCGCAGGTTTGTTCTATCTCTTGCAGCAAGGCTATTCGGTCTTGCGACCACGATTTCTCCTCCACCAATACCGCTTTGGCTACACTAAAACCAGCTGCTTCCAGTTTTCGGTTGGTATCGTATTTATTGATGGTAATGCGCGAACTCAGCACACCGCTTCCGTTATAGGGTAAGCCCAATTTTTCCAGTTTCTCTTGCAGAGCTCCGTCTTCCCCCGGTCTGCCGTGTAAGGCTATAAAAACCTCGTCAACCAGCTCTTTGAGCTCCTCTAAACTGATTCGCTTTGGAATCATGACTGCATGGTCGGACTTGTACCTTTCACGTATGGAGGCACAATCGTTTACAATCTTCTCCATGGCTGGGTGTCGTTGAAAATGCAATACCTTTTCTTTGATATCATCGGCATTGTCTTTCAACATGATATTCGTGGGGAGAAGGTGCAGCTCAAAGGCTTCGTCGCTTCCGGTTAAGAAGACCGGAATTGGATCGTATTTGGTAGAGCTGGAAAGCTTTTCAAAGATATTTCTTCCACTTTCTACGCTGATGTGGCGTTCAGTAGAATAGCCACCCATCACTACGGCTACCCTAATTTTCTCTTGCTTTTGTCCGGTCTGATCGAGCTTGGTTTTCAATTCATTCAACACCTTCTGGTACGCCTGAGGAGCATTGGCATAGTGCACCCGTTCTTTGAGTGATGTCTCAATGATGTACGTGAGGAAATCGCTCGGATTCAGACCAATCTCCGCTGCTTGATGAAAGAAGAAGGAACTTGGCATCATGCCGGATGTGGTATTGGGGTCGTTCAGAAGGATCTCGCCTGTCGAGGTATAGAATCCGTCAATACGCGCATATACGTTAAAGTTAAACAGCTCAAAAAGCGTAACGCAGGATTCGCGTATCCGTTCTATTTCAGCCAAAGGCAAGTCGATAGGAGTTAGCTTACGCGATAAGCCAGGCAAGTACTTGGAGCGGTAATCGAAGAGCTCCTTCCCTTTTACAATTTCAGTTGGCGGCAAGGCCACCGGCTTTCCATCGGTATCTTGTACCACGATACAGGAAAACTCGCGTCCTTCGATAAAGTCTTCAATCACTACTTCCGACTCCCCATCTTTTGCCTCCAAGCGAACAAGAGATGCCCCGGAGTGAAAGGCTGCTCTCAACTTTGTTAACAGCACTTCAGGCAGGTAAACCCATTCTTTGTTCAATTGAACGGGCATGCCTAAACCTTCGCGGATATCGGCCATGCTTCTTACCCACTCCACCTGCTCCGAAGCAGAAAGTGCATTCCACTCTTCGGAGTGCAGCTCATGGATAAAAAACGATTTATTTAAGGCCTTGGACAAGTTTGCGCTGTCTTGCACTACACTGATGCCCAAAGAAGAACCTTGTTTGGCTGATTTGACCAAAAACGGCGTCTGGAATTGACCTTGAATTCGCGAGATCACGGCTTGCGGATTGGCATTCCACTCAGCGCGGGTTACCGAAAGCCCTTTTGGCGAAACCAAGCCGGCTGCCTGAAAGAGCTGCTTTTGCAGTTTTTTATTGATACCAAAAGAAGAAGCAAACAATCCTGAGCCGGTATACGGTATGCCATGCCATTCGAGGAGTCCTTGGATGGTCCCGTCCTCAGCAAACGACCCATGCAAAGCCAAAAAGACTACATCGGCTCGCTGTCCTAATTCCTCAAACCGGATAGGCTTTCCAATACTGCGCAGCATTTCCAGTTGTGCTTCCTTGCTCAGTTCGATCGATTCTGCATAAATCTGATACGCATTGGGTGAATCAGGCAAGTAGTCGATAGGTGGATAAAAGTCGCGAATACTGCCTTTGTAGACATATTGCCAATCCAATTCAACCAAATTATTGAAGCTATCCACAAAAATCGGAATGGCTTCAAATTTTGTCTTATCCAAGTTATCGTATACCGTGCGGCCACCGGAAAAGGAGACTTCCCGCTCCCGACTGCTGCCTCCGAAAAGGATTGCTACTTTTATCATTCCTTGCAAATATAAAGTTGAGGCGCTAAGCTCCAATCACATACCCGGATGAGTTATAAACCAATGTTGGAGTTTGTACAATTCACTATTCAATACTTACTTTGGAACTCCTATTGCATAAACTGGAGTACCATGAAAAAAATAATCGGTCTATTTCTTTTAGGTTTCGTTGCTTTGGCTGCCAAGGTAGAAACGAACGGGTTAAACAATCAAACATGGATTCTGAGTGATTCCACCAACGCGGCAACCTTACCTGATTTATCCCTAAAGGATATGGAAGGCAATACCATCAATGTAAAAGACATGGCCGACAGCGGCAAAATTACCGTCTTCTCTTTCTGGGCCACTTGGTGCGGGCCGTGTAAAAAAGAATTGAAGAACATCAATGAATTGCTGGAAGACTGGGAAAATGACTACAATGTAAAATTGGTGGCCGTTTGCACAGATGATAGCCGTAATGCACCGAAAGTAAAGCCTTACGTAAACGGTCAGGGTTGGGAGTTTCCGGTTATTATGGATCCCAATCAAGATTTTCAGAGAGCGATGAACGCGCCGAATATCCCATTTACCGTGGTCGTTGACGGAAAAGGTAAAATTCGCTATACCCACCTGGGCTACGTTGAAGGCGATGAATACGAGTTGGAAAAGAAACTCAAAGAGATAGCCGGAAAATAATTCGGTCTGTTTTAAGCGATTTAGGAAACCACCATCCGAACGATGGTGGTTTTTTTCTTATTTTTCAGCATGCTTCACAGGCTTGTTCACCTTTTGGGATTTCTTTCAGCGTTTGTACTCGCGGTACTCTTTCTTATTTCGCTCCACTTGCGATCATTTTGGGTGGTCTTGGTACCGTTTTACGCCCTCATTATTACCCCTTTTCTGGATTACCTGTCTGGACTTAATCACCGCAGTCAAAAGCCGGCTGAGGCATTTCCTCTCGCTCTGTACCAACTTATTCTTCTGCTCTGGGTTTTTGTTCAAATCGGACTCCTAGGCTATGCTGTGGTTTATTTGAATGAGCATCCACCTCAGTCGTTTTTGGAAGGCTTTGCTCTTATAGTGAGCATGGGCATAATCACCGGAGGAATTGGCATCACGGTTGCGCACGAATTGGTGCATAAAAAAGAAGCCTGGGCCAAACAGGCCGGTGCGGTTTTATTGTCGACTGTAGCCTATACCCATTTCATTATCCAACACATTGAGGGACATCATGTTTGGGTAGGAACGGATCAAGACCCAGTAACGGCTAAAAAAGGACAATCCATTTACCAATTCTTGCTTCGTGCCATTCCACACGGTTTTACTCAGGCATGGCATATTGAAAAGGCTCGCTTAAAAAGAAAGCAGCTGGCGATGGGAAGCTTCCAGAACCGCATGCTACGCTATTTTTTGGGTTTCCTGTTTTGCTTCAGTTTGTTTTTTGGATTAGCGTATATACCAAGCGGCTCGATGCACTGGTTTGTGCCCGTATTTTTGTTTGGGCAAGCCATGGTAGCATTCAGTTTGCTCGAAATGGTAGATTACCTGGAGCACTATGGATTGACGCGATCAACAAAAGGCAATCGATTGGAACCGGTGGGGTATCAACACAGCTGGAACTCAGGTCATCGCATCAGTAATTTTTTGTTGTTTCAATTGCAACGCCACCCCGACCACCACAAGGATTGGCTAAAATGGTATCCGTATTTGGAAAGCAAACGGGAAAGTCCGCAACTCCCTTCAGGTTATCCGGCTATGATTCTTCTAGCGGCAATCCCTCCTTTGTGGTTTAAAGTGATTGATCCATTGCTGGAGAAATACGAACGGGAACATGCAGCATGAGGTATGGGCAAGCCGCCAGCATGGGAATGCAAAGAAGAATTAAAGCAAATACGCTTCAGCAGTCGGCCGGGCTTGAAAACCACTAACCTAAGCCCACATCCAAGGCCATCATCACTACAAAACCGAGTATTAAGCCCATGGTAGCTAAGTCGGTGAACTTATCTTGTTGCGTTTCCGGGATTACCTCTTCCACCACCACATAAATCATGGCTCCTGCAGCGAAGGCCAGGGCGTACGGAAGAATAGGCTGAGCATACCCCACGGCGATAGCGCCAATCACGCCGGCTACCGGTTCAACCAAAGCACTGGATTGTCCCCACCAGAAACTTTTCCAACGACTTAAACCCATCCTCCGAAGTGGTACAGCTACAGCAATCCCTTCCGGGAAGTTCTGTATACCGATACCTATTGCTAAAGCTAAAGCCGATCCGAATGAGAAATCAGGGTGTCCGAGGCTCACGGCGCCAAACGAAACGCCCACGGCTAGTCCTTCCGGAATATTGTGAAGGGTAATAGCCAAGACCAATAAGATGGTTCTGTTCCAACCCGTTTTTATACCCTCACTTGCGGCGATGGGTGCGTTTAAGTGAAGGTGGGGTAAAATCTTATCAATCAAATAGATAAATGCGGCTCCTCCGATAAAACCAACCGCTGCGGGAATCCAGGCCCAACCTTGTGAAAATGACTTTTCAGAGAGCTCAATGGCTGGATTTAAAAGCGACCAAAAGCTCGCTGCAATCATTACACCTCCGGTAAAGCCGAGCATCAAATCGAGCCATTTCCGACTCAAGTTTTTGAAGAAAAAGACGAAGGCAGCACCCAAGGCTGTTAATCCCCAAGTAAAGGTTGTACCCATTAAGGCTTGCAAGGTGGCACTTTGCTCCCGAAACCATTCAAACATGTGTTCCATCTTATATTGCTTTAACCAGTATGTGCGCGCAGGATTTTTGTCCTAAGAAAATCGCTTGACCATCTTTAACGCTAATTTCTAAACTGCCGTCAAATTCGTTGATATCATTGACTTTGAGCTCACTCCCAATGCCCAAGCCCCATTTCTCCAACATCTTTAAGAATGCCGGACTGTGATCACTCACGCCGGTTAGGACATAGGATTGGTTTTTATCGGCTTTGGTCAGTTCAATGAAGTTGTTTTTTGCGAATTTCCCCTGTTTATCAGGGATGGGGTCGCCATGTGGATCGTATTTGGGGAAATTGAGGAAGGCATCCAAGCGATCAATTAGCGCATCCGATTGAATATGCTCGAGCTGCTCGGCCATTTCATGCACCTCTTCCCAGCCAAACTCCAGTTTATCGCAGAGAAATACCTCCCACAAACGATGTTTGCGTACAACGGAAACAGCCACATCTCGGCCTTTGTCGGATAAGGTTACGCCTTTGTACTTTTCGTAGTCGACCAAGCCCTTATCCGAGAGCTTTTTGATCATATCGGTAACCGATGCCGCGCGGGTGCTCATCTCTTCCGATAGAGCATTGGTGCTGACATCTCCCCCATCTGAAAGCTTGAATATCGCTTTCAAGTAGTTTTCTTCTGTAAAGGAATACATGGCAGCAAAAATAGTATTTTTAGACTTATCTAAAAATATTTTTAGAATAATTACAGTTTCCGGTAAAAATACAAAACGGGCTTAATGCCGAAAGTGGCTTCCGATAAGAGATAATAGCCGGAATCCGTTAAGGCAATGCTCTCCCCTTGTATTTCTTGGTTTCCATAAGGCAAAGCCTCCGGAACCTGACTCAGTTGATCACGAAAATCGACGCCTCCTAAAATAGTCCACAGCATCAAGCTCTGATACGTTCGAATAGCCACTTGGTTGCCTCTCAAATTGGAGGAAGCGGCGGTAACGTAGTTAAACGGAAAACTCCCACAATACACCAGCGTGTCTTGCGCAGGTAGCGTTTCGCGGAAAGGCAGTCCGAATAGCATACTGCGGTTATCCCGCTTGGTGACCAGGTAGACATCGCCCCGGCTTTGATCGGCTAAAAGGCCTTCTACGTCATGCGGTTTGTCCGGATAAACTAGCCTCACCTGACTAGCTTCTCCTATACTGCTCGTGTCGCCAAACAGACTGTCAGTATACCGCGGTTCGTCAATTCGGTAAAGGCTAATATCTTGACGCAATTGCTGGTTATCGCCAAACTCGCCAACATAGATATAGGCACCACCGTCTTTCTTCTTGACTACTTCTAAGTCTTCCCAATCGGTGTTCGTCCAATTAGACGCGTAAACCGTCCAAACGAATTTGCCATCCCTCAAGCGCATCAGGTACAAAAAAGGATCGTTGCCTGAATCGTTGTGAACCCAAGCATAGCCCGGGTTGAGCCTGGATGCGCTCATGCCGCTGCATTCCTTGATCCAAAGAATGGTATCCAAAGCGATTGGATTCTGAGCATACAGCACGGATTCTCGCAAGGCTTCTGCATTGTACTTTGCCTCGAAAGGCACATAGTCTTTCCAGTAGTGGACTACGCCGTTTTCTGCAGGCTTTTGCTCTTTTTTACACGATAAACTGAGCAGCAGAATCATACCAAGGCCTAGGCTTCGCTTAAGTAACATTTTCAATAGCTGTTGTTCTAATCGGGACGGAACGCTAGTTTCGCAACATGCGAGTAAACGATATCCAAATTCCGACAGGGAAGATACAATCCTGGGAGCAGATTAAAAGCGTATTCGAACAGCTCTTTAAAACCGAGCTTCCTGATGTTCAGGCTTTCGAATTGTGGTTGGAAAAACTGAGCGAAATTGAAAGCTATATCAGCGAAGACCTAGCTTGGCGCTATATCCGCATGACGTGTGATACCAATAACAAGGCCTTGGAAGAGGATTACTTGAACTTTGTGAGCGCCATTCAACCGCATATCGCTCCTTGGGAGGATAAGTTAAACAGAAAGTTAAACAACAGTCCGTACCGTTCTGAATTTCAAGACGAAGCATTTGGAATATATTTTAAAAAAGTAGCCCGTTCCATCGAATTATACCGCGAAGAGAACATTCCGCTTTTTGTAGAATTGCAAACTGAATCGCAGAAATACGGCAGCATTAGTGGAGCCATGACGGTTGAACTCGACGGCAAAGAACTCACCTTGCAACAGGCAGCGAAATATTTGAAGAACCCGGATAGATCGGTTCGGCAGCAGGCCTTTGAAAAAATTCAGGAACGCCGTTTGGCCGACAAAGACACCTTGGATGAGCTATTGGATAAGCTGATTCAAACCCGCAATAAAGTGGCTCGTAATGCTGGATTTAAGAACTTTAGGGACTATATGCATGAATCCTTAGGCCGCTTCGATTACAGCATTGAAGATTGTTTCAAATTCCACGATGCCGTAGAATCAGCAGTTGTACCCTACGCCAAGAAATTGAGTGAAGAGCGATTGAATGCGCTGGGATACGAATCACTTAAGCCTTGGGATAGCGATGTGGATTTGAGCGGAAAAGAAGCGCTGCACCCGTTTAGCGATGGGAAAGAGCTTGCGGCTAAGACCATTGTAGCCTTTGACCGACTCGACCCCTATTTCGGCGACGTGATCCGCACCATGCAGAACAAAGGTCAGCTGGATTTAGACAGCCGCAAGGGCAAAGCACCGGGTGGTTACAATTATCCTTTGGCCGTTACCGGTTATCCGTTCATCTTTATGAATGCGGCCGGAACACAGCGCGACTTAGAAACGATGGTACACGAAGGCGGGCACGCTATCCACTCCGTCTTAACCAAAGACTGGCGTTTGCAGGCCTTTAAAGACTTCCCTAGCGAAGTGGCTGAACTGGCTTCCATGAGCATGGAGTTAATCAGCATGGATGTATGGGATGAGTTTTATCCAAATACAGCTGATTTAAACCGAGCTAAGGCTGAACAATTGGAAGGTGTTTTAAAAACCCTGCCTTGGATTGCTACAGTGGACGCGTTCCAACATTGGCTGTATACCCATGAACATAAGGTTTCGGATCGTTTGGAAGCTTGGGAGCGAATCTCTTCCCGCTTTTCTTCCGGTCTAACCGATTGGACCGGCTATGAAACAGCCAAACACTATGCTTGGCAAAAGCAATTGCACATCTACGAAGTTCCCTTCTACTACATCGAATACGGCTTCGCTCAACTGGGTGCCATTGCGGTTTGGAAGAACTACATGGAAAACAAAACCAAAGGACTGCAGCAGTACAAAGATGCCTTGAGCCTCGGCTACACGAGAGCTCTTCCGGAAATCTACAAGACCGCCGGTGCCCGATTTGACTTTTCTCCGGCCTATGTGCAGGAATTGATGGACTTCGTTTACGCCGAATACCAAAAAGTGAAGGCATGAAAATCATTTGTATAGGTCGGAATTACCGGGATCACGCCAAGGAGTTAAACAACGATATCCCAACAGAACCGGTCATCTTTTTAAAACCGGATACGGCTGTTTTGAAAGAAGGACAGGATTTTTACCTCCCCGATTTGTTCCAAGAAGTTCACCACGAGGTGGAACTTTTGGTGCGCATTGACCGACACGGCAAGCATATCCAAAGCAAGTTCGCTAGCAAGTACTACAACCAGATTGGTTTAGGTATTGATTTTACAGCGCGCGACAAACAAACTGAATTGAAGAGCAAAGGATTGCCTTGGGAACTAGCGAAATCGTTTGACGGGTCTGCCTTCATTTCATCATGGTATGATAAAACCGAATTCGGTGATCTGGGAAATCTAGAATTCAGCCTGAACCGCAATGGAAAGCCGGTGCAGAAAGGTACTACGGCCGATATGCTATTCCACATCGATGAAATCATTGCCTTTGTATCGCAGTATTTCACACTTAGAACGGGCGATATACTCTTTACCGGAACACCGGCAGGTGTATCGGCTGTGCACAAAGGCGATGAGTTGGAGGGATTTATCCGGAATCAAAAACTATTCACACTTCGGGTAAAATGAGGTCCGTGTTTTTTACACGCTCTTTCTTATGTTTGTGTGGATGGGAGGTAAACAAAAACTGTTTCAGTGGCTGCTTGTCCTATTTAGTCCCTTGATTACCAAGGCACAAAATAGCGAAACCTCCTTTCGTTTTCCACTCGATACACCTGCTTACCTTTCCGGTACTTTTGGCGAATTTAGAGGTTCTCATTTCCATGCCGGTATTGATATTAAGACCTTCGGACAAGAAGGGCTCGAGGTTCTTTCGGCTGAAGACGGCTATGTCTCGCGCATTAAAATCTCTCCTTACGGTTACGGTAAAGCCATTTACATCACACACAACAACGGCTATACCACTGTTTACGGTCACCTAAGCCACTTTGCTCCGGAAATTGAAGCGTATGTGCGCCGACAGCAATATGCCAAGCGAAGTTTTAGCATCGAATTATTTCCCAAAAAGACGCAATTCAGAGTTCGGAAGGGAAAACTCATTGCCTACAGCGGAAATACCGGTGGCTCTGCTGCCCCTCACCTTCATTTTGAAATTCGCGATTCAAAAACCCAAGATATTCTCAATCCTTTACGCTTCGATTTAGGCATACCCGACACGGTTAGTCCGCAAGCGCTAAGTGGCTTCCTTATGAAAAGAGACCGAAGCTACCGCATGGAAAATGGCCTATACCCGGAATTTGGTCGTTTTGATTTAAGCGAGCAGGATACCGTGCAGCTGCGTGTTCCGGAAGGTACCTATGGATTAGCCATCGCCGCAAAAGACTTTTTAAACGAAGACACAAGCAATGTGCTCGGTGTATACGGTATTGAAATATGGAAAGGCCAGCAAAAGCTCTATGTGAGGCAATTCGATCGATTTTCATTCTCTGATGCACATTACATTGACTTGCTCAGCACCTACATAAAAGGTTATCCTCCAGTGGAATACTGCTTTAAAGAATATTGGATAAGCCATGGTTTGAGCCAGTATTTAGACGATGGCTGGATAGCGGTTCAGAACAAGCAAACGGACACACTGCAGCTGCGTTTATACGATGAAAAGGGTAATTCTACCTCGAAGGTTTTGCTTCTAAAAGGTTTACCATCAAAGCAAATCAATGAACCCGAGATGCCGGCTGACTTCGGCGAATTGGTGTTTAAACAAGCTCATACATTTACGCCATCAGCCGGTTACGCTGTCGATTTTTTTGCCGGCTCCTTTTTCGATAGCACCTTGGTAAAAGTCCAATTGAAAGCAGGCGAAACGGACACATTAATTTTAGCCCCCTTGGATCACTTTGCACATGAACGCTACCGCATCATCTTTCCTTTAACGGAAGAGCAAATGAAGAGTCCTGAAAAATGGTGTATCACCCGCTTAGAAGAGGATGGAAGTCTGGCTTATGTTGGTTCGCAGCAGGCTGGCGCTCAGGTTAGTGCGAAAACCAAAGCTTTTGGTCGCTTCTTCCTGGTAAAAGACGAAGAAGCCCCGACCATCGGTGATATTCGCGTTGAAGCCTCCCGTATTCAAATTCCCATTCAAGACAATTTCTCGGGTATAAATCGCTATACCGGCACCCTAGACAACCGCTGGTTTTTGTTGGAATACGACCCAAAAACAAACCTGTTGACCGGCGACTTAAGCGAATTTAAGTCGGGCGAAAAACTAGAATTCAAATTAACTGTTAAAGACAATACCGAGAATAGTTCGGAAATCATACAAAGCATACAGATACCATGACATTAAAAGTAGGCGATAAAGCACCCAGCTTCAATTCAATCAATCAGAGCGAAAAGTCCGTAAAATTGAGCGATTACCAAGGCAAAAAGCTCGTTTTGTACTTTTATCCGAAAGACGATACCCCAGGCTGCACGGCAGAAGCCTGCAATTTGCGCGATAATTACCAAAGCCTTTTGAAACAAGGTTATGCGATTTTGGGAGTGAGTCCCGATAATGCCAAGAAACATCAAAAATTCATCGATAAGTATGAATTGCCTTTCGACTTGCTGGTAGACGAAGACCATGCTGTGGCCGAGGCCTATGGCGTTTGGGTAGAAAAAAGCATGTACGGCCGCAAATACATGGGCATTGCACGTACTACCTTTATCATCAATGAATCAGGCGTGATTGATGAAATCATTGAGAAAGTCGACACCAAAAACCATACGAATCAGATCCTTAAATAGACTTGAGGTAATCGAAATTAAGGTTATCGAAGTTGCCTGAGCTCATCAGCAGCAGAACACTGTTGCTGTAATTTTGGGCCCTGAGGTATTCATCCAGCATAGCCGAATCGGTTACCACCTGCACGTTGCCACCAAAGGCTTCACATACTTCTTCCGGATCCAAGGGAGCTAATTTCTTGTGCGCAATAACCGCCGGGTTAAAGTAAACAATGGCTTGATTGGCTCCTTCAAGGCATTGGTGGTATTCATCCAAAAAGGCCTTATTGAGCGAACTGAAGGTGTGCAATTCAAATACAGCAATCAACTGTTTATCCGGGAACTGCGCTCGAACACTTTGTACGGTAGCCTTTAGCTTACTCGGCGAATGGGCAAAGTCGCGGTAAGCCTTAAACCCATTTGAGTCGACTATTAACTCTAAACGTCTGGCGGTTCCTTTAAAAGACTGCATCGCTTCTAAGGCTCTTTCTTTGGAAATACCCATCTGGGCTACTAACTCGATGGCTCCCGCCATGTTTTCCAGGTTATGCTTACCAAAAATGAGCATGGGGTAGTTCTTCCCTCCTGCTTGAACTTGGGTTTTGCCATCGGTGATGGTGAATTCCGGACATACGTAAGGCAGTAAGTTTAAATCGTTTCGCTCTTTGCAAAGTGCTTCGAGGGTTTCATCCCCATCAAAATACGCCAAAGGTGCCCCTGACGGTAATTGTTGGATAAAGATTCGGAATTGTTCCACGTAGTTTTCCCAAGTAGGAAATACATTGATATGATCCCAAGCGATACCGGTGAGTTGGGCCAATTGCGGATAGTAAAAATGGAATTTCGGTCGCGGATCTAGGGCACTGTTCAAGTATTCGTCGCCTTCAATCACGATATACGGCGCATCGCTCAATTGAACCATGGTATCGTAGCCATCGATAATAGAACCTACCAGGTAATCGAAAGAAACACCACATTCCTTTAGGATATGCATGACCATGGCCGTAGTGGTTGTTTTTCCGTGACTCCCACCAATTACAATGCGGGTTTTGTCCTTAGCATGTTCGTAAACGAATTCAGGAAATGAATAAACCTCTAAGCAAAGCTCTTTGGCTTTGATCAGTTCCGGGTTATCGGCCCGCGCATGCATACCGAGGATTACCACATCCAGGTTTGCATTCAGCTTCTCCGGAAACCAGCCAAACTCGGCCGGCGCAATACCCGCGACTTTCAAGCGACCTAAACTGGGCTCAAATATTTCATCGTCACTTCCCGTCACCTTCCAGCCTAAATTGTGAAGGCAAAGCGCCAGGTTATGCATAACGGCTCCGCCGATGGAAATAAAATGAACCTTTTTCATACTGCTTGATGTCTGAGTGCAAATAACAAATTCTGGTTAAGCTAAAAAAGAAAATGGCGCCACTTGGGCGCCATTTGTATACGTGTGCAAAGCGTTTTCTTAGAAGGCAGTCCAGTAATCGGCTACGTAGCCTGTCTTTTTCGGCGAGATACACATCACCGGAACACTGGAATGTTTGTTTACAATCTGCTGGGCGTATGTTCCAACAATAAATTCGCTGAAGCCTTTCTCCTGCTGACTCATAATCATAATTAAGTCGGCATTGATTTCATCCGCATACTGCAGGGTATCTTCTGCCGGATTACCCGGATAATTTTCATCATCCAATATTTTGGTGGTGTACTTCACGCCATTTTTAGTCAATACCTCTTCAACTTGCTTCAAATTAGCTGTCATACGTTTTTTCAAGAACTCATCGTCTTCTTGTACGCTAAACACGTGAATCGTTGAGTCGTATTTCTTCGCTAAGTGAATTGCCCACCAAACCTTTTGTTTACTCTCCATGGTTAAGTCGATTGGCATCACAATGTTTTGGTAGCCGTTATCGAACTGCTTTTCCTTCACCACAACAACCGGAACCGGCGAAGCAGCTATAACGCGGGAAGCGTTGCTACCTACCAACTGTTCTATCCCGGAGGCGCCGTTTGTTCCCATGATAATGGATTCTACGTCGTTCGCCTCATCTTCAGCGTACTCTACGATAGTGCTGTAGATGCGTCCGCTTTTGATTTCACTGCGGCATTTTACGCCTGATTCTTTTAAAATCTTTTCCGCTACCGAGTCTAATTTCTCTTGCAACATCTGGCCTACCATACCGTCGCGGTAGGAGTTCTTTTGCCCCCAAATGCTACCAATAAAGCTGTCTTCGAAAATGTGCATGATGCAGATTTCATTTCCAAAAGAGGCAGCTACTTTAACAGCATGTGCTAGGGCATTTTCCGCAACCTGTGAAAAATCGGTTGGGACCAGGATGGTGTTCTTTTTCTTTTCGCTTTGCATGGATTAATTGATTTTTGCTTCACGAAAATAGGAATTAATCATGAGCAAGCAAATGACAGAAAGTGAGCTAATCTTGAATGCGGATGGCTCAGTTTATCACTTGCAGCTTTTACCGGGGGATATAGCCGAAACCATTTTTCTAGTTGGTGATCCGGAAAGGGTGAGTGAAGTGAGTAAATACTTCGATACGATTGAGTTACAGAAGTCGCACCGCGAATTTGTTACCCATACCGGATTATACCAAGGTAAACGCTACAGTGTTTTATCAACCGGTATTGGAACAGATAATATTGATATTGTTTTAACCGAATTGAACCTACTTTTCAATGCCGATTTAAAGGAAAGAGTATTTAAACCGGTTCGCAAAAGGATTAGGCTAATACGACTAGGTACTTCGGGGACTGTTCAGGCAGACTGGAATCCGGGCATGGTGGTGTATAGTTCTGAAGCGATTGGTTTAGATGGTTTAGCATGGCATTATGGCTACGACTCCACGCTTGTGGATTCAAATTTCAGCAACGTGACTAATTGGTCGGAATTATTAGCTAAACCCTACCGGATTGAGGGCTCGCCAAGTTTAATCGCTCTCTTTTCTTCATGCTTCACTCCTTCCGTTACCTTAACCTGCACCGGATTTTACCATCCGCAAGGCAGGGCATTGGAGTCTGCATTTCCCTTAGCCTTTACAACAGCCAGTTTGGCAAAGGCCGGGGTTCAGAACCTGGAAATGGAAACGTCGGGCATCTACCTCCTAGCAAACTACTTTGGCTTTGAAGCGATTTCCATCAATGCCCTTTTAGCAAATCGGAGCACGGGGCAATTCCATTCAAGTCCTTCTGCCGTTATTGATACGATGATTCAGAACGTGCTTGAAATCATCGCTACTGCCGACAAAGCGACTGAATAAGTGCCGAATGGGCCGGATACGTTTGTGTCAATTCGGCAGCCTTAGCTAATTCAAAATCAGCGAAATCAAAGCCGGGCGATACCGTGCAGCCCACCAAAGCAAAGCCTTGTTCTACTTCGCAGCGACTAGCAAACCAAGAGCCTGCGGGAATCCAAGTTTGGATCTTTTCTCCCTGGCCTAAATCTTTACCTAGCTTATGGACTATCAATTCACCCTTCGTATTTAACTCGTAAATGTGCAGTACATTTCCATCGTAATGATGCCAGAGTTCATCGCTTTTAATGCGGTGAAAGGCTGAAAACTCGCCGAACTGAAGAAGAAAATAAATGGATGTACACAGGTTTCGTGCCTCGTTATGTCCCATCAATTGAGGAAAACTAGCCATAAGATCCGATCGGTAAACCTCTTTGTAAGCACCGCCTTCTATATGCTTAATCAGTCCTAACTCTTTGATATAGCTTACTGCATCCATGGGTCGAAAATAAAGAAAGCTAGCTTGTCAGGTTTGGGTTTTATCCCCACTCTTATGTGACTAAATGCCGCGAGCTAATGGCATGCTTTTAGAAATGAATAATTAGATTTGAATTAAATACGCAGATAATAATTGAATTATGGCAATTGAAGTAACCGACAGCAACTTTGAAGAGGTTGTATTAAAATCCGACAAGCCTGTATTAATAGATTTTTGGGCTGAGTGGTGTGGGCCTTGCCGCATGGTAGGACCTATTGTAGAAGAAATGGCAGGAGAATACGATGGTAAAGCCGTTATAGGTAAGCTTAACGTAGACGAAAATCCTGAAGTAACCGTGAAGTATGGTATCCGCAGCATTCCTGCGCTTCTATACTTTAAAAACGGAGAAGTTGTAGACAGACAAGTTGGTGCAGTGCCGAAAAGTGCACTTGCTCAAAAACTGGACGCTCAACTCGCATAATGGAATTAACCCGGCCGTCGTTATTGCAACGACGGCTTTTTTGTGCCCATGAATCAGAAAATCACCAATCAAGAACTGGATGTCTTTGGCAACCTGGAGTTACTGGCCCGCCAAGTGGTGGAAGGCTTTATTACCGGTTTGCATAAAAGTCCATTTCACGGGTTTTCTGTGGAATTTGCAGAACACAGGCTTTACAACAGCGGCGAATCCACGCGGCACCTTGATTGGAAAATATACGCTAAGACAGGAAAGCTCTTTGTTAAACGCTACGAAGAAGAAACCAACCTGCGCTGTCAACTTATTATCGATGGAAGCTCTTCCATGTATTTTCCTGAAAAGGGCCTGAGTAAAATGCGGTTTTCTGTTTACGCAGCAGCGGCTTTGATGCATTTGATGAAACGACAAAGGGATGCATTTGGACTTACCGTTCTAAGCGATCACATCGACTTTCAATCCGAGACTAAATCGTCTAGCAGCCACTATTTTTACCTTATTTCAGAACTTGAAAAGCTGTTGCAGCGTCCGGTAGAGGCAAAACAAACCTCCTTAGCACAGAGCTTAGACCTTTTAGCTGAAAAACTTCACCGTCGTTCTATGGTGGTTATTTTTAGCGATATGCTTCAAACCAGTGGCGATGAAGAAGCGTTGTACAAGAGCTTACAGCATTTGAAGTTCAATAAACATGAGGTGGTATTATTTCATGTTCAAGATAAGGCGCTGGAAGTGGATTTTGAGTATGCCAACCGGCCTTACCTGTTCATAGATCCGGAAACAGGACAACAACTGAAACTCAACCCCAACGAGGTGAAGGAAGCCTATGTGCTGGCTCAAAAAGAGTTTAAAACTAAGTTGAAGGCCCGCTGCGACCAGTATAAAATTGACTTTATCGAAGTGGATTCCGGCTTGGATTTTAATCAAGTCTTAGCCCCTTACTTGGTGAAGCGCGGTAAGCTTTACTAGCCCTTGTAGCTCGTAACGTGGCGTTCCTTTTTGCTATCGTAAATATCAGCAATTGTTACCAAGATTCCTGTTTCTTCTACACCCCCGAAACCCGGGTTAATACAGGTGCCAAAGCTTTTCATGGTAGCCGATAGATTCATGTAAGAATTGACCAAAGGCGGAATGTTTTCGCCATTCTTGCGCACAAATTGATTTAAAACCTTGTGCCCCTCTTTGTAATCCAGTCCATCAAAGTCCCCAAAATGCACGCTCATATCTGTTTTGTAGCCCAAGGGTTCTTTCGGCACAACAAGCTGATCATGGTCCGGGAAATAATGTTTCATGAAATACAATATCATATCGCGACTTTCCGCATGGTAGTGCGTATACATGGTGATTTTACCAAAGAAGTACTTCATCTCAGGGTAATCGATAACCAATGCACCTAATCCATCCCACAAATTATCCAAGGAAAATAATCCTTTTCTATTGTTCATACTAGGCTGATAATTAGGCTGAACAAAAGACCTACCTAACTCAATAGTATAAGGCAGGTACTCCTGGAGAAACTTGGGTGAAAAGTCGAATAACTCGGTGGTGGCTAGCTCAATATGTCCGTTGGGAAGTATCGCTTTTGAACCCAAAATAAAGCGGTAACCGCCCACAATTTCTTGGTCTTCAGGATTCCAAACCAGCAGCTGATCATAGCAATTAGAACTCGTATCAAATTCGTCTAAATCAACTTCTTGTCCTGTACCTCCACCCGCGGTGCGGAATGTCAGTTCACGCAAGCGACCGATTTCCAGCATGGTGTTGGGAGCATTATGCTGGTTTACGACATAAATTTCATTGCTGCCAAAATTGGCTTTACGCACGAATGTGTCGGCATTCAGCTCACGTAATAAAGCCTCACGGCTAATGGGTTCTATAATCGGATGCATACGAGATCTGTTGGAATCTAAAGCGATTCGAGCACAATTTACTCTGTCAGGACTGAATAAATCAAGTAGCTCGGCTATTTCGAGCCGAATGTGTCAATTACATTTTGGGAAACACCGGTAAAGGAATAGCCTCCATCGTGGAAAAGGTTCTGCTGCGTTACATACCGTGTAAGGTCAGAGAACATGGCCACACAGTAGTCTGCACAAGCCGAAGCTGGCGCATTTCCGAGTGGTGAAATCTCATCGGCATAATTGAAGAAGGCATCGAATCCCTTCACACCCGAACCGGCCGTAGTCATGGTTGGCGATTGTGAAATGGTGTTTACACGAACATGCTTCGCCTTGCCATAGTGGTATCCAAAGCTTCTAGCGATGCTTTCCAAAAGGCTTTTCGCTTCTGCCATTTCGTTGTAGTCAGGGAAGGTACGTTGAGCAGCAATGTAGGTCAAAGCCACCACAGAACCCCAATCGCTTATGGCGTCTTTTTTCCAGCAGGTTTGCAACAAGCGATGGAACGACATAGCGCTGATATCGAGGGTTTTGTGCATGAAATCGTAGTTCAAGTCGGTATAGGCACGGCCTTTACGTACGTTGAGCGACATGCCCACAGAGTGTAGGATAAAATCGATTTTTCCGCCCAAAATCTCCATGGATTGGTCAATCAGATTTTCTAAGTCGGCATCCAAGGTTACATCAGCGCCAATAACCTGGGCATTGCATTTTTCAGCTAAAGCATTGATTTCACCCATTCGAAGCGCGATTGGCGCATTGGTCAAGGTGAAAACAGCTCCGGCTTCGTGGCATTTTTCAGCTACCTGCCAGGCTATGGATTGCGGATTTAATGCTCCGAATATGATTCCTCTTTTTCCTTTTAAAAGCTGATGACTCATGATTTTTCTGATTTTGTGCAAGTTTAAACTTTTTCCGCAAGTGGCGGAAGACTCCTTCTATTTTACTTAAGGCATGAGGCGGTAATGTACCCACTTACCCTGGTTGTCTTTGGTATATTCTATTCGGTCGTGCAGGCGACTTTCTCTCCCCTGCCAGAACTCAATAAGGTTTGGAATGACTACATAGCCACCCCAGTGCGGCGGACGAAAAACCTCTTTGTTATCAAAGTTCTTCTCCGTTTCGATTAAACGTTTTTCCAAACTCTCTCGGCTATCAATTTCTTCGCTTTGATCACTAACCCAGGCTCCGATTTGAGAACCTCGTGGTCGGCTGGCAAAATACGTATCGTTTTCTTCGCTGCTAAGCTTCTCTGCTCGTCCTTCAATACGCACTTGGCGTTCTAACTCAGGCCAGAAAAAGGTTAAAGATACCCGGTTATTGGCCGCAATCATTTGACCCTTTTTACTGTGGTAATTGGTAAAGAAGCTGAAGCCTCGTTCATCAATTCCTTTGAGCAGAACTATGCGTGTGCTGGGCTGTCCCTCTGGCGTAACGGTAGAAATGGCCATAGCATTCACCTCCTCTACCTCGCTCTCCATGGCTTCTTTAAACCATTCTTTAAATTGTTGCAAAGGATCCTGTTTTACCATGGATTCAGTTAGTTCCCTTTGCTGATATTCTCGGCGTATGGCGGCAATATCCAATTCGTGACTCATGCTGCAAATTAATGGAAGAATTTCATACTGCTTTCGCTTTATTTGCCTTCTATGGAAAAATTACCCCGGGAAAGCAATCCGTGGCAAACCTTGTCGGGTGAAGTAAAACTGGATACCCCTTGGATAGAAGTTACCTTACACCAAGTACTCAATCCCTCCGGCTCACCGGGTATCTATGGTGTAACGCGGTTTAAAAACAAAGCCATCGGCATTTTGGTTTTAGATGAAAGCATGAATACCTGGATTGTAGGACAATATCGCTACCCTATTGATCAGTACAGTTGGGAAATTCCGGAAGGCGGCGGACCGCTCAACGAAGACCCTCTCGAAGCAGCGAAAAGGGAACTGAAGGAAGAAGCCGGCATTACCGCTCAAAACTGGCAAGTGTTGCAAACCTTACATACCAGCAACAGTGCTACGAACGAATACGCGATTATCTATTTGGCCACAGGACTCCACATGGGTGAAAGCGAACCCGAGCCGGAAGAACGTTTGCAAATACGGAAACTTCCGTTCGAAGAACTGTATCAACGTGTCAAATCCGGAGAGATAACCGACAGCTTGACAGTTGCCGCAGTACTAAAGTTGAAACTCTTACTGCTGGAAGGGTTTTTGATTCATTAAAGGAAAACAATATGAGTATGAGTACAACCACTAAGATCGGTTTAGACACCGCAAAGTCTGAAGAATTAGCAAACGGATTAAACGACTTATTGGCCAATTACCAGGTCTTCTATTTGAATACCCGTGGATTTCACTGGAACATCAAAGGAGAAAAGTTCTTTGAGCTTCACCTGAAATTCGAAGAGCTCTACAACGACCTCGTTTTGAAAATTGATGAAATTGCTGAACGGGTTTTAACTTTAGGCTTCACGCCGTTGCATTCATTTGAAGATTACTTAAATGCCTCCGCAATTCGTCCGGCCAAAGACATCAGCAATGGCAAAGAAGCCATGCAATCCATCGTTTCCGCTTTCCAAGTGGTGCTGAGCAAACAAAGGGCACTCTTGGATTTGTCGGGAGATATGAACGACGAAGGTACCAATGCGCTGATGAGCGACTATATTCGCGAGCAAGAAAAGCTCGTTTGGATGTATTCGTCCTTTTTGGGCTAAGCTTTCGTTTCTGAATTAACTATACTTGCAGCCGATTTATTTGAATCTATAAGATGAATTACCTGATCATGGCGGGGCAAATGATCCTCGCACTATCTATATTAATTTCCCTCCATGAGTTAGGCCACTACTTGGCTGCCAGAGCTTTCGGTATTAAGGTGGAGAAATTTTACCTCTTCTTTGATGCTTGGGGCGTAAAGCTTTTTTCCTTCAAAAAAGGCGATACAGAATATGGTATTGGCTGGCTTCCGCTAGGCGGTTATGTTAAGATTGCCGGTATGATTGACGAATCAATGGATACCGAGCAGATGAAATCCGAGCCTCAGCCTTATGAATTTAGAAGCAAACCGGCTTGGCAACGCCTCATTGTGATGTTGGCCGGGGTAACCGTGAACATCATATTAGGTGTATTAATCTTTGGGTTCAACCTCTCCTATTACGGCGACTCCTACCTCCCTAATACAGCGGTTGTTCACGGAATCTATGCCTCCGAATACGCCAAGACACTTGGTTTTCAAGATGGTGATAAAATTGTATCCATCAACGGCGTGAAGCTGGAGAAGTTTGAAGAAGTATACAATCCGAAGTATATCCTCGATAAAGGAACGCGGTATACGATTGAGCGAAACGGCACTCAGCTGGAGATTTTAATGCCAGATACGGCCTTGGCTACCATCGCTCAGTTAAAGATGAAGTCGCTTATTGGTTTCCGACAAGGCTTCAAAGTCGGCGAAATCAGCAAAGGCAGCAACGCACAAGCAGCCGGACTGAAAGAAGGCGATAGCATACTGCGCGTAAACGATACGCAGGTAGTGTATTTCCACGAGTTCCAAGAAGCACTGGCGAGAAACAAAGGCAACGCGATTGATTTGACGGTTTTTAGAGATAATCAAGAGGTTGACCTGAAGGCCGAAGTTACCCAATCAGGTACCCTAGGTTTTGCTGTCGACGCAGAAAAACTCGCTTTTGAGACCGAACATTATGGGTTTGGCAAGTCGATGGCGATAGGCGCAAGCCGCGCATTCGAATCGCTTGTCATGAACATCAAGGGCTTTGGTAAAGTCTTCAGCGGCGAAGTAGACCCGTCTAAATCGCTTATGGGACCGATTCGTTTGGCTACGGTTTTCGGTAGCGATTGGATTTGGCAGAAGTTCTGGGGTTTAACAGCCCTTCTTTCTATGGTGCTAGCCTTTATGAACGTTTTGCCAATTCCTGCATTGGATGGCGGACACGCTCTTTTTCTGTCGATAGAAATGGTCATTGGACGCCCTCTTGGGGATAAGTTCCTCCAGGTAACACAGGTGATCGGAATGGTAATCTTGCTGAGTTTGATGATCTTCGTGTTCGGCAATGATATCTGGAACCTCGCAAAATAGAAACCGTTTCATACTGAGTCTTTTAGTCCTGCTTTTGGCCGGAGTTCAAGCTCGTGCACAGAGTAGCTTAGAGGCTGTACCGACCGATACAACAATTAACGCGGACTCCACCAAACAGGTCTCCATTCTCATCGTACCGTTTAATCCGGCCATGTACTTCTCTGATGCCGATAAAGACATTAGCGAACAGAGCAATGTAGATCAAGCGAAAGTGAAGGATAAATTCAATGGAAGCCTTGAAGCGACTTTGAATGATCACATCGGACTCTACTATGCTACCAAAAGCTTATCCAAGCAACCGGATGCGTCAGACGACCTCGACATCATCTTTGGTTCTGTGAACTACAAATCAGAAACCAAACAAAAAGAGGAACTGAAAGAAGAAGGCAAAGAGGAAGGTAGCGCAAAGAAGTTCTTCAAAGGTCTGAAGAAGACCATGAACAGCGTGGTAGGCGATACAACGGAAAAGGCGGAATCAACAGAGTCTTACATGAACATTTCATTCGACGATAACCGCCTTATTAAGTTCCTGACCGATAAATACAAGGCTGAATATGTGCTGTTTATCAACCAGTTTGAGGTGAAAACCGATTACAAGACGTGTATCGATCTGCAATTGAGAAAATACTACCGCGAGATTAAGGTTCACTATACCCTGCTTTCCAAAGACGGCAAACAGATTAGCGGTAATGTGATTACCCTGCCCTACCACAGCAATGAGAATAAGGTAGAGAACATTGTAAAAGAGAATTTTGGGGAAGTATCCAATCAGATACTCAACAAAATCTACAATCAAAAATGAGCGAAAACTACTTTAGTTGGTATGGAATAAAGCCTGCCTTTTTTCCCGATGAGAAGGCCATCAGAACAGCCTATTATCGGCTTAGCCTAGAAACACACCCGGATCACAGCAACGACCACGAAGAGGCCATGCGCTTGAGTAGCTTAAACAATGCCGCTTATCAAACCCTGAAACAGTTTGACACCAGACTCCCCTATCTTTTGGAGCTATTGGGATACTATACCCCTGAAGAAAAGTACGCTTTAGACCCGGAATTCTTGATGGAGATGATGGAACTGAATGAATCGATCAGCTTTGCGGAAGGGGAAGAAAAGAAAGGTTATGAAACTCAAGTTGAGCGCTTGGAGTCAGAATTAAATGCATCACTAGAGAAGCTGTGCAAAGACTGGGATGAAAGCCAAGAAAAAAGCCTTCTTGAGGCTATCAAAGAAGGCTATTATAAACGTAAATACTTGCGCCGACTTCGTCAGAATCTAAACGACGAGTCAGCCGAACTCTAGCGCTTGAACGGCAAACCTCTGAGGCTGCGACCAGCACCCTGAAGCTTGTTCATGGTTTTCATCATCTTGCGCATTTCCTCAAACTGCTTCATCAGCTTATTCACTTCTTCCACACCTTGTCCTGAACCCATCGCAATGCGCTTGCGGCGACTACCATTCATCAATTCCGGTCTGCGGCGTTCTTCCGGCGTCATGGATTGAATAATAGCTTCAATACCTTTAAACGCGTCATCGTTGATATCGATATCTTTCACCGCCTTACCAACCCCCGGAATCATACCCATCAGGTCTTTCAGGTTACCCATTTTCTTAATTTGTTGCAGCTGAGACAAGAAGTCTTCGAAGTTGAATTCGTTGCGGCTCATCTTCTTCTGCAAGCGATCCGCCTCTTCTTGATCAAAGACCTGTTGCGCGCGCTCTACGAGTGACACGATATCACCCATACCCAAAATACGACTCGCCATACGATCCGGGTGGAACACATCCAAAGCTTCCATCTTCTCACCCATGCTCACAAACTTGATAGGCTTGTTCACTACAGATTTGATGGATAAAGCCGCACCACCGCGTGTATCACCGTCGAGTTTGGTCAATACCACACCATTGAAATCCAATCGCTCGTTAAAAGCCTGAGCTGTATTTACCGCATCTTGACCGGTCATGGAATCCACCACAAAGAGAATTTCAGTTGGGTTAACCGCCTTTTTCACATTGGCGATTTCCGTCATCATCTCTTCATCCACACTCAATCGACCTGCGGTATCGACGATAACCACGTTAAAACCGTTCGACTTGGCGTGTTTGATGGCATTTTGAGCGATCTGAACCGGGTTCTTGTTTTCAATTTCCGTATAGACCTCAACCCCTACTTGTCCGCCCAGCACTTTCAGCTGGTCAATGGCCGCCGGGCGGTATACGTCGCCAGCCACCAAAAGGACATTGCGGCCCTTGCTTTTGATGTATTTGGAAAGTTTTCCGGAGAAGGTGGTTTTACCCGAACCTTGTAAACCGGCAATTAAGATAATAGCCGGATTGGCTGTCAGGTTAAGTTCTGAAGTGCTTCCACCCAGTAGTTCTTGGAGTTTATCGTTGACGATTTTCACCATCAACTGTCCCGGAGAAACAGCCGTTAAAACGTTCTGTCCCAATGCCTCAGCCTTCACCTCATCGGTAAAAGTTTTGGCGATTTTATAGTTTACGTCGGCCTCCACTAAGGCTTTCCGAATTTCCTTTACGGTTTCAGCAATATTAAGCTCGGTGATTTTTCCCTGACCCTTCAGTGTTTTGAAGGCCCCTTCCAGTCTGGCACTTAAATTCTCAAACATGATTATTTCCGCTATTTTTTGTGAGCTTTGCAAAGGTAAGATGGAGAACACGAATCCCCAATTGAAAAATCCAATCGTTCTATTCGATGGATATTGCCATCTGTGCGATGGCAGCATCAGCTTTATCGTAAAAAAGGAAAAAGGAACGGTGCTGCGTTTCACACCCTTGCAAGGCGAAACCTTTAAAGCCTTGAACGCTACGATTCCTTTTCAGCCTATTCCCGACTCTATTCTGCTTTACGAAGACGGCAAGTGGTACGCAGAATCGGATGCGGTATTGCGCATCGCTCGCTACTTAAAGCAGCCTTACCGTTGGCTTTCCGGCCTGCTGCTTGTTCCGCGATTTTTGAGGAATTGGGTTTACAAAATTGTGGCCCGCTACCGTTATGCTTGGTTCGGACAGCGGTCTACCTGCAGACTCCCTGATCCACAGGAACGAGAGCGTTTTCTGCCCTAAATAGAACTTTGAAAAACGCCTTCAATAGCTCACCTTTGCAAGCAATACCATGAAAAAGAACGTAGTCTATGCACTTGCTGCTCTTAGCCTTCTGGCAGCCTGTAAATCAGAAACAAAAGAAGCCAATGAGCCCGTTAAAGAAGACCTGAGTTTTTACCAAGAACAGGTTCAAACCGCGCTCAACAGAAAAGATATTCCGACCGCCTTGGTTAACTTGAATTATATCCTGGGCAAGGATAGTACCCGTCAAGGATTGCGCGATACCTTGTTTTACCTTTATGCCGAAACCCAAAATACCTTCGGTGTAGCGAATGTAGGTTCGGAAATTTTGAAATACCGTCCTGACGATTTAGCCATCTTAGAAGCCACAGCCGAAGCGATGAAATTGAATGGGGAGTTTGGTACTGCGGTGAATATCCAAGAACACATGTTTAAGTTAACAAGCGATCCGAGAATCAAGTTGATGGTAGCTGAATCGTATGCCTACCAAGAAAATATCGAGAAAGCTGAAGAGAGTATTCGCTGGGTAATTGATAATTATTCGGATAAAGACACCATCAAAATTGAGCGCCCGATGGTTTCTGAACAAAACAGAACCCAGAAAATCAAAATGACCGCGGTAGCACACCAGTATTTGGCGCAGATTTATTCTGAAACCGGACAAAAAAGTAAAGCTATGGTAGAGCTCGAAAAAGCCTTAGCCATTGAGCCTTACTACGATTTAGCGCTGTTGCTCAAACAAGAATTGAAATTCGGTAAGAAGCCTCGTCGCTAAGACCTTGGCGTCCAGGTAATTTCTTCCTGCTTGTCCAATAAGGCCTGGTACCTCGCTAGTACAAACAAGTAATCGCTTAGGCGATTGAGGTAGCGAAGTATCAGGCTTTCTATTTCAGCTTCAGCAGCCAAGGCCGTAACCAAACGTTCAGCGCGGCGACAAACACATCGCGCCACGTGCATCATCGCTAGATCTCTGCTTCCGCCCGGTAGAATGAAGTTCTTCAGCTCCGGGAGTTTCGCATTCATGGTATCCATAGCTAATTCTAAATCTTCGATATCCGCTTCGGTAATATCCGGAACCACCATCTTGGATTTAGGATCGGAGGCTAGGTTAGATCCAATGGTGAAGAGCCTATCTTGGATAAACTTCAGCCTGTTTTTTTCCGTTTCATCTAAAGCCGCTGCTGCGCAGTAGCCAAGGTAGGAGTTCAATTCATCTACCGTGCCGTAGGCCTCAATACGCAGGTGGTATTTGGGTACCCTTACGCCACCTATAAGAGAGGTTTCGCCTTTGTCGCCGGTCTTGGTGTAAATCTTCATGCTGCAAATTAATACAAGCCTTGCGTTAAAATGAAAAAAGGCCTCCCGGAGGAGACCTTTCTTTGTCTATGGTGAATATGAAGTTTACTGTACGTTCAATGTTCCCATGTTGGTAATCTGTCCGTTCACCACAGCTACTCCGCTGAAGCTGGTATCGCTGTATGGCGCCGGAGGCATGATGTCAACCTGGTATGACGCGCCGGGTAGTCCCTTAATCATGAAAGCCCCACTGCTATCTGAATAAGTTCCAAAGGTGTCGCCATTGTGAATAGCCCAAATTTGAGCCACCATATCTGGATCCAAATTACCTTGAATAATTCCATCGATTCCTTCCGTAATAGTGCGCAGAACGGGTTTTAAGATGTATTTGCCATTACCAGTCTCCACGATAGACTGTGAGGCATCAAAATCGAGCAATATGGTATAGGTGATATCCGGAATCAGTGTTTGCTGAATTTGCAATTTTAATCCCGATTGCTGTGCGCTTGGCGTTTTTAGTGGGTACGACATCCCGCCCTTAACCACGGTGTTTCGGTCGCCAAGGATCAAACGCAATTGCGATATCTTTCCGCTTGGCAAGCTCGCACTCGCGATCAAGGTATCCAATCCATTGGTAAAGTCGAGTAAATTGTAAACACCCGGAGCCGTCATAGGCAAGGTATTCCATCCATTCACATCGGAATGAATCTCAACGCCCACTATTTCAACGTTTACTTCATCATAAGGTCCGGGAGCATCGGTCATGCGAACATTTACTTTCGATACACCATTTCCGGTTTCACTCCCGTCATCGGGTGTACAGGCAATCATCGCCATACAGGCCATCCATGCCATACTTGCTAATTTCCAATTCATAATCTCTTTCATTTGGTGTACTAGGTGTATGACAGAAGCATTGCCATAAATCGAAATAGTCCCAATTGAAATCGTTTTCTCCTGTTTATCAAAGAGATAGAATAGAAAAAAAGGCTTTTAGCGAGTTTGTGCCAGCGCTTTACAGTCTATCATTATGAAAGACTAAATCCGGGAAATTCTTAGAATGAAAGGAATGAGGCTATTTGCCATCCGACTCCACCATGCCGTCGCGCAAACGAATAATGCGCTTGGCTCTTTGAGCGATGTCTTCTTCGTGTGTAACAAGAATCACAGTATTTCCTTGTTCATGTATAGCTTCAAAGAGCTCCATAATCTCTTCGGATGTCTTGGTATCCAAGTTACCTGTAGGCTCATCGGCCAAAATGATGGAGGGATTGTTTACCAGTGAACGGGCTACCGCTACTCTTTGTCTTTGTCCACCAGAAAGCTCATTGGGCTTGTGCAGCATGCGGTCTTCCAAACCCACCTGCTTCAGCACTTCAGCTGCCCGCTTTAATCGATCTTCCTTCGATACCCCGGCGTAAACCAAGGTTAAGGCTACGTTTTCTTGAGCGGTTAACCGAGGCATTAAATTGAAACTTTGAAAGACGAAACCAATTTCTTTGTTCCGTATTTCAGCTAATTCATTATCGCTCATTTCGCTTACTTTTTTTTTGTTCAGTAAGTAAGTGCCTGAGCTTGGGGTATCTAAGCAACCCAACACATTCATTAAGGTGGATTTACCGGAACCGGATGGCCCCATCAAAGCCACGTATTCTCCCTTCTCAATTTCGAGGTCGATTGATTTCAGAGCTTCAACCAGCTCATTTCCTGTTCGGTAAACGCGACGAATTCCCTCTAATTGAAGCAGTGCCATTTATTTTTTGATCACCTTAGGTACGCGGAAATAATCGGAGTCTTTTTTAGGCGCATTCTTGAGCGCGTCGGCATGTGTAATATCCAACTTCACCTCGTCTTCACGCAATACATTATGCCCTTCTGCCACAAAAATCATCGGCTCCACCCCTTCGGTATCCAACTCGTTCAACTTGTCTACGAAACCCAAAATTTTCTGAAGGTCTTCGCGAATTTTGTCTTTGTCGTCCTTCTCAAATTCCAATCGGGCTAAGTGAGCCAATCGGTCTATGGTTTCATTTGTTACTTGCATGCTCTGCTAATTTGCTTTCAATAATACGAAATACTTGTTGTTTGAGGTCGTTGGCATCGTCTGGCTTTAGACCGGTGGTTGGAATTGGGCGATGAATGTACACCCGAATCTTACCCGGCTTAAAACGCCAGGTTCCATCATCCGGCAAGCGGTAATGGTTATCAGGTAAACTCACCGGCACAATGGCCACTTGATTGTCTATCGCTAAGCGAAAAGCGCCATCCTTGAAGCGCTGCAATGCGGGTGCTTCTGCGTGAATGGTACCTTCCGGAAAGACACACAGACTTGTACCGTGTTTAAGGCGATTACCAGCTTCCAAAAAGGCTCTGTGGGCGGCAATAGCCTTCTTTCTGTCTACCGCTATATCGATGGTCTGAAAGATAATTCCAAACAAAGGAATACGCCGGAGTTCATCCTTGGCCATGAAGTTGAAATAATACGGAAAGCCCAAGGTTATGGCCGGGATATCGATGTATGAAGAATGATTTGGGGCTATCACATAAACTTGTTTCGAATCGAGCGGCTCTTCTTCTATCACTTCCATGCGGATGCCGCCAAGGAAAAAGATGTACCGTCCCCAGGCAATTCTCAGCTTGTGGGCTTTCGGGTAGCGTTTTGGGTTCGCTAGGTAATAGCGAAGCAAAGGATAGGTCAATAGGAAGAAACCCAGGAAATGCAGCAGCAGCCAGCCCGAATAAATAAGATAATACTTGGGATAGCCCTCCGATCTAGCCATATACCTTTTTGAGTCCGTCGATTTGCAGATTGATAAAGTTCTGCAGCGGCTTTTGGGCCATCATTTTTAGAATGGGATTCAGATCGGCCTCCATTTTCACTTTTACCTTGCAGCTTTCGGAGTTCGTCTCTTCCAGCATCCAATGCACTGAAAAGGGAAAGGGGATTTTACCATTTGGCTCCAACACCAATAAAGTAGGCTCTACCTTTTTGGACCATTTCAAGTAAACCGTGCCGGTGCCCTTGATGGTATACTGACAGGTATCGCCTTCTGATTTGAACTGTTCCACCTGCGAAGGCATAATCTGTTGGTGGTTGCTCAATTCTGCTAAAAAGGCATATACCTCGCTAGCCGGCTTGGCAAGTTGTATGGATAGTGATTCGAGTACGGTCATCTTTTCTTTAATACGAGTACGGTTACAATAGCAGCAAAGAGTAATCCTATAAACGGTGCTAAGCCTGCCGACTTAATAACGCTTGCATAATAGCCAAAGGATTGTTTACTGATGATTTGCAATTCATTGTCGATCATTACAAGGGAATCGTTGGCTGCTTTCTTATAGGCTTCGTAGCGCTCTGCCACCAGGACGCCTGAATCTTTCCCTGCCATTAGATTTTGGTAATACTCAGCCTTAGTGAAGGCGGTTGAATCATGTGCATTGACTACTTTGGGTAACCACCCTTCTTGCAGGTATACTTCTTTGGCTTCGGGGTTAATCTCGTTGAAGTAAAAAGCGGAAATGAGTCCGAAAAGAATGGCGTGAAAAACCGAAATAAGCACACCGGTAATAATGTATTTGAGTCCGCTAGGCTCTTCTATAGCCTTCTTTTTCAATTCCAGTAATCCGAAGTAAATAGCGCCCCCGGCCATGAGGTAGTGCAAGATAAGAAAGATAGCCTGGGTTTCTTTTTTAACCGACATCAAATTTTGGAATCCAAACAAGAGGTAGAGCGTGCTTGGAATGATAAAGATGACGGACCACTTCAGAATGATTTTCATGCTGCAAAAAAACGAAAAAACCTCCGCCTTATAACGACGGAGGTTCAATTATTCAGGTATTTCTTTCTTAGTCTTCGTTGGAGTCGTGGTCGTCTTGACCATACTCATAATCCGAATTACGGCTAAACTCTTCAAAGTCGTATTCCGGCATCAATTCTGTTTTGACGTGACCCACCGTTTCATTCAGTGCATCCATGAACTTGTTAAAATCTTCTTTGTACAAAAAGATCTTGTGTTTCACGTACATGCCTGAATCTTGTTTCTTCTTACTCTCGGTGATGGTGATGTAATAATCATTACCCCGAGTTGATTTTACGTCAAAGAAATAGGTACGCTTTCCCGCGCGGATTTTTTTCGAAAAAATCTCCTCTCTGTCGTTCTTGTTAAAATCCTCCATATAGCTCTATTACCGTGGGCAAACTAGGATATTTCCCACAATTAGGCAAATATGAATATTCGCCCTATCAAGCGCAACAGAAATTTTCAGAATTAGACTTGAGGCTCTTCGCTTGGGTTCTCTACAAATTCTTCTTCTTGAAGCGATTGCTTTTCAAAAAGTTGAGCGTAGCTGCCCTGGTCTTTCAGCAGGTCTTCGTGTTTACCTCGCTCCACAATTTCCCCTTCTTCCAACACAATAATTTCATCGGCATCCTTAACAGAAGATACGCGGTGACTGATAATCAAAACGGTCTTTTCGCTAAATACCTTTCTAAAATTGCCTAGAATTTCAGCCTCGGTGCGGGTGTCGACGGCCGATAAACAATCGTCTAGAATTAAGATTTCCGGATTCTTCACAATAGCCCTGGCTATGGCTACGCGCTGTTTTTGTCCGCCAGAAAGTGAAATACCTCGCTCTCCCAACAAGGTTTCAAAGCCTTTCGGGAAGTCCATCACGTTATCGTAAACCGCAGCGGCTTTAGCAGCCTCCTCGATTCTGGAGAATTCGCGCTCCTCTCCTTTCAGTCCAAATGCGATGTTTTCGGCTATGCTATCGCTAAATAAAAAAACGTCTTGCGGTACATAGCCAATCTTTTCCCTGTATTCATCCAAGTTGATGTCTTGAATGGGCTCACCATCGATTAAAATACGTCCGGTGCTTGGGTCATGTAAACGCAGAATAAGCGATGCCAAGGTGCTCTTGCCGGAACCGGTTGATCCAATCACACCAATCACTTTGCCCTTGTCGAGGTTTAAATTGATGTTCGTTAAAGCCTCTTTGCGTCCTTCGCTGTAGCGGAAACTGAGGTTTTCCAGCTGAATGCCTTTTTCAAAATGGAAGGGTCTATCACTTTGGTTTTCGATTGCCGGCTGGATGTCAAGAAATTCATTGATACGCGCCTGACTGGAGGCTGCTCTCTGTACAATGGAAGTTACCCAGCCTAAGGAGGCTACCGGCCAGGTCAGCATGTTTACGAAGATGATAAACTGAGCGATGTTACCGTAGCTGAGTTTGCCTTCAATCACCTGCATACCGCCTACGTAAACCACTATCAGGTTACTCAAACCCACTAAAAGCATCATTAAAGGAAAGAACAGCGCATCCACCTTCGCTAATTCCAGTGCCTTTTTGCGGTAATCTTCGTTTTCTTTCTCAAATTCCTGCCATGAGGATTTGCCTACACCAAAAGCTTTCAACACCCGCATTCCGGAAAAAGCTTCTTGGACAAAAGTGGTTAAATCGGACAATTTGGCCTGTATTGCGTCACTCTTCTTATAGATGATATTGTTGACGTAGTAAATCGAAATGGATAAAATCGGCAATGGAATCAATACCCATAAAGTCAGCGTAGGACTCACCGCCACCATGCTGTAAATCACGAAAGCGAAGGTAGCCAGCAGGTTGAGGGTATACATGATGGCCGGACCGATGTACATCCGGACCCGACTCACATCTTCCGAGATGCGGTTCATCAAATCGCCCGTGTTATTGCTGCGGTAGAAGTCCTGACTCAGGCGCTGGTATTGATCAAAAATTTCGTTTTTCTGGTCGTATTCAATGTGCCTCGACATCACAATAACCGTCTGACGCATAAAGAACATGAAGATACCTTTGAGTATGGCGGCTCCTAGAATCAGAAGGCCTAAGACCATGGTGCTGTGAATCAAATTCTCTTTGTTTTCACTTTTCACCTCTCCCGTTAGTGCATCAAATTGACTAGCAACCGTATCTATAGCCTGACGCACGTATTCAGGTTGTAGAATGTTAAAGTAGTTGGATACAATGATGAAAAGGATGCCCAGACTAAGCCTGAGGCGGTATTTCCAGAAATATTTATTTAACGTGTAGAGTGATTTCAAGGCTGAGCTAAAAAAGCAATTGACTTTTAAATTTCTTGGCTACTTTTGTGCCACTTTTTGACAGGCAAAAATACATTAACCTTATGATCGAAGTGAAAGAAATCTCTTCAAGCTCTTTTGGCTTATTCAACCAACTAGCACAACGCGACCACGAACAAATCGTGATGTGCCAGGATAACGCCACCGGTTTGAAGGCAATTATCGCCATTCACAATACTGTGCTTGGACCCGGTTTAGGTGGTACCCGTTTGTGGAACTACAAATCTGAGGCTGAGGCGATTAACGACGTATTGCGTTTATCACGCGGCATGACGTACAAAGCCTCTATCTCCGGATTGAACTTGGGTGGTGCGAAAGCAGTAATTATTGGCGATGCTAAACAAGTTAAGAGCGAAGCTTTGTTCCGCAAATTCGGACGTTTCGTTGAAAACTTGAGTGGCAAATACATTACCGCTGAAGACGTGAACACCACAACCAAAGATATGGAATACGTAGCGATGGAAACGGATCACGTAGTGGGTTTACCCGAGTCTATGGGCGGTGGCGGAGACCCTTCTCCTGTAACAGCTTACGGTACTTACATGGGTATGAAAGCCTCTGCAAAAAAAGCATGGGGTAACGATAGCCTGGGTGGAAAAACCGTTGCTGTTCAAGGTATCGGTAAAGTGGGCTACCACTTGTTGGAGTACCTCCACAAAGAAGGCGCTAAATTGTACATCAGCGATATCAACGAAGAAGCTTTGAAAAGAGCGGCTAATGATTTCGGCGCTATCGTAGTGAACGGCGATGACCTTTTCGACTTAGAAGTAGACATCTTCGCTCCATGCGCAATGGGTGCTATCTTGAATACAGAGAATATCAACCGTTTGAAGTGTCAAATCATTGCCGGTGCGGCAAACAACCAGTTGGCCGACGAAGCTGAGCATGGCAAGATGTTGTTGGACCGTGGTATTTTCTACGCTCCAGACTTCTTGATCAATGCCGGTGGTTTGATTAACGTATACTCTGAGTACATCGGTTACAACAGAGAACGCGCTTACGGTGCGACGGAAAAGATTTACGATACAACACTCGACATCTATGCTTTGGCAGAAGAGAAAGCCATGACTACACAAGCCGCTGCCATCTTTATGGCAGAAAAGCGTGTGAACGACATGATGTTGGTTAAATCAACTTACTAAGAATAATCTCACTTGATAGAAAGCGCCTTCGGGCGCTTTTTTTATGCCCATACTTCCACATCTGCCGCCATATCCCGTTCTTTGAAGCATGAAAATCCTGGCTATCATTCCCGCCCGATACGCTTCTACCCGGTTTCCGGGTAAGCCCCTGGCTATGATTCAAGGAAAACCTATGATTCAGTGGGTGTATGAAGGCGTATTTCAAACGGGATTATTTCACGACTGCATCGTAGCCACAGACGATGAGCGCATTGCTGAGGCGGTGAAAGGCTTTGGCGGAAACTACAGCATGACTGCCGAACATCATCCTTCCGGAACAGACCGCTGTGCCGAGGTTTTGAGCTTACAAACCAAGAACTATGACTATGTAGTTAATATCCAAGGAGATGAACCTCTAATCCATGCAGATCAACTATCCAGTCTCGTATCCGTATTAGATGGAAAAACGGAAATCGCTTCGCAATACATTCACCTGAATAAGAAGGAAGACATATTGAATCCATCCCGAGTAAAGGTGGTTCTCAATTCTGAACATGAAGCACTCTACTTTAGTCGCTCTCCTATTCCTTACCTTCGCCAGATAAGCGAAGACAAGTGGGCCGACTCAGGGGAATTCAGAGGACATGTCGGACTCTACGCCTACCGAGCAGATATCCTTCCTAAACTCAGCGAACTTAAACCCGGAGCATTGGAGCAATTGGAATCGCTTGAACAACTGCGCTGGCTGGAGAACGGCTACAAAATCAAAATGGTGCACACGAAGCATCAAAGCATCGGCGTGGATACACCAGAAGATTTGGAAGCGGTAAACGAATTAATTAAACAATTGAAATGAATCGAGAATTTTGGCTGAATGCAGCTAAACAAGTACTGGCCGACCGTATCCAACATGCTGAAAAAGCCATGAAACGGGCTCAAGAAGCAGCGAACTCGGAAGAAAAGAGTTCGGCCGGTGATAAATACGAAACCGCTAGAGCCATGGGACAATTGGAGCGCGACATGCATGCCCGCCAATTGGATCAAGCCTTAAAGGAAATGCAAGTACTGGATCACTTACCGGCTATCGACAATGGCAGCATTCAGAGTGGTAGTCTAGTGAAGACTTCGCTAGGGTATTATTTCTTGAGCATCGGTTTGGGTAAACTCGAATTCGATAAAGATCAGTGCATACTGCTCTCAGCCTCCTCCCCACTGGGCCAATTGTTTGTCGGAAAAAAAGTAGGTGATCAAATCGCCTGGAATAAAGAAACCATTTTAATCGAAGCCATCCTGTCATGAATCTCCTCTCAGTAAATGGCCTCGCTAAGTCGTTTGGCGACAAAAAACTCTTTCAAGATGTCAGTTTTGGAATTGAATCCGGACAAAGAGCAGCCTTGGTTGCCAAGAACGGTAGCGGTAAATCGACTTTACTGCGCATTCTAAAGGGTCTGGACATCGCCGATTCAGGCGATTTCGCTTTTAACCAAAACATTCGCTATGCGTTTCTGGAGCAAGATCCCGACTTCCCATCGGGTAAAAGCCTGCGTGAAGCGCTCTTTAACTCAGAAAACCGCATACTAAGTGCCGTGCGCGAATACGAAAGCGCCATGGAATTGCTGGAAGAAGACCCGAGCGAACGCAACCAAACCGCCTTGGCCAATGCCATGGAGCAAATGGATGAGCTGGAAGCCTGGGACTTGGAAGCGAAAATCAAGCTGATTCTTCAGAAACTGAACATCGGTAAGCTCGACCAATTGGTGGATACCCTTTCCGGTGGTCAGAAGAAGCGTTTAGCGATGGCTAGGGTGCTGATTGATGAGCCTCAGCTGCTGATCATGGATGAGCCCACCAACCATTTGGATCTTGAAATGATCGAGTGGCTCGAAGCCTATTTCGACCGCAACGATATCAGTTTATTGCTCGTAACGCACGACCGTCACTTTTTGGATCACGTGTGTACGGATATCTATGAGCTAGATCGTTTTGGTATTTACCGTTACCAAGGGAACTACGAATACTTCATTGAAAAGAAAGCCGAACGCGAAGCCAATGAAGATGCGGCAGCCGATAAAGCCAAGAACCTCTACCGCAAAGAATTGGAATGGGTAAGGCGTCAGCCGAAGGCCCGCGGTACCAAGTCGAAATCCCGCCTCGAAGCCTTTGAAGTATTGAAGGAAAAGAGCAAAAAAATCCAACGCGGCGATAAGGTGGGAATGGATTTTCAGATGAATAGACTGGGTGGCAAAATACTGGAAATCAAAAATGTAAGTAAGACATTTGGCGATTTGAGCATCTTGAATGACTTCAGCTATACCTTCCGCAAAGGCGAACGTATTGGCATCGTCGGAAAGAACGGAGCGGGTAAGAGTACCTTCTTAAAACTCATCATGCAGGAACAGGAGCCGGATTCCGGACAGCTCGTTCTGGGAGAAACTATCGTGAGCGGGTACTACAGTCAGGATGGATTGGATTTACCGAATGACAAGCGCGTGATTGAAGTGGTGCGCGATGCCGGGGATCATATTCCCATGGCCGATGGTTCCGTTTTAACTGCGGTGCAATTGCTTCAGATGTTCCTCTTCCCGCCTGAAACCCAACACGGCTTTGTAAGCAAGTTGAGCGGCGGTGAGCGAAAGCGCTTGTATTTGCTGACTATCCTAATGAAGAATCCGAATTTTTTGATTCTGGATGAGCCTACCAACGACTTGGACTTAATGACCTTAAGCGTGCTGGAGAACTTCCTGCTCAACTTCAAAGGTTGTTTAATCCTCGTAACCCACGATAGGTATTTCATGGACAAGTTGGTAGATCAGCTTCTCGTTTTTGAAGGCGATGGAGTGATTGAAGGTTTTGTAGGGACCTATACCGAATACCGCGAACTGAAGAGCGAAGCAAAAGACCGGGCCAAAGAAGAAGAGCGCGCCAAGGAAAAAGAGCGAAAGGCCGAGTTAAACAAGCCCGCACCTCAGGTTCAGGCTGTTCCTAAGGAACCTGCTCGAAAACTCAGCTTCAAGGAGAAGTTTGAATTGGATCAATTAACAACTGAAATTCCGGCTTTAGAAGCGACGAGAACCAAGCTAGAAGCGGAAATGGCCAATGTAGGTTCAGACCATACCCGACTGCTCGAACTCACTGAGCAATTGGCTCAAGTAAACAACGACTTAGAAGAGAAGGAATTACGCTGGCTGGAGCTTAGCGAATAAGGAATTGGCTTATTTGCAAACTTCGTCAAGCGCAAGCACCCATCTAATACCCATACTTCTCTTTCCAAAGCCATCGCAATCGCTCAGCAATGGCTGTTTCTGCGGCATTATCGCCCGGGTTATAGAACTTCTGTCCGCGCAGTTTGGCCGGCATAAACTCTTGTTCCACAAAGTTATCGGGGAAGTCGTGGGCGTATTTATAGTCTTTACCATAGCCCATCTCCTTCATCAACTTGGTGGGTGCATTGCGCAAGTGTAAAGGGACTTCCATATCGCCTGTTTCTTGCACACGGGCTATCGCTTGGTTGATGGCTTTGTAGCTGGCATTGCTTTTAGGCGCAGTGGCGAGGTAAATGGCTGTTTGACTTAATAGTATGCGTGCTTCCGGATAACCGATCACGTTTACGGCTTGGAAACAGGAATTGGCCAGAACCAGGGCTTGTGGATCGGCCATGCCTACGTCTTCAGAAGCCAGTATGAGCATTCGTCTAGCGATGAACAGCGGGTCTTCTCCGGCATGGATCATCCTCGCTAAGTAATACAAAGCCGCCTGCGGGTCGCTACCGCGCATGGATTTGATGAAGGCAGAAACAATGTCGTAATGTTGCTCACCTTCCTTGTCGTAACGCGCCACCTGGTCTTTTGCTACCTTTTTCACCATGGCATTGGTAACGTGCACTTCGTTGCCCCCTTCTTGCAAAATCACCATTTCAAAGAGGTTGAGCATACGCCTGGCATCTCCTCCTGAAAGCAAAAGCAGGGCTTCTTTTTCGTCGAGGTGTATGGTTTTGCCTTTGAGGATTTCGTCTTCTTTGGAGGCGCGTTCCAGCATGAACAGTAAGTCGTCTGCATCGTGACTTTCCAAATGGTACACCTGGCAACGGGATAGCAAGGCCGGAATCACTTCGAAGGAAGGATTCTCCGTGGTAGCGCCAATTAGGGTGATTTTCCCCTTTTCTACCGCACCCAATAAGGCATCTTGTTGCGATTTGCTGAAGCGGTGAATCTCATCGATAAAAAGAACCGGCGGAAATAGTCCGCCACCCGAATTAATAATCTCCCGCACATCCTTCACCCCGGCTGAAATAGCACTCAGCACATGAAAGCTGCGTTTGAGCGATGAAGCAATAATCTCTGCCAAGGTGGTTTTACCCACACCGGGCGGTCCCCAGAGAATCATGCTGGGAATTTGTCCGTTGTTGACAAAGCGACTGATAATGCCCTCCTCGCCTACCAAATGCTTCTGACCAATGTAGTCAGTTAGGCTTCTAGGCCTCATTCGTTCTGCTAGTGGGGCATAATTCATAGTGCGAAGATAGGCATGCTAAGGTCTTAGATGAAGTAGTCTAATAAACTCTTTCCACCACGTATTTTGTCCATCTAAGGGTAGTTTTACCCAACAGCAAAATGCCCCGGTTCCGGCGTCTTCAGTGGAATTATCTATGGCTTCATTTCGGTAGATTAAAGCAGCGATCCTGAATTTCCCAACTATATTATCTCCGGCAATTTTTGGGATTAAATAGTAATGTCGGGACAAGTCTATGGGCTCTTCGCTCGATTTAAATTCAACCTGGTAAAAGAGCATTTGACTTTTTGCATAGACTTTTTGGGTCATTTCCACTTCAGCCCTCTCACCAAAATAGCTAGTTCGTCGAGATAAAGGATACAATTGCATCGTATCTCCCATAAAACGCACAAACTCATATTCGTCGTAGGGTAAACCGCGCATTCTCAATCTTAATCGCGGGTAACTTGGAATGTCGATATCTGGCATTCCTATGGCGAATGGAATTGTTATTTGAATCGGAAGAACCTTTCCTTTAACTAGAACAAGGGCGGTCAGCCGCATAACAAAAACCTGCATGAGGAAAATAAGGGGGGCAGTCAGAAACAAAAAGGAACCAATGGATTTATCCTCGCTTTCAATTAAGTAAGCTATTAAAAACATGGCCTGCATAAGCACCAACAAGGCAAATGTGCTCTTTCTAACGGCAGCCATAGGGATGGCGCGGTTGTCTTTGAAATGCTCTGATTGGTTTAATGCATTGTTTATAATCATGGTAAATACCTCAATACTGATCAGGTATACTAAAAACATCAAAGAAATTCCGGCAAGAGGATTTAACCCATCGTATTCTTGAGCAACAGAAGGTAAATTATAGAGTCCATGCGACAGCATCCCCACAAAGACCCATAGGAAAAGCTTCTTTACTTCCTTTCTTTGGAGGCAATACAAGCCGTAGGCGCCAATTCCAGTATCCAATGCGTGTCCAGTGAGTGATAAGACATCTCTGTAGTTCAACACTTGATTCCCATAGCGTAAAGCGTAGAGTACGTTTTCAATGGCCCCAAATCCCAATCCCACACAAGCCCCGAAAATGACCCAATTAACGGGATTCGATTTCAATTTGGGTAACAAGGTCATTCCGAATACCAGAAGGATAAGCTTGGATAACTCTTCCAATACCGCCGCGCTGATGAACATCCCCAAGTAGGGGTCGCTTATATGTGATTTAAGCGAAACGAAGGAGTGAAGTCCTAGGGGAATGCTAACACTCAGGATTCCTAAAGCAAAAAAGAAAAGAACATGAATCCATTTTTGCGGACTAAATACATCGATGATTCGAAAGAGGTATAGCCAGATGAACGAAGCTATGGCCGTGCTAAACAGAATAAACAGTAGGTTCATGAATGGAAAGATAAAAAAAGTCCCCATATACCGAAGCATACGGGGACTTCCAAACACAAGAAAAAGGATTAAGGTATTTTCTTTATGCCCATGCTCCAGAGCATGAAGGCCAGCTTATCGCTTTGTTCATCAATCACCATGGATGTTGGTTTACCCGCTCCATGACCTGCTTTTACATCGATCCGAATCAAGATTGGCGAAGTTCCAGCCTGGGCTTCCTGTAAGGCTGCGGCAAACTTGAAACTGTGCGCCGGAACCACCCGGTCATCGTGATCTCCGGTTGTAATCATGGTAGCCGGATACGAGGTGCCTTTTTTGCAATTGTGCACCGGAGAATACGCCAATAGGTATTCAAACATTTCTTTTGAGTCATTAGCCGTTCCGTAATCGGTAGCCCAACCTGCACCAGCCGTGAAGGTATGGTAGCGCAACATATCCAATACACCCACAGCCGGGAAGGCTACGCGCATCAAATCAGGTCTTTGGGTCATGGTTGCTCCAACGAGGAGTCCGCCATTAGAGCCTCCTGAAATAGCCAGGTATTTGGAGCTGGTGTATTTTTCAGCGATGAGGTATTCAGCCGCCGCAATGAAATCATCAAATACATTTTGCTTTTTCATCTGCGTTCCGGCCATATGCCATTCTTCACCGTATTCTCCGCCACCACGTAGGTTGGCTACCGCATAAACCCCACCCAATTCTAAAAGAGGTAAAACGGAAGTACTGAAGTTAGGTGTAAGGCTGATATTGAATCCGCCGTAGCCATAGAGCATCGTAGGATTTTTGCCGTTCAGTTCCAATCCTTTTTTATGGGTAATCATCATCGGAACTTTGGTACCGTCTTTCGAGGTATAAAAAACCTGATGTGATTCATACAGTTCCGGATTGAAGTCCAATTCAGGCGCGCGGAAAAGCGTGTATTCGCCTGATTGCGGATTGAAAGCGTAAACAGAGGTTGGTGTAATGTAAGAGCTAAACAAGAAGTACAAGGTGCTGTCTTCTTCTTTGCCGGAGAAGCCATACGCTGAACCTTGGCCCGGCAGGCTTACTTCTCTTACCTTCTCGCCTGCATAGTTGTATTGAATAACTTGGGTAAGGGCATCCTTTAAGTATTTAGCGAAAAGGAAATGGGCGCCATGTGATACTGCCAGAACATTTTCCGTTTCAGGAATGAGGACCTTGTGGTTTTCCGGAGACGGGTTGGTCATGTCAATTTCCAAAAGGCGACGTTTTGGTGCATTGAGCGAGCTCAGCACATAGAGTTTGTCTTCTTTGAAAACGATTGGATCATGCTCTGCAGCGTAATCACCATACAAGGTTTGAACTCCTTTTTCAGGCGCCTTCAAATCGATGAAAAGCAGTTTGTTTCCGCTGGTAGATTGAGCCGTGGTAATCATGAGCCAGCGTCGGTTTTCAGAAAGCATCGCTCCAACGTAGCGCTCAGGCTTCGCATCGTCGCCAAAAACGAGTTTATCTTCGGAAGCCGGGGTTCCCAGTTTGTGGTAAAAGAGCTTGTGGTTCGCAGTTTGAGACGAAAGTTTGCTACCATTCTTATCAGCGTAACTTGCGTAATAAAAGCCTTCGTTTCCATTCCAGGTAATACCGGAGAATTTTACATCAGGAATCACATCGCTCAGTTTAGTTCCTTGAGCATCCATCACGTGAATCTCCTGCCAATCGGCGCCTCCTTTGCTGATAGCGTAACCGAGCAAAGAGCCATCTTCTGTAAAGGAAAGGGTTCCTAACGAAGTTGTTCCGTCTTCGCTCAGCTTATTCGGGTCTAAGAAAACCGAGGGCTTCTCTCCTGCTTTTTCACGGTATAAAACCGATTGATTCTGTAAGCCGTCGTTTTTAAAGTAATAGGTATAATCACCTTCTGTGAATGGAGCGGAGTATTTTTCATAGTTGAAAAGCGCGGTCATCCGATCTTTCAATTGCTTCCGGTAAGGAATCTGATCCAGGTAAGCATAGGTAAATTCATTTTGGCGTTTTACCCAATCGGCTGTCTCGGCGCTGGTATCGTTTTCCAGCCAGCGATATGGATCGGGCACAACCGTTCCGAAGAAGCTGTCTTGTACCTCGGCTTTTTTCGTTTCAGGATACTTCATGTTGGATTGGCTGCAAGCGGACAAAAGCAGGACCGATGCAGCGCTGGCCCAAAAATGAGCTGATTTGGCAGTTTTCATGACGTGGTTATTTCTGACAAAATTGCCAATTCCTTTGAAAGCCACCAGCTAATACAGATGAAAAACTATTTTTGTCCGACGAAGTTATACTACAAAAACACATGATACTCCGCAAACTCCTATCCTACCTCATGTTTTGGAAGTCGCAAGAGACGCCCGACGGCAAGAAGCCTAGCAGCTATTTGCGCATGATGCACGGGATAAACAAGATTAGTATAGTGATGTTCTTATTCGCTTTGATTTACATGGTTTATAAGTTTTTGAAGTGATTTGGAATATCCTTTGATAAATTAGAGGAAGAATTTTACGAGCATGACAACAACACTCTATTTCATTAGTATCCTGTTAATGGTGATTAGCATTGGCGTACAATTTCGCTTCAGGTCTAGAGCCCGTCGTTTTTCGCAGACCGGGTTAGCCAATGGCTTGAGCGGAGCAGAAATCGCAACGAAAATGCTACACGACAATGGCATTTACGATGTCCAAGTGATCCACACTCCGGGTGAGTTGACTGACCATTATGACCCAACTAAAAAAACAGTAAACTTAAGCGACGATGTATATTTTGGTCGTTCAACCCTATCTGCCGCAGTAGCTGCCCATGAATGTGGCCACGCCGTTCAGCATGCAAAAGCTTACAGCTGGTTGGAGTTCCGCTCTATGATGGTTGGACCTGTGAGCATTGCATCTCGCTATGTTATGTGGGTTATTTTGGGTGGTTTTATCTTAGCACAGCTCGGTATGGGTGCCACCATACTTCAAATAGGTATCGTGTTATTCAGCTTAACAACCTTGTTTACGTTTGTAACCCTTCCGGTAGAATTTGATGCCAGCAAAAGAGCCTTGGCCTGGTTGAGAGAGAAAAACGTAGTGACCCCAAGTGAGTCAGAAGAAGCGAACTCCGCTTTGAATTGGGCTGCAAGCACTTACGTGATGGCAGCCTTGTCATCCTTAGCCACACTCCTTTACTACATCTCTATTTTCGGAGATGACTAAGATTAGAAAACATTGAATTGAAAGCACCTCCCGAGGTGCTTTTTTTATTTCTTCTACCAAGACTTGCCCCAATATTTGTTTCTTTGAAGTATGCGAATCGTGTTGATTTTACTCTTGTCTTGCTCGCTCTTATCAGCTTGGGCACAGACCCCACAGACTGTTGAATTTCTTGAATTCGGCATAGACAAACATTTCAATACATCGCGCTCCATTCTGCCTGTCTTTAAACTCGAAAACCAGCAAATTGAAGCCTTTCGCGACTTCGGCGTTCCGGAAGACGATCCTAAAGAACCCATACCGGTTAAGCTCCCTGCTACCGGTGAATGCCGCGATACAGGCTACTTCTATTTGTATTCCAATTTTGGCGGACAAAACAAGGTTTCCTATACCCCTGTTTTGGTGCTAAACTACAGCCGCAGAACCTACCCGGCTGTGCTTTGTGTGGACCGGAATCAGAACTTTGATTTTACAGACGATGGTGAAGCAGACACCTTTTACTTCGGACTGAATTACCTGGATATAGCCCTGCGAAACCCGCTGGATACCTTACAAGTTATCAGCACCCGGGTTAGTCGGTTTCCTTTTAACGAGGATTTAAAATTCAAAAAGCTCGCTGATGAATACTACAAAATGTACAGCGGTGGAAGGAAATTTGTCGGTACCGATTTCAGTTTTCGGGAACAGCGCTTTCAGATCAGAAGATCGCAGGCTATAGCCAATGGAGATACCTTTAGCATTGCCTTGTTGGATGCCAATTTTAACGGATTGTACCACGAACCGGGCATTGACCAGATACTACTCGATCAACCCGGTGTTGAACTTATCTCGCGCGACAAATCCTTTGCTATCGCTAAAAAAGAGTCGGATAGGTATTTTGAACGAAACTTTAAATCGTATAAAATTCTATCGCTCGACCCCTATGGCCGCAGTTTACGTTTTCAATACGACGCCGCCAAAAGAGCAAAAAGACAGCTAATTGAAGGGGAAAAGGTTCCTAAAATCTCCTTTAGAGACCCCTACGAAAAGAAGGAAAAACTCAAATGGTACAGCTACAAACCGGTGTATATCTACTTTTGGAGAAAAGAAACCCCGGAGTTTGAAGCCGATACTGCCGCATTGCGCATGATACAGGAGAAATTTTGTCCGATGATTAAAGTCATCGCTTTAAACTACGGTGACAATCCACGCATGCTGCAAGGTTATGTGGAGTTTAATCAAGTCCATTGGTTAAACGGCGTGGCTACAAAAAACATAGTAGAAGCCTTTAATATTGAAGAAGTTCCCTACGGATTCCTATTGAAGAAAGGCAGACGATTGTACAAAAAGGGAATTAGTCCGCAGGAGGTGCTCCAACTCCTGGAAGAAGGCGTTATTCAGTCTTGGTAATGAAATACGATGTAATTCCGGAAAATCCAGAAAATAGAAAACGTGTTCGGTCTAGCATTCGAAAGGCGTTAAAGAAAGGCGATGCGGCTTTTACAGCGCATATCAATTCGGAACACCATAAGGCTTTTGAGCGAATAGACTGCTTGCAATGTGGTAATTGCTGCAGCAAACATTCACCTATCCTCTTGCAAACCGATTTGGAGCGAATTGCCAATCATACCGGCATAAGCATGACCGAATTGCTTACCGAAAAAGTTGAGATGGATGAAGATGGCGACTTTGTTTTCCAACAGCAACCCTGCCCCTTTCTCGGAGCGGATTTGCACTGCAGTATCTATGCATTTCGTCCGGATGCCTGTGCTGATTTTCCACACAGCGATAGAGCAAACCAAAGTGAGCTTAGCGACATCCTCGAAGAGAATGCTTTTGTTTGTCCTGTTATTAGTCACATTATCAAATCGTTAGAAGAAATAAATTCCATTCGCTAAAAACTTTCTTTGCCTGATTTCAACCTCTTTGCAGCCCCTGACGTTTAAGTAATGTCTAGGAAACAGGAAATAGCCTGTAATCCTTGAACAACATTGTTTTAACAATTGAACAAAAACGCTTAAACTTGAAAATTCAAAATGAACACTACTTATACGAATCGCAAGTATCTTAATATGAAGAGAAAACTCTACCTAGCAGCCTTATTATTAACAGGTTCTGTGGTAAGTGCTCAGACCCACGACCATACCAAGTGTACGGCCGATGAGCATTACCAACAGCAAATTCAAAACGATCCGGAGATTTTACAGCGTTCCATGCAGTTTGAACAGCAAGTAGAACAAATGAAAGTTCTATTGGCGAATAAACAGCTGAAAAATGGACAGAAATTCATCATTCCAGTCGTTTATCACATTTTCCATGCAGGTGGTCCTGAAAATATTTCAAAGGCTCAAATCCAAGACCAGATGGATACCTTAAACAGGTTATTCAATACGGTGTTTATGGATCGTGTGCGCCCCGTATTCCACGGTGATCTTGCCAATTGCGAGATTGAATTCCGATTGGCTTCAAAAGACCCTAACGGCAACTGTACAGACGGTATTGTTCGTATTTATGATCCGGAAACCGAAAACGGTTCCAACAACTTGAAGTTCAAAAGTGCTTGGCCAACAGATCAGTACTTGAATATTTGGGTTGTGAAAGAAATTAACTCTGCCTCTGCCTCTTTGGGTACTACCTTAGGTTATGCACAGTTCCCTTGGGCAGGTAGCGCTCAAACAGACGGTATTGTTGTTCGCCACGATAACGTGGGATCTATTGGAACAGCCACTACCGGACTTGGAGTTGGACAATGGGGACGTACCCTGGTTCACGAAGCCGGTCACTGGTTAGGTTTGTATCACCCATTCCAAGACAGCTGCTTTGGCGGTGATGGTGTAGACGATACCCCTCCTGTTGTTTCACCGAGCTTTGGTTGTGATTTAAACAGAAACTCCTGTACGAACGATTTCCCAGATCGTCCTGATATGATTGAAAACTACATGGACTATGCAGATGGTCGTTGCATGTGGGCGTTTACTATCGGACAAAAACTTAGAATGCAAACTACGTTGCAAAATTGGAGACCTAAACTTTGGTCTAACAGCAATTTGGTAGCAACAGGGGTGGCCGACCCATACGCGGAAGGCAATTGTGGTCCAAAAGCAAATTTCTACGCTATCAATACCAGCGTTTGCGAAGGAGCCAGTGTTAGTTTTACAAACGATACATACAATAGCAACCCAGGTGGTATTTCGTATACATGGGAATTCCCGGGTGGAAATCCATCTACCAGCACAAATCCAAATCCTCCAGCCATCAGCTACGCAGAAAGCGGCAAGTACCTTGTTCGTTTGATTGCCAAGAAAACCATTTCAGGTGTGGAATATGTGGATACGCTCGATAGAACCGCTTATGTAACAGTATACGATTCGAAAGCCCTTTTTGGTGCCGGATTGGCTGAGAACTTTGAGTTCCCTAACTTTCCTGTAAATGGTTGGACTATCTCTTCCACCACAAACGTAAACTTCAGAAGAATCAATACCGGTGAAGGTTCATTGGAAGGCAGTTTTGCCGTTCAGGTACCGAACTCAGAAATCCAAGACGGTGCAGTTTTCTATTTGGAAACACCAACTTTGGACATGTCGGTTATTCCAAATCCAATGGTATCCTTCTACTACGCTTTTGCGCAGAGAAGAAAACAAAATGGCTCTACCAGCTTTGATGCCCTAAGCGTAAGTTCTTCTGTGAACTGCGGACAAACTTGGAGCTCAAGATGGAATTCTGCCGGATCACAGTTGAGTACTGTTGGTGGTGTTCCGTTTGTAAGCGTGAATTTCGCACCGAGCGGACTAGATCAGTGGAAGAAAGTAGAAGTAAGCTTGTCGGCTATTCCAGCTTCTCAGCGTAGCAATATTCGTTTGCGCTTTGAATTCAGAAGCCGCGGTGGACATAACCTCTACATCGACCAAATCAACTTAGGTTTCTCTTCAAGCATTGCAGAACACCTCAGTTCAGAAAGCAACTTCACGGTATTTCCTAACCCGGCTAGCACTCAAGCCACGGTTAAGTTGAATATGCCTAGCCAAGAGCAAGTAGACGTAGAAGTTTACGACTTGATGGGTAAAAAAGTAGCTACCTTGTACAACGGCACCTTAGCCTCAGGTGAAACAGAATTAAACCTCAATGGCTCAGGCTTAAGCAGCGGCATGTATATCGTTAAGGTATCTGCCGGTGGTTCTAGCAGCACACGCAAGGTGATGTTGACCGGAAACAGCAATTAAGTACTGCTATATCGTATAGGAAAAAAGGCCGCAAGTATGCGGCCTTTTTTTATGCCCTGGTCTTCCACATGTTCTTCTTTGTGGTCCCATTCAAAACTTAAAAGCGTCGAGCGTTTTGGAAATACTCCGGTGATGAGCTAAAGATTAAAGAGGAGAATTAACCTGTTCTGGCACCGCCCCCACTTGCCTAAACAGCCTACCTGAGAGCGCAGTCAAACTAGAAACCACAACCAAGTAACTTCTTTCAAAAGGTAAATCCAGCTTCCGATAAAAGGGATGAAGGGAATTTATTTTTCTTCGATCTCCGCACCTTAGAGCGGACTGAATAGACAGAAGACAACTTGTTTCTGGCAGTTCAGGTACACCCTAAAAGACTACAGAGTTACAGCAGTCTATCAAAATATCCATTTCTTTTTGTGTGCAAAGCTGTAAATCACGCTTAGGCCTACATCCAGCGTGGGAAATGCCTGTTTGCTCTGCCACCGTATATCGCCTGAACTGTAGGTATCTCGAATGCTCAGACGTCCTTCATAGCCGGTATATTTTACAAATAGAATGAGGTTGAGACCTTCTTGCTTGTCTACTCTCAACTGAACATTAGTATAGTAGTTCAGGCCTTCACTACGGTAGTTGATGTACCGGTAATCCGGTTCACCATCCAGTGAAAAAACGCGTTTATTTAGGCCATTCAAATAACTATAACCTAGTCCCCCGCTCAGTTCCAAACAGAAATAATCAAAGGGATACGAAAGCAATACACCGCCTTGCAGCATACCTCTGTTGAACTTACCCAGAGAGGGAGGTACAATCCATCTGCCCTCTTCTCTATTGAGGTCGAGTGGAGACGCACTGCCAAAGCTCACTGAACCTTCTAATCCTGCGAATCGGTATGGAAGCCAAGCACCCTGAAGGCCAACGGCGAAAGCACCGCCTATATTCGGGTTATCAATGGCGCTTTCACTTTGTTGCAGCAGATTGAAGAGTCCTATATTGAGTCCCAAAAACGAACTGTGATCAAATTCTTCTTCTGCCTCTTGCCGGCTATCTTGGGCCAGACAAAACATGGAAAAGCAGACTAGCAGTCCTACACTAAGAAATCTGTAAAATGGTTTTCGCATAGTTGTCCCAACTCATCTGCTCAGCACTTTGAGCGATGTTATCCGAAGGTATGGGATTTTTTAGAAACCTTCTCATGGTCTCTGTCATGCTTTCTATATCGCGGTCTTCAGCCAAATACCCATTGTAGCCATCCTTGATGGTCTCCGGGAAATGGCCCACTTTGGTGGCTAAAACCGGCAACTTAAAGTTATAGGATAAGCTCTCAACCCCGGAAGGCGTAGCGGTGAGGTAATAAAGCAGAATGCAATCACTCACTTGGAAGTATTTGTGTACCTCCTCGTTGGGTACAAATTGGTTAAACACCTTCACATCCTCGTGCATGTTTCGCTCATCCACCATAGCGATGGGGTTATAGTCTTGCTCGTTATCCGCATTCTTCATCACCAATTTCTTGGCTAGCGAAAACAAAGCACTCTTTAATCGGGTACTCCACTTTTTCTGATCGAGGGTTTTCCAGAAAGATTCCCCTACTACTAGCATGGATACATCGTCTCGCTCTTTTCGAAGAGCATCAAAGGCCTCCAATGCTTGGTGTAAGCCTTTGTATTTGCGTATGAACCCAAAGTATAAAAAGACATGTTTCTTCAAGCCCATCGCTTGCTTCTGTGCCGCTACGTCAAATTGCGGATCCGGAGCGTATAAATCGTAGATAGGATGGTAAAGTTTTATTACGGTGGTCTTTGCCTTGCTCCTAAGGCCGCTTTCATTCACTTCAAAAGACTTAGTCGGGAAAGTGCTTTTTAGCTCTTCTACCGTTTTGTAGGCGTGTGTAATGAAGGTCTGAGGTGTTTTAAGTCCATAGCGCGTAAAGAACTTATCGATAGAAGAACTTTCCTTCTGAACCACCAGGTGAAGATCAAAAACCACTTCAATGCCGCTTCGCTTCAAACGTCTGGCCATCCAGCCCATGGGTAAACCTTGCAAGGCAATGGCCCACTGAAAAATGGCCATCTCCGGCTTTAAGCTTTTAATGAGCTTTACTGTGGCATTCCACGAAAAGGGATTATTGTAATTGCAGAGGTAATGCACCTTGATGCCGGTGCCTTCCATGAAATCGCTTTTGCTGCTGCGGTCGATAAAATCACGCGGAATGATAGCCGGGTACTGTTGGGTCCACGAAACGATATGTACTTCAATACCCAGTTTATCCATGGCCTTAGCCAATGACGTATTGTAATTGGAAATTCCACCCTTAAACAAGGGACCCGGTCCGAAGAGTACAACCTTCCGCTTCTCCATCTTATTCGCCAGCCTGAACGCGTTTTACCGCAGCATTGTAAACTCTACGCATGCCTTCTTCCAAAGAAACCTTTGGCTTCCAGTCGTATTTGGCGTTGACATAATCCATGTTGGCATAGCGCGAATGCACGCCAACCGGTTTATCCAATAGTGGTTTGATTTCTGGTGAGTAGCCTGCAAACTGGCAGAACAATTCAATGATTTCCAAGAAGCTGGTGAGCTTGCCTGAACCGATATTGATGGCCGAACCATCGCTAATTTTATCAATAGCCATGAGGATGCAGTCGATGCAATCGTCGATGTGCACGAAGTCGCGACCTTGTTTACCACTACCCCATACTTCAAACGGGTCTTCTTTCTTTGCTGCACGAGCGGCAATAGCCGGAATTGGGTATGTTAAATCTTGGTCTTCCCCGTAGCCGGAGAATGGTCTTAAACATGCTACCGATACGCCGTAGTATTTCGCTGCAATCTGAGCAAGGTATTCGCCGGTCAGTTTGCTCCAACCGTAGGTCATATCCGGTTGTCCGAGGTTCGCATCAAAGCGGATATCGGATTCCGACAAGGCAATGGCATCTTGATCCGTTTGCAAATCGATTGGGTAAGCCGCCGAAGAGCTTGGATACACCACACGCTCCGGTTTATAGCGACACACCCAGAAGAAGAATTCCGCGTCAATAGACAAATCGAGGGCCACCATCATCGGGTCGCCATCAATCTTGGCTCTTCCGCCTACGATGGCTGCAAAATGGTATACGTCTGAAAAACGCGCTAAGTCTAATCCGTAGGCATCTTTTAAATAGTTACTGTTATCCGTCATTCCGGTCAGGAACTTCCTGAAATCGGCGTGTAAGAAATACATGCGGCCATCGGCATACACCTCCACATTTCCTTGCTGCACATAACTTGGATTATCCAGCCAAGTTGCCGGTGAGGTACCGGTAGACAAATCATCCACCACAACCAAAACATCGTTGGTGGTCTTTAAGAGTCTTTTAACAAGGTTTCTCCCTACAAATCCGGCACCGCCTGATATTAAACTTACTTTCATTCAAGTGATTTTAAAACGCTTCGCAATATCTAAAATGATGAGCAAAAATCCGCCTTTTCAAACGAAGAATAGCTGAATTAACTTGCCATTTTAGAGGCTTTACTGAATCTTCGTTTATTGGATGAAACAAATCAGCGCTTGGTTGTCCGGACCCCTTCTCTTTTTGTGCACATTGCTGCTCGGGAATCTCTTTGAAATTGAACCGGCCTACGCGCAAGTCTGTGCCATTGCATTGTGGATGATCAGCTGGTGGATTGGCGAGGCCGTGCCTATGGCCGCTACAGCCCTTCTGCCCATCGTTCTGTTTCCTCTTTTTGGCATAGCCGAAGTGGATAAAGTCTGCGCCAACTATGCGAACAGCACGATATTCTTGTTTCTCGGCGGCTTTGTTATCGCCTTGGGACTGGAGAAGTCGGGCTTGCATGAGCGCATTGCCTTCTTGATTATTCGGAATTTTGGACGAAGTGCGAATGGTATTTTGTTTGGCTTTTTGCTGGCCACTACCCTGCTTAGCATGTGGGTGAGCAATACCTCCACCGCTTTAATGATGCTCCCCATGGCTCGTTCCATTCTTCATTTGCTCGAAACCAAGTTTCAAGAAGCGAAACGAAGCGAGTCCTTTCGGCATTTCTCCATCACACTTACTTTAGGCATCGCTTATGCGGCAAACGTAGGCGGTATTGCTACCTTAATTGGCACACCACCCAATGCTGTGCTCAAAGGACAACTGGAGAAGCTGGCCGGTATTCAAATCGATTTTCTCGATTGGATGCTCATAGGCATTCCGCTCAGTTTAGCGATGTTGCTGATCGTCTACTTTGTCTTGAATAAGGTGTTCTTTCCGAATTCGATAGGAAAAATTGAAGGCGGCATGGAACTCATCCACAACAAACTGCTGGAATTAGGTCCGCTCAAACGCGCCGAAAAATATGTATTGATCATCTTTTGTACGACCGCCTTTTTGTGGATTAGCGGTTCGTGGTGGAATGATGTGCTGGGAAGAAAGGTATTGGATGATACCTTGGTCGCTATTTTAGGTGGCTTAGCGATGTTTAGCTTACCTACCCAAAAAGGATTCACCGGCTTTGTTTTGGAATGGGAAGATGCCCGCGCCTTGCCTTGGAATATACTTCTGCTCTTCGGTGGCGGCTTAGCTTTGGCTTTCGGCATGAAAGAATCCGGGCTGATGGAGCTTTTGGGACAATCGCTTACCAAATTAGACCTTCACCCTTTTGTGCTGCTATTGGTTTTAACCGGCATTATGTTGCTCTTAACCGAAGTGATGAGCAATGTGGCTTTGGCCATCATCTTTATTCCGGTGGTGATTACTTTATGCGATAGCAAAGGACTTGACACCTTTACCTATACTGCCGCGGTGGCTTTAGCCTCCAGTTTTGCCTTTATGCTTCCTATTTCTACTCCCCCCAATGCGATTGTGTATGGAGCCGGTTATATCAAAATAAAGGACATGCTGAGGGTGGGCTTCGTGCTGAATATCATCAGCATCGGGTTGATTTCGGTTTTCTTGTGGCTGCTACACTAACGGTTCCACCAGGTATCGCGCATCTTTTTTACCGATGATCCGCACCTTCTGGCCTTTTTCAATGAGTTCGCCTAGCGACATCGCATCAAAATAAGAATCGCCAAATTGGATCATCCCTTGCGGATTGAGTCTGGTTTCGCTAAGTGCCTCATCGCCCAGTTGGGGAAGGCTTTCGCTTATTCTCGCGGATGCGCCGGCCGGCAATTCGGCTTCCAAACTGATTCGCTTAATCCAGCTTGAGTTAGCGAAGGATTTACCCGTTAAAAGTATCAAGGCCATAAACGAGAAGAGGGCAATGCACACCTTCAATAAGGCTTCGCGCACCGCAGCTGAACTCGCCGGACCGAAATCGAAAGCGATATTGTTGATGGTAGAGAGCACCAAAGCTGCAAAAAGCAATACTAATCCGCTGATGCCGGCAATACCGAAGCCCGGAATGACGAAGATCTCTAATCCGAGTAAGACCAAACCGATGATGAAAAGCAAAATTTCCCAGTTTTCAGCCAATCCCTCGAGGTAAAGCGGCGCGAAATAGAGCAAGGCCGCCAACGCGCTTGCCAGCAGCGGGAATCCCACCCCAGGGGTTCTGATTTCATAGTAGATACCTCCGAGAATAATCAGGATAAGCACCCCACTCACTCCCGGCGAAATCAAAAAGCCTATCGCTTCATCAATCCAGGTGATACGCTGCTTTTCGATTGTGTAGGAGCGAATGCCCTCTCCCTTTAACATCTCCTCTACCGATTCATACGAACCATCACAGAATCCCCATTTGATGGCCTCATCAGTCGTCAAAGTGACCACATCCCCAGTGTCATTCAATCCCGGCACAACCTTATCGCCATCTACCATAGCCTCAGCTACTTCCGGATTTCTTCCGCGAGCCGCAGCTGTACTTCGCATCTTGCTACGCATATAGCTCTGGTATTTGTCGGGAGCCTCCTGGCCTTCTCCGCTCACCACCGTTGCCGCACCAATACTCGCACCTTTTCGCATAAAAATCTTGGTACAGGCTATGGAAATCAATGCTCCAGCAGAGGCGGCGTTGTTTTCTATGAACACATAAACCGGAATTGGACTATTCAGTAGACGGGTGCGAATGGAGTCGGCATCGCTCACCAAACCACCGTAAGTATTGAGGCGTAATAGAATCAAATCGGCCTTCCGTTCTATCGCTTCATCCACCGCCTTCGAGGTTTTGCGCGTGGCAGCCGGAGCAATTTCTTCGCGGATATCGAACTGGTAAATTGTGATGTTTTCCTTCTTCAGCAGCGTATCGGAAGCGAGTAAGGAAGTCGTAATAAGATTTATTAACAGAAAGCTGATGATAAAAGAGAGGCGATTCATGGCTATCAAATTAAAGGAAAAAGGAGCACTTGTGTACTTTTGTATGAACGCTAATTTTAATCGTGATGAAGCTATTTACATTTCTCCTTTGCAGCCTCCTTTCCCTCAGCGCTTTTGCTAAGGATCAAATGCCGCAGGATTCTATTGGTATAAAAAAGGTAGGTGATGCCTGGTTCATTATGCATAAAACAGAGAAAGGCCAAGGACTGTTTGGTATTGCTCGTCGTTATAACTCTAGCGTTGATGCCATCACCAAGGCCAACCCGGAAGTGAAAAATGGCTTGAGCATTGGTCAGATTGTATTGGTTCCAACCAACTACCAGGAACCGAAAAAAGAGACAGCTCCTGCTACACCAAAAGCAGAAGAGAAGAAAGCGGAAGCCAAGAAGGAAGAAAAGAAAGCGGAAACACCAACAAGTTCGGGTAACGGCAAACAAGTTACGCATACGGTAAAGCCGGGAGAAACCTTGTACGCCATCTCGCGCAATTACAATGTGAGCGTAGAAGACATTAAAAAATTAAACAAGCTCAGCAGCAATGAACTGACGGTTGGTCAGGAGTTGATTATCAAAGCCGGCAAAGTAGAACACACCGAAAACTACGGCGGCAGCGAGGAGAAGACATCCGAAACAAAACCCACTGCAAGCAAACCGGAGACTCCGGCTAATGGGATAAGCTACGAATACAACAAAAGCACTGGTGAGGTGAAAGAAAGCGGCTTCGCTGTTATCTCCAGCGCAGAAACCATGGATCAGAAAAGGAGCTTCGCCTTGCACCCTACAGCGCCGGTTGGAACCATCATCATGGTTACCAATACCCAAAACAACAAATCCGTTTTTATCCGCGTAGTAGGCAATAACAAAAGTTCAGACCCACAAGTCGTGTTGATGCTGAGCAATGCCTCTGCCGATCGTTTGGGCATAGGCGCAAACGACCGTGTTGCTGTGCGTTTGAATTATGCTCGTTAACCATGCAGTTGCGGCGATTCGGACACTTTTGTTTCCTTAGCGGAAACCTGCTTATCGCCGCAGGCTTCGTATGGCATCAAGTGAGTCCTGCCCTGCTCTCGGTTGGAACGGTTGCCGTTGGACTCGGATTTTTGGGCCAGTGGACTCAATTTGAACGACATCCTTTGCACATCAGCCTCGCCGCTCTTTGGCTTTTGGGACTTATCAGCGGGGTATATACCATGCATGGAGAGCAGTGGTGGAGCATTACCTTGCGCCAACTGGCCCTTTTTCTTTTGCCTTTGGGCTATAGCTTCGGCAGAACCATTAATCCGAAACAAAAACGCTTGATTGCCTTGGTATTTCTGCTCAACTTGAGCGCATTTGCCGTGCTGTCGTTGCTTCGCTACCTACTGCACAAATCGGCTGTAGATTACGCCTTGACCCAATCCGGGGCCGTTCCCATTTGGGATGGGGCGAGTTGGCCGTGGAAGCTTACCGCCATCAATAGCAGTCAATTTGCAGAAAGTGGCATCAACCACATCTACTTTTCCGTACTTCAGGCTTTATCGATACCCTTAGCTTGGTCTTTTTGGCGAAAAGAGCGCAAAGGGCTTTGGCTTGTTCTGCTAGCGATAAACCTCCTTACCATGCATATTTTTTTGGCCAGAACCGGTGTGATGGCTTTGTATGGCGGACTATTCATTCTCGCCATTCAAGCCTGGCGTAAAGGTCAATTGAAAATCAATCGCTCCATCCTTATCGCTGCTGCCATTCTGCCTTTTGTATTGTATTTCGGACTGCGTTCCGTTCGGAACAAGGTAGATAATTCCGTAGCGGATATGCAAAGCATAGGACAAGGAGCCGACATCAACCACCGCAGTTTAGCGATGCGTTTGGAAGCCTGGAAAACAGCGAGCTGCGTGATATTTACCTCTCCGGTAATCGGGGTAAGCACCGGAGATGTGCACTATTTCATGCAAAAGTGCTATACCCGGAATAAGACCAGTTTATATCCTGAAAACCGCATTCCGCCTCACAATCAATACTTAGAAACCACAGCTGGCTTGGGCTTACTTGGTTTGGTAACCTTGTTCTTTATTGGCTGGTATGCATACCGTCATTTCGCCTCCAGAAAAGACAAAACAGCCTGGCTCAGCACCTTGATTTTAGCGATTGCCTTTGTGTTTGAATCGATGTTGCAAACCCAAGTGGGTGTTTGCCTATTCCCTTTTTTCCTCCTGTTTTACCTACACGACCCGGATGAGCACCAGTTCTATTGAATTTCGATTTATCGGCGAAGAGACCATTCACCAGGCCATACCGCTCTTCCAAGAATTGTACTCCAATAATTCGGAAGACCGACTCCATGTGCTATTTCCTCAGATGTACGATTCCAATTACCGGTGCATCGGTTTATTTGATGGCGAAAAACTCATTGGTATTTGTGGCGTTTGGAGCCTTGTTAAGCATTACGTAGGCAAGCACCTCGAAGCAGACAACGTGATTATCGCTAAAGAATACAGAAGACTGCAGTTAGGCGATAAGCTGATCCAATTTTTAGAAAAACTCGCTTTGGAAGAAGGCTGCGAAGCGATAGAGCTCAACTGCAGCGTTTCCAATTCGAAAGGCGTGGCATTTTGGGCGAAACATGGCTTTTCCATTATCGGATTTCATTTTCAAAAGCGACTTAAACCGCAGAAGATTTAACTTGCTCCTGTTTTGATACCTGTAAGCGTAGTCCTAATTACCCACAACGAAGCCGAAAGACTGGAGGAATTGCTCCCGCTCTTAAGTGCTTTTAGCGAAGTAGTGATCTTGGATTCCAACAGCACAGATGCCACCCATTCCGTGGTGAAAGCCTTTCCGAATGTCGCAATTTACCAGCAAGATTTTCAAGGCTTTGGAAAACAAAAGCAGGATGCCGTTCAATACGCTAAACACGATTGGATCTTGAGCTTGGATGCCGATGAGCTGCCAAATTCTGAACTGATAGCCCATATCCAATCGCTCCGTGCAGCAACGGATCAACCCGCGCTGAATTATACCTTACGGCGGAAATTGGTATTCTTGGGTAAAACCTTCCATTACGGCAAAGAATCGCGCGATGAACAACTGCGGTTTTTCAATCGGAATACGGCTCGCTGGACAGCCGATGCCGTACATGAAAAAGTGCTGAGCGATGTGCCTATTGGTCGCTTAAACGGTTTCGCGCTGCACAAGAGCTACCGAAATCTCGACAACTACATTGGCAAGTTCAACCGCTATACGAGTTTGGCCGCTGAGGCCCAATTCGCGAAAGGAAAAAAATCTGCTTTGTTATTTATTCCATTCCGAGGCATATTCACTTTTTTTCGCTCCTATATCATGCAGCTAAACCTGCTAAACGGCTTCTCTGGCTGGCTTTGGTCGCTTTTTGCAGCAGTTTATACCGTGGTGAAATACACCAAACTTTATGAGTTGCATCGCAGAAATCGCTAGCAGCTAATCGATTTCAGTCCGAAATATTCTGGGTCATTTTATATCTTCGACTTTCAAGCCAAGACCATTGAGAGCCAGAATTTACTACCTTCTTGTTTTGTGTTTCGTGCTTTTTTGCCAGAAGAGTGCTGCGCAATGTGATGCCACGTTTACCCTAGCAGAACGCTACTGCAGCGGAGATACTCTGCAAATCTCAGCCAACCCTGCCTTTGTTTACGAACAATGGGATTTAGGAAATGGAGACACAGTTTCTGGAACTCTATTTTACGTGCTCAACACCGCTGGAAATTATAGTATAAGGCACATTGTTGAAGACAATTTCAACTGCCGAGATACCGTTTGGGATACCCTTTCAGTTTATGCCCGACCAAACTTTAGTTTTACAAGCGATGCCAACTGCTTAGACGATAGTGTTCGATTTACCGGCCTGCCGCAACTCGATCCAAGTGATACCCTCACCTACCTTTGGTATTTTGGCGATGGAGACAGCAGCGGCGGACTAAATCCCACGCATTCGTATGCCAATAGCGGCTTTTACAGCATCCAAATCAAACTTTCAGGCAAAGGATGCGAGGTGGTGAAAGATTCCCAGGTTTTTATTCAAACGCGTCCGCAAACCTCTTTCACCAGCTCCGGGGGCGCTTGCTTAAGCGATACAGTACAATTTACGCATACCGGAACAGCCTTCAGCCCAAGCTATCGCTGGAATTTCGGTGATCCTTTTAGCGGACAAAGCAACACCGATTCCGTGGCCAACCCGCGCCACCGTTTTAGTTTGGCTGGAACTTACTCCGTTAGACTTGTTCTAACCGATACCCTGAACTGCCGAGACACTTTTACCGGAAGCTATACTGTGTTCGGAATGCCACAAGCTAACTTCACGGTAAACAATACCTGCAGCGGGCTATTCACACAATTCACTAATTCCAGCACTGCAGCAGCAGGCGATACGCTTCGCTCCTTTTCATGGACCTTTGGCGACAGCGGTTCTGATACACTCGCCTCGCCTACGCATGCCTACGCTGACACCGGAGCGTATGCGGTGCGACTTATTGTAAGCAGCAATGCCGGTTGCCGAGATACAGTAGATAAAACGGTTTCAATTTACGAGAAACCCCTCATTAGCAGCGACTTAAACGAGCTCTGTCAGAACGGCACCTTACGTTTTGAAAAACAGGCCGGCAATGATACCATCAGCAGTTATGCCTGGAGCTTTGGCGATGGCTTCAGCAGCACCAATGTTTCGCCTTCCCATCAGTATGCCGGCGCCGGCATTTTCAAACCCAGCCTACGGGTTACCTTTCCAAATGGAACGGGCTGTAGAAGCGATAGCCTGACTATTCAAGTTAATCCACTGCCTGCTGCTACCTTAAGCATCAACAGCGATACCCAATGCTTCAAAGGCAATGAAGTATGTGTGTTTCTTGGCGGACAATCGTCCAATATCAAAACCCGCAGAGTACTCTACGATGATGGCTTTGTTGATGTAGCCAATGGGCCAAGCGATACTAGCTCCTGCCACAGTTACCTCAATACCGATGGAGGATTGTATAGTATTACAGTTCAATTAATTGACTCCAATAACTGCTCGGTCACATTGAATGCCGGTGACGATGTGCTGATCTATCCGCAGCTAACCATTGACTTTGATTACAGCACGGATGCAGGATGTTTTGAAACCACGGTTGATTTTAACAATACCAGCTCTACTTCCCCGCCGCAAATTGTGAACTACACCTGGGACTTCGGCGACGGCAGCAGCAATTCATCAAACTGGAATTTTGTAAGCCATACCTATACCGTCAACGGTGCGTTCAATGCCAAGCTAACCGCTACGGACTTAAACGGCTGCACAGACTCAGCCCTCTCCAGCGGTGCGATCTCCAATACCAGTTTCTCGGTAGATGCGCAAATCGACAGTGTACTGAGCACCTGTGTGAGCAATAACCGAATTTATGCAAGTCAAAGTCCCATCCCCGGTGCCAGCATTCAATGGATTTGGGGACCAACAGACACAAGCTATACCTTCAGCTCAGCTTTCGCTTATGAGTTGCCGGGAACCTATTTCCCCAGCGTTGCGATTAGCCTCAATGGTTGCGATAGCTTCAGGGTTTTGGATACCTTCCAAATTAGCGGTCCGCTAGCCCGTATCGGACCTATTACCAACCGCCACCAATGTCAAATAACCGATACGGTCTACTTTACAAACAGTTCAAATTATACCAGCAATGTGCAGCGTAGAGCGATTTGGGACTTCGGTGATGCTTTTGCTGCTGCGTGTACCACAGACACATACAACGGACTCAATACCACAAGCAATT
>FWPV01001494.1_pt1 | contig 64649 bp, 61 predicted proteins | sample 2228371 | NCBI WGS metagenome assembly FWPV01 (sample SAMEA103939776, study PRJEB20133) | metagenome
CTGACTTTTAATAAAATTTTTATGAAAATCTTGCCTTTTTAGCATTTATTTGATCTATGTCCATTTCTAAAATCTACTCATCTCGGGCATGAAAAATGCGCTAGCAATTAAGCCTATTACAAGATAAACAGCAACACTTGCAACGATAATAACTAAAACATAGATGAAGGCTTTATCTTTTGGTGTGTTCATAAGGATCGGAAGTCCAAGATATAAGATGTATATTCCATATATTCCAGCTATGATAACCAAGACTGAAAGGGCAGGTATTATGTAAAGAATCCCAGCAATCCAAACAGGTGTCATAGAATAAAGAGATAGCTTGAATGCACTCGTTGTATCCTTTTGTGAGTTGAAATTTGGTGCAAGTGCATTAATTATGAGAGCAACTATGTATATGCCTATAAGTGAGAATACATATGATACAATAGCATGTCCTAAAGCATTACCCACTGACCAGCGAACATGAACACCAAAACCAGATACACCTACTATGCTATTTCCAATAAATTGAGCAACAGCAGGAATTGCAGCGAGAATAATTGCATAGGAGGTGTAAAGTTGAGCTATTGTATTTTCTTCACTTTTAATCTCTGCCCATTCTTGAGATGGGTTAAATAAAATTCCCTTTACTCTCTCTACTATATCCATGATTTAACTCCTTTCTATCAATCTATGCCTTAAAATAAGACGGCTATCATTATTCTTCTCCTAAATGTCATTATCTCCCTATTTCACATTCTCCTTTATGCATAACCTTTCCCCTTTATTGATATGTCTCAAAGGAATTGTCTGGGGCAAGGCTGCTCCTTGAAGGCATGAAAAGACAATTATAAAAGGAGTGATTAGAGACTTACTAATTAAAGAATCCTTCATTACCCCATCTCTTCCCCCCTGAGGTAAAATGAAGACAGAAGCTTAAATTGTTAAAAATTTATACCATAAAAATGACTCTTGTCAAGAAAATTTAATATGAGTAAGCATCACCTCCTCTAATAAAAATGTTTCACCTCCACAAAGGGTTTTGTGCTATCCCAAAATGATAAGCACCTTTATCCCGCAAATGTGGGACTGGTCATTTGAGACTCATTATAACCCGCTGGGGGTGCATCCTTTTTCAAATCCTGTTGGGGACACCAAATTTTATACGCTCACCTCAACCCGGTTTCTACCTGCTTCCTTTGCCTTATATAAAGCATCATCTGCTCTTTTCACAAACGTATCTTCAGTGTCGGATTGGATATAATGTGTAACTCCAAAACTCAGGGTAACTTTTTCATTTTTATCAAAATTGAAGTCTTCCACAGCTTTTCGAATCCTCTCTGAAAGTACCTTTGCATTGATTACATCTGTATTAGGGGAGATAATCATGAATTCTTCACCTCCCCATCTTATAAGGTAGTCCGTCTTTCTCATATTTTCTTTTACTATTTCAGTCAGGGTTTTTAAAATATAATCGCCATATATATGACCATGTTTGTCATTAATTTTTTTAAAGTGGTCAATATCAAACATAATAAGGGATAATGGATAATAATATCTTTTCACTCTTCCGATTTCAGATTTTATTAATTCCTCAAATTTTGCTCTGTTATATGCATTTGTGAGGGCATCAGTCGTGGCAAGTTGTACTAATTTCTGCTCCATCTGTTTGCGCATAGTAATATCTCTCATTATCCCTCTACAAACATAAAATTTTCCGTCTTTGAAAGAAGGATTTACATTACCTTCAACATATATTTCCCTGCCATCTTTTGAAATATAAATAGTCTCCAACTGTTCAATGCTTTCGCCATTTACAACTTTTTTAAAATTTTCAATACAATATGGTATCTGATCCTTCCTGACTATATCAGTAAAGTGTTTCTGTTTCGCCTCTTCTTTTGAGAATCCCAATGTCTCGCACCATTTTCTGTTTACATCCAGAAATCTCCCTTCTTCATTAACAATCTGTATCATATCATTCGCATTTTCAAAGATATCCTTGAACTTTTCTTCGCTATTACGCACTACAATATCAGCACGGCTCAACTCTTCAAGCATCCTGTTAAACTCAATAGAGAAGATTGTTAATTCATCTTTTCCCTTGACTGGAATGCGGATTGAAAGGTCTCTTCTCTGGGCTATTTCTCTTACATTCTTGGTAAGGGCTAATATTCTATTTAATACCAGTTTATTTAAAAACAACATTATTAATAGCCCTAATAGCAAGCCTATGAAAATTAGCAGTATTATGAAAGAATATATTGTATTTCTACCATGCTGGAGAATATCTCTCTTCAGGTCTGCTTTAATTATAATCGCTGGTTTTCCATAAATATCTTTTAGTATCGTGTAACCAGAAATGATCTTTTCATTCAGCGGTTTTACGACAATTTCTCTTTTTTCTGATATTAAAGATTTTGCCCATTGAAAATCCGATGGTATCTTATCAACATCTAAACGGAGAAAGGTTATGTGGAATTGTAGGTCCTCACTTAACTTTTGGATCATTACGTCATCAAGAAAACGTCCGAATATCAATGTCCCCCGTATGGGGCCCTGTACTTCACTGGTAAGGATAGGTCTTGATGCAATCAGCATTGGTCCTTCTGGCAAAAGGATAATACCTGCATGTTTACTGTGAACATCGGAATGCTTTAAGAGCAAACTATTTTTTAAAAGATGCTTAATAAGACTTTGGGGTACGGGAATTTCTTTTTTAGTCATTAGATCAAAGGCTTTGTTATAAACAATTCTGCCTGATGAATGGACATATACCATAACATTTATTTCGAGTTCTACAAAGGCACTTTTGGTAATGTTTGTTTTAATAAATTCAGGATTTTCATTTTCGATAAACGCATAGGATTCATCCCAAATTGCCCAATCTCCGGTTTTGCTATTAATAACATCAATACTACGTGAAAGTGAATTAAGAGCAATTTGAACGTGCTTTATGGTATCTTTCTCCTCCAGTTTCTCAAAACTGCTCAATAGAAAGATTCTTGATATAATATACAGAATAGAAATGGTGCTAAGGAGTGAAATTAATACAACTATCAATGTTTTTTTCAAAAGGGTCATTGCTAATTACTTTTTCATAATTAATTTTTAAAATCTATATCAATTACTAACCCACTTTATTCATAAACCTATAGATATGTGGCAGATGCAGTATTGTCGCTCAACTTTTCCACGAAAAAGTCGGAGACTTTTTCGAGTACCCTTTCTTGGCTCGATATCCATCGAGCCTCGGAGAAAAATTCTTTCTTCGAAAGAATTTGAAACCGATCAAATACTGGATCTGCCAAATTTTTTATGAATAATATAAATATGGGCTAAAACTCTTTGCAAATTATTTTACATCATCACAAAAATTTATGTGGTCGTTTTCTCAATTAAATTTATAAAAAGTTTCAGGTCTTGTAAGACAGTAATTGTGTAAGATATTATAATGGCAATGAAAAAGCAGAAAAAATTAAGGCCCGGCTGGGATGAATACTTTATTAACATAGCGAAGGTTGTTTCTACAAGGGCTACCTGTTTGAGAAGAAGATATGGAGCTGTTATAACAAAAGATAATATTATTGTTAGTACAGGATATAATGGCGCTCCATCAGGTATGAAAGACTGCCTCGAGGTTGGCAGATGTACAAGAAAAGAGCTTCAGATTCCGCATGGTGAGAGATACGAACTCTGTCACAGTGTTCATGCAGAGGCAAATGCGATCATCAGGGCGTCTATGGACGAGTTAAATGGAGCAACAATTTATATCGCTGGCACTTATAATGATAGCAAACAATGCGATTCAGAGCCTTGCATGATGTGCAAAAGGATGATTCTTAATGCAAAGATTTCGAAAGTTGTTTATTCTGATGGAAGAGATGGATTTGTAGTGGTTAATCCAAAGAAATGGCTGAAGAAAAGGGTATAGTTCTATTATTGTCATTCTGGCTTGCCAAGAATCTTTTTTAAGGAAAGATTCCCGACAATTCTATGAAATGTAGGTGAGCGGTAATGATAAGATTCTTACAGAATGTTTGGACTATTAATTAACTTAGAGGTGAATTCATGCAAACTATCCTTGTAACTGGCTGTGCAGGTTTTATTGGGTGGAAGGTATCTGAAAAACTCCTTGATAATCATATCAAAGTTATCGGCATAGACAATATTAACGACTACTATGATCCAAGGTTAAAGGAATGGAGACTCCGGCAACTAAAAGTAAAAAGTGAAAAGTTGAAAGCGGGCAAAAATGCAGAATTTATTTTTGAAAAATGTGATATCGCTAATTTTGACGCAGTAAAAATAATCTTCTCAACTCACAAAATTGATGTGGTTATCAACCTTGCTGCAAGGGCTGGTGTCAGGGCTTCTGTAGAAGATCCGTGGGTATATCTCGACACAAATATAAAAGGGACATTAAACCTCCTCGAATGTTGTAAAGATCACGGAGTAAAAAAATTTGTTCTTGCGTCCACTTCAAGTCTTTATGGTCTGAATGAAATGCCATTCAGGGAATCTGATAAAACAGATACACCACTTGCACCTTATTCAGCAACAAAAAAGGGGGCAGAAGTCCTCTGTTACAGCTACCATTATCTTTATAAGCTTGACATAAGTATCCCAAGATACTTCACTGTTTATGGACCTGCGGGCAGGCCTGACATGAGCATATTCATATTTATTAAAAATATAGATAATGGCATACCGATTAAAGTATTTGGAGATGGGAAACAGAAAAGAGATTTCTCGTATGTTGATGATATCGCTGATGGCACTTTATGTTGTCTTAAACATTTCGGTTACGAGATCTTCAATCTTGGTAATGACAACCCTGTTGAACTTCTTCATGTCATACATCTTATTGAAGATGCTTTAGAGAAAAAAGCAGTATTGAATTTTTTACCGAGACACCCTGCTGATGTTATTGCAACATGGGCAGATATAGAAAAATCCAGAAGGATTCTAAACTGGTATCCGAAAACCTCAATTGAGGAAGGTATTAAAAAAACTGTTGAATGGTATTTTGAAAACAGGGATTTTGTAAATAGTCTAAAAAATCCATAATCAAAAATCTATCCAAACTTAATCCGAAAGCATTCGGGATTCGTGAGAGGAATCTTGTTGTTTGGCTCAGGGCATGCTTCATGAGGAATCGGGCGGAACGCTGTATATTATTTATGTTATTATTTATTCTTATGGAAAAAAGACTTCAAAAGATAATATCAGAGATGGGTATAGCATCCAGAAGAAAAGCTGAGGAGTTAATTATCGAAGGCAGGGTGACAGTCAATGGACATATCGCATCTATAGGAATGAAAGCAGATCCAGATAAAGACCACATCAAGATTGATGGAAAACTTCTTATTAGACCTGAAAAGAAAGTTTATGTAATTTTCAACAAACCAAAGAGCGTCGTTACAACATTACATGATCCTGAAGGAAGGCCAACTATAAAAGATTTTTTAAAAGATATAAGGTATAAAGTCTTTCCTGTAGGAAGACTTGATTATGAATCTGAAGGGCTGCTTCTACTTACTAATGACGGAGATTTTGCACATACACTTCTTCATCCTTCTAAAAAGATACCGAAGACATACCTTGTTAAGGTAAAAGATATCCCTGAAGAGAATGAATTAGATAAAATACGAAAAGGCTTAAAACTTGATGATTGCATAACAGCACCTGCTAAGGTAAAAAGAATCAGGAAATCAGAGAATAATGCATGGCTCGAGATAACGATATATGAGGGGAAAAAAAGACAGATCAGAAGAATGTTTGAAAAAGTCGGGCATCCTGTATTAAAGCTTAAACGGATTAAGATTGATGGAATAGAATTAGGTGATCTTTCGTCAGGGGAATACAGATTTTTAACACCTGAAGAGATAAAAAAAATTAGGGGGATTGTTTATGGTTCGTGATAAGGGTTGTGGAGAGATCAGAGAGTCTGACATCGGTAGCAATCTTACACTATGTGGCTGGGTATTCAGACGCAGAGATCATGGAGGGCTCATTTTTATAGATCTTCGTGACAGAACTGGGGTATTGCAGATTGTTTTCAGTCCTGATGTTTCAGGTGATATTCATAAGCATGCGCATTATCTTAGAAGCGAATATGTCATTACTGTTTCAGGAGAGATCAGGAAAAGACCCGAGGGCACTGAAAATCCTAATATGCAAACAGGAACGGTTGAGATGTATGTAAATAAACTTGAAGTGTTGAATGAATCAACTACACTGCCTTTCAGTGTAGAAGACGCAGCAGATGCCTCTGAAGTATTAAGACTAAAATACCGCTATCTTGATTTGAGAAGGCCTGAAATGCAGCAGAATCTAATAATTCGTCATAAGGTTGCAAAAGTAATAAGGGATTATCTCGACGAAAAAGGTTTCATTGAAATAGAGACTCCGCTGCTTACCAAGTCCACGCCTGAAGGGGCACGCGATTATCTTGTTCCAAGCCGTCTGAATCCTGGACATTTTTATGCACTTCCTCAATCTCCTCAACTCTTCAAACAGATATTGATGGTCTCAGGGCTTGAAAAATATTTTCAGATAGTCAAGTGCTTCAGGGATGAAGACTTGCGTGCAGACAGACAGCCTGAATTCACCCAGATTGACCTCGAGATGTCTTTTGCCCAGGAAACGACTGTAATAGAAATTATTGAAGGAATGTTGAAACGTGTCTTCAGAGATGTTCTTAATATTGATCTTGATACGCCATTCAAAAAACTTAGTTTCCATGAATCAATAGAGCGGTTCGGGAATGATAAACCAGATCTTCGTTTTGGTCTTGAACTTAAAGAAATGGGTGATATAGTAGTAAATGGCAAATTCAAGGTATTCCTTGACGCTATCAATTCAGATGGTAGGGTAAAGGCAATTTGTGGTAAAGGCATGGCAGGTCTTTCAAGAAAAGAGATTGATATGCTGACAGAAGAGGCAATTTCTTATGGAGCAAAAGGGCTCGCATGGATAAAGATTAAAAATGGATTCGAATCCCCGATAACTAAATTTTTCTCAGATGAAATATTAAGGCAGATGGCTCAAAGATTAGAGGCTGAGGAAGGGGATTTAATGCTTTTTATTGCTGATAAGGAAAGGATTGTTCATGATGTATTGAGTAGGTTGAGGCTTGAACTCGGCAAAAGGCTGAATCTTATACAACCTGGATACCAATTTGTCTGGATTACGGATTTCCCCCTGCTTGAATGGAATGACGAAGAAAATCGTTTTGAGGCAATGCACCACCCTTTCACCTCACCGACAGATGATGACATAGAAAATATGCTTTCTGGTGATATCAGCAATAGGGATTTACTTCATTCCTTCAAAGCAAAGGCATACGATATAGTGCTCAATGGATATGAGATAGGAGGCGGCAGCATACGTATCCACAGGCGCGATGTTCAGAAGAGGATGTTCGAAATCCTTGGCATATCTGAAGAAGAGGCACGTTCAAAATTTGGTTTTCTACTTGATGCTCTTGAGTTCGGTGCTCCACCACATGGCGGGATTGCTCTTGGTTTTGATCGTCTTGTTATGATTATGGTTGGTGCTTCATCTATCAGAGATGTTATTGCATTTCCGAAAACACAGAAGGCATTCTGTCTTATGAGTGGAAGTCCATCACCAGTTGACCCGAAACAACTCAGAGAGCTTTATATCAAACTAAACCTGCCTGAAATGTAGAAAAATTTTTTCAAAAATTTTTTATATATTTAAGATAAGACTTGTAATTACTCTTTGCTTCAATCATACTATCGCCGCCGAATTTCTCGAGAAAGGCATCTGCAAGAGTGAGCGCAACCATTGATTCTGCTATTACTCCTGCAGCAGGGACTGCGCAGATATCAGAGCGCTCATATACAGCTTCAACCTGTTTTTTTGTTTTAATGTCAACCGACCGGAGTGGTTTTCTCTGAGTTGGTATAGGTTTCATAGCAGCACGCAGGACAACGGGCATTCCATTTGTCATTCCACCTTCAATCCCACCAGCAAAGTTTGTCCTTCGATAAAACCCTTCTGACTTCTTACTATAAAAAATCTCATCCATAACCTCTGATCCAAATTTTCTGCTGATCTCAAACCCAAGCCCTATTTCTACCCCTTTTATTGCCTGAATACTCATTAATGCATATGCAAGTCTCCCATCAAGCCTCCTATCCCATTGAATATAACTACCAAGTCCAACTGGTATTCCGATTGCGAAGACCTCAAATATTCCTCCTAAAGAATTGCCTTCCTTAATAGCCTTATCAATAAGCTTTACCATCTTTTTAGTTGCCATCTCATCAGGACATCTTACAGGAGATTGCTCAGCCCTTGTGAAGATTTCCATAATTTCTTTTTCTTTGAAATTCTGACTTCTGATTTCTGCCTTCTGATTTCCGATTTGAATAACATAGCTTCCTATCATTATATTGAATGTTGAAAGAAATTTTTTTGCGATTGCCCCAAATGCAACCCGCATCGCTGTTTCACGTGCACTTGAACGCTCAAGTATGTTTCTTATGTCATCATGGCCATATTTAATTGCCCCAGGAAGGTCAGCATGCCCGGGTCGAGGATGTGTAATAGCAGGGATTGAACCTTCACCTATCATATTTGGAGACATTCCCTCAGTCCAGTTTTTATAATCTTTATTTTCGATAATAAGAGCTATGGGTGAGCCAAGAGTTTTACCCCACCTCACACCTGAAATAATTTCAGCATGATCAGACTCTATCTTCATCCTTCCGCCACGGCCATATCCTCCCTGTCTTCTTTTGAGCTCGATATCAATTTCATCTGAATTGATAGGTAGCCCTGCAGGTATCCCCTCGAGGATTCCTGTTAAAGCTTTCCCATGCGATTCACCTGCAGTTATATACCTCAGCTTGAACATATTTATAAATAACTTTTGACAGTATACCACAATTGTGGCAGAATTTTTAGGACATATGAACATTAAAAGCATATCAGGTTATATTTTACTGCTGATGCTCTCTTTTATTACTTACTCATTAAAATTAAATATTTCCTATTTCAACATATTACCTCTGTTCATGATTCTCTACCCAATATTTGTCGGGCACAGGATTAAATTTGCATTTTCAATAAAGGATTTTCTAATCGGTCTTGGTGTGTCATTTCTTATTTTAGTCCCCTATTATCTTATCTTTGGAGGAAGTTCTGAAAAGATTACACTGTATGCGATTCTTTTTCAGCTTCTTGGTGTTGCACTGCCTGAAGAATTCTTTTTCAGAGGATTTCTCCAGGATTCAATGGGAAGAAGCTTTAAAGCTATTATTTTCGTGAGTCTGCTTTTTTCATTTGCACATCTTCCTAAAGCAATTTTTTATTATGAGTGGATATTAGTCCTTAGCTTCTTCCCATCATTAGTAATTGGTTGGCTTTATATGAAGACAAACAATGTATTGCCGGGAACTATTTTCCATTTTCTGGCAAATGTGATACAAAGTACAGTAGCAATTCCTTAAGGCTAATAAAATTATCAACTTTTGTTTAGATTCTTAGCCCACTTTATTCATAAACCTGGCTCGATATCTTTCGAGCCTTTGAGGAAAATTCTTTCTTCGAAAGAATTTAATACCGCTCAAATACTGTATCTGTCAAATTTTTTATGAATAATATTGATTAGCAAGCTACAGTTTTAGGCTACATTACATTTTATGTCTTCTTAACTTTTTAATTATCCATAGAGCCATTAATGGCATAAAGACAATAATTGTATCTGAAATGGCAGTCTGATAGTTTTGAACCATGCCAATAGAACAACCCCATCCTTCACCATTATCATCATCTAATAGTGATTGAAAAGTTGTAGCGCTTGATTCTTCAGACGGCAAAGAATCTCCTCCAGAATTATATGCTTTTATACGATAAAAATATGTTCTCCCTGCAGAAAGCCCTTTATCTGAATATACAGTAATGTTTGCTCCAACTTTTGCAATGACTTTGTATATTCCACCTGAACCTTTTTTACGCTCTATCTTGAATCCTGATTCATTCTTAGAATTGTCTACCCAACTGAGATTTATACGACTGTCTGATAATGCCGTTGCTATAAGGCTTGACGGAGCTGATGGTATGATATAACCCATTGCATTATAAGCATTCAGTCTGCCACCAGTTAGTGTCATTCCAGCAAGACCAGATACTGGATCAACGCTTTTGAATATAATATTTTTTACCATTTCAAAAGATAAATCTGGCTTCACAGAAAGTATAAGACCTGCGACTCCAGAGACATATGCCGCTGCCATTGATGTGCCGTTCCATCCATAAGATTCATATGTGTAATCGCTATGGTATATCTCCTTCCTCTCGAGGTTAACATTGTCGATGAATACACCACTTGCACCCCCTATAATACTGGATTCCAACCCAAAGCCAAAATAAAAGCTGTCAAGAATATCCGCAGCAGCAGTAATATCATCTGTAGAATATGAAATAAAATTTTCAAATGTATATCCATTAATACTATCGATCCAATCCCATTCTTTTCCATTTGTTGAATAATTTATATTGAGATAATCAAAAGTCAGAGGATTCACAAAGCCCTTCCATTTAAATGAAAAGGTATAAAGATTGTTTTTGATTGATGGGATTGCTGTCATGTAACCTGCCCATGAGTTTGTGTTTGGTAAATACATACCTCCTGGGCTATCTTCAAGGCTGTTACTACCGTTTATCCCGGTCCCTTCAGTTACCGCCCATGTTGAATTACTTCCACCACATGACCATCCCAGAATGGGTAGCTCTCCTGAATCTCTATCAAAGGTCTCATTATAAACTGTAACAGGCGTTCCATAAATAAATTGGGGGATCGTGCTGTATATGCCCACTCCTGGAGCACCAAGATCAACCGATTTTTCACCATAGTTGGAAAAGGAGGCTATATTATCCCTATTATCTGTTGCTGCAACAGAAATAATATTCGGGAGATTATAACTTGCGGGATAGACTTGATCAATGTCGTTATTATTTGCCTCATTTCCGGCTGCTGCCACAAAAAGTACTCCTTTTTTTCTTGCATAATCAATAGCATCATAAAGTGTGTTTGAATATTTATATCCTGCCCAGCTTGCGTTAATAATGCGAGCTCCTTTATCAACAGCATAAATGATAGCATCCGCCGCATTTAAAGTATCACCGGTTCCACTCACACCTAAAAAACGTAGTGACATAATTTTTACTTTCCACATTACACCTGTAATTCCAATTCTATTATCGCCGCATGCTCCAATAATTCCTGCAATATGGGTTCCATGTGAATTCAAGTCAACTGGATAGCCGTCATTATCGATAAAGTCCCATCCGTATATATCATCAATATATTCGTTACCATCATCATCAAAATTTGTTTTGCCTTTCTTCTCGATGGCATTTGTCCATATATTACAGGATAGATCAGGATGATTATAGGCAATGCCCGAATCAATAACTGCTACAATGATATCCTCTGCCCCAGTAGTTACATCCCATGCCTCTACAGCATCAAGATCAGCATCCTTAATTCCTCCTGTTTGCCCGGTATTATTCAGCCCCCATATAAGAGAAAATTTAGGATCATTCGGCAATACAGCCTTCTTTATAATATAATTTGGCTCTGCGTACACAACATCAGGATTAGCCCTGTATTGGTTTATGAGGGTTTCCATGGTCATATTTGATGGAACCTTTAATTTATAAACACCTATTTTCTTTATTTCTCTTAATACGGTAATTCCATATGCTTTCTGCAAAGATGATATTTTTGCCCCATCAACTGAATTTCTGAATTTTACTATAAATTCATCAGGAACATATCCATTCTTTATCCCTGAGTTAATGATTTGAATTTCTTTGTTATCTTTTTTAACCTCTGTAGAACTATCAAAATTGACAGTTATATTCATTTGATCTTCTTCACCACATGAAATAATATTCAGCAGTAAAATTAAAAAGATTATATATCTGGCCATCTTTCCCCCTTGAGCAGTTTATCCTGTATTTTGTATGATGAACTGCAAAACTGCAGTGCTACGAAGTAACTTTCTTTCATACCATCTTGTCCCTACTTGTTAAGGATCAGTCAATAATCTGTCATTCTGGTTTGCCCAGAATCGTTCTTCATCAAAGAAGGATTTCAGACAAGCGGGGATGACAGAATAACTCTTTAAACCCGAGGCTGAAACTTCGAAGAATTCTTTAATCAAAATCACAACTTTCCTCTTAATGGTATAACATAATATCCTGGCGATACCTCATATTTTTCAAATGTCCTCAAAAATAAATCATTATCAGCAAAAGACTTACCCGGCATTAATTCAAGGTTCATATCGTAGTGTGCATTTTTAATGTTACCTTTAATCCTTGCATAAATATCATTTCCCTCGAGTGTTACAGAATTAATAAAAAATTCTTTATCCCTTATATTAATAGAACCTATAACTTTCTGAAAGTAATTCAAAGGTATATCTGTACCTGCAAAAATAGCACGTTCAAAATTAATATCTTTCGAAAAGAACTCGAGGAGACCAATACTATCATTCATAGCAAATCTGCCCGAAATTGAACCACTTGCTTGTATCCCTGCAATCTTTAAAAAAGGCATATCTCTTATTTTTGCATCTTTAAAATTTAAAGATATACGCCGGTCATCTCTAACGATATCCACTTTTCCATTCACATTTCCACCGCTGATATCTCCTGCAAATGATATACTCAATCTTATAAATGCGATTGACCACGGACGAATTAAAAAAGACAAATCCCTTAAATAGAACAGATCTCCTTTACGACCAATCAATGTCACTCTATTTACAGTGAAATTATAAAAAAGACCCTTTTTTAGCCCTTCGATATCTACATTAAGTTCGCTGCTTGTGACAGATTTCTCTATAAAAGACTCCAGAGAATTTTTTGGCAATGCGAACCATATACCCCATATAAATGCAGGGATAGTGATAAGGCAAATAATTAAAACTCTCTTCACTTCGATTTAAAAAATGACAGGCCAAGTGTGATATTCAAAAGTTCAGGATTTTCAAAAGCTTTTTTTATAGAAGCCTTTTTTATTGTCAGAATCATTGGAACATTCTCTATTTTATAGAATATATTTACCATTTCATTCATTGTAACTTTTTCAATAGAAACTTCAGCATCTTCAATAATCCCATCCTTCGTTTCAATCTTCCCTGTAGATTTAACTGAACCAACCTTGTCTTTAAGACCAAGCGACAGAAATACTTCGTCCACTGCCTGAATAATCCCTTGAACCTGTGAAAGACTTTTTTTAGCTTCCACATGATCCAGTTTTTTCTTCAGTGACAAAAATTCTTCCTTAAGTGTGATCATCTCTTTTTGCTGCTCTTTAAGAACATTCAGTTCTTTTTTTGCAGATGAAAGCATGGTTAGTGCATAAACACATAAGAAAGCGGAAACGATTATCCCTCCCAGATATGTGATAAACATTTTATTTTTTAATAAATTTATCATATCTTCTGTTTTGCAGTTATGGTAAAAAGCATATTTCCGCCCACTGATGCCTTGGAATCAGAAATAGAGACTTCGGCAAAGACCTTCTCAAGCCTTACCTGTAGCTGCTGTATCTCGCTTAATGAAGTGGCTTCTCCTTTCAAAACCAGCACCTGCTTATTCATTGTGATTTCATTAAATACAACATCCTGTCTTTCAATCTGTGAGAGTCTGAGTAAAAGATTTAGGGGATCAATACCAAGAAAAATATCTTCTCTGTTTTTTAATTCTCTCAGATGAGCTTTAAACTGATGAAGTTCATTTACGATATTCTTTTCTTCAGGAAATAGCTCTCTATATGTTTTACGCACATCATCTTTCAAAAATGCAACTTCGTTTTTTGTTACTATGATTCTGAATAGTAAATCGGCTAACAAAATTAATGCAATTAGTAAGAATAGTACCCCGCTTATTTTCAGAGACTTCTTTGTTTTTTCGCTATCACGAGTATATGAGAATTCATCTTTTCTTAAATTTATAGATGGCTTTACTATTTCTTCAGCTACTAATTCTGTTCTGACCTGTTCATTAATTGCATCAGGATTAAGCAACCTCTCCAGACTGAAATTTTTGAGTATATTTCTTAGCTCCAGGGAAGTTATACATATTGGGTCTATATTATACGATTGTAATTGTGAAAGTATTCCTTGTATCAATCTCTTTTCAACATAAATAGCAAGAATCTGATATTTACCGTTAGATGAACCAATGACTACTTCATCAAATACAACTCTGTCTATTCCTCCCAGTATCATTCCATCCAGCTCCAAGGGAAGCACCTCTCTTACCTTATCCTTATCAGAAAATGGCAAATCAATAACTCTGAAGTTCAGATGACTAAATGGCAAGCTCAGGTAAGCACTTTCAAAATCTCCTGGCAGCTTATTAAAAGACAAAAGATCGTTCTCATTAACAGGATATTTTTTGCTTTCCAGTAATTCGTATCGCTCGCCTTTTTTATTTAATATATAAACTGCGATCTCCTTTTCCCGAACATCTATGAATAAAGATTTTCCCATCAATATTCCTTCCAGAATTTTATGACAGATGAAGAAAAAAATGATTTAACAAGAACAGTTTCTATAACTGTTCTCACCCCACCGGATGATGCCGTTGCGGTTATTCTAAAATTGTCACCTTTTACACTTATCTGATTTGCGCCAAGACTGGTTCCTGCAAAATTGTTGAACTCGTTTATATTCCGAAAGGGCATTCCAGTTCTATATGTGATAATCTTCTGCGCAAGTTCATCTGTTATCGTGTCAGAAATACACATTAAAACTGGTTTTTCAGCGCCGTTCACATTAATTATCAAATTATCTCTGCTCCCATATACACTAACATATGGCAATAATGTATTGTAATCCTTTCTGGTTATTCCATTTATGAGTAGCAATTCGTCTATGCTTATAAGATCAGCATTTTTTGCACCTATTTCTGAATCACTGAGCTCAGCCACGCTGTCGCGATCGATCCAGTCAACTATTCTGTCCGCGATATTCTCTTTCAAAGACAGGGTTTTTAATAGTCTTTTAAATGAATCATAAGCAATCGGATTTTTCACATCTCCTCTCGGATAAACGAGCGTATTAATATTAAATTTAGAACATTCGTCTTCAATCTTTACTGTAATTACACCCTGAAAATCTTCAAAAGGATTTTCAACAGGCAATTCAATAGCTCCTAAGGTAAAAGATTGAGTATCAATCCACTCCGATAGATATTTTGCTGATACATTTATTCCAGATTTCGCCATGAGCGAGAGCCTCTGTGAATCACGCCAGTTATATAGATTGCTCGTCCCTGTATAAACTCCATAGGAAAACTCTACTACCATAGCAGTAATTAGAGCCACTGCAAGGAGTGTTACTAATAATGCGATACCATTCTGATTTTTAATATGCATTATCAAAGGGATCTCCCAATTTTCGGTCTGGCGATTTCAAAGATATTCAGTGTATTGTCTTTTATTTTCGAAGAAAGACTTATTTTAATCTCCTCTGGAATATTCTTAACGATTTCCGCATCCCATGTCTTAACCCATTGTCCATTATATCTAACTTCAATGCTGAACGATTCAAGGTCTTCAATGATATCAACTGCTTCCATCTTTTCATCATGGTATGGGGATTCAATTTTTTTCATGAGATTCAATTTATTGTCTTTTTCGTCGATAAAATATGAAATCCTTGAAAGTCCAGGTTTTAATATCGTAAAAGTGGTGAATGTAACCAAAGTAGCCTGCTTTCCGTAAAGATCACGATCCTGAACTTTAAGAAGGGTTTTATTATCATTCTCAGCCCAGAATACTGAATCTAATTCACGCCTTAAGATATCAATCGCACTCCGCATTTCTTGCAGTCTCACCATTGATTCATCCAATCCATTAATTGCTTTTTCTGTTAGAAAAAAAGTGCTGTAAACAGCCGTAAGGACTATTGACAAAATTGCAAATGCAATGAGAACTTCAATAAGGGTGAAGCCACAATTCTTTCTTCTCCTTCGTCCTTCATCTTTAATTAAATTCCAAATACAGCTATAAAAATTGTCATTGCGAGTGTAACGAAGCAATCTCGTCTTTTCATGGGAGATTGCCACGCACCCCGAAAGTATTCGGGGTGCTCGCAATGAAACAAGTTTCAAACGTTCATGATACTTATGGCTGGATTTGGGATATAAACTCATTCAGTTTAACCTCTTCATTTCCTGACCTGACTGAAACAATAACTTCTAACATTCCCGCATATGGTGACTCTTTTATTTTAGTCTCATAAGAATAAGAACTGTATGGCTCTTCAAAATTACCGCTTGTATCTATAGGGTTTTTCTCGATTTCAAACATCTTATGTTTTGCAAGCAAGGTTGAAACAGTTATTTTCTCATGCCTTTCTACAATACTCAGCTGATAGTTCAATGTATAGATAAGCGTAACGAGCAAACCTCCTACAATAGTGAGCGATATTAGAACCTCAAGGAGTGTAAAGCCCCTACCCCTAAAAGACCAGAAATTCAAAATTTCCAATTTAAAATTTAAAATTCTAAATTTCCTGAATTTTGAATTTCTCATTTTGAATTATGAATTATCTTTACTCTGCCACTAAGATGGTTAAGTATTACATCCATATATTTATCATCTTTATTCAGATGAACGCTAATGTTTTCCCTTATTCCAAGTGGTTCAAAAAAGAATATAAGCTCTCCAGTTGAAACCACCCCTCTTGACTGAGTGGATACACTGGCAATATTTTCAAATTTCTTAATCTTCTCTCCTTCCGGACTGCTGATAGATACAGCGTCTTCATTAAAATTAAATTTAATCAGATAAGTCTCTTTTCTCGAGATAGCACTATCATATAAATATCTCAGAAGTGATGCTATTTCTCTTGCTTCGGATTTAAGTTTATTTTCGCCAAAATCAGAAAAAGAAGGCATTATTAAAGCCATAACGATGGAAAGAATAAATATAACAACAATAAGCTCAAGGAAAGTAAAACCTTTTCTACATATCCCAGCTCTTGATATCCTCATTCTTACCTTCACCGCCTTCTTTTCCATCAGCACCATAACTCATAATATCAAAATCACCATAGACACCTGGAGATATGTAAATATAAGGGTTGCCCCATGGATCCAGTGGTATCTTCTTCTGCTCGAGATATCCACCCTCTCTGTATTTCTGTGGTATCTGTCCTGAAGAGGGCTTTTCTATCAGTGCTTGAAGTCCCTGCTCTGTTGAAGGATAAAATCCATTATCAAGTTTAAAAAGCTTTAGTGCAGTTTCGAAATTCTTAATCTGGACTTTTGCCTCAGCAATACGCGCATCATCAGTCCTTCCGATAATCTTCGGAGCCACAATAGCTGCAAGTATGCTTAGAATAAATACAACGATGATAACTTCAAGCAGGGTAAAACCTTTATTGTTCTCCATTCCTTCCTCCTCAAATAATTACCGTGTTAACCCGAAAAATGCATTTAACATGATGCAGATGTTGTGAAAAAATTTATTTTTCGATACCTTAGTGTACCTTATAAATATAACAAATAAAAATAATTTAATAAATTCATCGAGTTAAATAAATTTTTGAGCAATATCTGCATTATTTGGGTTAACTACTACCTAATTTTAATGATAATTAGTTAAAGTTCTATAATAATTGTCATTGAGAGCCCCGAAAACATTCGGGGCGTGGCAATCTCACTATATGAGGCAAGATTGCTTCGTTTCACTCGTAATGACAACTGCTAATTTCTGGAACCGGGCTTTATATATCCCCTTCATTACAAATTCCCTTTTTTACTTTACAAGTTGATTCAACTGGAATATAGGAAGCAGTACCGCCAGCACAATAAAACCAACAATCAATCCCATCACGAGAATCATTCCAGGTTCAAGCATTGATAGTGCTTTTTGTATCCGCCTTGAAAATTCTTCCTCATATGAATCTGCTGCTTTTCTAAGGACATCGATGAGCTTTCCGCTCCTTTCGCCTGTTGAAATGAGTTGTAAAAGAACAGGGGGAAAGTCTTCAAGAGAACCAGAAAGACTTGCTCCTTCAGAAACTTTTTCTCCTGCCTGTATAACTTTCATCTCAAGCTCTTGATTGCCTATTGAATGTGCTGATAATTCAAGTGCTCTAAGTACAGGCAGGCCACCTTCAAGCAAAAAACTCAATGTCCTTGTGAAACGTCCTAAATAAAGACTTTGGAAAATGCCTCCTGGCAAGCGATAAAGAAATCTGTCAATAAGAAATCTATTCTTCTCCTTTAACTTTTTTATGCTGTAAACAACTCCTATAAGAATGCATACTAAAATCCACCAGTAATTCTGAAAGATGTTACTTATTGTGATGAGGATAACCGTGATAAACGGAAGAGCGGTCTGTGTATCATTAAAAATTTTTGTTATTTTAGGGATAACAAATGTGAATAAAAAAGACAGCACAATGAAACCAACGCATATCATGAAAACAGGATAGATCATTGATGTCCTGACCTTTGATTTAAGACTACTTTGAGATTCAAGAAAATCTGAAAGACGACTAAGAACAGAATCAAGCTTTCCACTTGATTCTCCAGCAGCAACCATATTTGTATAAAATGCTGGGAATATTTTTTGATATTCCTCTAAAGATTTCGAAAAACTTGAGCCTGCGGCAACCCTATCTTTTATATCAACGATCATATTCTTCCAGAATCCTTTATATTCATCTGAGAGCGACTGTAATGCCTCCATTAATGTTACGCCAGAAGCAAGAAGGACAGATAACTGTCTCGTAAAAGAGGGAAGAACAGCCAAAGGTGAAGCACTAAATATTCTAAATCTTTTTTTGAAGACTATTGTCTGAACGTCTTTTGGGTAAAAACCCCAGTCTTTAAGTCTAAGGATAGCCTCTTTCTGGCTATTTGCCTCTACTGTTCCTGTAACTTCAGAGCCATCGGGTTTATATCCTTTATATTGAAATATCGGCATAATCTTTTTGTGTTACCCTTAATACTTCTTCCAGGGTTGTAATGCCCTGGAGAACCTTCACGAGTCCATCCTGTCTGAGTGTCTTCATGCCTCTGGATATAGCATAATTTTTTATTTTTTGTAAATCTATACGATCTGTAATCATTGATCTGATATCATTATCTATGACGAGTAGTTCAAAGATACCCGTTCTGCCGAGATATCCTTTGCCCTTGCATTTTTCACATCCTGTCCCTCTGTTAAGAATTAACGTAGCGCTCTCTCCGTTGCCCTCAGCCTTGCCAGGAGATAGCATATTAAGAAAATATGACTTTTCGATATCAGAAGGCTTATAAGATACTTTACAATCATTGCATATAGTTCTTGCAAGCCTCTGAGCAAGAACGACTGTGAGCGAAGAGGAAACAAGAAAAGGTTCAATCCCCATATCAATAAGTCTCACAATGGCACTCGGTGCATCATTGGTGTGAAGGGTACTTAAGACGAGATGGCCTGTAAGTGACGCCTGCATTGCAATCTCAGCGGTCTCTAAATCTCTTATCTCGCCCACCATAATCACATCTGGATCCTGTCTCAGAATTGATCTCAGACCTGATGCGAATGTCAGCCCTATCTTCGGATTCACCTGAACCTGTCCGATGCCTTTCAATTGATATTCTATGGGGTCTTCTACAGTAATAATGTTCTTCTCTTCTGTATAAATCCTGTTAAGTGCAGCATAAAGAGTGGTTGTTTTCCCACTGCCCGTTGGGCCTGTAACAAGAATAATACCATCAGGTCTCCTTAAATATTCTTCAAGCATCCTTTCGTCATCCTTGCCAAAACCAATCTCATAGAGACCAAGAATCCCCTGTTTCCGATCAAGTAGTCTTAATACCGCCCGCTCACCATGAGATGTAGGGATTACAGACACCCTTATATCAATATCCCTTCCACCAAGAAGTAGTCTTATCCTGCCATCCTGTGGAAGTCTTTTTTCAGCAATATCAAGATTGGACATAATCTTGATCCTGCTTATTAATGCATCCTGAATTATTTTGGGCGGATTCAAAACTCTGTGAAGAACACCATCTATTCTAAACCTTACATCGAGTTCCCTTTCATAAGGTTCGATATGAATATCACTCGCTCTCTCTTTTACTGCCTGAAGAAGCAGAGCGTTCAGCAGTCTTATGATGGGTGCTTCTTCAGTAAGTTCAAGAAGATCTTTTGGAGCTTCAAACTCTGTTGCCACAGATTTAAGATCTTCTCCGGATATTGTTCCCATAACCTCTTCAGCAGAACCCATCTGACCATAAAATCTGTTAATTGCATCTATTATTATACCTGCTTTTGCCCTCATGGGTTTCGGTAAAAGTCCGAGAGCTTTTGATACCTCTTTTAGAGCGAGCATCCCCCTATCATCGGCAATAATACCAATAAGTTTAGAGTCTTCGATTTTCATTGGAAATATCTGATTTGTTTTTACAAAACTGAGTGGGATATTTTTCAGAAGTGAGATATCTACATCTTCATCTTTTATGGTCTCTATCGTTTCCACTCTTTATTGTATTTTCCTGATATAATTAGGTTCAGCGTATTCAACTTCACTGTAATGCATAAATTTTTCTATTGCATCCTTCACATCCTGCCCTTTCTTCAAACGGATTAGATATAGTCCTTTTATCTTTGAAGTAGTTATAACGGATGCGCCTTCTGAAGAAAGAATCTCGGTTATTCTTTGCTCTGAAGTAGTTTCCGTGAATTTCACCAGTAATTCTCCAGGCTTGTATTTATTTTCGGCTTTCGCAAATTCCATACTCTTCTTTTCTGTTAGATGAGTTAGTTGTTCAGATTCTCTAACAATATGAGGCGTCAGGAAAACGAGCAGGTTGGTTTTCCTCTTCTCAACAGTTTTATTTTTAAAAAGCCAACCGAGCAAAGGTATATCACCTAAAAGCGGCACCTTATTCACTGTCTCTTCCTCACGTTCTTCCATAAGACCACCAATAACAACTGTCTGGTTATCTTTCACCACTACTGTTGTCTTCGTTGAGCGTTTTGTTGTAGTTGGTCCTATATTAATCAGTATTGTCTCAGATTCAGGTTTAACCGATGATATTTCCTGAAAGATATCCATCTTTACATAATCACCTTCTGTTATCTGAGGGGTAATTCTAAGCGTAATACCAACATCTTTTCTCTCTATAGAGCTTAAAACAGTGTTGGTAGTAGTTATATCCCTCTCCCTTTTTGAGATAAATGGAACATTTTCACCAACAATTATTTCTGCCTCTTTATTATCGGAAGTTAGTATCTGTGGTGTCGAAAGGACATTAACTGCACCTTTAAATTCATTGAGACTGAACAGAGCAGCAAAGCCTGGCACATTGAAAGTTGTTGTGGTTACAGTACCATCTTGATTAACAGTAGTCAATGGTATCTCAAGAAAATTTCCCATCCCCCCTGCAGTAAGCCCTGTAAGCCCAAATAGAATATTTTTCATGGATGCAGGATCAATCGTACCGAATCCTCCAACTGCTATAGGTTCTCCGTCTTTCTCAGCAATAAGCCGCCATTTTGCACCGAGTTCCTGCAACTTTTCTATCGATGCCTCCACTATCATTGCTTCTACAAAAACCTGCTTTCTTTTTCTGTCGAGCTGTTTTATTACTTGTACAAGGTTTTGATAATCTCCGGGAGAAGCAACAATAACTATCGAATTTGTAGCTTTATCTGGTGATAATATAACTTTACTTCCTGGTTCAAATGGCGTTTTACCTGGTTGTCCTCCCGACTGTACTGATTTAACCTGCTGAGATATTCCAGCAAGCATACTCTCAAGTACTTTGCTTAGCTCTGTCGCATCAGCATGTTCGAGAAAATAGACATTAATCTTGCTGGTTGCCTCAGGTAAAGGAATATCAAGAAGTGCTATCATCTTCTTCATTGACTCCTTCTCCTGTTTATCAGCAATAAGTATTACTGCGTTTAATCTCGTATCTGCAAAAACATAATTTTTCATCTCCTCAACAGAAACAGCGCTTATTGTTTCACCTGGTCTGGGGGCACGTAAAGTTTGAGGCTGAATCTTGCTGGTGATTGATAAAGATTCAGTGAGAATTCTAACCACATCTTCAGCGTTTGCATATCTGAGCAATATCAATTCAGGCTCTTCAACTCCTGGCTTATCAATTGATTCAAGTATCTTAATAATCTTTTCGATATTAGATGCTGAATCAACGATCATCAACATATTTCCAGGGCCAAAAGAGGATATATGCCCGTTCTGTGAAATTAGAGGCTGAAGGAAACTCACTGCTTTAGAAGATGATATTGACTGCAATTGTATAAGTCTCGTAATAAATGCATCAGTATGGGGTAGAATTTCTTCTTTTACTATTTCAGTGCTTGTTTGCTTTGCTTGCTGTAAGGGGACTATTTTATATACTTTTCCGGAAGGCACGACCGTGAATCCTTTCAATTCAAGCACTGATGTGAAAAGACTGTATGCATCATCTACAGAAAGTTTTGAAGGAGCTATTATTGTCACATTTCCTTTCACGCTGTCATCAAAAACAAAATTCTTACCCGTGACTTCACTTATGAATTTGACAACAACTGGTATCTCTACGTCAACAAAATTGACTGTAACCTTTTTGTCTTTTGACTGCTCTTGAGTTTTTGTCTCAGCAAAGGAATAATTGATAAAAAAGGATGAAGGATGAAGGATGAAGGCGGAAATAAGTATAGAAAGAAAAATTAAGAATACCTTTCCTTTATAAAATTCATCAGGTAATCTGTATTTTCGTTCTGTCTTAACCATTTTAGAATTAATTATACTGCACCCTTCACTATTCATAATTTAATAATTCTACTGTATCTGATATGTCATTGTCATCTTTGTGCCTGACCTAATAAGATCTACTCTCACTCTATCCAGACCTTTCAAAGCTGAGAATGCCTGTAAAGCTCTCTCAGGGTTTGATATATCGTATTCATTAATCCGGAGAAGAACATCCCCATTCTGAAGGCCAAGGCTGTGATAAATGCCACCTGTTTTTACTTCACTCAGGATGAATCCTTCCTCTTTTCCATTAACTACATTTGGCTTTAATCTTGCATCAGTCATCATCTTTGAAGGATTCGAAATCATCTGCTGAAGACTTCTGTGGTCAACAATATAGGTACCTTTTCCAACCTGTTTCGCAAAAACGGAGCTCTGGGTATTCCTCTTAGTAATCTCACTAACTTTTAAATCTTCAAATTGAATCTCTCTCGTTCTTCCATTCTGCCGGATAAGCACTCTGTCTGTTTTAATCATATATAATTCGCCAAGTCCTGATACATTTTCTCCAGTCTTGAACATTTCCTGTATGCCAGAACTTCTCCTGAAAATTGCATAGCTTAATCTTTCTGGACCCACAACAGTTCCTATCAGTGCAATATCGCCTTGCTGGATGTTAGCACCACTGGAAGAAGCCAGAACCCTAATTTCTCCTCCTGAGAAACCAAAAGGATTATTTTTCAGTATCAGAGAATAATCTGAAAGCTGGGGTTCTGGTTTTGCACCTTTAATATCTGATAACCCCTGTTTATTTATCGCTGATTTATTTTCTTTTTCAAATGAATAGGAGATAACATCCCGCACAAGGAAAAGTATTACGAAGAAGAACACAACCCCTAAAACAATGTTAAGGTAAAAAATGGTTCTATTTGTCAATATTGCTGATTTCAATATTCAGTCTCTCAGTTTTTTCAATTTTGATGCTTATCAAGACAGGGCATAATCCTTTCGCTCATTTTCGGTCTTCAACCTCCGAGGTATTTTGCCTAACCCCCTTTAATTCCCCCTTACCAAGGGGGATAAAGGGGGTATATGCAAGTATGTTATTAAAAATTGGAATCAAAGTAAAGGTTTTACAAAGAAACAGCATTGTAGCCTTTTTAGCCACAATGCTGTCTCTTTAAAATGTTTATATATTAAATTATTTCCTTCTTCTAACTAAGAATATGTAAATGAGTGGCAGAAGCATTATAGCAAGATTAGCAACGGCTGTTGGAGTATTTTGATGTCCGCCTATAGAACATCCTCCGTTGTCATCATGATCTGCAGTCCTTGTAGGTGTAGCAACAAAAAATTCTGTTGAATAATCGGATCTTCCTGTTAAAGGTGCTGGTGTTCCTGCAGGATTTGGCAACAAGCTATATGCATATATCCTGTAAGCATAAGTTGTCCCCGGCGAAACAGTATTATCGGTAAAAGACTCAACATTAGGTCCAAGCGTTGCCACTGCTGTAAAAGGAGCATTGCCTGTACGTCTTTCTATTATATATCCATCCTCACCTGTCGCATTGTCTTGCCATGAAATCGAAATCTGTCTTGGTGAAGTAGCATAAATAGATAAATTTGTAGGTGTAAGCAGAGATGATATGGCACTGTATGCATTGATTCTTCCGCCGGTAAATATCCAGTCTATAAGTGAAGGCTTTTTGTCAACATATCTAAGGATCATCCCACGTATCTGTGAGGGGCTTGCATTTGTATAATAACTCATTAAAAGTCCAGCAAGCCCTGATACATGTGGAGCAGCCATTGATGTTCCGTCTAAAAATTCTTTATCTGACATATCACTATAAAGATTCTGCGGAATTGTGCTTAAAATATATACTCCTGGAGCAGCTACATGAACTGTGTTTGTTCCATAATTACTGAAAGGAACCCTTATGTCATCCTGGTCAGTTGCAGCTACTGATATGATGTTAGGAAGATAACGACTGTAACTTGCAGGATAAAATGGTGTAAGGTCATTATTGTCACCTATTCCATCTCCGCCAAGTTCACCATTTCCTGCTGCAGCCACAAAGAGCACACCTGCTGTGTTTGCTGCTGATATTGCTTCATAAAGACTCCACGAGAAAGCTCCATAGCCTCCCCAACTGGCATTGATGACATGGGCGCCGTTATCTACTGCATATTCAATACCATTTATTAAGTCTATGTCATCTCCAGCTCCATTTGCATCAAGAACTTTCACAGGCATTAAACGAACATTCCACATTACTCCTGTTATTCCGGTTCCATTATTTCCTAATGCTCCAATGATGCCGGCAACATGAGTGCCATGCATATTGTCATCCATAGGATCATTGTCATTATTCACAAAGTCCCATCCGAGACAGTCATCTCTATATCCATTGCCATCATTGTCAACGTTATTTGTACAGTTAGTTTCTCCTGAATTATTCCAGATATTAAGTATTAGGTCAGAATGGTGGTAATCAATTCCTGTGTCAAGAACTGCAATCACAACATTATCATTTCCTGTTGATATGTCCCAAGCCTCAGGGGCATCTATGTCAGCATCAGGCGTACCATTAGCATATAGCCCTAAATTAATAAGCCCCCACTGGTCCTTAAAATATGGATCATTAGGTGATGTTAAAGCAGCTCTTCTGATATAGTTTGGCTCAGCATACTGAACCTCTGGATTGGACATATACATTATTATTGCATCTTTAACAGAGAGACCTTCAGGGAGCTTGACGTACTCGAGGTTCTGAACAATCTTTACGCTTTTTGTTACGGTTGCACCAACAAGCTGGTTGGCTGCACGAGATGAAGATTTAAACTTTACGAGCAACTCGCCTTCCACATATTCTGCATTATCCATCTGTGCAATAATGGAATCAGCAGTGGCTTTTACACTGCTTGCTGTGCTTGAAGAATCCGAAGAGATGTTCGAAGTCTGATCACTACCGCATGATATTATGAAAATTGCTAAGAAAACATATAATAATTTTTTCATTGTATCACTCCTTTATCATTCTTTGAGCAGAAAATCCACACTGCCCAACATTTAAACATCTTTCTTCTGAATTCTCCATTCATACAATCAATATTATTGCCTTCCTTCTATCCATCATTCCGCACTTGCCTGCCCTCGAATTTTTTAATCGAGGGATGCGGAATCCAGTTCATTTATATAATTCCTGCTTCCACAGGAATGACTATTTATATAAAGGCGGACTCTCACCCGCCCTTGGTTATCTCTAAATTAATAATAACTTACTGTATTGTTATTGTTGCTGAGTCACTCTCTCCCGCTGAATCATACGCAGTAATAGTTACTGCGCCAGCTGCAGCGCCTGCAGGTACTGTAACGTTTACAGTTGAAGTTATATTTGTCCAAAGACCTCCTTCACTACCATTTAAAATACCATCGTCTGCTGTTCCACCACCGGCACCATTATCATTAAACGCATTTGCCGGACTACTAGATGTCACTGTATAAGGTGGGGTACCACCAGAAATCGTAAATGTAATAACATCAAATGGAGCAGCTCCTAATACGGTAACAGCTCCTGGCACAATAACAAGTTCTGGTGTAGGAGTCGGTGTAGGGGTTGGTGGTGGAGTCGGCTCAGGTCCTACTATTGTCACTGTTACAGTACCAGATTGTCCGCCTGCAGAAGCAGTAATTCTTGCAGTAGCAGTTGTTCCTGCCGGTATATCAGGAGCAGAATATGTTGCTTCTGCAATACCATCGGTTGTCGTGCTGAAGGGATCAATTCCACCATTGTTTGTTGTGAAATTAACGCTTGTGCCGTCAGGCGCTGGTGTACCGGCTGTAGTCTCTACATATGCCGTAATGGTGGATGTACCACCGGAATCAACTGATATCGGATTTGCTGAAACACTGACACTTGCAATCTCTACAGGTTCAACTGTCAATGCAACTATATTATATGCACCGTTTTCTGCAACTGCCCATACATTGAAGGATGTCCGAGAAGGCATCAGAAATTCAGGCACGATCATTAAAGGCACTGATGCCTGTCCAGAGTCATTTGTAATAGCTATATCTCCTCCTGGAAAAACTATATCGCATGTATCACTACCGTCACTGCATTCTGCATCCGGGTCCGTACCAACCCTATAAGGTCTGTCAGCACCAAATAGGACAGCAATACCACTAAAATAAACTGCGGGATTATAAACAGTTGCAGTCAAGGTTACTAAATTATCATCTGATGTTTCCAATAATGTATAAGGATTTCCGCTACCTGAGACAGTAAGGTCAAGAGACGGTGAAAGTGAACTGTCACTATATCTCGAAAAGAATACTGTTCTCTGATCTCTCTGAATTCCCATTGATGTATTAACTTCAGCCTGGATTGTTGAAAAGCCTTCTGTTGTAGATTTAAGAGTGACTGTTGCTATGCCAAGATTATCGGTTTTCACATTTGTATCACTCAATCTGCCAACTGCCGAGAGATTTGTGAACATTACTCTTTCATTTTTAACCGGCATCCCGTTTCCGTCGAGAACCCTTGCATGTATTGTTATCTCGGTATTGGTCTGAGCAATATTATGGGAAGGCAAGACCTTGATAACCGAAGCTACCTTGGGATTTTCTCCTTTGGGAGTGCTCGAATCTCCGGCTCCTCCACCACATCCACTGATAACACAAAGATATAAAGCTATCAGTGTAAATGCTATGATGACTCTTTTCATCGTATCCTCCAAATCTATTATTGCTTATCCTTAATCACAATTATTAAAATTACCTATCTGAAAATCTGCGCTTGCTTTAATTTTAAACTTCTGACCATATTCATTCTTACCTTCAAGAATATATGTAGCAGTGTAATTATTAAGATAATATGGCCCGGAGCTATATTGTCCTGACAGGATATCCAATGCATATTTGTCTTTTCTCAATAAATCGAGGAATACTAAGGTCTGTGTTACTTCTGTAGTGCCCTGGCCACTTGGTTGCGGGATAACTATTGATTGATAACCAACATATGTTTCTATAGGAGGAGCACCTATGGAATCAGCAGACCTTCTGTATTGTATTGTATATTTTTCTATATATAGATTTCCTGGGGGAAAAGTAGTATTAGGGTTAAGAAGCCTTGCAGTTATTGTTACATCTGCCGTATGGTTTGCAAAAGGTTCATACTCATCAGTATCGCACAAATCACGGAATGCATCTACAGAAGGTGTATTATTATCAAAGTAAGTTGGAGTTATATTAGCATCGGTAATAATGCCGATATCCTCAGTACCTTCGCTTCCTGGAGAACCCGGTCCTTCACTTCCACACCCAAGAATTGTTATAAAAATTAATATGCTAAAAATTTTAAGAATCAGTATATGATTTCTTTTCATCTCTCCTCCTACCAGTATTTAAAAGGCTAAATCCTTTTGGGTTGTAATTTCTTACCATCAGGGCTTCTCCAAGATTCTCGGAGTAATAAATATAAGAAGCTCATCAGTCCTGGACTGGTTTAACCTATTTTTGAAAAGCCATCCCAATATTGGTATATTCATTAAGCCAGGAACCCCTGAATCTTGTATATTTGTTTGTATTTTATACATACCCCCTATTACAACAGTTTCGCCATTTCGGATAATTATATTTGTATTTGCTTCTTTCTTGTCAGTACCAGGTACACCTTCAACAGATGGTATAGAATAATCCAGTTCCTCTTTCTTTAAATTAAGATCCATACTGATTGAGCCATCAGGAGTAATATGAGGAGTTACAATAAGTTCCAGGGTAACATCCTTAAATTCTGTTGAAACAGTTCCTTCTGTGGTAAGCCTTCTTACAGGTATGCTTTTACCCTGCAGGATCTTTGCTTTTCCATTATCAATTGTTAATATTTTTGGATTTGAGATAACTTTTCCTTTTCCTACTGTTTCGATTGCAGAAAGCTGAAAATCAAGCCCTATTGTTCTTGAAGGATCTAAAATTCCGAATGTAAATCCTGAACCAGACAATGGACCAACATTTTTTGCTGGAAAATCGACAAGGTAATTACCTCCGGTAAAAGGCCCTTCAGAAATGTACGGCACCCCTGATAAACCTCCTGTTGAAAGCAGGGTATTGCTCGACTGATAGTTTAATCCCCACTGTATGCCAAGATCCTTTGTTGTAGCGGTGTTGACTTCAACAATTCGTGCCTCCACCAGAACTTGTGGAGTTGGTTTATCCAGGGTTTTAAGTATATCTTCTATCGATGGGAATACTGCTGCAATATCTTTTACAAGCATAGTGCTTGTTCTTTTATCAACATTTATGTTCCCCCTCGGAGATAAAATCTTCGCATTCTTGATAGCATTTTCAACAATTGTAACATCAGCATAACTGATTTCGAAAACTCTCGTTTCTAATGGCTCTGCTTTTATCCCTGCTTCTTCTGCCTTTGCTTTCTCTTCACTTTCTTTTGCAAAAATCGTATGAGGGGCGATCCTAATTACATTGCCTTCAATAGACTTACCAAGGCTAAATGTTTTAAGAATGGTATCGAATGCCTGATTCCATGGTACATCTCTGAACTTCATTGTAGCTTTACCTTTAACATCAGGGTGGATAAAGAGATTGCACCCACTTATATCAGCAAACAGCCTGAATATCGGAACAATATCCTGGTCCTGGAAATCAAAATTTACTACTTCTTTACCTTCAAGATATGAATAACATTTAGTCCCAGCTAATGCTGTTTCTTCTTTGATTGTTGGTGGCGCCTCCGCTTTCTCTTCTTCTAAAGCAGCAAACGGGACTGCTTTCATTTCAGTTCCCATTAATGTTACAACTATCGAATCACCAATCGAGGCTACATCAAAATTTGTCTTATCTTTAAGGTCAAGAACAAGACGAATCTTGTCTTCGTGCCTCCCTGAACGCACACCTTTAACAGGTGATACAACCTCTGAGGGAATCTGGGCATTCATTTCCACGTCAAAGATATCTATTACAATCCTATTTTCCAGTGGAAATACATTAGGAATCATCGAACCATTACCTTTAATTATAAATTTAAGAGCATCTTCAGTCCTTTCAAATGTTAAATTGGTTATTTCTGTTGCCTTAGGTAAAGGCTGGGGCGATGCCATAGGCATCTTTTCTCCTCTCATTGCAGCAACTGTAAGAGAAGGTCTTTCTTTTTTAACAACCTCTTCTTTTATTTTGATTGTTAATGCATTATTTTTATAACTCTGATCAACATTTGATGGTGTATCAAGAAGCACTTCAAGTCTTGCCATTAAAGAAGGAGTTTCAATCTGAGATGGCATTATTTCAGTAATACCCTGTTTGTTAGAAATAATTTTTTGCTTGAAATTTCCAATCGATACATCAGGAAGATCTATAACTATTTTATATGGATCGTCAGGTTTATAGATTGTGTAGATGAATGGTTTGTCCCCTGTTATTGTAACCTCATTGTCTTGTATGTTTATGCTTGTTATTTTTGCCAGTTCAGGAACTGTAATGGTTTCTTTGCCAGCTTTGGTTGTTGCACATCCAAAAACTATGAATAAAGAGCATAGACAAATAATAAATAAAGAATATCTCAAACCTCTCTGCTTTTTATTCTTTAAAATTTCATCCTTGCTATATAATTTTTGATTCATTCTTCTTCCCCCTTGTGGAGTTTCAATATTGAATCTCTTGGCTTTATATCACCCCTGTAATCTTTTACATACTCTCTAATTAGTACAGAGTCTTTTGTTATTTGCTCTACCTTTCCTCCCATAAGACCTAAGGTCATGCCTTCTGTTATTGTATATGCTTTTTTATCAGGCAATTGGATAAGGGCATAGTATTTATTTTTATCCCATGCGATTGCCAGTAGACGGATTTCATCTATATCGTAATTCTCTATGGGACTTGCGCCCTTCTTCTTGAGTGGCTTCTGTTTTGTGACAACAATCAGAGAAACAAATGGGTCTCTTCTGCCTTTTGAGTCATAGGCATATCCCTCGGGTATAACTTGTTTAGGCTCTTCTGTTACTTTGGTTTCAGGCTGCACTACTCCCTCTTTTACCTGTTCAGCTACTGGTTTCTTCATGGGTTGTTCTTTCTTGCATCCTATGAAGACTATTAATGAAAATACAATTAATAAACAGAAAAATTTTTTCATTCTCATTTGCCAGCCTCTTGTCCCTTTGCCAACTCCTCTTCAGGGACCGAAGAAAATGTCGTAGCAACAAAAGATACTTTTATTTCTGCAATTCCCCTATCTATCTTCGGACTGCCGAGTTTTATATCAGAAATATTCACAATCCTCGCAAGCTTTGTTAAGCTGCTGAAGAAATATCCAAGACTATGGTAATTGCCTAAAAGCTCAACATTAACAGGAATCTCGTAAACTATACCGCTCGGATGATTTCTCCTCTGCAGAGGCTTCCAGAGAGCTACTTTCATCCCTGCCTGAATGCATAAATCTGAAACCTGTTTCAGCAAAGTTGAAACCTCTTTTTCTTCAGGCAACTGCAGTTTTAATTCATTCAGCCTTCTTTTGAGATTTTCATTTTCTTGCATTAAATAAGGCAATTTTGCTGCCTTTGCCTGGTTTTTTGCTATCTCGTTTTCCTGGGCAGATATTTTTACATCGAGTGCCTTAATCTCTTTGTTCTTTGGCAAAATAAAAATAAAAAGAGCAAGAATAATGATTAAAATTGCAGGGACAAGGGTAATAATAACCTTAACATAAGGAGGCAAATTCTTAATATTAATATTTACTTTTAAAGCCATCTTCAGACCTTCATTTTAAATGTCAGTTTAAATTGATAAACAGGTATCTTCTCAAACTCTGCACTTTTAGATTCCTCCAGATAAATATCGGTGAAAGTTTGTGAATTCTTAAGATTGTCCACAAAAGCAACTATATCAGTATTCGTGAATCCATATCCTTCAATATTTATATCGCTAACTCCTTTAACATTCATCCCAGTGAACCATATTCCATTAGGAAGAATTACATTTAATTCAGAGAGCAGCTTTACAGGAAGACTTTTGTTTTTGCTAAGCTGTTCGATTATTTTATTACGCTCCATAAACATTTTGTTTTTCTTTTCAAAATCCTCGACAGCTTTAATCTGTTCTTTAAGCTCTGCTATCTTTTGTTCATTGGCAGCAAATTTAGACTTCCTGTCTGATAGGCGTGAACTGAATAAGAAAACAAGATAAGCCATAACAATAAACACAATTAAAGTTACAAGTATAGATGTAACTATAAATGTTGGGACAGGTTTTGGTTTCTTTTTCCTTTTGACTGGTAAAAGATTAACCTTTATCATCTATCGCCCTGCCTCCTGAGTGCCAAACCTGCAGCTACTGCTGCCATTGGAGCTGTTTCTTCTATATATGACAGATCAAATTTCCTGGGGATCTTTATGTTTTTAAAAGGTTGCATAATTTTAGTCTCAACACCGATCTTTTCAGCGAGTAGTTTAGGGAAGTCTTTTATGAGTGCGCAGCCACCGCTTAATATGATTTCATTGATCTCCTCGTGGAAATACTCAAGTGAACGATTCACTTCGCCGATGATTTCTTCTGAAGCCAATTCCATTACAGAAAGTGCATCCTGAGGATTTATATTTTCAACAGGCTCACCTTTTTTAAGTCTCTCTGCAACTTCATACGTAATATTAAATTCCCGCTGAAGCACTTCGGTGTGAAGATTGCTTCCAACGGCACTATCTCTTGTAAATACTGAGACCCCTCCTTTCAATATATTCATATTGATTGTACTTGCTCCAATATTCACAAGAGCAACATTTTTCCCAGGTTCAATCTCATAATTAACTTCAAAGATATTTTCAAGTGCAAATGAGTTAACATCAACAATAACTGGATTAAACCCGCTTTCTTTTACCACAGAAATATATTCATTAATAATGTCCTTTTTTACAGCAACAAGTATCACATCCATCTGACCTGGCTCTTCTTTTGGACCAAGAATCTGGAAATCAAGATTTACATCATCAATATCAAAAGGGATATATTGTTCTGCTTCGAATTTTATTGACTCTGAGAGTTCTTCTTCAGACATTTCAGGAAGGGAAACCCGCTTAATAATTACAGAAGAATGGCCTGCCATGCTGATTATTACATCTTTTGTTTTTGGTCTTGCTTTTCTGGTTAATTCTTTAATCGAATCAACAAGTCTAATAGAATCTATTATTGAACCATCAACGATTAGTTCTGGCGGAAGAGGCAACATATCAAATAATTCGAGCTCATAACCAACTTTGGTATCTCTAAGTTGTACAATCTTTAGATATCCTGATCCGATATCTAATCCAATGGAACTCTTTCCACCAATTAACATAGCATATGAATACCAAAAAAAATGATTCTTGTCAAGTATTTTTTTTAATTAATTTAAAAGATTTGCTAAAAATCCTAAGAAATTAGTTTAACAATCTTTCTATCTTTATCTTAGTTTCCTCAACTTTTCCGATAGCAAACAGTCTTTTATCAGGGCTCTTAAGTCTAACATAATGTTCTGAATTGAAACATTCTGATGTATAAAATGGAGGAATATTTAAAGGTAGCCCATTTTTTGCATCTTTATAGGAAACTTCATTAACAACAATCTCTTGTAAATGCGATAATGCTGAATCGATGGAATAATGAAACTCTTCCTTCATTTGAATATCTCCTTCTGAAACTGCTTCAGTTATTTTAAATTGTCCTATTCGTATTCTTTCGAGAGAAACCATATGCGCTCCAACACCAAGCATCTTCCCTATATCGTGGCAAAATGACCGCATGTATGTTCCCTTTGAACAAGCAATCCTGATTTCTACGTATGGCGAATCAAAACTTAATAAATCAATAGAATAAATCTTGACTTTTCTCGGTCGTCTTTCTATTTCCTTTCCCTTCCTCGCAAGTTTATATAATGGTTCGCCTGCTATCTTGATGGCAGAATACATTGGAGGCACCTGTTCTATCTCACCTAAAAATCTATTTAATACTTTTTCGATCTCATAAAAAGATAAATTCATTGAAGAGATATCATTTCTGCTCATTAATTTCCCTGTTGAATCGTACGTATCAGTACTCTCACCTAACTTTAAACGCACTATGTATTCTTTATCAAGTTCTGACAAAAATCGCGCTACTTTTGTAGCTTGGTTCAGACAGATAAGAAGTATTCCTGTAGCTATTGGATCAAGAGTACCAGCATGCCCGGCTTTTTTTGCTGCAAAAAGATGTTTGACACTTGTTACAGCCTGTTGCGAAGAAATACCCCTTTTTTTATTGAAATTAATGATAATATCCATACTTTGGCGCGCCCAGGAGGATTCGAACCCCCGACCTGCGGATTCGTAGTCCGACGCTCTATCCAGCTGAGCTATGGGCGCACTCCTTATTATTTTTTAATACCTTCTTTGAGAATTATGCTATATTTTGGGTGTTCAAATGGATGTATTGTTGGAACCTTAGCAAATAACCAACCCCATTGTTTTCCAGGTGCAGGGAAAATCTGCTTGTCGTTCTCATAAACTTTTATTCCGAGAGCCGGATTTTTTGGTTCATTTGATCCAGAGGTAAGATTGAGCCCGTCCATTCTAAAGTCTGGCAGAAATTCACCAGCATGTATCTTAAGATTTGAATTTGGAATTTTGAAATCACTATTTAGCTTTATTGTATATTCCTGCTTTATTTTTAAAATTTTATCTTCAAAAATAATCTTTGCGCCACTCCATTTTCCTTTTACTGATTCAGGTACTACTACTTTTGATTGACCTCTTTGCATCATCATACTCTGGCCAGTAGGTTGCTGTCCTTGCTGCATTATTGTTGGAGGCATCTGACCGGGAGGCATTTGACCAGGAGACATAATAGGTCCTGTTATAGGACCTGTCTGCGGCATTGTTTGAGGTGTAGTTTGAGGTACTGGCAACTGTTGCTCTTTTTTCTTACATACTGATAATGAAAAAGTCAATATAAAACAAACTATGATTGTCAGAATTTTCTTAGTCATAATTTCCTCCTTATAACTTTAACTATTCACTCTTTACTCTTCACTTTTATTAACTGGCGGAGAGGCAGGGATTCGAACCCTGGGTGAAGTTTTACCTCCACAACCGCTTAGCAGGCGGCTGCCTTCGACCAACTCGGCCACCTCTCCATAAAAAAATCAACCAACAATTAGCATATAGTGTCTGTTTATAAGTTTAGTTATGCCGTCATGCTGGACATATCCCGGAATACAGAAGGCCTTGATCCCGAATGCTTTCGGGACTGGATTACTGCCTCAGCAGGGATGACAACTTTTTCAGAAAAGAGCAGTTTATACACAGACGCTAAATATATATTTTACCTTAAACTTGTTTTAAAAAAATAATATTGTTTCTTGCAACGTTTATACTAACAACTTACACAAGACTTTGTAAAGAAAATGACTTGGGATATTATCTGAGATCCCGATGAATTACATCGATATCAATCTGGTATTTCTTAAGATAGTCGTACAGTTTTTCCACAATTGCCGGCGACCGATGATTGCCTCCTGTACAGCCTATGCCTATAGTCACGTACGTTCTTCCCTCCTTTAGATATTGTTTGAAAGAAAAATCCAGAAAGTCTTTTATCTTTTTCATAAAAGTTTTTGCATTTTTATGCTTGAATACATAATCAGAAACTTTTTTATTTGTGCCTTTAAGCTGCTTCAATTCTGGTACGAAGTTTGGATTTGGAAGGAATCTTGCATCAAAAAGCAAATCGAGGTTCTGCGGAGGACCATATTTAAAACCAAAAGATATAAGAATAAGCTTCATCGCTTTAGTCCCTTTTTTTATTCCATAAAGACAGGTAATAAGTTGTCTCAATTGATGTGGAGAAAACGGAGAAGTATCGATGACCCTATCAGCAGCATCTTTTAGAAAAAATAGTCTTTCTTTTTCCTTGCGGATTGCTTCTTCTATATCTCCTCCAAGTGGATGAGGTCTTCGAGTCTCTTTAAAACGTCTAACCAGAACCTCTTTTTCTGCCTCAAGGAATAGAATATCCATTTTGTATTTGTTCCTAAGAATCTTAAGTATATTTTTAATCCCTGATAAAAATCCCTTCTCCCTTATATCAATTCCGATTGCGATCTTCTTTATATCTTTATTTTTTGACACAATCGAGACAAGGGAATCAATCAGGGCAACAGGAAGATTATCCACACAAAAATAATTGGAATCTTCAAGGGCTCTTAAAGCAACTGTCTTACCAGAACCGGAAAGCCCGGTGATAATTACAATCAAAGGCAGGTGTGATATTTTTTGGCGGTTCAATGAAAATATTCTCTCTTTATTTCACAGGCTCTATGAGCCCGAAATTGCCATCTTTTCGACGATATATTACATTTATCTCCCCGCTATTATCATTGGTAAAAACAAAGAAATCCTTATCAAGAAGTTCCATCTGCATTGCTGCTTCATCTGGGCTCATTGGTTTCAGTTCAAAACGCTTGTTTTTAATAATTTTCCCAACATCTGTAGGAATTTCGACTGATGAAATAGCTGTAGATCGCCCTTCATTCTTTCTATGAGAGACAAGTTTTTCTTTATATTTTTTAATCTGCCTTTCAAGTTTTTCATAGACCTCATCAATAGAAGAATATACCTCACCAGTAACACCCTCTGCCTGAATGAGAACTCCATTAACCTTAAGTAACACCTCTACCTTGTGTCTGTATTTCTCAACAGTTATAGTAACAATAGCTTCTGTTATACTTGATAAATATTTTTTTATTCTTTTTACCTTCTTTTCTGCATAACTTCTCAGAGCCGGTGTAACCTCAAGATGTCTTCCTGTCACAATAATGTTCATAAAACCTCCTTTTAGTGAGTAAGTTTTTTCCGTTTTGCTTGTGATGCAATGCCAAGTTCTTCTCTATACTTTGCAACAGTTCTCCTTGCGATTGTAATATTATCTCGCTTGAGTCTCTCTGCTATATTCTGATCACTGAGCGGTCTTCTTGCATCTTCCTCTGCCACAATCTTTTTAATAAGATTCTTAACAGAAGTTGACGAAACGCTACCCATGCCACTGGCAAGTGCACTGCTGAATAGATGTCTAAAACTGAAAATTCCGTGATCACATGACATGAATTTATTCGATGTAACCCTGCTTACAGTACTCTCATGCAGATTCAGGGCTGAAGCAACATCTTTCAATGTTAAAGGTTTCAGATATTCTATGCCTTTATCAAAGAACTCCTTCTGGAGAGATAGGAGCGCTTCGGTTACTCTGTAAATAGTTCTGTTCCTGTGATCAAGACTCTTCAACAGTCCAACCGCAGAACGAAATTTTTCTATAAAAAATTGCTTTTCCTCTTTTGAAAATGCATTATTCTGCTGTATAAGATTTTTATAAAAATTGTTGATTCTCAGTTTTGGCAATCCTTCATCATTTAAAATAATCTGATATTCATCAATAGCTCTAATAATGAATACATCCGGAATAATATAATTTGTATTGAAACTGGAAAAATTCCTGCCTGGTTTGGGTTCAAGCCCTTCAATAATTTTTACAGCAGCCATTGTCTCAGCTAAAGAAATGCTATACTGCTGAGCTATATTGCTGTATCTCTTCTTCTCGAGATCAGCAAGATTATTCCTGATTATTTTTTCAACAACAGTATTCTGGAGATTAAAAGTCTTGATTTGTAAGAGTAAACATTCGCAAAGATTTGTTGCCCCTATTCCTGGTGGGTCAAAGTTTTGTATTAAGTTAAGCGCTTTTTCAACAATTTCTTTTTTTACATTTGCTGCCTCCATAATCTCATCAGTAGTTGCTACGAGGTATCCATTTTCATCAATATTCCCAATAATGATTTCACCAACTTTCTTAATATTTTCAGGCTCTTTAGAAAGTCTTAACTGCCATAAAAGGTGATCATAAAGGTCTGGCTCTTTGGAAAGTAATTGTTCGAATGAAGGTGGGGTTATTATACCGGGATTAAAATATCCAAGATCCCTTCCGTCATATCCCCTTTCTTCAAAGTACTCATCCACAGTAAATCTCATTAGTTTTTCAAGTGGCACTTCTGTATCTTCCAATATTTCCTCAACTTCTATGTGTTCCCGCTCTTCTGATACAGATTCCTCTGATGAGACATCTTCCATTTCATCCAATGATTCTTCAAGGAGAGGATTCTCCATAAGCTCCTGATTGAGGAATTGTGAAAGCTCAAGATGAGGAAGTTGCAAGAGTTTTATAGCCTGCTGTAACTGTGGAGTTAATATCAGCTGCTGCTTCTGGGATAACTTAAGTTCAAGTCTACTCTCAAGTGCCATCAGAGTTTAAATTCCTCACCAAGAAAGGTTTCTTTAACCATCTTATTTGATATGATCTTATCGGGACTGCCCTCCTCAAGGATTTCACCGTTATTAATTATATATGCCCTGTTAGTAATGGAGAGTGTATCCCTGACATTATGATCTGTTATGAGTATGCCAAGTCCAGTGCTTTTTAGATAATTGAGCATCTTTTTCAACTCAATGATTGCAATGGGATCTATACCTGCAAATGGCTCATCAAATAAAAGAAATAGCGGTTTTATAGCTATTGCTCTTGCTATTTCAGTCTTTCGCCTCTCACCACCAGAAAGTTTATATCCCTCTTTTTCTGCTAATTCTGTAAGGTTAAATTCATTCAACAAACGTGCCAGTTCTACCTCTGTGTCTTCACGGTTAAAACCCTTTATTTCGAGAACTGCCCTGATATTATCACCAACAGTCAGTTTTCTGAATATTGATGGCTCCTGTGGTAGATAACTTATGCCCATACGTGATCTCTGGTACATGGGCAAATGTGTTATATCCTGGTTATCAAGAAAAATTTGACCATCATCAGGTTTTATCAGACCAACTGTCATATAAAAACTTGTTGTCTTCCCTGCACCATTAGGTCCAAGGAGACCTACAATCTCGCCTGAACTAACATGCAAGCATAGATTTTTTACAACATGTCTCTTCCCATAATATTTTGAAAGACCTTTTGTTTCAAGTAGATGCATGAATACTCTGTAATCTCTATTTATTTTTTTCTAAGAAAAACTTTGCTTTCTTCTACAAGGAAACTGTCTTCTTTCATAAAATAAGTCATCTTTTTGCCAGTTACCACATTCTCACCTTCTGTGGCTTTCGGTTCCCCAGTAAAAATAACTCTTTCTCCGTCCGCAAAATATGTGGCTTCTTGTGATACAATTACCCTATCTCCTTTTATAAATTTCACATTCCCTGTTGCGTCTATTTTTGTCACGTTTCCTGTATCTTTATCGTTCTTGACAATCATTTTATCCGCATATATAGTCATATCTGTTGTTTTTGCAACAACAGAACGTTCAAAAATAGCAGTGCTGGTCTTGTTATCAACCGTAAGCATTTGTGAAGTGATGACTATTGGTCCTTTAATTTCTACTGATACTTGTTCAGAAAGACCTTTTGTAGTGAAAATGAAAAAAATCAAGAAAAAAAGGCCCAGACCAAATAAATCACTTATAAAAGGTTGCTTTGACATCATTGAAGATTTGAATTTTTTGTTCTTTGTCAGCTTTCATTCCTCTGCCTTCGATTTTGAAGTTTCTACCCTCTACCTCTATTCTCCCAGCTGCCTCAATCGTTCCTGATGGAATCTCATAATTAATTGAATCTGCTTTTATAGTGTAGTCCTTTGCTTTTGCCCTCACCGCTCCATCAGTCGCAAAACTCTGTTCAGAAAGATTATATACACCTTTATCGGCATACAGGGTAACATCATTTTTTGGTATTAAAATACTTATTGTATTCAATTCAGCTTTATCGTCACTTTCTGTAAATATCGCTTTATCTGCATTAAGTATCCATGAGGGGATACCGTTCTTTTTATGAACAATCCTTATGTCTTCCAAAAAAGAACCGTCTTGAATGTTTAATTTAATATTTATTTCCCTCCCAGTAATTAAAATAATGAAAAAAAGGATAAATAATAGAATAAAAAACCCTATTAGTAAACCTCTCTTCATTAAGAATTCTATCATATAGCAAGAACTATGTAAACCCTTAAATTTCAAAGGTTCGGAAAAGATTTTTATTGCAAAAATTACCAAAACAATTAATAATTAACAGATGATCACTTTTGATGATTTTAAAAAGTTAGATATAAGAATAGGGAAAATTATATCTGCAGAGAAGATGAAAGGGACGGAAAAATTATTAAAATTAGATATAGATTTTGGTTCAGAAAAAAGGTTTATTGTGGCAGGAATTGCTGAATTCTATCAGCCTGATATTTTAATCGGCAAAGAAGTGCCTATTCTCATGAATCTGGAACCGAAGAGTATCAGGGGAATCGAAAGCCATGGGATGTTACTCGCTGTAGATGTCGAAGGTAAGCCAGTTCTTCTTCAGCCTGAGAGTGAAGTTCCACCTGGAAGTATTATAAGATAATTTGTTCATATGCCTCCTCATAGAGATCAATACAGTGGTTGTTTGATAGGACAATGTCTGGGAGATGCACTTGGATTTGTCGTTGAAGGTTTCTCTCCCGCAGCATGCAAAAGATATGTTGAAGATTATATAAAAACAGAAAATGTTGGGGCATTCGGACACTTCCCATTTCCTTTCGGACAATACTCAGATGATTCTCAGCTTGCCCGTGAACTACTTATAAGTTATACAGAGTGTAAAAAATTTGATCCTAAAAATTATGCAGAACGTCTGAAGCGTATTTTTATAGAGAGTAAAGTAGTAGGGTTTGGTTTTTCTACCAGACAGGCGGCTTTAAAACTCGCAGAAGGCATTTCATGGGAAGACTCTGGCACACCATCTCCTTCTGCAGGAAATGGGAGTGCTATGCGTGCTGCACCTATAGGGTTAATCTTTTTCGATAATCCTAAAGCGTTAATTCAGGCAGCACAAGACCAGGGAAGAATAACACACAAAGATCCTCGAAGTTCTGCCGGTGCAATAGCTATTAGTGGTGCTGTTGCATTAGTACTTCAAGAAAAAAGAATAAATCAGGAATACTTCATTTCAACACTCGCACATTGGGCAGGAACTGTTGAACCAGGATTTGCTTCTGAAATAAAGAAACTGCTTCAATGGTTATCTTTACCACCTGAAGAAGCAATAGCCTTTATTTCTAAAGCCGGGGTTGATAAAGAATATATTGATGACGATGAATGGCAAGGTATATCTGCCTTTGTTATTAGTAGTGTATTGTGGAGTCTTTATGCTTTCCTTAGCTCACCTGATGATTATTTAGAGACGATCTGCACAGCTATTCAGGCTGGTGGAGATACAGATACAACAGCAGCAATGGCAGGTGCAATCAGTGGAGCTTATCTCGGAATAAATGCAATACCACACAATATGACAAGTTACTTAAATGACCGCAATACGTGGAAATTTGATGAACTTGTAGAATTAGCACATCGTTGCTATGAAACAAAAATGCAAACTAAATGATCCACGTTGGTACCTGCTCATGGACAGAAAAGACTTTAATTCAAAGTGGAGAATTTTATCCTAAGGAAGTCAGGACAGCTGAAGAAAGACTTAAGTATTATGCAAAACAGTTTCTGACTGTAGAGGTAGATTCAAGTTATTACGCAATCCCTGATAAAAGAAATACATATTTATGGGCTGATCGCACCCCAGAAAATTTCATTTTTCACATAAAAGTCTATGGTGCATTAACAGGTCATGGTATTGATCCAAAAACTCTTCCAAAGGATATTTTCAACTTACTTCAAGAAAAAAATAGAAATCAGAAATACTTATATATTAGAGAATCAACGATTCTTGAGGCTATAGCAGGAAGATTTAGAGAAGCCCTAAAACCGCTTATCACAACCAATAAGCTTGGCGTACTTGTATTTCAATTTCCACCTTGGTTTCACTATAAAACATCCAGCTTTGATTATGTGCTCAAATGTAAAGAGCTTATGCAAGGATTGCCTGTGGCTGTTGAATTCAGACACGGAAGCTGGTTATCTCCTGATAATAGAGAGAAAGTTTTCAGCCTATTAAAAGAGCATCATCTAACATACATAACAGCTGACGAACCTCAATATGGCACATGGGCAACAGTTCCATTTATACCAGAGATTACTACAGATATCGCTTATTTCAGATTTCACGGAAGGAATAAGGAAAACTGGCTAAAGAAAGCTGTAGAGACATCTCTGCGATACAAATATCTCTATTCAGATAAAGAACTAAAAGAATTTATTCCTTTCATTCGATCAATAGAAAGAAAAGCAAAGGCCACCTATGCTATGTTCAACAATTGTCACGGAGGGTTTGCGATACGCAATGCGTTGAGAATGAAAGAGTTAATTCTTAACAAATAGTGAAAAATATCAAAAAATCCTCTTGACAAAAATCATATTTTAGTATACATTTGTATATATAAAAATATATTCCCCCACTTTCTGAGGAAAGACTGGGCAAGGGCTTAGGGAACAAACCTCTTCCAGCATCCGCCCTGCCCAGCCACTTCCAACTGAGGGGAAGGAAGGGATAACTATAAGAGAGAATTTTTTCCATGAAAGAACTTACCGCTAAACAGAACCGCATACTCGAATTCCTCACGGAATACACGAAGACCCACGGCTATCCGCCGACTGTCAGGGAAATAGGCGAACACTTCAAAATCCTCTGGGCTGCTGCAAGAAGACACCTTCAGGCAATTGAAAGAAAGGGATTCATAAAAATAAACCCTTTAAAATCCAGGGGGATAGAGATACTGAGTTTAAAACCATCGAGTGGATTCATAATGCCTGTTGCAGGAAAGATACGTGCGGGCAAACCAATCTTAGCACTGGAGCATATTGATACACACATATTAATTGATAAAGCTTTATTTCCCCACCAAAACGCTTTCGCCCTAAGAGTAACAGGTGATAGCATGATAGAGGCCGGCATATTCGACGGAGATTATGTTATTGTCAGTCCACAAAGGATCATCGAAAACGGGGGAATAGGCGTTGTCCTCATCGAGGACGAGGCAACTGTAAAAAGGATTTATAAAGAGGAAAAGAAAATAATTCTCAAGCCGGAGAACAAGACCATGAAACCAGTGACTCATAATGCTGATGAAATAACAATTATCGGCAAGGTTGTAGGAGTAATAAGGAAACTGTAAATCAAATTTATTTGGTAGAATAGTATTTAATCGTGGGATACAAATTCAGAGGGCTTCAAGTAGCTTATCCTTCTGGATCCCTGCATCCACAGGAATGATAAATATTGCAACAGAGTTAGATATTAATTAGATGAAAAATGTACATCGGAGAACACATAAGCGTCATCGCCTCATTTGGACTACCGTATAAAATCCGACCGATGAGATTCAAATGGAACAGGAGACTCTTTGAAATAAAAGAGATTACCTATAAATGGGAAACCAGAGAAGGACAGACGAGGTTTTATCATTTCTCCGTATCAGATGGAAAAACATTGTATGAATTGAGTTTCGATACTTCTTCACTCCTATGGAGGCTGGAGAAAGTTGAGGCATAAAGGAGGGGATTCAGAAAATAGCTCCTTGGTACGAAGGAGATGTTTGAACCCACCTCTTTGAAGGAAGCACAATAATAAAGCCTCCCCTTTGCAAGGGGAGGCTGGTGGGATGTCAGTAAATGTCAAATATAATCCTCTGTATAGACATGGATGCTTTTTTTGCATCTGTGGAGCAGCAGACGAATCCGAAGCTAAGGGGGAAACCAATTGCAGTACTCGGTTCTGGAGTAAGAACCGTTATTACCACCCGTTCATACGAAGCGAGAAAATACGGGGTAAAAACTGGGATGAATATATACGAAGCAAAGAAAATATGCCCCAACATTATCTTTGTCGTCGGAAATAATGAAAAATACACGCATACCTGTAAGGAGCTACAAAAGATTTATCTGCAGTTTACCCCGGATGTAGAGATTTATTCAATTGACGAGGCTTTTCTCGATGTAACCACAACACACCATCTCTTTGGCGGGCCTGAAGCTATCGGTTATGCTATCAAAAAAAAGATTAAAGAACAATTCGGCATTACCTGCACAGTGGGTATCGCTCCGAATATTCTCATCGCAAAACTTGCAAGTGATATAGCCAAACCTGATGGCTTGAGATGGATCAAACCCGAAGAAATTAAATCTGTGCTTGAAAATCTTCCATTAAAAGAACTCTGGGGAATTGGCTCAAGGCTTACCGAAAAACTTGAAGCAATGGGAATAAAAACCTGTGGCGAACTCGGCAGAACCCCAACAAGTCTTCTGAGGAACAAGTTTGGAATTATGGGAGAGCATCTCAAGGCAATGGGCCTTGGACTTTGCAGCAGACCTCTATATGTTCAGGAGCCAGATCCAAAATCTATTGGCCATAGTATGACATTTCCGAAAGATCTACATCAAAGAAAAGATATCGAGGCAGAGATTCTCAAACTGAGTGAGATGGTTGGAAGAAGGGCGAGAAAGTATGGATTTATAGGAAAAAAGGTTTCTATCACTGTGAGATATTCTGATTTTGAGACATTTTCAAAACAGACTACACTTTATGCTTACACAAACCACACTCACGAAATTTTTAAGGGCGCTCTTTCACTATTGAATACTTTCAGATTAAAAGACGGAATAAGACTGCTGGGCGTCTCTCTCTCAAGCCTTATCAGAGATAATAATCAGATCGCTCTATTTGAACACATAAAAAAAGCAAAGGTGCTTCTTCAGACAATGGATACTATAAATGATAAATACGGTGATTTTAAGATTATATGGGCATCATATCTGGAGATGATAGAGCCACCCCATGTAATTTCACCTTCATGGAGACCATCGGGCATAAAAAATATCCACATTAAGAATTGACCTAAATAATGCAGATATTGTTCAAAAATTTATTTAACTCGATACCCCCTCTTAATCCCCCCTTACCAAGGGGGGAATTAAAGGGGGTATTTATTATATGGATAAAAATATTCATAGAACCATCAATTAAAGGCAAATTAAGGTATCGAAAAATAAATTTTTTCACAACATTGCATCATATTAAATGCATTTTTCGGGTTGATATTAGTGAGGTATCATCGATGAGGCTTTGTTTTCCTGAAAATATCAATCGAAATTACCTTCTCATCGGATGAACTCTCCTTATCCTGATGGCTTAAATCTTTGTTTTCTTTTGTATTCTCATCATGAGATAAAAAATCCATTCTGCTAAAGCTTACTTTAGCATCTGGGGAAAAAACGGAAATAATATCGTTGGAATAAAGGAAACATTTCTCCTGGCGATTATTCACTCCAAACCCAAGTGTTGTAATAATACTTCCGTCATTTTCCCATTTAAGGTTCTTATGATTTCTCTGGTTAAATACAAGAACCAGTCCCTGTTTTTTCTCTTCGTCAGTGAAACCCCTGTTCCCTATAATAGTTTTTTCCGAATATTTGACAAGGATATAAACTCTTCCATAATCGTTCAGAATGTTATAGAATAAATCCTGAAGATATCTTATCTGGTTTTTCATATAAAAAGGATATTATACATCCTTCCAAAAAGCAAGCCTATATAACAGTGGCGGGGGAGGGGCCTCCGGGGAGGAGGCCCCTCGTGGGAGGGAAGTTAAAGCTCCTTCTGGGGTGTCTGTGGAGCTTTTCTTAAAAAAGCAGGGATATCTATTTTGCTTTCATACGACATAATTTCATTCGGTATCAAATTTATACTGCAATCTGAGTTCAAACTTTTTGATAATACTCTTTCTGAGCCCTTGTATATTAAAGGCTGCTTCAGTGGTGTCCATCTCTTTACATGAGGCAATTCTATTTTCTCCTTTTGATCTTCAAATCCGGTTGCAATCACAGTCACCTGGACTTCATCTGCTATGTCCGGATTGATCACTGCACCAAATATTAAATGCACATCTTCATGTGCAGAATCGTATATAAATGAAACTGCTTCTTGAATATCATGCAGGGATAGATCAAGACCACCTGTAATATTAACAAGGATGCCTTTTGCTCCTTCAATTGAGGATTCTTCAAGCAATGGGTTGTTAATAGCTTTTTTCGCAGCTTCTAATGCTCCATTGTCTCCTCTACAGCTACCCGAACCCATCACTCCGCGACCTTTATCTTCAATAATCGTTTTAACATCAGCAAAATCAACATTTATCAAACCTGGAATCAGAATGATATCTGATATGCCCTGCACAGCCTGTCTGAGCACATCGTTAGCAACAGCAAAGGATTTCAAAAGAGGCGTGCCTTTTTCAACAACAAGGCTTATTTTGTCATTCGGGATTACGATCATGGTGTCTACATTCTGCTTCAATTCCTTTATCCCCTCTTCTGCATTCACATAACGTATTTTTCCTTCGTAAAAGAAGGGTTTTGTAATAACCGCGACTGTTATAGCTCCAAGTTCTTTTGCAATATTTGCAATTACAGGCCCTGCACCTGTTCCTGTTCCACCGCCCATACCAGCAGTTATAAACACCATATCAGAGCCTTCGAGGCATTCTGCGATAACAGAATTATCTTCAAGGGCAGCTTCTCTGCCAATCTTAGGGTCTGAACCTGCTCCAAGCCCTCTTGTAAGATTTGCTCCAATCTGTACTTTAATCGGAGCAAGATTTGTTTCTAATGCCTGCATATCCGTATTGATCGCAATAAATTCAACTCCATGTAGATTTGATGCGATCATATTATTTATGGCATTGCCTCCAGCACCTCCAACGCCCACTACCTTAATTTTTGCCTTTTGTCCTTTTACTTCTTCAATCTCAAACATATAATCCTCCTTTATCTAAAAATTTCTTGAAACCAACTTTTCATTTTGTTAAATACCCCTCTATGGTCATCGGGATAATATTCATTTATCTCAGTTTTTAATCCATTCATGACAAGTCCAGCACCAGTTGAATAGATAGGATTCGAGATAATATTCGTTTGTCCTTTGAAACCCCTCGCAATTCCAATCCTTACAGGCATGCAGAGCTTTGATTCCATGAGCTCAATCAAACCTTCAAGCAAAGAGCCTCCTCCAGTAAGAACAATACCTTGAGATGCCATTTCGTATCCCCCAGATAATATAAGTTCACTCTTTATTAGAGTGAGCAATTCTTCAGCCCTCGGCTGTATGATTTCAGACAGATGATTACGCATTATCCTCTTCTGCTGACCTTCCTGAAAAATCTCAATCTCTTCTGAACCATCAGTTATTGCTGATACCGTTCCAAAAGCTTTTTTGATTCGCTCTGCTTCCTGTAGAGATATATTCATACATACAGCTATGTCGTTGGTAAAATGATTACCTCCAATGGCAAAAACTCTGGAATGTCTGACCCATCCATTCTTAAAAAGAACCAAATCAGTTGTTCCACCTCCAATAACCACAACAGCAACCCCTTTCTCCTTTTCTTCATCTGTAAGAATTGCATTTGCCGCTGCAAGTGGTTCAAAAATGATATCAATAATATCAAGTCCTGCCTTTTGGCAACTTCGCATCAAATTCTGCACTGATGTAACAGACCCGGTAATAATATATACTTTTGCTTCAAGCCTGCTTCCCGTCATACCAATAGGGTCCTTAATCCCATTTTTGCCATCAAGGCTAAACCCCATGGGAATAACCTGCAGAATTTCTCTATCAAGTGGCACGTAAACTTCTTTTGCAGAATCTATTACTCTTTCCACATCAATAGACATCACTTCTTTACCCCTGACTGAAACAATGCCACAACTATTAACTCCTTTAATATGATCGCCTGATATTCCAACACGCACTGCACTTATTTCAATTCCAGTCAATAATTCAGCTGATTTTACCGCCTTCTTTACTGAATCCACAGTCAAGTCGCTGTTTATCACTATACCTTTCCTGAGACCGGCTGAAGGAACCGTACTAATACCTTGAATTTTTAACCCATTCCCCAGTTTTTCTGCTACAACAACACATATCTTTGTTGTACCAACGTCAAGTCCTACAACAATGTTTTCCTGTTTCACTGTGATACCTTAAATTTATAATCAAAAGGTTTTACGATTGCCTTATCTCTAAACCTTAAATCAATATATTCAACAGAAACTCCCATATTTTTTATATCCTTTTCTAACTGTAGAAATCTTTCGAGCTTTTCTTCATAGTCACCGGAACCAATCTTCACCAAAGTTCCATCTATATTAGCGGTGATCTCATGAGGCTTCTGAGTGCTGATTACAATGTTGTCCCTTTCAGATGCAAATCCACTTTTGTGCATCAATTTTACAAGTTTCAGGGCTTCTAAAAACCCCTCTTTTTCTTTAAAAGGATCTCCTGTAATGATTGGCAGGAAAGGTATTGAATCATCCCTTAACTCCTCAAGTAAATTTCCGTTTTCATCAATTAAAAAAAGATGTCCGTTCATATCGAGCAGTGCTGAAGGTATCGCTTCCTCAATCATAATTACCAGTGTATCCGGAAATCCCTTACGAATCATAACGCTCTTTATCCATGGAGATTTGAGTAAACGCTCACTTAATGACTTATTCGACATAATCAGCATCCCTTCGTTCATTTGAACACCAGCTATAGTTCTGAGTTCATCATCTGTCAGATGCTTATTCCCTAAAAAAACCATATTTCTTACAGGAAATAGTAAACTGATTGGACTCGATGACATATAACTGTAAATGAAAATTGCGATCGAAAAAATAAATATAAAAATAGCAGTAATTTTTACTATGCCGGTTAATTTCTTTCCCTTCTTTATTTTCTTTAATCTATTAATTTTCATAAATTATTCCCTTAAGTATTTCCTCTATTAATGCCGGGAAATCAAAACCTGCTAATTTTGCTATTTTAGGTAAAAGACTTGTCTCAGTCATTCCAGGTATAGTATTTACCTCAAGAACAAAAGGATTCCCTTCAGGATCAATTCTTAAATCAATCCTTGTAGCACCTCTACAACCAATTGCTCTATGCGCAGCAAGGGCAATTTCCCCAGTTTTCTGATAAGTAATATCATCTAATTCAGGAGGGAGTATATATTCTGTGAGCCCTGCTGTATATTTTGCTTCATAATTGTAGAATTCGAGAGAAGGTCTTACCTCAACTCCACCGAGCACTTTATTATTCAATATACCAATATGTACCTCTTTACCATCTATAAACTTTTCGATAATCACCCTTGAGCTATGCAAAAATGCTTTACTTAATGCAGCCTCCAGATTAGATTCATCTTTTACTATACTAACCCCGATACTCGATCCTTCAGTTGCAGGTTTAACTACCCAAGGCAATGGAAAGTTTATATTCTGAACCTCTTTCATTTTTTTTATTATTAGAAAATTAGGGACAGGGATATTGTGGTAAAGGAAGATTTTCTTAGATGCTTCTTTATCCATAGCAAGTGCTGATGCAAGTACTCCTGATCCTGTATAAGGTATACCAAGCACTTCGAGCAAACCCTGAATTGAACCATCCTCACCAAAACCACCATGAAGAACAAGGAATGCAATCTCGATCTCCTCTCTTGCTAACACAACACATATATCTTTACTGACATCAATAGGAATCACATTATAGTGCAATTCTTTCAGTGCATTATAAACTGCTTTTCCACTTCTCAAGGATACCTCTCTCTCAGTTGATATCCCTCCCATTAAGACACCTATTTTTTTATCTTTTAACATCTCTTCCGATAATTTTTATTTCTGGCTCGAGGATAATTTCTGTCTTATCCCTGACCATATCTGAAACTTTTTTCATCAGTCTTATAAAATCAGATGCTTTTGCACGACCTTTATTGATAAAAAAGTTTGCATGGATATTACTTACTTCCACATCTCCGATCCTCATTCCCTTACATCCTGCATCGTCGATAAGCTTTCCTGCAGATAAACCTGGTGGATTTTTAAATACACACCCTGCTGATGCTTCCCATAATGGTTGCTTTTCGCGTTTAGTTTTTAAATATTCTTCAATCTTTGCTGAAATTTTATTTGTTTTTGATTTTTCGAGCTTTATCTCTGCACTAATAATTAGAGAAGTAGGCTGAATATTTGAACTCCTATATCCAAATTTCAGTTCTTCTGCTTTATAAGTTGTTAATTGCCCCTCTTCATTCATAACATCTACTGATATAACGATATCTTTCATTTCATAACCGAATGCTCCTGAATTTCCACAAATTGCGCCTCCAACTGTTCCTGGTATTCCCACAAGACCTTCAATACCTGTTAGCCCTTTTTCAGCCGATAGACTTACAAGTCTTTGGAGTGGAGTGCCAGCCTCTACAGTCAAAAACACATGCTCTTTGTCCTCTCTTAAGACCCCAATTCTTCTAAAAAGTCTTAATGATATAATTGCTCCTTGAATTCCTCCATCTTTAACTAATAAATTTGTTCCACCGCCGAGAGGATAAAAAGGTACTTTATTCATATTAAGTTCGACAAGCAGGTTCCTTAGGGATAGCAAATCCTGTGGTATCGCAAATACATCGGCTGGGCCACCAATCTTCAAAGATGTATGTACATTCATCTTTTCCTTAAACTTTAGCTCACCTCTGAAATGACCTTTTTGTTGGAGAACTTTCAAATCAGTACTCTTCATATTTATTTTTTAACCCGTAATTTTTCAATTATTTCTTCCCCCATTTTCCATACATCACCTGCTCCGAGAGTTAAACAAATATCACCAGAGTTCATTTCCGAGATTAAATACTCAGTTGCTTCACGTCTATCCTTTATATAGACAACCCTTGAGAATCCAGCTTCTTTAATCTTTTCGCATAATTTAGAAGAATCTATACCTTCAATCGGTTTCTCACCTGCTGGGTAAATATCAAGAAGAATAAGTGAATCTGCATTAAAGAATGCCTCTGCAAATTCATTAATCAGATCTTTTGTCCTTGTATATCTGTGAGGCTGAAACACTACAAATAATCGGCCTTTTTTTTGAATAGTCTGCAGACCTTGCTTGACAGCTGCAAGGGTTGCTTGTATTTCAGCTGGATGGTGTCCATAATCATCATATACTTTTATGCCTTGCTCCTCACCTTTGAATTCAAGTCTTCTCTGAATACCATCAAAACTTCTGAGTGCATCCCATGTGATTGATTTATCAATATCAAGAATGAAAGCTACACATATTGCTGCAAGGCTGTTTAATACATTATGCTCACCTGGCATTGGGAGTATAAATTCACCTATGCTTTCCCCTTTATAAATCACCTCGAAGCTCACGGACATAAATCCCTTCTTTATATTCACTGCTTTAAGCTGAGCCTCTGGTGAAAATCCATATGTTATATATCTCCTCTTTACCAGTGGGAGCAGTCCTCGAACATGTTCATTTTCAATACACAGAATTGATACCCCATAAAATGGAACTTTATTGATAAATGAAAGAAATGCTTCTTTTAATTTATCAAGTGTTTTGAAGAAATCCATATGCTCTCTATCTATATTGGTTACAACAGAAATAGTGGGAGAAAGCTTGAGGAATGATCCGTCACTCTCATCGGCTTCAGCAACAATGAATTTTCCAAGCCCCAGCCTTGCATTATTTCCAGTTGCCTTTAGCCTCCCGCCGATAACAACAGTAGGGTCAAAACCACCTTTTGCAAGAATTGTGGATATAAGAGAAGTTGTCGTAGTCTTACCATGTGCACCTGCAACAAGAATTCCATATTTTAATCTTGCAAGTTCAGCAAGCATCTCTGCACGGGGGATAACAGGTATTGATCTTTTCCTTGCCTCAATAATTTCAGGATTATCTTCAGAAACTGCTGAAGATATGACTAATACATGTGCATCATCGATGTTCTCTGGTTTATGCCCTATATAAACCTTTATATTTTGTGATCTCAACCGTCTTGTTGTCTCTGATTCTCTAATGTCAGATCCAGTTACTTCGTAACCAAGGTTGGAGAGCAATTCTGCTATTCCGGACATACCAATCCCCCCTATACCGACAAAATGGATAACCCTGAACCGATCAAACACTCTTCTTCCTCACATGACGGCTATTCTTTACTGACTGTTTAATCAGACTCATAGCAATATCAACGACCTTTTCACTCGCATCCGGCCTCCCGACAGATTTACTGTTTTTTTGCATCTCTGTTCTTAGCTTTTCATTGTTATATAATTCCCTTATCATCTCAGCAAGTTTTTCCCCTTTAATTTCCCTATCCAGAATCATCTTGGCTGCCCCCATCTCAACTAATTTTCTTGCATTCAATTCTTGATGATTTCCCGTAGCGTATGGATAAGGGATTAGTATCGCTGCTTTACCCAGAGCAGTTAATTCTGAAAGGGTTGTTGCTCCTGCCCTCGATATAACAATATCTGCAATAGCATAAGCCTCTCCCATCTGATAAATAAATGGAGTTATAGTTCCTTTAAATCCAACTTTTCTGTATGCATCTCTGATATTTTCGTAATCCCTTTGGCCTGTCTGATGGAGAAACTGAATCTTATCTTTTAAATCATAAAGATAATTCAGTGCATCCACCATAGCCCTATTAATACTACTCGCCCCCCAGCTTCCTCCAAATATAAAAATCGTAAAAAGCTCTCTTTCGAGAGAAAAAAGTCTATACGCAGCCTCGATATTGCCCTTGAATATCTGCAATCTAACTGGATTGCCTGTAAGAAATACTCTAACTCCTGGGAAGAATGATATACTCTCCTGAAATGAAATACAGACTGTATTTACAAACTTTCCGAGAATCTTATTGGTTATCCCCGGAATTACATTCTGCTCTATAATCATTGTTGGTATTGATTTGATTGATGCAACAAAAAGAATAACACCTGAAGCATATCCACCAGCGCCTATCACAATATCTGGTTTTAATGTTTTAATAATTCTGTATGAATCAAGTAGTGAAAAAAACATTTTAAGTATCGCCCTTAATTTTTTAATAACAGATACACCAACAAATCCTTCTGCCCTTAAAAATTTCAATGCATAACCTTCTCTTGGAATCACCTTCGCCTCTATTCCATGTTCTGTTCCGACAAATATTACTTCTATTGAGGGGTCCCTCCTTTTGAACTCTTCAGCCAATGCCAGTCCCGGGAAAAGATGTCCACCTGTGCCTCCTGCTGCTATAATTACCCTCATAAAACATCAGCTTCACAATAAAGCAACCTATTTTTTAATTCCATAAATTGTTCTACGGGCCTTTCTTCTAATAATAAATTGTTGGTCTATATCTTTAGTTTCACTATCTTTAGTCACCCTTTGATATTCTTCTCTTGAAATATTAAGAAGTATTCCGACTGCAGCCATATTAACAAGTAAAGATGATCCCCCATAACTGATAAAAGGCAGGGGCAATCCTTTTGTTGGTACCATTCCTGTTGCAACTGCAAAATTTATCAGTGCCTGTAGCGAGATCATTAATGTTAGCCCTGTTGCCAGGTAATATATGAAATCATCTTTTGCTTTGTTTGCGATTGATACCCCTTTAATGAACAAAATAAGAAATAAAGCTATCAGTATTGAAACACCCACAAACCCGAATTCTTCCCCGACTATAGAAAAGATAAAATCTGTATGTGACTCAGGCAGATATGCCAGTTTCTGTTTTGAACTACCAAGACCAACACCTGTCAATCCTCCACTGCCGAGAGCTATAAAAGATTGCATAAGCTGGAACCCACTACCCAATGGATCATCCCATGGATTCAGAAACGATGTGATTCTCCTTAATCGATATGGTTCCATAACAAGAACAACAATTGCTGGTATAGCGACTAAAGCAAGTGATGCAATATATGTCAGTTTTATACCTGAGATGAAGAGTAAGGTAATTGTAAGAATTGCAAGACTCATTGCTGCCCCAAAGTCAGGTTGCATTAGAATAGCAACCTGAAAAATTACCATAATACATATTGGTTTTAAAAAAGATAGAAAACTGTCTGTCCTATAACCTGGCATAGACATATACTTTGCCAGGAAAATCACCATAGAGAGTTTTACAAGTTCAGATGGTTGAAAAGTTGATGGCCAGAGTCTTATCCATCTCCTTGCACCTCCAGCAGATACACCAATACTTGGGATAAAAACGAGGATTAAAAGTACAAAAGAAAATGCAAGAAGTGGAACAGCTATCTTTTTAACAAAAGAGGGCTTAGTCATATATGCGATCAACATAAAAATAAAGCCTATAAGAATTGTAAAAAGATGTCTCTTGAAATAATAAAATTCGGTTATACCTTTCTTTGCTAATGTTGAAGGAACGACTGAAGTGATACTGTATATCATCAGTGAACCAAATAATATTAGGAGAAAAGCAATTAATAACAAAATCTTATTAGAATTATTCATTCCTCCATCTCCATTACAATTCTCTTAAACTGTCTTCCTCTGTCCTCAAAATCCATGAACATGTCAAAGCTTGCGCATGCAGGTGAAAGAAGAACAATATCCCCCCTTGATGCTATGCTACGGGATATATCTAACGCTTCCTTTAAATCTCTTGCCAAAATTGTTTCAGTAAGGTCACCAAGTGCTTTTTTAATTTTTTCACGTGCCTCTCCAATCAACAACATGGCTTTTACCTTTGTCTTCACAAGATCTCTTAATAAAGAAAAATCTCCTGCTTTATCCCTCCCCCCAGCGATCAAGATTATAGGGGCTGAAAAGCTTTCCAGTGATTTCATAACTGCACCGACATTTGTACCTTTCGAGTCATTAAAATACTTTACGCCCCTTATCTCTCTCACAAATTCAAGTCTATGCTCAAGCCCTGGAAAGACTCTCAGAGAATCTCGTACACTCTCAGGAGTACATCCTGCAAGGAGAGCCATGGCTGAAGCAGCCATGGCATTCTCCAGGTTATGAACTCCCTTTATCTTAATTTCATTTATCTCAACAAGCGGGAAGGGGGGGTGCAGATGCGAGGAGCTAACTCCTTGCATCTGCATATTATCCGAAAACAGGGGATGAAGGGGGGGATGAAGATTGCAATATATCTTACCATTCTTATAATAAAGACCTTCAATTTCAACTTTGCGACTAAAATAATAAATATTTGGTTTTTCTGTTTTACCTTTGAACCTTTCAAAAATCATTTCAAGCATTTCAGTGTCGTCTTTATTAAGTACAAGGAAATTTTTACTGTTCTGGTTTTCGAATATCCTGACTTTAGCATCAATATACTCTCTCAAAGAATGGTACCGATCGAGATGATCAGGTGTTATATTGAGTATTGTTGCTACCTTTGGCCTGAATTCTTTAATAGATTCAAGTTGAAAGCTTGAAACTTCGGAAACAATGTAATCAACAGAATTCTGCCGTGATGCACTTAATTCATCTCTTTTTGTTCCTACACACTTCTGTGTTAATAGCCTGTATATTTCTTCAGTCAGTGCATTCCCGATGTTTCCACCGATTATTGTTGAAAAACCATTTTTCTTCATCATGAAATCAAGGAGTGCAGTTGTCGTTGACTTACCATTTGTACCAGTAACAGCAAGAAATCCTCCCTCACCTTCCTTTATTAAAGGGGGGATGGGGGGATTAACTACACCCTTAATTAATGTCTGATATGCAAGTTCTAATTCCCCTATTATAGGCACCCCATGTGCTTTTGCCTTTTGTATCGGTGGAATTTCAAGTGATACACCCGGGCTGATGACAATTATATCTGCATTTGTAAATAAATGATCAGGATGTGCTCCCAGAGCAAGTTTGACTGATGGAGTGAGTTTTTCGATAAAATTTTCGAGTTCTTTCTCGGGTTTTATGTCAGTTATAGTCACCCTTGCGCCAAATTCACATAGTAGATTTGCTGCACCCACCCCACTCCTTGCAAGACCAACCACGGTCACCTGTTTATCCTTTAGTTCTAACATTTACTGTTTTTTTAGCAATCCTGTATTTGTTTCTTTTCTCTCTGATTTTTTTCTTTGCGAATTTATTTTGTTTTACTTTTTTCTCCACTACATACTTCGCCTTTTTGCCTTCTGTCGTTTTATTCACTATCAGTCTTTTATTTTTCTTAAATCTTGAATTTTTCATCTTCGGGCAAGCAGTCTTTTTGTACAATGCTTTTGTTATACGAGCATTGTCATAATTTGCCTTTGTTACATAAATAACTGGGATTTCATTTTTCTCCTTTATCTCGAAACCCTTGGCAATAAGCTGTTCTGTCTCCTTCCAGAGGGTATTTCTACTCGGGTTACCAAGAATTGATACAATAAGAGTATCATCATCACGCTCTACAGCACAGACAAAACAATGCATAGCTCTTCTCGTATACCCTGTCTTCCCCCCAACAAGATCATCGTCAATCCATAAAAGTTTATTTGTATTTCTCAAGAACATCGAATCTCCGTTTTCAGTAGATATCCGTGCCACACGGGTGCCTATGATATCCTTTAATTTAGGATTCCCAAGGGCATAGTGCATTATTTTTGCCAGATCATAGGCGGTCGTATATTGTCCTGCCCCCGGGAGCCCACTTGCATTAATGAATTTCGTATTTTTTGCTCCAATTGAGGCAGCCTTTTTATTCATAATTTTTACAAAATTTAATTCTGAACCGGCAACCGCTTCTGCCAGAGCAACAGCAGCGTCATTTGCAGATTTCAAAAGCGCAGCATACAATAGAAACTCTACTGTCACTCTGTCCCCCTCTTTGAAGCCAACTTTATGAGGAGAAACTTCTGCTGCTCTTCTACTTATCGTTACCAAATCATGCATCTCTATATTCTCTAAGGCAACAATAGCAGTCATTAATTTTGTTGTGCTGGCAGGAGGGCATTTAAGGTGTGGATTTTTTGCAAACAGAATATTACCTTTTGATGTATCAATTACCACTACTGAACGGGAACGAATAACATCAGCAATAGAAATTGAAAGTAAAAAGTAAAAAGTAAAAAGTAAAAATAGAAAGAAAAAAAGGATATATCTTTTATTAAGATTTAACTTTAAACTTTCAACTTTTAACTTTTTTATCATGTTCACCTCACTTTTAAGGTTGCCAAACTCAATAAAGCAAGCATTATACCGACAATCCAGAACCTTACTATCACCTTTGGCTCAGGCCATCCTTTTAATTCAAAATGATGATGGATGGGTGCCATTTTAAATACCCGTTTGCCAGTAAGCTTAAATGATATAACCTGCATTATGACTGATATTGTCTCAATCACAAAAATTCCTCCGACAACGGCAAGTACTATCTCGTGCTTTGTTATAATAGCGAGCGTCCCGAGTGCTCCCCCGAGGCTTAGTGAACCAACATCACCCATGAAAACATCAGCAGGATAAGAATTGTACCAGAGGAAACCAAGCGATGCACCGAGCATCGCCCCGCAAAAGACTGTCAATTCTCCTGTACCTGGCATATATAAAACTTGAAGATATTGAGCCAATCCCTTATGGCCTGATATATAAACAAGAACAGCGTTTGCAATTGTTGCAACTGCAACAAGACCTATTGCAAGGCCATCTATTCCATCCGTAAGGTTTACAGCATTTGACGAACCAACAATAACAAGTACTGAAAAGGGGATATATATCCAGCCTAAATCAAATAACCATTTCTTGAAGAATGGTACACTCAAGACATCATTATATGGATCCTTTGGATTCATATAGAGAAACAAACCGAGTAGGAGCGCAAGCATAATCTGCAATCCAAACTTTTGATATGCCCTTAGACCTTTATGACTCTTTCTGATTATTTTCAAATAATCATCAATAAAACCAATAGCGCCGAATCCTACCAGGGCAACAATCATCGTCCAGATATAAATATTTTTCAGATCTCCCCACATGAAAAGAGCTATAACCATGCACAGGATAATAAGAATCCCTCCCATTGTTGGCGTTCCTTCCTTTCCAATATGAGCTTGTGGCCCGTCATCGCGGATATGCTGAGTTAAACTCAATCTTCTTAATTTTTTGATCATCCATGGCCCTAATATAAGCGAGAAAAGCATTGCAGTTATAACAGCAAGGGCTGTTCGAAATGTAATGTATCTGAATACATTGAACGGCGAAAGCCATTCATGTAGGCTGTATAAAAGATTATATAGCATATTCCTCCATAACCTTTTCCATCTTCATTCCCCTCGAACCTTTTATTAATACAGTATCGCCTTCCATACATATTTCCCTTAAAAGCCTTCCTGCTTCTTTGGCTGACTGTAATGAATAGGAAACCCCCTTAAACTCTTCTACAGCAAAAGCCATACATGATCCCACACCTATGAAGACATCAATCTTCAGGTCTGATAACAATTTCCCAAGACTTCTATGTTCGTTCTCTGCATAAGAACCTAATTCCAGCATATCTCCCAACACGGCGATCGTTCTGCCTTTTTTGATTCTTACGAGTTCTTTCAAGGCCTCTTCCATAGATGCAGGGTTAGCATTATAAACGTCACTGATAATCCAGATACCATTAATTTCTTTAAACTCAAGCCGCATAGGAATCCCTTTGAAATTGTAGATTGCTTCTTTCATCTGTTTAGGATCAATCTGGAATATATGGCAAATTGCTGTAGCAGCAAGTATATTGTAAACATTGAATATACCTGATAATTGGGAATTGATATCTAAGATCTCGCCCCTTACATGTATATTAAAAGTTAAGCCCCTTTCATGTTGTATTATGTTTGAAGCATATACCTCAGCAGAATTTTTGATGCCATATGTAATCATACGGCCATGATATCCTGACATTCTGATTCCTTCCATCATGAAAGAATCATCTGCATTGACAACAGCCACACTTATTCCATTTAAAAGTTCAAGCTTTGTTTTTCTCACTGTTTCAAGGTCTTTAAATCCCTCAAGATGAGCCCTGCTGATATTTGTCAGGATGCCATAATCTGGGACTGCAATCTTGCAAAGTTGACTTATATCACCAGGTGCACTTGCACCCATTTCAAGAACAATGATTTCATCATCATCACTTACTCTTGTCAGACTCAACGGTAAACCGATATGATTATTAAGATTTCCTGGATTTTTTAAAACTTTGTATCTTGTCCCCAGAATCGATGCGATAATTTCTTTTGTAGTAGTCTTGCCATTCGTTCCGGTTATAGCAACAACTGGAGCATTCCTTTTCATTCGCAGATAATGTGCTATATCCTGCAATGCCCTGAGCGTATCTTTTACACAAATTATTGTCTTTTCCTGTAAAGATTGGGGGGGAGGGAATTGTACAATTGCTCCACTTCCTCTTTTAAGAGCTTCATCGAGAAAATTATGCCCATCACACCTGCTACCTTTCAGTGCAATGAAAATTTCGCCATCAAAGATAGTTCTTGAGTCTATTGATAGACCTGCAAAGTTCTCTGCTTTAAGAGAGATAATTTCTCCGCCAGTTGCTTTGATAATATCTTTAAGATTCAGTAATCCCATAATTTCAGCGATATCTGATTTTGCAAATTTCATTCTTCCTGTTTTAATTTATTTTTAATAGCACTTTCCGCAACATCTCTATCTGCGAATTTATACCTAACCCCTTTGATTTCCTGATAATCTTCATGCCCCTTACCCGCAATAAGCACAATATCTCCTGCACATGCTATATCTATTGCTTTGCAAATTGCTTCCTTACGGTCAGGCACTATGTAATAATTTTTCCTTACTACACCGCTTTCGATCTGCCGTATTATTTCTAACGGCTCTTCTGAGCGAGGATTATCTGAAGTGATAATCACAATGTCACTAAGACGTGTTGCTATTTCTCCCATCTTCGGTCTCTTCCCACGATCTCTATCTCCTCCACAGCCAAAGACAGTTATTATGCGAGGGGTATGAGTAAGGCAAGAAGATGTAAAAGAGGAATGTGATGATAATATATTTTCCCTTGCCGTTATAATAAGCCTCTCAAGAGCATCTTCAGTATGTGCATAGTCAAGGATACATAAAAAATCCTGTCCAGCGATAACCCTTTCAAATCTGCCTTTAACAATCCCGACTTTTTCTATACCTTTAATGATGTGTTCAAATGGAACCTGAAGGGAAATTGCTGCTCCTGTGGCTGCGAGAATATTATAGACATTCGGCAAACCAATAAGGGAAGACAAAATATGGTATCTTTGCTTATTAAATGATATCGTGAACTCTAATCCTAAGCATGAACTACTTATATCAGTCGCGGTAATATCTGCATCGTTTTCTATCCCATATGTCAAAATTTTCGTTTGAGCTTTTATTTCGTTTAAGAAGGATCTAAGTTCAGAATGCAATCTTCTTCCATATGAATCATCAATGTTTATGACAGCCGTACCATCTCTGCAAAGGAGTTCTATGAATAATCTCCTTTTTGATAGGAAATAATCATCCATCGTTTTATGGAAGTCAAGATGATCTCTTGTAAGATTGGTAAAAACTGCTGTTCTGAATAATGTCCTGTCAACCCTATACTGTGCAAGTGCATGAGAAGATACCTCAGATACAACATGAGTACAGCCCGACAAAAGCATATCATGTAAAAGTTTCTGAAATTCAAGGGATTCAGGGGTTGTATGTGGTGCTGATAAGATATTATTTTTTATTATATATTGAATGGTCCCGATCAGACCAGTCTCTTTACCCCATGTGTCAAGTATTGATTTAAGGATATATGTTGTTGTTGTTTTGCCATTTGTGCCTGTTATACCTGTAACTATTAATTTCTCCGATGGTCTTTCAAAAAAATTACTTGCGATACATGCAAGTTCCTTCCTGCTATTTTTTACTTTGATAAATGAAACATTAGATATCTTATCAGGGGTTTTTAACGGGTATCCCATGTAATTTTTTTCGCAGACTACAGCTGATGCCCCTTTCTGTATTACATCCTGAATAAAATCATGCCCATCATATTTTTCGCCTTTAAATGCCACAAAGAGAGAATCATTTTTTACAGTTCTTGAATCATATGTCACATCTAATATCTCCTTCTTCTCATCCTCATCAGTAAGATCTCCAATAAATTCACAATCTTTCAGAATTTCTCCAAGCATCATCTGGATACAATGAGAGATATGGTATGTCCTTGCATATCTTCTCTTGGAATTCCGAGATAAGACAACGCTTGATTTGCAATATCCCTGAAAACAGGTGCAGCCACAACCCCTCCATAAATCGCCCCTTTTGGTTCATAGATAACGACAATCATCGCAAGTCTTGGATTATCTGCAGGTACAAAACCAACAAATGAACTGACATATTTTTCTTTTGAGTATCTCTTTGTTTCCGGATTTATTATTTGTGCTGTACCTGTTTTTCCTGCAACCTGATTACCATCAATAGCAGCTTTTTTCCCTGTCCCTCCTTCTTCAACAACACCCTTTAATATTTCTCTAAAGGTATCAGCGGTCTTTTTAGAAAGAACTCTTACCCTGTTAACATTTTGTTCAGAAGAAAAAATTATATCTCCATCTGGGGAAATGATTTTCGAGACTATGTGCGGTTTGATAAGAAAGCCTCCGTTTGCAATCGAAGCGTATGCCCTTAACATCTGCAAAGGTGTTACAGCAACTTCCTGGCCGATCGATATCGCTCCCAGTGAGGTACCAGACCATCTTTCAGGAGGAGGGATCCATCCTGAAACCTCCCCGGGCAAGTCAATCCCTGTCTTTATACCTATTCCCATCAGTTTTGCATATTTATAAATATTTTCTTTACCAAGCCTCATTCCTATCATCACTGAGCCGACATTTGAAGATTTCTGTATGACTTCACTAAAACTAATAACTCCATGCCTGTGTACATCCCGTATAGTTTTGCCTCCAACCTCTATGCCACCACTACTGACATCAAATAGAGATTCGGGGGTTACAATCTTTTCCTCAAGTGCCGCCACTCCGACAATAATCTTAAAGGTTGAGCCTGGTTCATATAAATCAGTAATTGCCCTATTCCTTCTCGATGATTCGTTACTAATTCCTCCTCTATTAGGGTTATAGGTCGGCCTGTTGGCCAACGCCAATATCTCACCTGTAAATGGATCCATCATAATTACAGAAGCGGCGACGGGATGCCACTTTGATACTGCATTGTCAATCTCTTTTTCTACAATACCCTGAAGGACCTCATCTATAGTTAGTACAATATTATTCCCTTTTGCCTCTATTTCGACTCCTGAGGAGAGTATTTTGCCTCTCGCATCCCTTTCAAAATATATCTTTCCTCCGCTTGTTTTAAGATAATCGTCATATTGCAATTCAATTCCTTCAAGGGCCTGATTATCGACTCCAACAAAACCAAGAATATGCGCTGCAAGTTCCTCTTTGGGATAAACTCTCTTCGCCTCAGTTAGAAACTCTAACCCCTGAATATTAAGCATCCTTATTTTTTCTGCGGTATCTGGTTCAAGCTTCCTTTTAATCCATGCAAATCTTCCCTCACTTGGAATCCTTGCAAGAATAACATTTGGTTCCTGTGATATTAATGAAGCAAGTCTTCTAATATCATCTGAACTAAAATTAAGCATTTTAGGATCACAATATAGAGATTCCAGTTCAAGGTTAAGAGCAAGTTCTCTGCCGCGCCTGTCATAGATTACTCCTCTTCTAACCTGAATATCTTCAACTTTTATATGTTGCTGCTTTGCCTTCTCTGAAAGTCTCTCATGATTTATTATCATAAGGTCTGCAAGACGCATTAGCACAAGGAAAAAACTGAAGATTATAGTTGTATTTAAAATTATTGCCCTTCTTTTCTGCACCCCCCACCTCGGTTTTTGTGTTTAAGGTTCAACCCATCTTTCTCGCTCCATTGATGTCTTATGAGGTAACGTATTTTGTGACTTATTTACCTGTATTACTTTTATTCTATCAGGTATCACAAAACCCTGCGATTTGTTCAATGCAGTTTCCAGTTTCCAAAAAGAAATCAGGTTCGTCTTTTGCGCAATAAGCATTTTCCTCTCTTTAAGACACTCTACTTTCTTTTTTTCGAGCTCTGCAATGTTGTATTCTAATTTCAAAACGCTTGATCTGAGATACACAAGGCTGAATATCCCTGCAATCAGAATAACAATCAGCAACGGTTTGAATATAAATAGAAAAATACTTTTTCTCAAAAAAGAATAAATCAAATTCTCTCCGCTACTCTCATTTTTGCACTCCTTGAAGAAGGATTAACCTGAATTTCCTCATTACAAGGAGTTCTGGGTTTTTTGGTAATGACTTTAAACAATCCTTTCCTTGCATTCTCGGATATAAAATGTTTCACAATTCTGTCTTCAAGAGAATGATATGAAATTACACATATTCTCCCGCCTTTTTTAAGTAGCCTTAATGCTGAACTAAGTCCTTCTTTTAGTTGTTCGAGTTCTCTGTTTACCTCTATCCTCAAAGCTTGAAATGTTTTTGTAGCAGGATGTAATCCTTTCCTACTGCGACAGACCTTCTCTAAAATCCCTGATAGTTCAAGACATGTATTTATTGGATTCTTCTTTCTCTGTCTTACTATTTCCTTAGCTATAACTCTTGCCCTCTTTTCTTCCCCAAATTTGAACAATATCTTCTCGATCTCTTTCTCAGGATATTTATTCACAACATCCCATGCTGATAATTTCTGTCTTCTATCCATTCTCATATCCAGCCTTTGATTAGAAAAAAAACTAAACCCTCTCTTTTGATCCTTCAGTTGAAGCATTGAAACCCCAAGATCTAACAGAATACCGTCTATCTCTGATATGCCTTCAGCAATAAGTAAATCTTCCATCTCTGAAAAGCTTCCCCTTTTTATTAACAATCTCTTGTCTGAGAGCCTCTCTTTGACAATTCTTAAAGCTTCTTCATCTCGATCTATACCGATAAGTCGTCCTTCTGAGCCAATCTGTTTTAATAAAATTTCTGCATGTCCACCAAGTCCAATTGTTGCATCAACATATATTCCATTCTGTTTAGGGCTTAACATTTCAATAACTTCTCTCTGCATAACCGCCAGATGAGAAATTTCTCTATCCATTTTTCTATAAGTACTTTTTATAGCCCATATCCTGCGAGTCTCTCTTCAATACCTTTTCTGTCTATCTTTTCAGGGTCAAACAAAGAATCCCATTCACTCCTATCCCAAAGTTCGATTCGCTCTATCTGACCGACTAATACTACATCTGAATTAATATTCGCATCCTCTCTAAGAGCAGCAGGGATTAGAATTCTTCCCAGTTTATCCATATCAATTTCTACAGCAGATGCAATAACTCTTCTCAAAAAGTATTTGATAGCCTCATCGTATTTTGGTTTTGTTCGTATCTGCTCATTCAGTTTATTCCACTCTTCCAGCGGATAAATATAAAGACATTTATCAAATAGTGCATTTGTAATATAAAGTTTTGTGCTATAATTACTCGAAATTATTTCACGAAAAGGTGCAGGGATGATGACTCTACCTTTCAAGTCAACTGTGTAATAATATTTCCCCGAGAAAGCTGGCATTAATTCCTCCCACTTTCTACCACTTTCTACCACTAAATAATATTGTGGAGAGTAATTAATGTCAAGTAAAAAAATAATATCTCTATATTATGTATAAATTGTAAATTATGACTACTATATATTGATTCAGTTAAATAACATAAAACAGATAATAAAATTCAAAGCAGAGTTTAAATTCGAGAATTATAATTTTTAGATTCACAATAAAAATAAAACCTTATTAAAAAATTTAACGATTGAATGATTATATCTTGAATCTCATGATGGGAATATAAGATTGGGTTTTTACATTATGTAGAAAATTAAACATATCCAGAATAAAAATAATACTGCAGGTGGATGATTCATAATCGCAATGAATCTATTAGAAATATTTCAGCAAGCCGAATTTCTGATTTATTCATACTACACATATAATTTATAAGATTTAAAATTTTCGGATCATCTCCAAAAAAGTTGGTAAGATCATGAGGATTCGAGGGGTCAAGGAGTCAAGGATTCGAGGGAAATGCTTAAGAAT
>FWPV01001072.1_pt1 | contig 64562 bp, 57 predicted proteins | sample 2228371 | NCBI WGS metagenome assembly FWPV01 (sample SAMEA103939776, study PRJEB20133) | metagenome
CGTGATCGGCTTCATGGAGGGCAATGTATCAAAATCGATACACGCGTTCAATGTCCCGCGTGCGGACTTCTACGAGGCATCAAAAAAAGCGGCCGTTTCCGGCCGCTTTCGGTTTTCGGACGTGGTCCGTGCGTCTTACTCGACGGCGACGATCTTGCCGGCGTCCCACTTGAACAGCGAGAAGCTCTGCGAGGTGAGGTCGCCCGTTTCGCCATAGGTCACCTTGCCGATGGCAGTGGCGATCGGTTCACCGGACTTCAGCGCGGTGGCAACGGCGGCTGCGTCTTCGGCGCTGCCGGCCTTTTCGATGCCGGCCTTGATGACTTCGACGGCGGCATAGGCGTTGAGCGTGAAGGCTTCGGCAGGGATGTTGCGGGCGGCAAGCGCGTCGGCGGCAGCCTTGGAATCCGGGTTCTTCAGCGCGTCGGAGGCGTTGGTGAACAGCGCGCCGTTGGCGGCGTCACCACCGATCGAGGCGAATTCGCTGTTGGACAGGCCGTCGCCGCCGATGATCGTTGCCTTGATGTCGAGATCGGCGAGCTGGCGAGCGAGCAGGCCGCCTTCCGGGTGATAACCGCCGAAGTAGATCACTTCAACACCTTCCGCCTTGAGGCGGGTGGTCAGCGCACTGAAGTCCTTGTCGCCGGCGGTCAGCGCGTCGTTGAAGACCTCGGTCACGCCACCTTCGTTGAGCGTCTTCTTGAAGGCGTCGGCGAGGCCCTTGCCGTACTGACCCTTGTCATTGATGATGCCGACCTTCTTGTCCTTCAGGTTGGCGAGAACGTATTTCGCGGCGACTTCGGCCTGCTGGTCGTCACGGCCGCAGGTGCGCAGCACGTTGGTCAGGCCGCGATTGGTGAGGTCCGGTGCGGTTGCCGTCGGGGTGACCATCAGCACGCCGTTTTCCGCCAGCACGTCGGAGGCCGGGATGGCAACGCCAGAGGTGACCGGACCGACGACGAAGCGCACGCCGTCACCGACCAGCTGGTTGGCGGCGGACACGCCCTGCTTCGGTTCGCCGGCGTCGTCGGCCATCTTCAGCACGACCTTCTCGCCATTGATGCCGCCGGCCTTGTTGATTTCCTCGACTGCCACTTCGGCGCCGTGCTTGACCTGTTCGCCATAGGCGGCGACCGGTCCGGTGAGCGGTGCGATGAGGCCGATGGTGATGTCGGCGCGTGCCGTCGAGGCAAAGGCGAGGGCGGCAACCAGTGCGGTGCTCGTCAACAATTTCAGGTTCATGTCATTTCTCCTTGAACGTTGCAAAGGGCGGACCCTTCGAGACTCCCCTGGGGCTTTTCTTGTTTTTCGTGAGCCTAACGTAAACGCCCGAAGCGAAAAAGGTCAGGCTTGCGCTCTCCGGTACGCATCAGCCCCCGCCTATCCCCTCCGGATTGGTCTTCAGCCACTTGCGCAGCCGGCCGGAGGCATTGGCGTAAGGGGAGGCGGTGTTGAACTGGATCATCCGGCCGCGCGTCCATTTGTCATACCACGCACGGCCGTAGAGATCGGACTCGTCGCTGGCCTCTACGATTGCGAGGATCGCCGTCTTCGCTGCGTCGAGCCGGGCAAGCAGTGTCTCCGGTCCGAGGGCGCGGTAGTCGCCGTAGAATTTCTGCGCGAGCCTGCCGAGTTCATTCCACTTGTATCCGGTTTCGGGAAAATCAACGGGTTCCTGTGCCGCCATCTTGGCGTGCCATTTGAGCACCAGTTCGTTCCAGCCGAGGAGATAGGCGACGAGATCGTGGGTGCTGATCGTCGTGCCGTGGACATGGCCCTCGATGCCCGGCGTCGACCAGAGCTCGAAGGGCACCCGGTCGAGATCGCGTCGCAGCCGCAGATAGGTGCGGTCGATCGCCTCGATGAGCTCGTTCTTCGTCGTCGGGACCGCCATGGCCTTTGTCTCCAGCGCCGTCTTGCCCTTCGCATCCCGACGGCCGAGCCAGCGGCGGCGATGATCGGGATCAAGGGCCAATGAAAAAGGCGGCCCGGGGGCCGCCTTCCGTACGTCGTCAAGGACGCCGGATCAGATGTTGGCCATCAGGACCTTGCGCAGCTTGTCGAACAGTTCGTCGATCTCGGCCTTGCTGATGATCAGCGGCGGCGAGAGTGCGATGATGTCGCCGGTGGTGCGGATCAGGAGGCCGGACTCGTAGGCCTTGAGGAAGGCGTTGAAGGCGCGCTTGGTCGGCTCGCCGGCGATGGGGGCCAGTTCGATCGCGCCGATCAGGCCGATATTGCGGATGTCGATGACGTTCGGGCAGTCGGCCAGCGAATGCAGCTTCTCTTCCCAGTAGGGCGCAAGCTCGGAGGCGCGGGTCAGGAGGCCCTCGTCGCGATAGGTGTCGAGCGTGCCGAGACCGGCGGCCGAGGCGATCGGGTTGCCGGAATAGGTGTAGCCGTGCATGAACTCGATCATGTGCTCCGGACCGGTCATGAAGGCATCATGGATCTCGGAGGTGACGAAGACGGCGCCCATCGGGATGACGCCGTTGGTCAGCCCCTTGGCGGTGGTGATGATGTCCGGCTTGACGTCGAAGAACTGGGTGGCAAAGGGCGCGCCGAGGCGGCCGAAACCGGTGATGACTTCATCGAAGATCAACAGGATGCCGTGCTTGGTGCAGATCTCGCGCAGGCGCTGGAGATAACCCTTCGGCGGGATGAGAACGCCGGTCGAGCCCGAAACCGGCTCGACGATGACGGCGGCGATGGTCGAGGCGTCGTGCAGGGCGACGATGCGCTCCAGCTCGTCGGCGAGCTCGGCGCCGTATTCCGGCTGGCCCTTGGTGAAGGCATTCTTGGCCGGCAGGTGGGTGTGGGGCATGTGGTCGACGCCGGTCAGAAGCGTGCCGAACATCTTGCGGTTGGAGACGATGCCGCCGACCGACATGCCGCCGAAGTTGATGCCGTGATAGCCGCGTTCGCGGCCGATCAGACGGAAGCGGGAACCTTCACCCTTCACGCGCTGGTAGGCGAGCGCGATCTTGAGCGCGGTGTCGACCGATTCCGAACCGGAATTGGTGTAGAAGACGTGGTTCATGCCTTCCGGCGCAATGTCGACCAGCCGGTTGGCAAGCTCGAAAGCCTTGGGGTGGCCGAGCTGGAAGGCCGGCGCGTAGTCGAGTTCACCGGCCTGCTCGCGGATCGCTTCGGTGATCTTCGGGCGGCAGTGGCCGGCGTTGACGCACCAGAGACCGGCGGTGCCGTCGAGCACCTGGCGGCCGTCATGGGTCGTGTAGTACATATCCTTGGCGCCGACGAAGAGGCGCGGTTCCTTCTTGAACTGGCGGTTTGCCGTGAACGGCATCCAGAAGGCACGCAGATCGTTCGGCGTGGTATTCAGGCGGTTGGACATCCAATTTCTCCATGGCCGAAGTTGTGACGGGCGGCCATTCCCTGTTGGCGGCGCAGAGCCGGATATTCGAAAAAACCCTGTCAAATTAACAGGGCGACCCTGCTCGTCAACCGGCATCACGAAACATCATGGATCGTGCGGGTTCCGGTTATGATTGCCCGGCGAAGGACGGTCTTCAGTGGCCGGATCGGCACGACAGGGCCGTGACATGGCAGCAGCCATGGCGGCCAGCCCAGCTCCGGCGAAAGGAACGTGGGGCTCGGCCTCTGGGGGGGGGCAGGTTGGCGCCGGGGCGCAGGGCCTTGTCGCGGCCTCACCTAGCGGAAGGCACGCGGCCTTTCGTCAAGCTCAGGGCAAGGTCCATGGCGGAAGGTCTTGGGCGGAAGACGCCTGGTGGGCAGACTGGGTGTCGTTCCCTTGACCGGTGGCAATCGCTGGCAGGTGTCAGCCCGGATGTTTCGACAACGGGCTGGCACCTGAAACACCGGACTATCCCGACATGCGCGAGAAAAACAAAGACCGGCAAATCCGAGATCTGCCGGTCAATCTAAAAAATGCAGTGCTGTCAAATTGCCGCATTCTTTCCCGGACAGAAATATTCCCGACCGGGTTTGCGTGTCGCCGCCAGAGGCGGCTTCCTGTTAGGCGGCCGATTTATTGGCAGTGCTGACGCAATAAATGTCTTCCAGCGTACCGAGGATCTTGATGACAGCCTCGGAGGTGCTGGAATAATAAATCGTCTGCGCGTCACGGCGGGTCTTCACCAGCTTCTGGGCGCGCAATTTCGACAGGTGCTGGGAGAGAGCGGACTGGCTGAGGCCGACCTGGGTGGCCAGCACGCCGACCGGGACCTCGCCCTCGACCAGGCTGCAAAGGATCATCAGGCGCTTGGGATTTGCCATGGCCGTCAGGAGGCCGGCGGCTGCAATCGAGTGTTCGGACAATGCCTTGGTTTTCATCAGATCAACTTTCGTTTGCCGTGCCTCGGTGGGGGGGGAAGGCGACGGTTTGCAATCCATCAAAATGGCTATGATAGAACTCTAACAATACTCAAAAAATTGTATATGCCTAAATTTAAGGTATCGGGTATGCTGTATTAGTGAGTTCGGAATAGAGTTCCGCCTTGGAGCCTATAAGATGCCCAAAATCGTATCTAACCAGTAAATCGCCCGAAATTAGATCAATTCCGGCCGCATCAACACCACAAAATGCCCATTTCCCCGCTTTCTGACCGCAGCGATCGACCGCTATGCGCTCTGCGAGTTCCGGTTTTGTGCTCACTAAATCTTGTAGTATCTCCAGCTCGTTTCCGGCGAGGTCGCCGGCCGGATTCGCCGCAATGACGAAGTCTTCTCCGGGCAGGAGATAGGCGCGTCCGAAGCCGCCATTGAGGCTCGCGGCCTTCGGCAGCAGCCGGAAGAAGCGGAAGTCGGGAAAATCGATGTAGAGCTTGGCCTTCGGGTGGCGGGCGATGAAACGGCTGCGCAGCCTGGCATGGACCGCACCGTCGCGCTCGACCGATTCGGCAAGGCACTGCAGGGTCAGCCGCGGATGAGCGAGCGGATCGCCCTTGCCGGGTTCGCCGGCGAGCAGCGAAACCCGCTGGTCCGCCTCAAGCGCCTTCGTGTGGGCCGAAAGCGCCGAGACGAGGATGACTGCGGCACCGTCGGTGTCGGAGCCGACGAGCACGCGGCTCACGGAAGGAAAGCCGTTCTGCGGGTCGATGACCGCCAGCGCCACATAGCGGGCGGAGCGCAGGAGGCGGCGGGCGAGCCCGCGCGCCTCGTCGTCGGTTTCGCGGATGACTGAGGGTTTGTCCGTCATGGGATCTCCAAAGCAAAGGATGAAGCCTGACGGGTCTCTCCTGTCAGGCCTTGCGCCGATGCTGGGTGAGACCGGCAACGACGTCTTGCGCCGTGATCGTCCCTATGACCGCGCCATTGTCAACCACGCCGATCGTGCCTGGCTGCCGCGACAGCACGTCGAGCACCTCGATGAGCGGGGTGTCGCGACGGGCGGTGCCGGCAACCGTGCCGGCAGCGCTGCCGTCGATCCCGGCATGCATGATGTCGCCGGCGGTCAGCATGTTGATCGGATTCATGTTCTGCACGAAGTCGGCGACATACTGGTCGGCCGGGTTGCGCACGATCTCCTGCGGCGTGCCGCACTGGATGATTCGCCCGCCCTCCATGATGGCGATGCGGTTGCCGATGCGGAACGCCTCGTCGAGGTCGTGGCTGACGAAGAGGATGGTCTTCTTCAGCCGCCGCTGGAACTCGAGCAGTTCGTCCTGCAGACGGGTGCGGATCAGCGGATCGAGCGCCGAGAACGGCTCGTCCATCAGAAGGATCGGCGCGCCGGTGGCAAAGGCGCGGGCAAGGCCGACGCGCTGCTGCATGCCGCCCGAGAGTTCCTGCACCTTGCGGCTCGACCACTTCGCCAGATTGACGAGCTCGAGCTGCTCCTCGACGCGGCTGCGACGCTCGGCTTCCGGCACGCCGGCGAGCTCGAGGCCGAAGCCGACATTTTCGGCCACCGTGCGCCAGGGCAAAAGGCCGAACTGCTGGAACACCATGGAGACGGTGTGCATGCGCAGGTCGCGCAGCTGCTGCGGCGAGCAGGTGTAGGGATTGGTCGTGCGGCCCTCATTAAAGACGCGCACCTCGCCGCGCACCACGGGGGCAAGCCCGTTGACGGCGCGCAGCAGCGTCGATTTGCCCGAGCCGGACAGGCCCATGAGGACGAGGATTTCGCCTTCCTGGATATCGAGCGAAGCATTGGCGACGCCGAGCACCAGGCCGGTTTCGGCACCGATCTCGTCGCGGCTGCGCCCGGCATCGGCCATTTCGAGCGCTTTTTGCGGGTTGGATCCGAAGATGATCGAGACATTGTCGAACTGGACGGCGGTCATGCGGCGTCTCCTTCGTCGGATGACCGGAAGATACGGTCGAGAATGATGGCGAGGATGACGATGCAAAGGCCGGAATCGAAGCCCTTGGCGATGTTGACGGTGTTGAGGGCGCGCACGACCGGGACGCCGAGACCGCTGGCGCCGACGAGGGCGGCGATGACCACCATCGACAGCGACAGCATGATGGTCTGTGTCAGACCCGCCATGATCTGCGGCATGGCAAAGGGCAGCTCGACCTTGCGCAACACCTGGGAGGGGGTGGCGCCGAAGGCCTGGGCCGCCTCGACCAGCGAGGGCGGGGTCGAGATGATGCCGAGACGAGTGAGCCGGATCGGCGCGGGAATGGCGAAGATGACGGTGGCGATCAGACCCGGCACCATGCCGAGGCCGAACAGGATCAGCGCCGGGATCAGATAGACGAAGGTCGGGATCGTCTGCATCAGGTCGAGGATCGGGCGAATGCCGGAATAGAGCCAGGGACGACGGGCCGCGGCAATTCCGATCGGAACGCCGACCACCATCGAGACACCGGTGGCAGCCAGCACCAGCGCCAGCGTTTCCATGGTCTCCTTCCAGTAGCCCTGGTTATAGATGACCAGCAGGCCGACCAGCGTGAAGGCGGCGACGCCGAGCGAGCGCCGCATCAGCCAGGCGATGCCGGTAAAAACGATGATCATCAACAGCGGATAGTATTCCGCAAAGGCGGTCCCCTTGAGATAAGGGGCCTGCAATACGACCAGCATCGCATTGATCGATGCGTTCAAGATCGCGGCAATGAAGTCGAAAAAGAATTTCAGATTGGTGGTCAGCCAGTTGACTGCCTCCTTGGCGCCAACCCCGATCGGGATCCTGTATTCCGTGAGCCAGTCCATGATTCCCCAGTGCCTTTTCGGCTTGTGATACTCCTGATGAAGAAGGAGCGGCTTTCGCCGCTCCCTTGCTCAGTTGCCATCAAAGGCCGAGGGCAGCCTTCACCGCGGGCAGGGCGTCCTTGCCGTCCTTGGTGGTGACGCCGGCAAGCCACGGTTCGATCGCCGCACCATTGGCCTTCAGCCAGTCGGTTGCTGCGACTTCCGGGTCCTTGCCTTCGTTGAGGATGCCGCCCATGACGAGGTTTTCCATGTCGAGCGAGAACTTCAGGTTGGTGATGAACTTGCCGACATTCGGGCACTCGGTGAGGTAGCCGGCGCGAACATTGGTATAAACCGAGGCGCCGCCGAAGTTCGGGCCGAAGGTGTCATCGCCGCCCGTCAGGTAGGTCAGCTTGAAGTTGGCGTTCATCGGATGCGGGGCCCAGCCGAGGAAGACGACCGGCGCACCGTCCTGTTCGGCGCGGGCGACCTGCGCCAGCATGCCCTGTTCCGAGGATTCGACGACTTCGAAGCCTTCAAGGCCGAATTCGTTCTTCTCGATCAGCTCGAGCACGATGCGGTTGCCGTCATTGCCCGGCTCGATGCCGTAGATCTTGCCTTCCAGCGCGTCCTTGTGCTTGGCGATGTCGGCGAAGTCCTTGATGCCGAGCTCGGCGCCCTTGGCGTTGGTGGCGAGCGTATACTTCGCGCCTTCGAGGTTCGGGCCGTAGGATTCGACCGACTTGTCCTCGGTGAAGGGCTTGATGTCGTTTGCCTGGCTCGGCATCCAGTTGCCGAGGAAGACATCGATGTCCTTGTTCTTCATCGAGGTGTAGGTGACCGGCAGCGAGAGCACCGTGACGGTGGGCTCATAGCCGAGCGCCTTGAGGATCACGGACGCCGTGGCCGTGGTCGAGGTGATGTCCGTCCAGCCGACGTCGGAGAAACGGACGGTGGAGCAGCTCTCCGGTTCTGCCGCCATCGCCGGGACAGTGCCGAGGGCGAGGACGGCGGCTGCGGATGCGATGGTCAGGCGATGAAAATTGAATTTCGTCATGCTGGTACTCCCGTTTTTTTTAAGTTCCCAAGTCAACATTCTATACAGCACAAAAGCAAGCGCACCTGCGCATTTGCGCCTTATTTCACTCCCTGTTTGCGACGTGATGACAGGGGCTGCGGACGATGCTTAAGTCGCGCTTGATTGGTGCAAATACTTGAAAAGGCTGGACCCGCTTGACGATGGTCAAGTCCGCGTCATTGCGCCCTGTGGAAATGGGCCCGTGCTTGGTCTAATATGCCTGATGGACGAGCTGCATTTGCGCGGCGCGCCGCGTTTTTTAGAGGGAGTGTTCATGAAACTTCGCTGTCTGATCCTGGCTGCTTCGCTGGTGGTTCCCGCAGGTGCGGCCTTTGCGGAAGGCGACGCCGTCGCCGGTGCCAAGGTGTTCAAGCAATGTCAGGCCTGCCACACGGCAACCGAGCCGAAGAACAAGGTCGGCCCGAGCCTCATGGGTGTCATCGGTCGTCCGGTCGCCACCGTCGAGGGCTTCAAGTATTCCAAGGCCATGACCGAGTTCGGCGCCGACGGCAAGGTCTGGTCGGAAGAGCTGCTGACCGAGTATCTCCCCAAGCCGCGCGACCTGGTCAAGGGCACGACGATGACCTTTGCCGGCCTGAAGAAGCCGGAAGACATCGCCAATGTCATCGCCTACCTGAAGAACCCGGCCGCGCAATAAGCGCGACGGGTCGACAGACCAATTTTGAAAACGGGCAGCGGCGCGCAGATGTGCCGCTGCCCGTTTTTGTTTGCGTTCGTCTTGCAGGCTGTTTCAGAAATTCCATATCAGGCTCTGAATTTTCTCGTCGATACCCGCCCCGGCGGTTCTCATGAAGTCGATTTGTTATAAGGTTGCGGTCACACGCCGCTTGGGCCGGAGAGAGATCCGGCGACAATTCAGGGAGACGACCGCATGGCCTCGCTACAATCCTTCGACAGCGAAATCGAAAAGACCCGCACCATGGTCAACGAGGTGCGCGGCAAGATGGAGCAGTCGAGCGTCGTGCTCGACCAGTTCGCCAAGGCCGACACCAAGCTGGGCGACGTCAACTTCGACATCGAGAATGCCCGCATCGAGGACGTGATCAAGCAGCAGAAGGTGATGGAGGCCAATATCGCCGATCTCATCATCGGGCTCGAGGACGCGACCAATGTGTTCGGCGCCGAGTTTGAGAGCATGAAGAGCTATACCGGCTACGAGAAGTTCATCGGCATCTTCTCCAAGCAGAAGGCGCAACGCATGCGCACCGACCGCGTGCGCAACATGTCGCTGGCCGGCAATTTGCAGGAACTGCTGGCGAAATCCGACAGCATTGTCGGGATCCTCAAGGACCAGCGGGCGGTGCTCGACCAGCGCTACAAGAGCTCGGAAGCGAGCCTGATCCAGGTGATCGAGCGGCGCAAGATGACGATTGCGAGCCTCGAGACGACGCAGAAGCGAATCGACGAGCTGAACCCGATGCTGCTCGACATCGAAAACAAGATCGCGGCCTCGACCGACCAGTCGGCCCGCACCGAACTCGAAGGCGAACGCTCGAAGCTGGCGACCGAATACAACCAGGCGCAGGCCAAGGAGCAGGAACTCTTGGCCGAGAGCCAGACGCTCGAGCGCTACACCTCGATGTTCCAGACCTTCGTCGACAGCCTCAACAACCAGATCGCGGCACAGAACACGCTGATCAACAAGCTGACCATCGATACCGAACAGCGCATCGTGCTCTACAAGGCGTTGGAAGATAGCTTGAAGACGGCCGCGCAGCAGGACGTCGCCCACAAGATCAACACGCTCGGCAGCCAGGTCGACACGGCGGCCGAAGAAACGATGGCCGGCGTCGGTGCCGCCGCGCAGAAACATATCGGTGATCTTCTGGAACTGCACGAGAAGAACATGCTGGCGACGCAGGACATCCAGCGCCGCAAGAAGCTCGCCGACGAGGCATTTGCCCGGCGCTTCCAGGCGGTTCTCGACAAGCACAATGCGGCCAATTACGTGAAGTCGTGATGCGATCGCGTTCGGTCATGGAAGAGCGTGGAGCCTGCCCCTCATCCGGCTGCCGCCACCTTCTCGCTGCAGGCGGAGAGAAGGGCGGTTTGGCGAGGGCCGGTTCGTATCCCGGGTGTCGGGCAGAACATCGGCCGTTTCCCCCTTCTCCCCGTTTTACGGGGAGAAGGTCCCGGCAGGGGGATGAGGGGCGGATCGATCGGTGGTCCTGTTGCGGTTACCCCCCTCTGTCACTTCGTGACATCTCCCCCTCAAGGGGGGAGATCGACGCACCACTTCGCTCTACGCCACAGAGAAACCAATTCGGGTATGCGCCGTCGGCGTCGATCGGATCTCCCCCCTTGAGGGGGAGATGCCCGGCAGGGCAGAGGGGGGTGCTTGCCTCCGGCCGCCGAGCGGAGTTTGATTGCCCATGAACGTCGCTGCCTCCAACAACGCGCCCGTCGCGCAGTATTTCAACGCCATCCGCGCCGCGCTCGGCGGGCTTTCGACCTATCTGTCCAATCCCGATGTGGTGCTGCCCGGCAGTGGTCTCGCCGGCCAGCTGCTTCTTCCCTATGTCGCGCGACTGACGAATTCCTTCGCCTGCTGGGAAAACCGCATCGGCTTTACCGAGCAGTTCCGTATCTCCCGTGCCGAGAGCGGCTTTCCGATCTTCCAGAATGTGCTGGAACTCGAGAACGACCGGCTGACGGCCGACAAGCGCCTCGCCACTCTGCCCGACGCCCGCGCAATCCGCGGCGAAATGGTCGACTTCATCCTGCGCAACAAGGCGTTCCCGAGCCTGCTGCAGGCGCAGATGGCCGAGCGGATCTATCTCGAGCAGATCGGCAAGGGCGAGATCTTCTCACCCTTCGTTTTGCCGGAGACCGTACGGGTGACGGTGAGCGAAAAATCCGGCCGGCCGCTCTATGTCGTGACCTGGGCGGTGTTCGACGGCACGAACACCTTGCCGATGGTCTATGTCGCCGACGTCGAGGATTCCTCGGAAAACGTGCGCGAACTTCTGGTCGGCAAGGACGGCAAGCTCAATCCGGACGTCGATATTCCGCTGCCGGTCGGCGGCCTGCTCAATCCGGAACTCGCCGCCCGGTTCGACGATTTTGCGGCCAAGAACGGTGCCTATTCGCTGACGCCGGCGACGATCGCGACGAACATGGACAAGGATTTCCCGACGCTGCATCCCAAGCAGCTGCGGCGCATTGTGCTCGGCCCCTTCAATTCGGCCGGCATCACCGAGAACAATGCGCGGATCAACGAGATCCTGTCGCGGGTGCGCAAGGCGGAGAATGCCTGGCTCCTCACCTGGACCATGCAGGAAGTGTTCTCCAAGGCCGAACGGCCGGCGGTGAAGGGCTTCTTCTCGTCGACCCCGGCGATCCAGGAATTCCACATCGAGACCAATGACCTCGAAGCCGCCCGCATGGGCGTCTCGGCCTACGAGAAGCATGCGCTGGTGCCGCACGACGCCTATCAGGCGCTCTATGCCTCGGGCGAGGCCAAGGCGATCTTCGGCGATTACAAGGTCCACGTCATTTCCGGCAACAATGTCGTCAGCGAGGTCTAGTCGATGAGCAACGGTCTGAATGCCGGCCTGACGACCATTCGCGAGGACGAGATCGCCAGGCATCTGGCCGTGGCGCAGGCGCTGGTGACGCGGTTTGTCGCGCTCGATCCGGGCGAGGGGGCGGCGGGCACGGCGCTGGCCGGCACCGGGCGCCGCTTCGTTTCGACGGTCTCGACGGGCGGGGTGCGGCGTACCCGCGAGGTGGAGTTCGCCAAGACCATCCAGGCGGCCGGCAGCGGTGATCCGCTTCTGTCGCCGACCCAGCATGGCGTGCTCTACCGGGTGCGGCGCGGCATTCAGGTGGCGCTGGCGATCGGCGAGGTTTTTGGCCGGCAGACGGATCTCGAACAATTGCAGGCGCGCAATGTGACGGCACCCTTGCAGGGCGAGGAGGCGGCCCGGTTCAAGGCGCTCTTGTCGGCCTCGGCTTATGTTGCGGCCTTTTCGCTCGCCGCCTATCTGCTCTCGACGCTTGCTGCCGCGGGTGAGCCGGTCAACGATCTGGCCGAACCGGATTTCCTGTTCGACACGCCGCAGGATGCGCTGAAAAGCCTGGTGGCCGGGCTTGATGCGGCGCTCAAAGGGGCCGGCGACGACGCGACACTGTCCCAGCGGGCGCGCGCCTTTGCCCGCGCGGCGATCGACGGGCTCTTGACCCGCAAGGCGCGGTTCACCGGGGTGGCTAGCTTCGAGAACAGCCACATCCGCATCGATCAGGACGATTTCACCCTCGACGGTTTCGATGTCGCGCCCGGCCAGCGGCGCAAGCCGCTGGTGATGACCTTCAAGAAGCCCGAGGAGATCATCGGCAACCACATCGCCAAGTTCCAGGCGATGAAGCTCGCCAAGATGCTGATGGCCTATGACTTCGACCGGCAGATGAACCCCTTCGTCGAGCTCGGCGGCTTTCTCTTCACCTTCATCGGCGATGGCATGCCGGGCACCGGCAAGACCATCCTGATCCAGATGATTGCCGGCCTCTTGAACGACTACTGCGAGATCGCCGGCTACGCCTTCCATTACGAAAACTTCGGCGTCGACCAGATCTCGTCCTACCAGGGCAAGTCGGGGCAGAATGCCAAGGCCTTCATCGACAATGTCGTCAATCCGCGCGTCATCGGCTTCGGCACGATCGACGATGTCGACCAGGTGGCGGCGAAGCGCTCCGACGATCGGGCGTCCGCCGGCCAGCACGAGGTCACCGCCGTGTTGATGGAGGCCTTTGCCGGGGCCTCGACCGTGGTGCGCGGCAACTGCACCTTCGGCATGTTCTCCAACTATCCGGAAAACGTCGACGATGCGCTGAGACAACGCGCCGGGGCGCGTTGGCTGGTCGACGGGCCGCAGACGGAAGAGGACTATATCGACATCTTCGCGCTGCTGATCGGCAAGAACCATTCGATCCCGCTTGGTGAGCATCAGCTATTTGCCAACCAGGAGATCAAGCGGGCGGTCGGCGTCTCCTACGACAAGCACGGCCGGCCGGAAGAAGAGGGGCTCGTTGCGGTCTGGGAGCGCTACGAGAAGGCGAACGGCAAGATCGAGACGCTTGCCGACATCGGCGCCTATCTGCACGAGATCAAGCTTGCCGAGCCGCGCTTCACCGGCCGGGCGATCAAGAACATCACCGATGCGGTGAAGATGCGGGCGATGGATGTCGAACTGCCCGACGAGTGGTTCGCGACGCCGGACGCCTTCATGCACAAGGCTTACGACGAGAAGAAGGCGATGATCGCCGAGTTGCGCGGGCCGATCACGATGGAGATGATCCTCCAGGAGATCAACCGCTATGCGGACAGCGAATTCCGCTATGCCGACAAATCGGACGAGGCGGCGGTGGGCGAGATCATCCGCCGGGAGCGACAGCGGGAGCGGGCGATCGGCGCGATCGAGGCAATGAAGCGGGAGGGGAAGTGGTCGGTGTGAAAGTTAGCTGATGGCTAATTTTCTTGCCCGACACCTGGGGGCGGTCTATAGTGAAACGAACGGTCATCTACAGCAAGCAAGCTGCCAAGAAACTGGGTCGGATGCCTGCTTCAGAGGCCGATCGGATTCGCCAGAAGATTGTGCAATATGCCGAGGATCCCGCGTCGCTCGCCAACAATGTCAAAAAGCTTGAAGGGGTCGAATATTACCGGCTGCGGGTCGGCGACTGGCGGGTGATCTTCCGCGAGGACGGGTTCATCGTCGACGTCATCAAGGTTGCCGCGCGCGGCGAGGTTTACAGGGGATTGGAACAATGAACACCGCTGTTTCTTTCACGACGCCGAACGGCGAGGACCTCGTGGTCTTGAGCCGCAAGGACTATGAAGCGCTGTTGCGTCAGGCGGAACAGGCCGAGGACCTCGAAGACCTTCTTGCTGTCCAGGCCTTCGAGGCCAGGGTCGCTGCCGGCGAAGAGGAGCGAATCCCGTCCGAGTTCGTCGATCGGCTGATCGACGGCGAGAACCCGATCCGGGTGTGGCGGGATTTTCGCGGGCTGTCGGCCAGGGAACTGGCGGCGGCGGCGGGAATCAGCGCCGCCTATCTCTCGGAAATCGAGACCGGCAAGAAGGAAGGCAGTCTGTCCGTTTTCCGGCAGATCGCCAAGGCCCTGCGGCTCGATCTCGACGATCTCGTCTGGGGCGAGGGGCAGCCAAAGAGCGGCGAAACAGAACGCGCGGACGGGTGAAGAGCAAAGCATGAACCGTCTCCTCGAAGCCGAACTAATCTATGGCCGGCTGCTCGCCGTTACCGAACACCATCTCGTCGACCGCTACAACAAGGCGCTGGCCGGCTTCGGTCTGAAGGCGACGACGCTTTCCGAGTTCGACATCGATATGACCGGGTTCTCGCCGCAGGTCGCCGACGAGCTGGGCGACAGGGACTATCTCGATCCCAACCGGGTGAACCGGCGCTTCATCGTGCTGACGCCGGAGCAGGAGATCCTGCCGGTTGTCCATACCAGCTTTTCCAACACCGCCGGTCTGATGCATGAGTTCTTCACCGCCAATGCGCGTGCGATCAATGCGGTGACGATCAAGGATGCGCTCTATGGCGAGATCGAGGATTCGGTTGCGACCGTTGAGACGCTCGAGGACCTGCTGTCGATCAACGAGGTGCAGTTCAGGGTGCTATCGGCTGAGGACGTACTCGGCAAGGCCGCGGAACTGCGCCGCTTGTCCGATCGCTTGCAGAGCGAGCCGGACGCCTGGCGCGACGACGCGCTGCTCAACCGCATGGTCGAGCTTGCCAAGTTGACCGGCGACATCCGTCAGAACGTGCTGGTGCCGGACCAGCTGGTCTTCCGCCACGATGCCTTCTGGGCCAATCATTTCGGTGGCACCTATGTCTTCGTCGACGACAAGATCACCACCGTCATCTGCGATCCCTCGGCGCCCGGCTTCCGCCGCTCACGGCCCTGGCAGGTGAGCTATATCTCCATCCGCGATCCCGGGCAGATCTTCGATTTCCTCGCCAAGACCGGGCGCATCGAGCTGCCGCGGGCGAGCTGGGTCGAGGCGTCGGGCCTTCTTGCCCACCGCGCGGAGATGGCGGCGATCGCGCTGGCCTACGAGGCCGATCCGGCCATGGATTTCGGCAAGCTCGACCCGGTCTGGCTGCAGACCTTTCTGCACCGCAATGCCGAACGGGTGGCGCGCGAGGGTAGCTATCCCTTCGTGCAGGAGATGAGCCGGGCGATCTCCGCCTCGGGTAGCATCCGCATCGACGATACCGATCCGGCGCGTCGGTTTCTGCTGGTGAGGGCAAGGCCCGACCATCGCGACCAGTGGCTGACCAACCGGCTGATCGCCCAGATGACGCCCTTCGATTTCGTGTCGCGGTTCATTTTCGACAAGCAGGGCTTTTACGCAGCCTATGAAGGGTTTAGCGATGGCTTCCGGGAATTCGTTGTAAGCCGTCTCTCGCAGACCTATCTGCAGGACAAGGCGGGTTTCCGCAAACGCCTCTACGGCATAGGAGAAGACGACAATGCTTGATCCGATCATCGCGTTCTTCCAGCGCGTTTTTGCCGCCATCGGACGCGGCATCGGGATGGTGGTGGCCGCCATCTTCTGGCCGTTTCTCGCGGCACACGGCTGGTATCAGCGGCGCAACTGGCTGATCAAGATCCCGGTGCTGCTGTTCGTGCTGGTGCTGGTCGGCTTCTATGGCCAGTTCATCTGGCGCACCCAGGTGTGGTACGGCTTTGACCCGGAATTCGCCCAGGCCTACAAGTTCTCCGAACGCAATATCGCGGCTGGTCAGCAGGACCCGGCAAAGCCTGGCACCTGCCAGAACTCGGCAATCGTGACCGTGGTCGCCGACCTCACCGATACGAACGTCAACCAGAACATCTGGATCTCGTCATCGCTGATCTACAAGCTCGGCCTTTTCGGGATGGACTGGGATCATACCCCGTTCTTCGACAACAAGGCTTCGTTCCAGCGCGGCGCCAACCAGGTGGCGCGCCGCCTGGCGATCGAGCTTGCCGACAATCTCGGCCGCGTGCGCGGCACGTCGAGCATCAACAACGACCTTCAGGACGCCCGTGGCAATATCCAGTTCGACGAAGGGACCTGGTATTTCGGCACCGATCCTTTGGGCTTCAAGACGCCGACGCCGAACTACTACCGCTCGGCCGTCGAGAGCTGGCGCAGGTTCAACTCGTCGCTCGAAACCTGTGCGGCGGTGTTCGATGCGCGTGCCGACAATCTCGTGCAGCTGCTCGATCGCATGGCGAGCGATCTCGGCAACACGTCCGACATCCTTCGCCGCCGCTCGGAAGAGTTCAATGCCGGCTGGTTCGACACCCGCGCCGACGACCGCTTTTGGTTCGCCTATGGCCAGCTCTATGCGCAGTATGCGCTGCTGCAGGCGACCCGCGCGGACTTCGTCGACGTCATCCGCGAGCGCAACCTGACCGCCATCTGGACGGAAATGGAAAAGCAGCTGCAGAGCGCGCTGCGCATCCAGCCGGCGATCATTTCGAACGGTTCGGAAGACGGCTGGATCATGCCGACCCATCTCGCGACCATGGGCTTCTACATTCTGCGGGTTCGTTCCAACATGGTCGAACTGCGCTCGGTCCTCGATCGCTAAACGGTTCCGGCCGGCCTGCGCCCGCGGGCCGGCTTTTTCCTACTCGTCGCCGTCGGAGAAGGCGGCCGTGCGCAGCCGCTCGAAGAACTCGTAGGTGATGCCGACGATCTCGCCGGACGTGCCGGGCTTTTCGCGATACTTGCCGACGGTGCGGGCAAATCTCCAGCCGGTATCGCGCTTGATCCGATAGATCACGTGATAGCTCTGGTGCTGCGAGGAACAGCGCTCGAAGCATTCCATGATGATCGGCAGATCGTCCGGATGGATGTGTTGGCGGAATTCGGCCAAGTTCATGCGACCGTCTTCTGAATGCATGTTGAACAGGCGAAATACGTCCGAGGTGGCGCGGAACAGGCCGCTGTCGAGATCGATGCTCCAGAAGCCGTAGAGCCGGAAGGACTGGGCGAGTTCGACCACCTCGTGCTCGGACATGCCGACAGAGGCGCAATCCTGAAATTCTTTGTGGTCCAGTTGGTCGAAACGCAGGGGCACCGGGATCTCTTTCCCCCGATCGCGGGCAGGCCCGCACTCAATCAGGAATCAGTTGATTAGCTTCAGCCTTATCGCCTTGGCTACCAATTGTGTCCTGTTCACGCAATCCAACTTCTTGATGGCATTATTCATATAGGCGTTAACGGTATGGTCCGACAGAGACAGGATCTGGCCGATCTCGATCGAGGTCTTGCCCTGCGCCGTCCAGCGCAAGACCTCCAGTTCACGCGCCGACAACACGTTGGGCGCGGCAGTCTCGGAGCGGCGCATGCGGTCGAACACGTCGAAGGCGTGCAGCGAGATCATGCCGAGCTCGTTGAGTTCCACCTGGTGCAGAAGCGAGCGCTTGCCATCGTACAGAAGGAAGTAACGCCCCGAATCGACGGAATTCATCGGGAAGATCGCGCCCATCATCAGGCCGTAACGCCGCATCAGCGCGTGCATGCCTGGCGGGCATTCGAAGTTGACCGACGGACCCTGCTCGTCGAGGTGCCAGGTCTGCGGCAGGATCGAGTTCCTGAATTTCGGCAGGATCGGGCACTCGCGCAGGAACTGGTTCTTGTCGAATTCGCGTGCGAACTGAGCGGGCAGGGTCGATTCGAGAACGAGCGGCATAATGGCGTTGTCGCCCGGGCCCGGCGCCGTCATGACGGTCACGTGGTCGAGGCCGAACTCACCGATAACCCGAGCCATGGCGCTCATGAACTGAGCGCGTGTCTGGCTGCTCGCGATGTCACGGCTGAGCAGCGATTGACGGTCGTCGGATAGCATATGCGATTTCGGACTTCTGGGCCGGAAAAATTCTCAACTAAAACTAATATATCAGCCGCCCCGAAAAGCCAGCACTTTCTTCCCCCGGATGGAACAAATGCCAGCGGGCCCAAAGATGGGCCGGCTCGTGGTAAAAGAAGCATGGTGAGCTTGCAGGTCAGACCGGCAGGGCGGAGCCGGTCTTGACCTCTTCCATGACTGCGTAGGTATGGGTTTCGCGCACGCCGGGCAGGGGCAGGATGACCTCCGACAGGAACTGACGGTAGGCTTCCATGCCGGCCACGCGGGCCTTGACGAGATAGTCGAAGCCGCCCGCCACCATATGGCATTCCATCACGTCGTCGGAGCGCTTGACCGCCTGGGCGAAGGCATCGAAAACATCCGGCGTGGTGCGGTCCAGTTTGACCTCGATGAAAACAAGCAGGTTGCGCCCAAGCTTCTCCGGCGACAGAATGGCCATGTAGCCGGTGATGATGCCGTCGCGGGTCAGCCGGCGCACACGTTCGGCCGTGGCGGTCGGGGACAGGCTGACGCGTTCGGCCAGTTCGATATTGGTCAGGCGCCCCTCTTTCTGAAGGGTCTTGAGGATCTTTCGGTCCAGTCGGTCCAGTTCTTTCATTTATAGCTACCGTTATGAAAATGCGTAGTGACAAACGCTGACTATACCTAAAAAATCAGCGATTAAAATCACCATTGTGTCGATAAGTTGCCGATAACACGGAGGTGATGATGATCAATACTGCCATGCCCGCTTTTCCCCGCTTCTCCGCGCCTTTCGCCGGTGACGACGACCAGTTGATGCGCGGTTTCGCCGCTCAGCTGCAGCTCAGCGCCCAGCAGAATGCCGCGATCGATCAGCGTGCTACCCGGTTCATCGAGGCGATCCGTGACAATTCCGGCTCGATCGGCGGGGTTGAGGACTTCCTGCGGGAATATGGCCTGTCAACCCGGGAAGGCCTGGCGCTGATGGTGCTGGCGGAAGCGCTTCTGCGCGTGCCGGATGCGCTGACGCAGGACCGGTTGATCGAGGACAAGCTGAAGGAAGGCGGCTGGAGCGAACACGAGGCGCATGGCGACAGCTGGTTCGTCTCGGCCTCGGCCTGGGCGCTCGGCCTGTCCGCTCGCGTCATCCGTCCCGGCGAGACGCCGGAGGGCGTGGTGCGCGGTCTCGTCAAGCGGCTCGGCCTGCCGACCGTGCGCTCGGCCACCAAGCAGGCGATGCGTTTCCTCGGCCATCACTTCGTGCTCGGCGAAACGATGAAGGATGCGCTGTCCCGTGCCGCCAAGAGCGAGGAGAAGGGCTATCGTCACTCGTTCGACATGCTGGGCGAGGGCGCCCGCACGGCGGAAGACGCCAAGCGCTACTACAAGTCCTATGCCGACGCGATCGAATCGATCGGTGCCTTCATGGCCAAGCACGGCAAGGGCAGCCAGCTGCCGGACCGCATGGGCATTTCGGTCAAGCTCTCGGCGCTGCATCCGCGCTATCTCGCCACCCATCATGAGCGGGTGATGCGCGAACTGGTGCCGGATCTCCTCAAGCTTGCGCAGATGGCCAAGGCCCATCAGCTGAACTTCACCGTCGATGCGGAAGAGGCCGACCGCCTCGAGCTCTCGCTCGACGTCATTGCCGCGGTGTTCTCCGATCCGTCGCTCGCCGGCTGGGACGGGTTTGGTCTCGCCATTCAGGCCTACCAGAAGCGGGCGCCGCAGGTGATCGACTACATCGACGAGCTTTGCCGCCGCAACAACCGCCGCATGATGGTGCGCCTCGTCAAGGGCGCCTACTGGGATACCGAGGTCAAGCGCGCCCAGGAGCGCGGTCTGGACGATTATCCGGTCTGGACCCGCAAGCCGGCGACGGACCTCTCCTATCTCGCCTGCGCCGCCAAGATGCTGTCCAAGCGCGAGCGGATCTTCCCGCAGTTTGCCACCCATAACGCGCTCACCGTCTCGATGATCCTGGAGCTGGCCGGCGCCGATCGCACCGGCTTCGAGTTCCAGCGTCTGCACGGCATGGGCGAGGCGCTCTACAACAATCTTCTCGCCGGCAATGACCGGATCGCCTGCCGCATCTATGCGCCGGTCGGCGGCTATCGCGACCTGCTCGCCTATCTCGTGCGGCGCCTTCTGGAGAACGGTGCCAACTCGTCCTTCGTCGCCGTTGCCGGCGACAAGAACGTGCCGATCACCAAGCTCCTCGAACGCCCGGTCGAGCGGCTCGGTATCGACCAGGGCAAGAGCGTGCGCCACAACCAGATCCCAATGCCGCTCGGTCTCTATCCGGACCGCAAGAACAGCGCCGGCTTTGAATTCGGTCATCGGGAGAGCCTGGAAGGCCTGATCGCGTCGCTCGCCCGCCAGGCCGTCAAGGTCGATGCCGCTCCGCTCGTTCCGGGCGCGACCGGGCAGGCGGAAGCCGTGCCGGTTCTGTCTCCGGCGGATCGCAGCCGTGTCGTCGGAACAGTGCGCAATGCCGCGGTCGCCGATGTCGACCGCGCCTTCGCCGCCGGCCGCAAGGGCTTTGCCGCCTGGTCGAAGCGCCCGGTCGATGAGCGCGCCGCCTGCCTTGAAAAGACCGCCGATCTTCTCGAAGCCAATCGCGACCGCCTGCTCGCCCTTTTGTCCGCCGAGGCCGGCAAGACCCTCGACGACGGCGTCGCCGAAATCCGCGAGGCGGTCGATTTCTGCCGCTATTACGCCATCCAGGCCCGCAAGCTGTTCGGCGAGGCCGAGGCCATGCCCGGCCCGACCGGCGAGAGCAACCGGTTGATGTGGCGCGGGCGCGGCGTCTTCGCCTGCATCTCGCCCTGGAACTTCCCGCTGGCGATCTTCCTCGGCCAGGTCTCGGCCGCGCTCGTTGCCGGCAATGCCGTCGTCGCCAAGCCGGCGCCGCAGACACCGCTCATCGCTTTTGAAGCCGTCAAGATGATGCACCAGGCCGGCGTTCCGGCCGATGTGCTGATGCTGCTGCCGGGCGGTCCGGAGATCGGCGCTGCCATCTCGGCCTATCCGCAGCTCGGCGGCCTTGCCTTTACCGGCTCGACCGCCACTGCGCAGGCGATCAACCGGACGCTGGCTGCGAAGAACGGCCCGATCGTACCGCTGATCGCCGAGACGGGCGGCATGAACGCCATGATCGTCGACGCCACGGCACTGGCCGAACAGGTGGCCGACGACGTCGTCCTGTCGGCCTTCCGTTCGGCCGGCCAGCGCTGCTCGGCGCTGCGGATCCTCTATCTGCAGGAAGACATTGCCGACGGCATGCTGGAGATGATCGAGGGGGCTGCCCGCGAGCTCAATCTCGGCGATCCGGCGCTGACGACCACCGATGTCGGTCCTGTGATCGACGAAAAGCAGCGCGCCATGCTGGAGGCGCATATCGCCGACATGCGCAAGGGCCAGAAGATCCGCTATGCTGGCTCGGTCCCGAACACCGGCAACTTCTTTGCGCCGCACATCATCGAGCTCGACCGGCCGGAAGCGCTGACCAAGGAAGTGTTCGGCCCAGTGCTGCATGTCGTGCGCTGGAAGGCCAAGGATCTCGCCAAGGTGATCGAGGCGATCAATGCCACCGGCTATGGGCTGACCCTGGGCGTGCATAGCCGCATCGAAGCGACCATCCGCACCGTGACCGAAGCCCTGGACACCGGCAATGTCTACATCAACCGCAACATGATCGGTGCGGTCGTCGGAACCCAGCCCTTCGGCGGCTCGGGCCTGTCGGGTACCGGCTTCAAGGCGGGCGGTCCGGCCTATCTGATGCGCTTTGCGCTGGAGCAGGTCATCTCGGTGAACACGGCCGCCGCCGGCGGCAATGCCAGCCTGATCGCCATCGGCGAGGGCTGATTACCAGAACGATGACGGGAGGCGATTGCCTCCCGTCGCGTCATTCCTTGTCCGCGCCGTTCTCCTTGGCTTTCTTCATCATCACTTCGAGAAAGCCCAGCATCAGCGCGGAGACGACGAAGGCGATGTGCATCAGGGTCAGCCACATGATCTTGCCGTCGGTGAACTGGTTGGCGTTGAGGAAGACCTGCAGCAGGTGGATCGACGAAATGGCGACGATCGAGGAGGCGACCTTGATCTTGAGGCTGCCGGAATCGAGCTTGCCGAGGAAGGAGACCTGGTCTTCGGCCTCGTCGAAGCGGCTGACGAAGTTCTCGTAGCCGGAAATCATCACCATGACGATCAGACTTGCGACCAGCGCGGCATCGATCAGGCCGAGCATGGCGAGGATCATTTCGGCCTCGCTATAGGTGAAGACATTGCCGGCCACCTTCAGGAACTTGTAGCCGAAGGATACGGCGTAGACGGCGAGTGCCGCGACCAGGCCGAGATAAAAGGCGACGAGGATCCAGCGGCTCGACAGGATGATCCGTTCCACCAGCAGTTCCAGGGATTTCATCGGGGTGCTCCAGACATTCGGGGATGTTGGCCGGCAGACATAGGCAAAGCCGGTTGTTCCTGCAAGTCGCAGCGAGTCGGGCAAGCGCATTGCGCCGGAGGGCAGCCGGCCACTGCGGCCGGTTGGCGCAAGACGCCGGCTTCATTCCCTTTTTCGTCGCGCTCGGCTAAACCGGTCTGCGGGTAGATCGGTGCAGCGGCGGCCTTGCCGACCGACGGCGATCGAGCGGCCACAAGAGCCGTAACAGGGGCAGGGGAGTGTGACAGTCATGGTGGAATTCAAGTCCGATATCGAGATCGCTCGCGCGGCGAAGAAGCAGCCGATCCAGGCAATCGGCGAAAAGCTCGGCATGCCGGCGGAAGCGCTCGTGCCTTACGGCCACGACAAGGCGAAGGTCTCCGCGGAATTCATCCGCGGGCTTGAGGGGCGCCCAGACGGCAAGCTGATCCTGGTGACGGCCATCAACCCGACGCCGGCGGGCGAGGGCAAGACGACGACGACCGTCGGTCTGGTGGATGGGCTGAACCGCATCGGCAGAAAAGCCATGGTGTGCATCCGCGAACCCTCGCTTGGCCCCTGCTTCGGGGTGAAGGGCGGCGCGGCCGGCGGCGGTTATGCGCAGGTCGTGCCGATGGAAGACATCAACCTGCATTTCACCGGCGACTTCCACGCCATCACCTCCGCTCACAATCTGCTCTCGGCGCTGATCGACAACCATATCTACTGGGGCAATGAACAGGGCATCGACGTGCGCCGCGTCAGCTGGCGCCGGGTGATGGACATGAACGACCGGGCGCTGCGCGAGATCGTCTGCTCGCTCGGCGGCCCGTCCAACGGCTATCCGCGCGAGGCCGGCTTCGACATCACGGTCGCCTCCGAAGTCATGGCGATCCTGTGTCTCGCCAGCGATCTTGCCGATCTCGAACGGCGGCTCGGCGCGATCATCGTCGGTTACCGGCGCGACAAGAGCCCGGTCTTTGCGCGCGACCTCAAGGCCGACGGGGCGATGACGGTGCTCCTGAAGGACGCGATGCAGCCCAATCTGGTGCAGACGCTGGAGAACAATCCGGCCTTCGTGCATGGCGGTCCCTTCGCCAACATCGCCCATGGCTGCAATTCGGTGATCGCCACCAAGACGGCGCTGAAACTGGCCGACTATGTGGTCACCGAAGCCGGATTCGGCGCCGATCTCGGGGCGGAGAAGTTCTTCGACATCAAATGCCGCAAGGCGGGGCTTTCGCCGGCCGCGGCCGTGATCGTCGCCACCGTCCGGGCCCTGAAGATGAATGGCGGGGTGAAGAAGGAAGATCTCGGCATGGAGAATGTCGAGGCCCTCAACCGGGGTTGCGTCAATCTCGGCCGTCACATCGAGAATGTCCGCCGCTTCGGGGTGCCGGTTGTCGTTGCGATCAACCACTTCACCTCCGACAGCGAGGCGGAGGTCGCCGCTGTGAAGGGCTATGTCGAGGCGCATGGCACCGAGGCCGTGCTCTGCCGGCACTGGGCCGACGGCTCGGCCGGGATTACGGAGTTGGCGGAACGGGTCGCAGCGCTTGCCGATTCCGGCACGGCCGCCTTCCAGCCGCTCTATCCGGATGACATGCCGCTGATGGAGAAGATCAGGACGGTGGCCACCAAGATCTATCACGCCGGCGAAGTGACCGCCGACAAGGCGGTGCGCGACCAGCTGGCGCAATGGGAGCAGCAGGGCTATGGCCACCTGCCGGTCTGCATGGCTAAGACGCAGTATTCCTTCTCGACCGATCCGAGCCTGCGGGGCGCACCGGAAGGCCATGTCGTGCATGTGCGCGAGGTGCGCTTGTCGGCCGGGGCTGGCTTCGTCGTTGCGATTACCGGCGAAATCATGACCATGCCCGGACTGCCGAGCGTGCCCTCGGCGGAGCGGATCAGGCTCAATGTCGACGGTGCCGTCGAAGGCCTGTTCTGAGTCTTCTGCGCCTGCCTGCGCCAGGGAGCGGGGGGGCTGCCTGGCGTGTCTTTTCAGTCTCACTCGGCGACGCGTTAATACATGATAATAAAAATCATGTTTTCTATGTTGACTCGAACAATCATGTTTTATAGATGGCTTTGAGGGGGCAGTCAGGCCTTCTCGCCACGTTCTTGACACAAATTTGATAGGCCGGCCGTCGCGGATGCTGCATCCGCGGCTGGGGACACTTGCGGCCGCCGAAAGGGAATTTCATGCGCTCGCATCACTTCAGAGCAATGCTCCTCACCTGCACAGCGCTCGTCGGCCTTTCTCCGGCCGGCATGGTGCTGGCGCAGGACGCCACGGCCCAGCCGGCCGCCGACACGCAGCTGCAGACCATTCTGGTCAAGGGCAAGCGGGTGCCGGCGGGATCGGCTGCCGATACGCCACTGGCCACCGAGACGACGGCGGACGAGATTGCGACCAAGCAGATCACCAGCATCGACGACCTCGGCAATACCACCGAGCCGGGCGTCTCGACAGGCTTCGCCGGCGCCGGCGTCAATATTCGTGGCCTGGAGGCCGACCGCGTTCTGACCACGATCGACGGTATTCCGATCCCCTATCTGGTCAATGATGGCCGTCAGGCCGGGGCGACCACGCTCGGGGCCTCGACCCGCGCCGACGGCGGCATCGATACGTTCGACTTCTCCACCCTTTCGACGGTGGACATCATGCGCGGCGCCGATTCCAGCCGCGCCGGATCGGGTGCTCTCGGCGGCGCGATGATCCTGCGCACGCTGGAGCCGGAGGACCTGCTTGCCGACGGCGCCAGCTTCGGCGGCATGGCCAAGACGACCTATGACAGCACCGACAATTCGCTCGGCGGATCGGTCGCCATCGCCAAGAAGGTGGAAAACACCTCGATCCTGTTCCAGGGCGGCTACAAGGCCGGCCATGAGCGCGACAATCAGGGCTCGGTCGGCGGCACCGGCGCGACCCGCACCGAGCCCAATCCGGCCGATTTCGACCAGCACAACCTGTTGTTCAAGCTGCGCCATGATTTCGGCGCGGGTCACATGATCGGGATGACGGCGGAACGCTTCCGCAAGGACATCTCCACCGACCTGAAGACCGAAGAGAGCGCGGCCCGCAACTATTCCGAACTGGATGGCGACGAGCTGAAGCAGCGCGACCGCGTGTCGCTCGATTATCGCTACGACGCGCCGGATCTCGGTGGCCCGGTCGACAAGGCCGACCTGACGATCTACTGGCAGCGTCTGGAAACCAGCTCCGCCGTCGACGGCACGCGGCTTGGCTCGCTTGCCGGCCCCTGGTATCGCTCCAACGACATGGAGGAGCGCTCGATCGGCGTCTTCGGTTCGCTGTCCAATGAGTTCGAGGTCGGGACGACGCGCCACGACGTGACGCTCGGCGGCAATTTCTCCTTCTCGCAATACGGCCAGTACACGGCTGGCGAAGATGTGTGTGACACGGCCGTGGTTCCGCCCTATTCGTGCTCGTTCCACCACACCAACCAGTCGGACATGCCGGACGTCGACGCCTACCGGGTCGGGCTGTTTGCCGACGACAAGATTTCCTTCGGCGACAGCGGCTTCAGCCTGACACCCGGCATCCGGTTCGACTGGTTCGACTACCAGCCGCAGGCGAGCGACGATTATCTGGCCAATAGCGGTTATGCGACCGGCGGTCTGCCGGACAGCCGCAGCGACTTCCAGTTCTCGCCGAAGCTGCGCGCAGCCTACGAGATCAATCCCAAGGTCGAGCTTTTCGCTCAGTGGGCGATGGGCTTCAAGGCACCGAACGTTTCGGAACTCTATCTCAGCTACTCGACGCCGCCGATGTATGAGGTGATTGGTAACCCCGATCTGGAATCCGAAACCAGCAACGGCTTCGAGATCGGCGCCAATCTCGGCGATGCCGAGTTCGGTGGCCGCGTGACGGCCTTCTACAACAAGTACAAGAACTTCATCGACAGCGAGACGACCTACACCAATCCGAGCTACCCTTGGGGGTCGACCACCTACGAAAACCTCGACCGGGTGCGCATCTTCGGCTTTGAGGCGCGGGCTCACAAGGTGTTCGACAACGGCTTCAACGTCCACGCCTCGTTTGCCTATGCCAATGGCGAGGACGAAGAAACCGGCGAACTCATCGACAGCGTGCCGCCGTTCAAGGGTATTGTCGGCGTCGGCTATGCCACCGAGACCTGGGGTACGGACCTGAGCTTCATCGGCGTCGCGGCCGTGGACGAAGATTCGACTGCCTCGTTCCAGCCGGACGGCTACGGTCTTGTCAACCTGACCGGCTGGTGGGAGCCGGAACAGATGAAGGGCCTGCGCTTGACCGCCGGCGTCTACAACCTGTTCGACCAGGAATACTACGATGCCGTGAAGTGGCGCGACATCGACCTGGCCTCCAGCGCCTCGCAGCCGAAGGACTATTATTCGGAGCCGGGACGTACGTTTAAGGTTTCCATTACGCAGAAGTTCTAAGCGACTGATTTCAAGAAGCAAAGATGGGGTGGCGCGGACAAGGCGCCCCCCTTTTTCGTCTCGGGCGCTCCTTCCGTCATCGGCAGAAGCGGTAGCCGTCCTTGCGGGTCATCACGTCGAGATGCAGGTGGTCCTGGTGGGCCGCATCGCTGCCGGGTGACAATACGGTGGTGAAGAAAAGGCAGGCACTGGCGTTGACGCTGCGCTGGAAGGCGGCAGCAAGCGTGCCGTCGTCCTGCGCGGCGATCACCATGGGGACCATGCCATTCTCGAATTCGAGCGCCGCGATGTCGATCGCGTTGCCGCGTGCGTGTTCCGAGATCTTCCCGGTCTCAGCGCTGTTGCGGTTGCGGCAGACATAGGCCGAGGCCTGATGGATGGCCTTGAGTTCACCCTTCTCCGCGAGGGCAACGCGGGCCGCCGGGACGATCATCTCCCGCGTGAAGCGGGCAAGGCTCAGCGCCGTTTCGCAGCGCAAGGTCGCTGAAGGCGCAAGAGCGATGCCGGAAAGGATCTCGCGGACGGTGATCGGCTGGCGGATGCCGCAGCCGTCGCCGTCATCGATCGCCTCCTCGGCTTCGAAGACGGTGCCGAGGGCGGTGAGGTCCTTGAGGCATTGCGCGTGCGCGGCCGGGTCCTCGGTTTCGATCGGCAGCGTCTCCGGCTTCGGCGGCAAAGCGCTCTCGGCGCTTTTGGTCGGGGCGGGCGGACCGATGAACTCCGGGGGCGGCGGCGCCCCTTCCGTGCCGTTCGGCCTTTGTGGCTCCGCCCGCGGCTGCGAAGGCGCTTCGCTCTTCGGCGGGGCGGGTTTCTCGTCCGGAACCGGCACGTGGGACGGTTTTGCCTGCGGCGCGGTCTGCGGCCGGGGGAGGGGAACCGGCGGGTCTTGCGCAGAGGCTGCGGCGGATATGACCGGGGAAAGGGACAGGACGAGCGTGAGCAACAACGTCGGGCGTTTCGGCAAGGGGCGGGTCTCCGTTTCGCCCCTGCTCAACGATTGACGGGACGGATGGTTTCGCCCACTGGTCCACAGGGTAGCCCGAGGAAGGGATCAGGCGGGGTCTGCCGCCCTGGCCTCTTGCGCTTGTTTCTCTCTGCCGCTATGAGTTTTCACCATGATCAAGTCGATGAACATCGGTAACTGGTGGTGGGCACGCTAACGCGGCCTTGACCAGTCATGTCCAGAGACAAGTGACCCCAAAGCCGCCCGGAAAATCCTGAGGCGGCTTTTTTGTATTCAAGCGCCTCGATCCGGGCCTTGAAAGACGGAGAGACGGAAAACATGGCGACGATCATTCGGGACGACGGCGGAGACAGCTACGAGACGCGCGGCGGCATCCTGGTCACGCGGACACGGCGGCCGACGCCCTATGCGGATGCGATTTCCAGCTATATCGACCGGCTGGACGAGCGGCGCGGGGCGGTCTTCTCCTCGAACTACGAATATCCCGGCCGTTATACTCGCTGGGACACCGCCATCATCGATCCGCCGCTCGGGATCTCCTGCTTCGGCCGCAAGGTCTGGATCGAAGCCTATAACGGGCGCGGCGAGGTGCTGCTGTCGCTGATCGCCGACAAGCTTGCAGGCGTCGCCGACCTGACGCTTGGCGCACGCACCGACCGTCGCCTCGACCTCGTCGTCAACGAGCCGGACCGGGTGTTCACCGAAGAGGAACGCTCGAAGATCCCGACCGTCTTCACCGTTCTGCGCGCCATCACCGATCTCTTCCATTCGGACGCGGATTCCTCGATCGGCCTTTTCGGCGCCTTCGGCTATGACCTCGCCTTCCAGTTCGACGCGATCAAGCTGTCGCTGGAACGCCCCGAGGACCAGCGCGACATGGTGCTGTTCCTGCCCGACGAAATCCTCGTCGTCGACCACTACTCCGCCAAGGCCTGGATCGACCGCTACGACTTTTCCAAGGGCGACCTATCCACAGAGGGCAAGTCGGGCGAGATCGCCCCGGAACCCTTCCAGCACACCGATACGATCCCGCCGCGCGGCGACCATCGTCCCGGCGAATATGCGGAGCTGGTGGTCAAGGCCAAGGAGAGTTTTCGCCGTGGCGACCTGTTCGAGGTGGTGCCGGGCCAGAAGTTCATGGAACGCTGCGACTCCAAGCCGTCCGAGATCTCCAAGCGGCTCAAGGAGATCAACCCGTCGCCCTATTCCTTCTTCATCAATCTCGGCAACCAGGAATATCTGGTCGGCGCCTCGCCGGAAATGTTCGTGCGCGTGTCCGGCCGGCGCATCGAGACCTGCCCGATCTCCGGCACGATCAAGCGCGGCGACGATCCGATCGCCGATAGCGAACAGATCCTCAAGCTGTTGAATTCGAAAAAGGACGAGAGCGAACTGACCATGTGCTCGGACGTCGATCGCAACGACAAGTCCCGCGTTTGCGAACCGGGTTCGGTCAAGGTCATCGGCCGGCGTCAGATCGAGATGTATTCGCGTCTCATCCACACCGTGGATCATATCGAGGGACGCCTGCGCGACGGCATGGACGCGTTTGACGGCTTCCTGTCCCACGCCTGGGCCGTCACCGTCACCGGCGCGCCGAAACTCTGGGCCATGCGCTTCATCGAAAGCCACGAGAAGAGCCCGCGCGCCTGGTATGGCGGGGCGATCGGCATGGTCGGCTTCAACGGCGACATGAATACCGGCCTGACGCTCAGAACCGTGCGCATCAAGGACGGCATTGCCGAAGTGCGGGCCGGGGCGACGCTTCTGAACGACTCGATCCCGGAGGAGGAAGAGGCCGAAACCGAACTCAAGGCTTCGGCGATGATCGCTGCGATCCGCGACGCCAAGACCGGCAATGACGGCAAGACCAAGCGCGGTGTGGCCAAGGTCGGGCAGGGGGTCAAGATCCTGCTGGTCGACCACGAGGACAGTTTCGTCCATACGCTCGCCAATTATTTCCGCCAGACCGGCGCCGAGGTTTCGACCGTGCGCACGCCGGTGCCGGAAGAGGTGTTCGACCGGATGGATCCGGACCTCGTCGTGCTGTCGCCCGGACCGGGCAGTCCGAAGGATTTCGACTGCAAGGCGACGATCAAGAAGGCGCGCGCGCGTAACCTGCCGATCTTCGGCGTGTGCCTGGGCCTTCAGGCGCTCGCCGAGGCCTATGGCGGTGAACTGCGCCAGCTGGCGGTGCCAATGCACGGCAAGCCGTCGCGCATTCGCGTGCTCGAGCCGGGCATCGTCTTCTCCGGGCTTGGCAAGGAAGTGACCGTCGGCCGTTATCACTCGATCTTTGCCGATCCGACCACGCTCGACCGCGATTTCATCATCACCGCCGAGAGCGAGGATGGCACGATCATGGGCATCGAGCACGCCAAGGAACCGGTGGCTGCGGTCCAGTTCCATCCGGAATCGATCATGACGCTTGGTCACGATGCCGGCATGCGCATGATCGAAAACGTCGTGGCGCATCTGGCGCGGCGGGCGAAGGAAAAGGCGGCGTGATTAAAGTCTGACCCGGGGAGTCCCGCGCAGCGGATCAATCGTTGCGTGAGGCTTCGTTGCTCATCCAGTCTTCATGCGCATGTCGGACGCGGATAACCAAGATGTCGTCGCCGTTTTCGATCCGATAGACGATAAGATGACTTCTGAATGGCTGCACCCGGACGGCGGGTGAGAGTTCCGGCCTTTCCCGCGCCATGCGAGGATTGCTGGCGATCAGCCCGATCAGGTCAAAAAGTGCGTAATGGTAGCTTCGCGCCTGCGCTTCTCCAAACAGGCGCAGTCCTGTTTCTGCAATGTCGATGATATCGGCTTCGGCTTCCCGCGTCAGGCGCCAGGCCATCATCAATCCCCTTGCGGCACGCGTGCCAATGCGGCCTCGAACAGGGCTTCCGGGCTCCGGTCGCCGATGCCGCTTTCAAGGCCGGCATCAATGAGGCGCTGCATGACAGCAATCTTGTCCGTGCGCTCCTGATCCAGTCTGATCAGATGGCGGATGTAGTCACTGGCATTGGCATAGCGCCCGGTGTTTGCCTGGGCATCAACCCATTCCTTCATCGGTTCCGGCAGGGATACGTTCATCGTGGCCATGATGCTCTCCTTCCCTTGAATTATGGCAAAGATTGCCAATGATTGTCAAAGGTGACGTGCCTGCCACGCTAGTACCCACTCAGCCGCCTCGCGATCCAGCTAAAATGGTCCCCGAGCAGGCGGACGACGAGGTTTAGGAGCTTGGCATCGAAGCCGATGCGCCAGGTCAGGCGCCTGCCGTGTGCGGCGCGCCAGACGGTCTCGGCCACCCGGTCCGGCGTCATCTTCACGCCGAGCTTTTCGAGCGAGCGTGACCGGACCTTGGCCTCGTTCACCATCGGCGTTGCAACATAGGAGACGGTGATCGCGCTCACCGTGACGTCATGTTCGGCAAGCTCGATGCTCAGGGATTCGGTGAGGCTGCGCACGAAGGCCTTGGAGGCGGCGTAGACGGCCAGTTCCGGCACGCCATATTCCGCCGAGGCCGAACTCATGCTGACCACATGGGCGCCGGGCGTGCGTTTGAGCGCCGGCAGGCAGGCGGTCAACGTGTTGAGGAGGCCGTCGATATTGACCCGGACGATCAGGTCGTGATCCTCGGGCGCAATCTCGCCATAGGTGCCCATGCGCAGGACCCCGGCGCAGAGAAAGGCGACATCGAGCGTGCCGCCCGTCGCCGAAAGAAACGTGTCTGCCATGCGGTTGGCCGAGGCGCGGTCGGTGACGTCAGCGACGATCGGTACGATGCGGCCTGCGGGGGCTTCGGCCACCAGCCGCTCCAGGCTCGCAGGCGAGATGTCGGCTGCGCCGATCAGCCAACCGCGCTTGGCAAAGAGCAGGGCGGTTTCCAGGCCGATGCCGGAACCGGCCCCAGTGATGAGAATGGACTTCTTTCGCATCGGGGCTCCTCGTGCAGTCAAGGGATTGGGAGAGTGGCAGACGGGCGGGCGCAAGCGCCCTCCGGTGTTGCGGCAACGGAGGCTTCCAGCCAGGCCAGCAGAACGTCGGCGGCCTCTCGCCAGCGCGGTTCGACGGTCAGCATGTGTGACGTGTCGCCGATCATGTGCGCCTCGGTCTTCAGCGCCCGGGCGGTCGCCCGCACCGTGGCTTCGGGGAAGAGCGCGTCACGGGTCGCGCCGATCACGAGGCGCGGTACGGCATCCGGCAGAGGCCGGGTCACGCGCTGGAACAGCATGCCGAGGAAGGCGAGGTAGGATTCCGATTTCAGGTGGTGAAACAGATGGTCCATGTCGCGCTCCGCCGGCTCGCGGGAAAACAGCAGGCGCCGCGCCAGATCGCGGTCGGCGACGATCGGTCTCAGGTCGAGGGCGAGCGTGCAGGCGACGAGCTTGGCCGGGCTGTTGCGGATCACTGCCCAGAGCGCCGACCACGCGCCCCAGGGCGGCACGGAAGCGAGTAGCGCCAGACCCCTGACCGGGTGGCGCGCCGCATAGTGCTGGGCGACGAGGCCCCCCATCGAATGGCCGACGAGGATCGGATCGGCAAGGGTGGCGGCAACCGCCGCAACGTCGGCGACATAATCCCCGATCGTCGAGCGGCTAAGGGTGCCTGCGCTGCCGCCATGACCGCGCAGATCGAGCGCCACGGTGTCGAAGCCGCAATCCGCGAAGAAGGGCATGAAATGTGCCTCCCAGTACCATCTGGACGACCATGCCCCGTGCACGAAGAGAAGCGTCCCGCGCCGCTCACGCGTCGCCGCGAGGCGGCGCACGGTGAGCGGCCCGGCCGGGCCCGCCAGGGTCTGCGAAACAATCCCGCTCATTCGGCGGCCGCGAGCCGCTCGGGAACGAGGCCCATACGCGCCGGCACGGGCGCCGAGCGGGCCAGATCGGCCTTCAGCCGCTTGCGGAAGGCCATGTCATTGACCGTCACGGTGTGACGCGGCGAGTTGACCTGATGAACGTCGGGATGGGCGAGTTCGTGGTCGATCAGCTGCGGCAGCGGTGCACTCGGTCGCCAGAGGCCGGCCAGATGACGGGCGGCGAGCTTCGACTGGAGTTCGGCGCCGGGCCAGATGCAGCCAAGCGGCTGGAACAGGCCGATGAAGTAGATGTTCTTCAGCTTCTCCGGCAACATCTTCTGGTAAAGCCGCACCGGCGCCTTCGACAGATCGATCAGCGACTTGTCGAGGAAGGGATGGGTGATCTGGTAGCCGGTGCAGGCAACGATCACGTCGAATTCCTCCGACGTGCCGTCGACGAAGTAGACGCGCTTGCCATCCAGGCGCTGGACGTCGCGCTTCGGCTCGACCTTGCCGTGGCGGATGGCGAGGTAAAGGTCGGAATTCAGCGTCGGGTGGGTCGCCATGATCCGGTGATCCGGGTCCGGCAGGCCGATGTCCCGGTTCTTGCCCTGCAGGAGGTTCAGCAGGAATTCGAGCCCGATCAGCTGCAGGCGCTTGGGCAGCCAAGTGAAGCGGTAGAACAGTTTGTCGACCGGCTGGCCGAGCATGAATTTCGGAATGAGATAATAGCCGCGGCGCCAGCTGATGGCGGTCTTGGCCGAAACCCGCGAGGTCTCGACCGCCACGTCGCAGGCGGAATTGCCGCCGCCGATCACCAGCACCCGCTGGTCGGCAAAGGGCGCGGCGCGCTTGTAGGCGTGGGAGTGCATCATCTTGCCGGTGAAGGTGCCGGGATAGTCGGGCATGCGCGGCGTGTGGTGATGGCCGTTGCAGATGCAGAGCGCGTCGAAGACTTCCGTCGTGACGTCGTCTTCGCCCGAGCGGCGCCAGCTCACCGACCAGCGGTCGCCGGGCGCCGGCTCACACTTGACGACTTCGGTCTCGAACCGCACGCGCTGGTCGACTCCGAACGTGTGTGCATAGTCCTCGAAATACTTGGCGAGGACCCGGTGCGACGGATAGTCGGCAGCATCCTGCGGCAGCGGGAAATCCTCATAAGATGAGGTGTATTTCGAGCTGATGATGTGGGTGGTCTCGAACACGCTCGAATGCCCGGTCGGGTCGTCGAAGCGCCAGTTGCCGCCGACGCCCTGGCAGCGGTCGAAGCCGACGACGTCAAAGCCGAGATCGGCAAAATTCTTGATGGCCGCAATACCGGCGGGGCCGGCGCCGATCACGGCGACGCGCTTGGCAGTCATGGGGTTCCTCCTCCCAAAGTGTTCCCTTGACCTGACGTTCGATAAATTTGACGCATGTGTCAATTAAAAATATGACGGATGCGTCAAATTTCCTGTCCGGAGGGCAGACTTCACGCCCGGCCGCCTTTGTGAGAGAAGACGAATGTGAGCGAATCGAAGCGTGACCAGAACAAGAAGGCAAACCGCGAGGCCCTTTTGGCCTCGGCGCGCACCGTGCTGTCCCAGCTTGGCTACGGGGCGGCCACCGTCAGGGACATCGTGCGCGGCAGCGGTCTCGCGCCCGGCTCTTTCTACAATTACTTCCACGACAAGGAGGCGGTGTTCGAGGCGCTGGTGGCCGAGATCATGCAGCCGCTGGCGGAGAACCTGCGCGCCAGCCGGCGCAATGCCACGTCGGTCGAGGCGTTCCTGCGGGCACCCTTTGCGCTGGCGGCCGAGGTCGCGGTCAAGGATCCCGACAATGCTCTTCTGATCGCCCGTAACCAGACGATCTTCCGCCGGATCTTCTATCTTGCCGACAGCAAGACCGACATCCAGAAGGATCTCGAGACCGATCTTCTCGACTGGACGGCGCTGGGGCGGCTGAAATCCCATGATTGTGCGCTGATGGCCGAGACGATGATCGCGCTTGGGGTGGATCTCGTCGTGCAGGTGTCGCAGGCGCCGGAAACGGCCGAGAGCCGCATCTCTTTCCTGGTCTCCCTGTTCCGCTCCGCGCTCGAGCCTGGCGGAGATCACTAGGGCCGGCGGCCTGGACCGGGATTTCCGCCGGCCGGCCTCTCGCCCTTTGACAAGCGCGCCGACTTCGACCATACCGGACGCCAATGACCGTCCGCGCATCGAACGCGGGCGGTTTTGCGTTTTCTACGGGCTTGCTTCTGCAATTCGCTCGCATCTGCAAGGATCAGGGTCATGTCGGATCAGGGCAACGGGATCGTCGCGCGTCTCGCCTTATGGGGGATTCCGCTGGCATTTGGGGTGATGGGGCTCAAGCTCGTCGCCTGGTGGGTGACGGGCTCGGTCGCGCTTCTCTCCGATGGGCTGGAATCGACCGTCAACGTGGTCGCCGCCTTCATCGCCTATTTCGTCATCCGCTATGCGCAGAAGCCGGCCGACGATGACCATCCCTATGGTCACCACAAGGCCGAGTATCTTTCGGCGGTTCTCGAGGGCGTCCTGATCGTCGTGGCGGCGCTCCTCATCATCCGCGAGGCGGTCGATGCGCTTCTCGATCCGCAGTTGCTCGACGCGCCGGTGCTCGGTCTTGCGATCAACGGGGCGGCCGGCCTCATCAATTTCATCTGGGCGCGCACGCTGATCCGCATCGGACGGACGCACCGTTCGCCCGCCCTGTCGGCCGACGGCCAGCACATCATGTCCGACGTGGTGACATCGGCCGGCGTCTTTCTCGGCCTCGTTCTCGTCGTCGTCACCGGCTATGCGATCCTGGACCCGCTGCTCGCCATTCTCGTCGCGATCAATATCATCTACCAGGGCTGGAAGGTCATCTCGCACTCTGTGGCCGGCCTCATGGACAAGGCCGTCGAGCCGGAAGAGGAGGCGGCGATCAAGACGGCGATTGCCGAAAACTCGGCCGGCTCGCTCGGCGTCCATTATCTGCGCACCCGCCGCGGCGGCGCCGTCACCTTCGTCGCCTTCGACCTGGTCGTGCCCGGCGACATGAAGGTGAGCGAGGCGCACAAAATCTGCGACCAGCTCGAGGCGGCGGTGAAGGCCGTGCTGCCGGGCGGGCGCGTGACCATCCATGTCGAGCCCGAAAGCGAACTTGCCCATGGCGTCCGCGTCGGCGTCGGCGCACGGCCGCCTGCCGCCTGAGCGGGTGCGAGGCCCTTCTCGCCACCCTGTCTTTCGATCGGCGCACCGCGTCTGGGGGCCGCGGGGAGGCCGAACTCTGCGCGGCGTCCGAATGATCGAAATGCAGCCGGCACCATGGCAACGGGCGCCTGTTTAACCGATCGGAAACCTTGATGCGAAGCGGGGCATTAAGGCGCTTATGTCAATATTTGAGCACATGAACAGAGGCTCACATGTTATGGCGTTTCCTGGCTTCCGGCGAGCGGCCGATGTTTCCATCCTCAAGGTGATCGTGTTCGCCGTTCTGGGGCTCGTGTTCCTGGCTACGGGCACGTTTGCCTTTCTCGTCTGGTCGATGTGGAAGATCGACACGGTTTCCACCGCACGACAGACCGAACTGGCAAGCCATGTCATTGGCCGCTTCCGGTATCAGATCGCCCATGACCAGGAGAGCGTGACCGTCTGGGACGACGCCGTCGAGAACGTGCAGAAGCACGAGGCCGACGGCGCCCTCGACTGGATCGACCTCAATCTTGGCAGCTGGATGAGCAGCTATTTCGGCCATGACGCGGCCTATATCGTCGATGCCGAGGACAAGGCGATCTATGCCTCGCTCTTGGGGGAAAGGCGCGATTCCGCGGCTTATGATGCCATCGCTCCGGTCATCGCGCCGATGCTGAAACAACTGCGCTCCGAGCTGAAGAGCGGCGAGACGGCGGGGACCGAGGCAGGCGTCAGCACCCGCGGAGAAACCGACTTCCGTTTTGTCAACGGCCGGCCGGCCGTCGTCAGCCTCAAGCCGATCGTCAGCGACAGCGGCGAGATCGCCCAGGTGCCGGGTCGGGAGTATGTGCATATTGCTGTGCGCTATCTCGACGGTCGCTTTCTGCAGGAGCTCGAAAGCAAGTACGACTTCGACAACATGCACTTCTCGCTGTCGTCGGGATCCGAGATGTGGCAGGTCGGCCTGCCTTTGACCACGAACGACGGGGAAATCGTCGGCTATGTCGTCTGGGAACCCTATCGGCCGGGGCTTGCCTTCCTGCAGTCCATCACCCCTGTTCTGGTTGTTGTCCTGTTCACGCTGGTGGTCGTGGTCGCCATCTTCATCGGTATGCTCTATCGGCGCGCCATGGCCAATCGCGAGCAGGAAAACCGTATCCGCTATCTCGCCAGCCACGATTCGCTCACCGGGCTGCTGAACCGGGCCTCCTTCGAGGCGCGGTTGGATGCGGTGCTTGCTGATGCCGGCGACAAGCCGCGACAGGTGGCCATTCTTTATCTCGATCTCGATCGCTTCAAGCCGATCAACGACACGCTCGGCCATCCGGCCGGCGATTTCGTCATTCGCGAAGTCGGAGCACGCATTGGCGCGCTGCTGCCGTCCGGTTCCTCCCTGTGCCGCGTCGGCGGCGATGAGTTCAACGTGCTTATACCCTATGAAGACGTCGAGGCGATCGAGGCGCTGTGCACGGCCATCGTCAAGCAGGTGGGCGAGCCGATCGACATCGAGGGCCAGAACGTGTTCGTTGGCATCTCGATCGGGGTGGCACTTTCGCCGCAGCATGGAACGGAGCGCACGGAACTGACGCGCAAGGCGGATGTCGCGCTCTACAGTGCCAAGGCCAGCGGCCGGGGCTGCTTCTCTATCTTCGGTCAGCATATGGATGCATTGGTGCGCGAGCGGGCCGAGATCGAGCGCGACCTGCGCCAGGCGCTCAACGATCGGAGCCAGTTCCAGGTGCTCTACCAGCCGAAATATTTCGCCGCCACCGGCAAGGTCGGCAGTGTCGAGGCGCTGGTGCGCTGGCAGCATCCGACGCGCGGCCTGATCTCGCCCATCTATTTCGTTCCGATCGCCGAAGAGTGCGGCCTGATCCGCGAACTGGGTCATCTGGTTCTGACAGAGGCGTGCCAGGCCGCCGCCGCATGGCCGATCGACACGGTCGCCGTCAATGTCTCGGCGGTGCAATTGCGCGATCCGGGTTTTGCGATGCAGGTGATGGCTATTCTCGCGGCCACCGGGCTTGCGCCGACCAAGCTCGAGCTGGAAGTGACCGAGACCGCCTGGATGGACAGCACCGATCATTGCTCGACCAATATCCGCGCCCTGCGGGCCGCCGGGATCCATATCGCGCTCGACGATTTCGGCACCGGTTTCTCGACCTTCGGCCGGCTGCATGAAACGGAAGTCGATCACATCAAGATCGACAAGATGTTCGTCGACGGGCTTGGCAAGGATCGCGGCGACGAGGCGATCGTGCAGGCGATCGTCGAGCTGGCGCGGGCCAAGGGACTGAAGACCACGGCCGAGGGGGTCGAAACCCGCGAACAGAACGACTTCCTGACGCGGATCGGCTGTGACGAGCTCCAGGGTTTCCTGTTTGCCCAGCCGATGAGCCGGGACGATCTGGGACAACTCCTGTCGGGGCCGCCGCGATCGGCGGGGCGTCTTTCGATCGCCTGACGTTTTGGGAACGCCCGGCCGCGCAGGCAAGCGAAAACGGCGGGCCGAAGGCCCGCCGCGAAAGCTTTTCCGGAACGGTGTCTTCGCTCAGCCGAGAACGAGGGCCGCGCCGCCGATGGCGGTCAGTGCGCCGAGCACCCGCGTGACCACCGGGCCCATGCGGCCAAGCGCGATGCCGAGGCCGACGCCTGCGGCGTGGAGCGCGGCGGTTGCAACCAGGAAGCCGAGGCCGAACTGAAGGGCACCGGCAGCGCCGAGCTCACCACCGTGGGCGTGGCCGTGGAAGAGGGCGAACAGGCCGACAACCGCGGCGGAGGCGGCGATCGGCAGGCGCACGGCGGTGGCAACGAGGAGGCCTAGGCCGATGACCGAGGCGAGAATGGCCGGCTCGACGAAGGGGATCTCAATACCCGAGACTGCCAGGGCAAAGCCGAGGGCCATGGTGCCGACGAAGGCGGCCGGGACGGCAAACAGCGCCCGCCCGCCGATTTGCGACGCCCACAGGCCGACGGCGACCATGGCCAGAATATGGTCCGCACCCGACAGCGGGTGGGAAAGGCCGGCCATCAGCGAGCCGTGCTCTGCCGGATCGAGATGAGCAAAGGCGGGAGCGGTCGCAGCGGCGAGAAAGGCTGCGGTCATCGAAAGGCGTTTAAACATTGTTGTCCCTCTTTTTGGTCGACACGGCGCCTGGAAATCAGTCGCGCCGGCCTTCGGCTATATCGCACTGCGAAGACTATCGTAAGCGATTTGTCCCTGTCTACGCCAAAGCCGGTTGCCGAGGGTGTTCCCGGAGCGCCGTTCCTTCCGCCATTCGCGCGGCTCAGATGGGGCCTGCGAACGGAAAAGCCCTCCGCGCTCGCACGCGAAGGGCCGCTTGAGTGCGATCCTGTCGTCTTACTTCTGCGGATGCGCGTTCAGCACTTCGGCGCAACGCGAGAAGCTCAGGCCCTCGCCATCGGTGTCGTTGCTGGCGCGAATGGCGATGATGCGGTCGGAGGGGTCGGCCGTGATCTGCAGTTCGCAGAACAGTTCCTCGTAGCGGGGCGGCGAGACCATCTGCGGTTGCGGGGCAAAGCCGCCGCCGATCGTCGTCGTCTTGGTGACGGTGACGCCGGGTTTGGCTTCGCGCGTGACGGTGCGGGTGGTGGTCTGCACCGGCTCCGGCGTCGAGTACTGCGCCGGGATGTAGCGGGTCTTGTCGCCGCCACGCCAGGTGTAGATGATGTTGCCGCTGCCCATCGGGAATTCCGAGATCGGCGGGCCGTACTGGGTGAAGAAGAGCTCGGCCGGCTGGCCGATCCAGCGCGACTGGATGACGCTGTTGGCCTCCTCGGTGGTGGTGCAGCCGGAAAGCATGGCGCCGGCAAGGACCGCAAAGGCGGCAAAACGCATCTTCATCTCTGATCTCCCCTCAACAATCGACAGCCGGGTTCGGCGCCTTCCTTTTCAAGACAGGCGCTCGCCCCGGCGGAAAAATGGAATGGGCGCGCCCCGTGACCCGAAGGCTTGCCCGATCGCACACAAGTTAAGAGGGCGTTAATCCCGCACACAAGAGCATTGCCGGCATTGACCCAAATTTGGCCCGGTTTTCCCCGGGCGCCGTCGCCGGCCGGCTGGAGATTTCGGTTTTCCGCTTGTCCGCGGTCCGGTCCGCACCATATTTTCGTGAGGGAAAATACGTCCGGACAGCGGGCAACAGGCGGGAGCAGGGCCGTGTTTGCATTCGACAACAGTTATCAGCGGCTGCCTGAGCGGTTCTACAGACCGGCGAGTCCGACCGCCGCACGGGCGCCGAAGCTCATCCGCTTCAACGCGGCGCTCGCCGCTGAGCTCAATCTCGATTTTTCCGGGGCGACGGATGAGGCTTTGGCGGCCGTCTTTTCCGGCAATCATCTGCCTGAAGGGGCGGCGACCATCGCCATGGCCTATGCCGGCCACCAGTTCGGCAATTTTGTGCCGCAGCTCGGTGACGGGCGAGCGATCCTGATGGGCGAAGTCGTCGACCGGAACGGCCAGCGCCGCGACATTCAGCTGAAGGGGGCCGGCGTGACCGCCTTTTCGCGCAATGGCGACGGGCGGGCGGCGCTCGGACCGGTGCTGCGGGAATATCTGGTCTCCGAGGCCATGCATGCGCTTGGTATACCAACGACCCGGGCCCTGGCGGCGGTGCTGACCGGCGAGACGGTCTATCGCGAGACGAAGCTTCCCGGCGCCGTGCTGACACGCGTGGCGGCGAGCCATATCCGGGTCGGGACCTTCCAGTTCTTCGCTGCCCGCGGCGATGTCGAGGCGCTGAAGGCGCTGGCCGACCACGTGATTGCGCGCCACTACCCGGAAATCGAGGGGGCGGAACGGCCCTATCTCTCACTGATCGAGGCGGTGGCCGCGCGCCAGGCAGCACTGATCGCCCGCTGGCTGTCGGTCGGCTTCATCCACGGGGTGATGAACACCGACAACATGACGGTGTCCGGCGAGACGATCGACTTCGGCCCCTGCGCCTTTCTGGACGAATATGATCCGCGCAAGGTGTTCTCCTCGATCGACCAGCGGGGACGTTACGCCTATGCCAATCAGCCGGGCATCGGCCAGTGGAACCTGGCCCGGCTTGCCGAGACGCTTCTGCCGCTGATGACGGGGCGCGAGGAGGACAATGTCGCGGCTGCCAATGCAGCACTCGTTGCCTTCGGCGAGCGGTTCCAGGCCGAATGGCTGGCGCTGTTCAGGGCCAAGCTGGGCCTGACGGGAGAAGGCGAGGGCGACCTCGATCTCGTCAATTCCCTCCTCAAGCTGATGCAGGACGGTGAGGCCGACTTTACCCGCACCTTCCGTGCGCTCGGCAAGGTGGCAGGCGGTGCGGAGGCCGGACTGCTGAGGAGCGAATTTGCCGATCCGATCGGGCTCGACGACTGGCTCGTTCGCTGGCGGCTGCGGATCGAGGGCGAATCGCTCACGCCTGGCGCGCGGCAGGCGGCGATGGAGGCGGTCAATCCGGCCGTCATTCCGCGCAATCATCGGATCGAGGCGGTGATCGCGGCCGGGCTGGACGGCGATTTTGCGCCCTTCGAAGCGCTGCATGCCGCTCTTCAGGCGCCCTATGTCGAGATCCCGGCGTTTGCCGCCTATCAGGAAAAGCCGGCGGTGGCCGAGCGGGTCGAACGGACCTTCTGCGGCACCTGATCTGCTTGTCTTGACCCTCGTCGATCCGGAACAAACGGACCGGTCGGCGATTGTCCCCGGCAACCCACGCGCCGGAGGCCGAACATGACCAGCCTGACTTTGCCCGAACTGTCGAAGAAGATGCAGAAGATCGACTTCTGCATGCTTTCCACGCTTGCATCGACGGGCGCAATCGCGACCCGACCCATGAGCAATAATGGCGAGGTCGATTATGACGGCGACACCTGGCTGTTCTCCTATCGGGAGACCCACAAGGTGGCCGAGATTTCCGCCGATCCGCGGGTGTCGCTGACCTTTACCGCGCCGCCGAGCCTGCTCGGCAAACCTGGCATCTTCATCGCGCTCGAAGGGCAGGCGGCGGTGATCGACGATAAGGCCGCCTTCCGGGCGCATTGGCACGAAAGCCTCGACCGCTGGTTTCCTCAAGGTATGGAGACGCCCGGCTTGGTGCTGATCAAGGTTCACGCGGATCTCGCGCATTACTGGGACGGTGAAGACGCCGGCACGCTTCGCCTCTGAGGCAGGGAGCTGGTTCGGCTTCAGGGTCGGCGGCGGGCGCCTTTATGTCGCAAAACCGTCGGCCTCAGGGCCGAGCACCTGCTGTGACGGGTCGTGCAGCATTTCGTCCATGTCGCATTGAGAATGTGGTGACGCGTCCGGCCGCCCTAAAATCTCTGCCAAACACCCCAACAGGATTTTGGCTATGGCAGAGTTTCCGCAAAAGGCAAAGGTCGTCATCATCGGGCTCGGAGGGATTGTCGGCGCCTCGATCGCCCACCATCTGATCGAGCGCGGCTGGGACGACATCGTCGGTATCGACAAGTCGGGCATTCCGACCGACATCGGCTCGACGGCCCATGCCTCCGACTTCTGCTACACGACCAGCCATGACTATCTCTCGGTCTGGACGACGCAGTACTCGATCGATTTCTACGAGAAGATGGGCCACTATGCCCGCATCGGCGGCCTCGAAGTGGCCCGCACCGGTGACGACAAGTGGATGGAAGAGATCAAGCGCAAGCTGACCTCCGCCCGTGCCTTCGGCACCCGCGCGCATTACGTTTCTCCGGAGGAAATCAAAAAGCTCTTCCCGCTGATCGAGGAAGACCAGGTTCAGGGCGGTCTGTTCGACCCGGATGCCGGTCTCGTCATCCCGCGGTCCCAGACGGTGGCCGGCAAGCTCGTCGACGCCGCCGAAAAATCCGGCAAGCTCCAGATGTTCGGCAACACGCCGGCCCAGTCGCTGATCGTCGAAGGCGGCCGCATCAAGGGTGTCGTTACCCATCGCGGCACGATCATGGCCGATCACGTCATCGTCTGCGCCGGCCTCTGGGGCCGCCTGATCGCCGAAATGGTCGGCGAAGACCTGCCGGTCATGCCGGTCGACCATCCGCTCACCTTCTTCGGTCCGTTCAACGAGTTCGAAGGCACGGGCAAGGAAATCGGTTATCCGCTGCTGCGCGACCAGGGCAATTCGGCCTATATGCGCGACACCGGCGACCCGAAGACCACCGAGGGCGGCCAGATCGAGTGGGGCTATTACGAGACCGAAAACCCGCGCATGTGCCATCCGCGCGATCTCCTGGAAAAGCACGAGGCACGGCTCTCGCCCTCGCAGCGCGACCTCGAAATGGAGCAGATCCTCGAGCCGCTCGAAAAGGCGATCGAACTCACCCCGATTCTCGGCGAACTCGGCTATAACGAAAGCCATTCCTTCAACGGCCTGCTACAGGTTTCGGCCGCCGGTGGTCCGTCCTGCGGCGAAAGCCAGAAGGTGCGCGGTCTGTGGTATTGCGTCGCCATCTGGGTCAAGGACGGTCCGGGCTACGGCAAGCTGATCGCCGACTGGATGACCGACGGGCGCACCGAGATCGACCACGCCTCGATCGATTATTCGCGCTTCTATCCGCATCAGCTGGAAGAAAAGTTCATCGAAGGCCGCTGCTACGAGGCCGCCCAGAAGATCTACTTCCCGGCCGTGCATCCGCGCGAACCCTACGGCACCGGCCGCAATGTCAAGCGCTCGCCCTTCTACGAGCGCGAGGTCGAACTCGGCGGCTACTTCATGGAACTGGGCGGCTGGGAGCGTGCGCACGGCTACAAGGCCAATGAGCACCTGCTGGAGAAATACGGCGACCGCGTTCCGGTGCGCGCCAACGAATGGGACAACCGCCATTTCTGGCGCGTCTCCAATGCCGAGCACCTGGCGATGAGCGAGGATTGCGGCATCGTCAACCTCAGCCACTTCCACATGGTCGACATCGAGGGTCCCGATCATGTCGAGCTGCTCGAGTGGCTCTGCGCCGCCAAGATCGGTGGTGACGCCAACATCGGCAAGGGGATCTACACCCACTTCCTCGACGACGAGGGCATGGTGCGCGCCGACTTCACCGTCTTCCGCATGGCCGACCGCTGCCGCCTCGTGAACGGGGCGGACGCCGGCCCGCGCGACTTCCACTACATGAAGCGCGTCGCCGAGGATCGTGGCCTCGACGTCACCATCACCGACACCTCGGAGAAATACATCACCATCGGCATCTGGGGTCCGAATGCGCGTGCGACGCTCAAGAAGGCCGTGGCCGATCCCGCCGGGCTTGATCCGGAAAACTTCCCCTTTGCCGCGATCAAGCAGATCGAGATTGCCGGGAAGAACGTTACCGCTTTCCGCATCTCCTATGTCGGCGAGCAGGGCTGGGAATTGCACATGAAGTACGAGGACGGTCTGGCCGTCTGGGATGCGCTGCGCGCCACCGGCGTCATGGCCTTCGGCGTCGAGACCTATGCCAACTCGCGCCGCATGGAAAAGAGCCTGCGCCTGCAGAACGCCGACCTGCTCACCCAGTACAACCTGATCGAGGCCGATCTCGCCCGTCCGAAGGTCAAGGAAGCTGACTTCCGCGGCAAGGCCAAGCATCTCGAATACAAGGCCAGGGACAAGCAGCCGGCCATGCTTTGCACGCTGGTGATGACCGACAATGTCGACAAGTCCGGCGTCGCCCGCTACCCGGTCGGCTCCATGCCGGTCGTCGACCCGGCCACCGGCAAGGTGCTGGTCGACGCGCTCGGCCGCATTTCCTACACGACCTCGGTCGCCTACGGCCCGACCATCGGCAAGAACATCGCGCTCGCCTATCTGCCGGCGGACTATTGCGAAGTCGGCCGCAAACTGAGCGTCGAGTACTTCGCAGAGAGCTTCCCGGTCGAAGTTGCGGCGGTGGGCTACAAGCCGCTGTACGATCCGGATAACCTGAAGCCGCGCAGCTGAGGGTAGGGCCTTTTAGTCAGAGCGTAAGGAACCCGTCGGTCGAGAGACCGGCGGGTTTTTCGTCATGAAGCTGCCTCCCTTGATATCGTCATTAAGTGTAGCTACATTTAATCATGAGGATAGTCTGGGATGAGCCCAAGCGGCGCGCCAACTTGGAGAAGCACGGACTCGACTTCGCTGACGTCAGCGAACTCGACTGGGGAAACGCCGTCGTTGAAGATGGCCGGCCGGATGCAGATGGCCGGCGACGGCTGAAGGCGATCGGATACTTCCGTGACGGCACGGCGGCCGTGGTCTTCGCTATCCTTGGCTCCGAAGCAATCTCGATCATCAGCTTTCGCCCGGCGAGCGACAAGGAAAGAAGGAGGCTTTCATGGCCACCAAGAACAAGGACCTGACAACCTTTGCGGAGGGTCGCGGTTATGACCGCGAGGACTGGGACGCAGTCGACTTGCCAGAACTGAGCGACGAGGAACTGGCGCGTATGCGTCCGGCGCAGGAGGTTTTGCCGCCTGCTTTCTTCAAGGCGATGGAGGATCATCGGCGCTCGCGCGGGCGTCCCGCCGTGGCGCATCCGAAAAAGCAGATTACGCTGAGGCTTGATGAAGACGTGATTGCCAAGTTTCGCGAAACCGGCAAGGGCTGGCAAGGACGCCTGAACGCGGCGCTGCGCAAGGCCGTTGGCATCTGAACGATGCTGTCGGCGGGATGGGACAGACGCGGTTTTGCCGGTAGACGAGAAGCACGGGGAAGGGACGCCTGCCCCTGCCTCGTGGGAGAGGTTGCAAAATCCAGGTTTTGGGTGCGCATGAGCTGCCTAAACCTCCCACTTGGTCGGTAAGGCGATCAGTGCTGCGGGCACCACAAGCAGCCCCCCTCACTTGCGATTTCTGATGTTTGGCCGCGGCTTGCGCCACGGCCAATTCATCGAAATCGCTTTCTCCCCCACCAAGGGGGAGATGGCACCATGCGTCCTACTATTCCGTTTTCCGTCCTTCGACAGCGTTCGCACCGCCGTTGGCCGCGATTCCACATGGCTTGCGCTTCGCCCGATGCGGCCGATCCTCCTCCTTCGTGTCGCCGTCGCCTACTGGAACGTATACTGCGTCTGCCGCGCTGCCTTTGGCTTGATGACGCCGCCGAGGCAGTTGCCGGCCTGGTCGATCACCAGATAGGCCTGGTCCATGCCGCCGAAGCCGCCCATGGTGACGGCATAGCCGACGGGCAGGGCGTCGGGCGTGGTGCGCGAGCCGTCATAGTGCAGCCAGATGACGTTGAGCGGCCCGCTGGTCTTGTTGATGAAGCTGACGGCGTAACTCCCGGTGCCCCTTTGTGACACGACCGAGCCGGCGGCCGGGCAGGCGAGCTTGGCGGTGACCGTTTCGTTGAGGACATCGGCGATCGTTCCGGTTGTGACCGGCGGGGTGGTGGCGCCGAGTGAGGCCGCGAGCGTCACGGTCGTTGCCCGCTGGTTGACGGCGGTGATAAGGCCGCCGACGCATTGGCCGGATGCCGTCTTGGCGAGAAGGCGCACGGCCGGCCCGAACGCGCCGCCGGTGTTGAAGCTCTTCTGGTCGCCGAGGCTCATCAGGGTAAACTGGCTGCCGTTGGGCATGATCCTGACGATGTCGACAGCAGCACCGGTCTTGTTCTCCACGGTCACATTGGCGGCCTGGCCGGCCGGGGTTGGCTCCGTGATTGCGCCGACCGTTGGGCAGGCGGCAAGCTGCGTCAGCGAGGCGGTCGACAGGCCGGGCGTTGCGAGCGTGGCGTCGCCGTACAGCGTATAGGTGACGTCGCTGGCCGGATCCTTTTCGAGGATGCCGCCGAGGCAGCGGCCGTCGGGATCGACCACCAGATATTTTTCGCCGACCGTCGGTGTGCCGCCGGCGTTCATTCCTTCACCCGGGCCGACCACGCCGATGAGGGAATAGCTGCCGGTGCTTCCCGCCTGATAGACCGTCAGCCGGGCGTGGCTGCTGTTCCTGAACGTCACATTCGGATAGTTGCCGGCCGGCGCCGCGGCCGAGGTCGACTTGACCGTACCCTGCGCTGGGCAAGCCGCCACAGTCCGTAGCTCGACATTCTTTTCCGGCAAAGCAAAAGCGGGCAAAGTGTGTGCGACGCTCAAAATAAAAGACAATAAAAAAAGGCGTGTGCAGCGCGCATGCATAGAAAGTCCGATCATTCCCCCATCCCCCAAGACTGGAACTATACGAAAAAACAACCTATACGAGTTTTTGGAGTTGGCAATGAATTTGTAATCGATGCGTGTACGTCGCTTTTACTTCGGTTGAGCGGCTGCGCACGCGGGGCAGACGAAGCCGGTCGCCGGCCGGTTGTCACGGCGGCGGCGTGATTTTCGTCGTGGGAGCAAAGACGGGAGGCGCGGATCTGCGGTCTTGGCGCGCGATCGCAGAAGAGATCCGCCGCCCGGTGGGCCTCCTGAATGCCGACGCAAAGAAAACCGGCCGCCCCAACTGTTCGGCCTTGAACAATCGGGGGTAAGTGAACCATGTTAGAGCCGGCTCAGCGCGGAGGAGGCGGTCATGGACGGGCAGGCAAGGACGGACGGGTTCGATCGGCAGGCGGGATCGCCGGAGGCGGTGATCGGGGAGGTGCTGTCGCGGCAGAGGGCGGCCTACCTTCAGGACCTCAACCCCTCGGCTGAACGGCGTCTCGACCGGCTCGACCGGCTGGAGCGGATGATCCTGGCTTTCGGCGACCGGTTCACTGCGGCGATTTCCGAGGATTTTGGCAATCGCTCTCCGGTGGTAACCACACTGGCCGACATCGTGCCGACGCGAGCGGCGCTGCGTCATGCCCGCCGGCACCTGAAGCGCTGGATGCGACCGCGGCGCGTGTCGCTGGCCTGGACGGGGCAGCCGGGCTCGGGCCTCATTCTGCGCCAGCCGCTCGGCGTCGTCGGCATCATCGCGCCGTGGAACTATCCGCTCAATCTGATGCTGTCGCCGCTCGTCGGTGCACTTGCCGCCGGCAACCGGGCCATGCTGAAGCCGTCGGAGCTGACGCCGCGCTTCTCCGACGTGCTCAAGGCCGCGGTCGGGGAGTTCTTCGCCGCGGACGAGGTGGCGGTGATCACCGGCGGCGCGGACGTGGCTCAGGCCTTCAGCGCCGCGGCCTTCGATCACCTGATCTTCACCGGCTCGACCAGCGTCGGGCGTCGTGTGGCGGCTGCCGCGGCCCAGAACCTTACACCGCTCACGCTCGAGCTCGGCGGCAAGTCGCCGGCCATCATCGATGCGTCGGCCGATCTGGATCAGGCCGTACCGCGTCTCATCTGGGGCAAGCTCTTGAATTCCGGCCAGACCTGCGTCGCGCCCGACTATGCGCTGGTGCCCCGCGACAAGGTCGAGACCTTCATCGAGGCGGCGCGGGCCGCGGCCTTGAAGCAGTATCCGACCCTGTCCGGCACGGATTACACCTCGATCATCAGCGACCGGCATTTCGGACGGCTGTCAGGGCTGGTGGAGGAGGCGCGCGGGCGGGGTGCGACCGTCACCGAGCTCGTGCCCGGCACGGAGCCGGCGCGGCGCATCCTCGCGCCGGTGATCGTCACCGGCGTCGACGACACCATGGCGCTGATGCAGGAGGAGATCTTTGGGCCGGTCCTGCCGGTTGTGCCCTATGACACGCTCGATGCGGCGCTCGCCTATATCAACAGCCACGACCGGCCACTGGCCCTCTACTGGTTCGGCAGCGACCGTGCGGCAGAGGCGCTGGTGCTCAACAGCACGATTGCCGGCGGGGTGACGATCAACGATACGATCCTGCATCTGGCGCAGGACGATCTGCCATTTGGCGGCGTCGGCGCGTCGGGCTACGGCGCCTATCACGGCGAGGCGGGTTTCGTCGCGCTCAGCAAGGAAAAGCCGGTTCTGCGCCAGTCGCGGCTGTCGGCGGTCGCTCTGCTCTATCCGCCCTATGGGCGGGTTGCTGGTATGCTGTTGAAGGTGCTGGCAAAGTTTGGCTGAACGGGTGGCGTCTTAGAGGCGGCGCCGACGGCAGCGGCCGCTTCTCCCCAACGGGGAGAAGGTGGCCCGGTAGGGCCGGATGAGGGGGGAGCGAAGCTCAGATCCAGCGCACGCGGTCCGAGCCTTGAGAGGGCTGCGCATGTGACCGTTCAACCCGTTGACGGCCGGCGCACTTCGCCCCCTCATCGCCTCGTTTCACTCGGCACTTCTCCCCGCTGGGGAGAAGCGGGAGCGACTCGTTGTCGTGTTTCCGGGCAGGCCCCCTCTGCCCTGCCGGGCATCTCCTCCACAAGGGGGAGATCGACACGCGGCGGGGCTGCTGTGTCTCCTTGTGCGCTGCGTTGCTTGGCGCACGCGTGTATCGAAGACGAGGCCACGAGGGTGGCTACCTCTTCTCCCCAACGGGGAGAAGGTGGCCCGGTAGGGCCGGATGAGGGGGAGCGAAGCTCAGGCCAAGCGCACGCGATCCGAGCCTGCAGAGGGCCGCGCATGTGACCGTTCAACCCGTTAAAGGCCGGCGCACTTCGCCCCCTCATCGCCTCGTTTCACTCGGCACTTCTCCCCGGCGGGGAGAAGAGGGAGCGACCCGTTGGCGCTTCGCCCTATCAGTCCCCCTCTGCCCTGTCGGGCATCTCCCCCACAAGGGGGGAGATCGATTTGCGGAGCGGCCTCAGCCGGCCTTGGCGAGCTTGGCGACTTCCGGGTCGTAGACGCGGCCAAAGCGGTTGGCGAGGAAGTCGGGCATGCTCACTTCTTCCTGGCGGACAAAGCCCTGCTGCGGCAGCTTGCCGTCGGCAAGCAGGTCGAGCACGGTGCAGATGCCGGCCGCCGTGGTGATCTGGATGGCGCTCATCAGGCGACCGCCGACCACGCCGGCATAGACCTTGTTGGCATAGGTTTCCTGCATGAAGCGGCCGTCCTTGGTGCCGCAGACGGTCACGAAGATCACGACCACGTCCTGCATGGTGGCAGGCAGGGCGTTCTCGAACAGGTCCTTCAGAACATCGCGGCGGTTCTTGAGGTTAAGGTCGTTGAGCAGCGCCTTCACGATCGCCTGGTGGCCCGGATAGCGGATGGTGCGATAGTTCATCGTGCGCACCTTGCCTTCGAGCGTCTTGGCGAGTGTGCCGAGGCCGCCGGAGGTGTTGAAGGCCTCATAGGTCACGCCGTCGAGCGAGAATTCCTCGCGCTCTTCCATGGCCGGGACATTGATCAGCTTGCCCTCGACGATCGCTTCGCAGGGCTCGATATATTCGTTGATCAGGCCGTCCGTGCTCCAGGTCAGGTTGTAGTTCAGCGCGTTGGACGGATATTGCGGCAGAGCGCCGACGCGCATGCGCACGCTGTCGAGCGTGTCGAAGTGCTTGGTCAGGTCGTTGGCGACGATCGAGATGAAGCCGGGGGCAAGGCCGCACTGCGGGATGAAGGCGGTCTTGGCGTTCTTGGCCAGCTGCTCGACCTTGCGGGTTGTGGCAACGTCCTCGGTGAGATCGAGATAATGCGTGCCGGTGCGGGCGGCAGCCTCGGCGATCGCGCCGGTCAGGTGGAAGGGAGCGGCGGAGAGAACGGCAAACTTGCCGGCAAGCGCTGCGTCGAGCGAGGCCTTGTCGCTGATGTCGACGACGGCGGTGGAGATCGCCGGATGGCGGTCGATCGAGGCGAGCTGCGCCTCGTTGCGGTCGGCGACCGTGATCTTGTAGGCGCCGCTGTCGGCCAGCATGAGTGCAATGGCGCTGCCGATCTTGCCGCCGCCGATGATCACTACGTCTTTCATGAAATGCATCCCTCTTGAATTTCGTCAGGTTTGAACAGGATGCCGACACGAGCTTTCGATTCATAGCGACAATATGTTCTTTTCGTGGTATTCGTTTCGGCAAAATGCCGATGGAATTGGACAGAATGCAGATTACCGACAAGGACCGCGAATTGCTGGCGCTGCTCGGGGAGAATGCCCGCATGCCGGTTGCGACGCTCGCCCGGCGGCTGGGATTGTCGCGCACCACGGTGCAGGCTAGGCTGGAGCGGCTGGAGCGCGACGGCGTGATTGCCGGCTATGGGGTGAGGCTGTCGGAGGCCTATCAGAGCGGGCTCATTCGCGCCCATGTGCTCATCACCATCGCGCCGAAATCGCTGCCGATGGTTTCGGCCGAGCTCGACGCCATCCGGCAGGTGACCATGCTGCACTCGGTCAACGGTTCGTTCGACCTCATCGCCATCCTCGCGGCAAGCTCGATTGCCGAGCTCGACCGGCTGATCGACCGGATCGGCGAAATCGCCGGCGTGGAACGGACCCTGTCGTCGATTATCCTGTCGACGCGGATCTCGCGCTGACGGCCACTAACGCCCTGTTCACCGGTTCCATGCTTCCTCTTTTTCCCGCATTGTTTTACGACATGAGTCGCACTATGTGCGGGAGAGAGAAACCCGAACGCTTAAGGAATTGCCGAATGAACGAAGAAGACGACGACAAGAGCAAGGAACTGCCGCTCGGCAAGGAAACGGAAGCGAACCTCTTCAAGTCGCGTTCGATCTTCATCTATGGCGGCATCACCCAGGAACTGGCGCAGAAGGTCTGCACGCAGCTGGTGGCGCTGGCCGCCGCTTCGGACGAAGACATCCGCGTCTACGTCAATTCGCCGGGTGGCCACGTCGAATCGGGCGATTCGATCCACGACATGATCAAGTTCATCAAGCCGAAGGTCATCATCATCGGCACCGGCTGGGTCGCATCCGCCGGCGCGCTGATCTATGCATCGGTGCCGAAGGAACGTCGCCTCTGCCTGCCGAACACCCGCTTCCTGCTGCATCAACCGTCGGGCGGCACCCGCGGCATGGCATCGGACATCGAGATTCAGGCCCGCGAAATCATCAAGATGAACCAGCGCCTGATCAAGATCTTCGCCAAGGCCACCGGCCAGTCGGAAGAGAAGATCGCCAAGGACATCGACCGTGACTACTGGCTGTCGGCAGACGAGGCCAAGGAATACGGTCTGGTCGGCAAGATCATCGAGCATCAGTCCGAGATCTGAGCCGCAAAGCGTGATCGTTCATAAAAGCCCCTGCCGGGACGACCGGCAGGGGCTTTTCTTTGTACCCGATTTCGGCGGCCGGGCCGCTGCTGCGCCCGGTTGATCGACGGTGAGCGCGGGTAGACGCCGGTGGAAGGCCTGTCCGCAGCATGACTGCCGGCCAGCCTTGGCAAACCCGTGCCCGACGAAGGTCTATTCATCGTCCGTTTGACACCGTCTGCCGTGCTAATATGGTCAAGTGAGCGATGGGGGGCGCTGTGTCATGGAGAAGGTTTCCAGGTCTGTGGTCGGGCGGCTGATCCTTTTGGCCTGTCTCGTGCTGATGGCGGGCGTGCCGTCGCGGGCGCAGGAGACGGTCTTTCGCACCTACAAGGACAATTCGGGCTTCTCCTGTTCGTTTCCGTCCGGCTGGGATTTCGAGCAGGCGCAGAACAGCGATCGCATCTTCTCCGGGCAGACGGGCAGCGCCCGCGAGGCTACGATCATCATCCAGGTCATCGACCGCGCAAGCACGAGCGACAAGACGGCAGAAGCGCAGCTCGATGGACTGAAAAGGCAGCTTGTGGGATTTCGTGACGGCCGGATCCTGCAGGAGGGGGCAGCACCGGTCGCCGGCCAGCAGGCACCTTTCGTCATCGCCAGCTACAGCGCCGAGGATCGTTCCGGGAAGCTGCGCAAGTTCAATCACATTCAGATGGTGGTCACCGCGCCGCGGCTGTTTCTGCTGATGTCGTACTCGGCGCCGGACGGCATTTTTGACGAGCATCTGAAAGTCTTCGAAAACTGCTCGGCGACGCTAGCCCTCGGCGACCCCGACGCGACCGAACCAGAGCCTACGCCCGAGGCGCCCAAGCCCCCACAGGCGGATGCGGACGAGGCCGACGGCACCGGGCCGGCATCGGGCGATGAGGATACCATCGTCTGGCGGCGCAATTCCGACCGCGGGTTCTGGATCGCCGTGCCGCGCATCTGGTCGAGCCAGATCGACGCGTCGGAACCCTATTCGCTCGACATGTGCCATCCCGATCGGGTGGAGGGCGTGATCGTCTGGGCGCTGGATCTTGACCAGAACACCAAGGCGAAGGACTTCGCCGATGCCTGGGAGGAAAACCTCGCGGACAAGATCTTCTTCATGAACGAGCGCCTTGCCAAGCCGGCGGCGGAGCACCCGGGCGTCGGCCTGCCCAAGGTGCCGGTGGTCATGCGCCAGTATCAGGGCGAGGTGAGCGGTGCGACGGTGCAGAGCGTGGCCGCCTATCTCGTCTACAAGAAGCGCGGCTACACCATCGTCGGTTATCATTTCCTCGGCGACAGGAAGGGCCAGAAACGCGTTGAGGACGCGGTGATGAGCTTCCGGCTGGCGGCGCCGGACAACTGATCGTACCGGGTCTTCGGCCCGAACGGCCGGCGATGTCCGGTGCCCGAAGCCTGGAATGCGGGGCCGGGATGCCGGGCCTCTCGACGCCGCTCACTGGCGCGGTGATCTTGTCACCGTCACAATTCTCTCCTTGTAGCCCCTTGGCGGCTCTGTAGCCTCGCCTGCAATGGAGTCCCCTCTCGAAAGCTTCACCCGCATGTCCGCTCCCAAGACCGGCACCGGCATAGGCCTTGCCATCGTCTGCCTTTGTATTCTCGGCTTCATGCCGGTTCTGTCGAACAGTCGGCCGACGGAGTTCGGGGCGCTTGGTTTCGCCTTCTGGCTTTCCGTGTGGCAGACGGTTTTCGGCATTCCTCTCGTTGCCTATGAACGCCGACGCGGCAGATCAAGACTGCTGGCGGCACAAGGCGGAGCCGGATCCCGGGGGCGGGCGCTGCTCGTTGTCTTGCTGACCGGGGCAATGTTCGGGCTTTCGACCTTTCTCTACGTCTTCGGCATCGAGAAGGCGGGCGCGGTCAGCGCGGCAATCGCCATGCAGGCCTATCCGGTCTTTGCCATTGTGTGGGAGAGCCTGTTCCTCAAACGACGCAAGTCCCCGCTTGAACTGGTGCTGACCGCCATCCTGATGGCCGCGCTATACTATCTCGGCACCGGCGGCAGCTTCAGGATCGACGGGTTCTCTCCCTGGTTCCTGCTGGCGCTCGGGGTGCCTTTGCTGTGGAGCATCGCCCATGTGATCATTCGGGAAGAGCTGGGCCGAACCCCGGTGACGCCGGCCGAGGTAACCCTGCTCAGAGTGGCCGTCTCGGCGCTCTTTCTCGGCGCTGTGCTCGCCATCAACGAGCCGCAGCAGTTTGCCTTTGGGCTTCTGCGCGCCGATTTCCTCGTCTTCGGCCTGGCGATGGGCATCGTCTACTATCTCGAACTGATTGTCTGGTTCTATGCCATTCGCCATATCGACGTGTCGCTCGCCAGCTCGATCACGACCCCCTGGCCGGCCCTGACCATGGTCCTGTCGGCGGTTTTCCTTGGCGACAGGGTCGAGCCTTACCAGATTGCCGCCTTCGTCCTGATCGCCGCTTGCATCTACGGGCTGATGATCGCCGGGCTGCGCAAATCGCGGATGGACAGGCAGCCGGCCTGACCGCATAGCGTACCCGACCGGGCGCGGGCGGCCTTGCCAAACGGCCGTCCATTGGTGTTGGTTGACGCCTTCGCGTTCCTTCAGCCCTTTGAGTCCCGCCATGTTCAAAGATCTTTCCGCCCAGAGCCTGTTCATGGGCGTGCTGACCGCCTTTGTCGGTTTCGCCAGCTCCTTCGCCGTCGTCCTGCAGGGCCTCAAGGCCGTGGGCGCGACCGACTACGAGGCGGCCTCGGGCCTGATGGCGCTGTCGGTGTCGATGGGCCTGTGCGCCATCGTGCTCAGCGCCTGGACGAAGCTGCCGGTGTCCATCGCCTGGTCGACGCCGGGGGCGGCGCTTCTGGCAACCGCCGGGACGGTCGAGAGCGGATTTGCCGCGGCCGTCGGCGCCTTTCTCGTCTGCGGCGCGCTGATCGTCGTCGCGGGGCTGTTCAAGCCGCTCGGTCGAGCGGTCGCGGCGATCCCGGCGCCGCTTGCCAATGCCATGCTATCAGGGGTCATCCTCGGGCTCTGCTTTGCGCCGTTCAAGGCCATTGCCTTCGACCCGAAGCTCGGCCTGCCGATCCTGGTCGCCTGGGCGGCAGTGCTGGCGTTCAAGCGTCTCTATGCGGTTCCGGCGGCGCTGGCCGCCTTCGTGATCGTGATGGTGTTCGGGGTGAAGCTTCCCGACGGCGCGATGTCGGCCTGGGCGCAGTCGCTGGCACCGCCGATCGAACTCGTCGCGCCGGTCTTCACGCTGCCGGCGCTGATCTCGATCGCCCTGCCGCTCTTTATCGTCACCATGGCGTCGCAGAACATTCCCGGCATCGCGGTGCTGAAGGTCAATCATTACGATCCCAATCCCGGCCCGCTCTTTGCCGTGACCGGGCTGTTCTCGCTGCTTTCCGCACCGTTCGGCGGACACGCCGTCAATCTGGCGGCGATCACGGCGGCGATGTGCGCCGGCGAGGATGCCCATCCCGATCGCAGCAAGCGCTACTGGGCGGCCATCATTGCCGGTCTTGGCTATGTGATCCTCGGCCTTGCCGCAGGCGCCGTCACCGCGTTCGTGTCGCTGGCGCCGCCGATCCTCATCCAGGCGGTCGCGGGGCTGGCGCTGATCGGCGCCTTTTCCGGTTCGGCGGTTGCGGCCTTCAAGGAGCCGGAAACCCGTGAGGCGGCCGCCGTGACCTTCCTCATCACCGCGTCCGGCGTATCCTTCGCCGGCATTTCCGGCGCTTTCTGGGGGCTGGTTGCCGGCGGATTGATGCTTGGATTGTTGCGGATCTCACGCAAGGGTTGAGATCTCGATTTTTGCGCGTCGCCGTGCTCTGATCGGGCATGGAGTTCGAATTCGATCCGGCCAACAGCGAGGCGAATGAAGCGAAACACGGAATCGATTTCGTGGCGGCGCAGGAATTGTGGTATGATATTTTGGCGTCGATGTGGACGCCGGCTATGTTCTGGAACCTCGGCGAGTCCTGATCGGTCGAATAAAGGGCGTCTTCTGGACAGCGATCTACGTGCGACGGGGAGAGCGGATCCGGATCATTTCCGTCCGGCGAGCTAGGGTTCAGGAAAGGCGTTGCTATGCAGAAAATCAGCGCTGAGGAGTTCGATCGCAAGTTCGATGATGGCGAAGACATCAGCGAATATGTGGATTGGAGCCAAGCGACCCGGCCCAATCTCGAACCCGTTGCCATGACGGTCATCGTCAGGCGCGGGACGATGCTTGGCTTGGAACGGCGGGCCAAGGCGTTGGGGCTGTCGCCGGACGAGCTCATGGAAATGTGGTTGAGAGAAAAGCTGGATGACGCTTCAACCGCCGCCGCCGAATAACGCTCTTGCGCGATCCGCCATCGCACGCTATTTCTTGCTTCACCATGACCCATTTCGGCTCGACCATTGCTGCGACCCTGAAGGCTGACCGCTCTGCGGCCGGTTTTGTCGCGTCGGTGCCAAACTCGCTTCTTCTTAGCCTTATCCGCGGTTGCCGGGTCCTTTGAGGAGCGCCCGGCGGCCGAATAGCCGCGTGGCTCAGCTCCTTAATCCAATCCCCTGTTTGTAAGACTATTGGGCCAAGGAATGGCCAGCCTTTGCCGTCGCAAAATCGCGCTTTTTGCGCTAAGAGCCGGTCAAGTGCGGAAGAGGAAGAGATGAACGACATGAGCATGAAATCCGGTGCCGGCGTGGTGGGTATGCCCGAGGCGGCGACGAAGTATCGCCCCTATCCGCAGATCAACATTCCGGACCGCACCTGGCCGTCGAAGACGATTACCAAGGCGCCGATCTGGTGCTCCGTCGACCTGCGCGACGGCAATCAGTCACTGGTCAATCCGATGGGCCATGACCGCAAGGCCCGCATGTTCCAGCTGTTGCTCGACATGGGCTTCAAGGAAATCGAGATCGGCTTCCCTTCTGCCTCGCAGACCGACTTCGACTTTGCTCGCTGGTGCGTGGAAGAGGGCAATGTGCCGGCCGACGTATCGCTGCAGGTGCTCGTCCAGTGCCGGCCCGAGCTGATCACGCGCACCTTCGAGGCGCTGGAGGGTGCCAACCGCCCGATCATCCACTTCTACAACTCGACCTCCGAACTGCAGCGCCGCGTGGTGTTCGCCAAGGATGTCGCCGGCATCAAGCAGATCGCCGTTGATGCGGCCAAGATGATTACGGATATGGCGGCCAAGGCCGGCGGCGGTTTCCGTTTCGAATATTCGCCCGAGAGCTTTACCGGCACCGAGCTGGACGTGGCGCTGGAGATCTCCAACGCCGTCATCGACATCATCAAGCCGACACCGGACAACAAGCTGATCCTCAACCTGCCGTCCACCGTCGAGATGTCGACGCCAAACATCTATGCCGACCAGATCGAATGGATGTGCCGCAACATCGATAACCGCGAAAACGTCATCGTTTCGCTCCATCCGCACAATGACCGCGGCACCGGCATTGCTGCGACCGAGCTCGGCCTGATGGCCGGCGCGGACCGCGTCGAGGGCACGCTGTTTGGCAATGGTGAGCGCACCGGCAATGTCGACATCGTCACGCTGGCCCTCAACATGTTTACGCAGGGCGTTGATCCGGAACTGGATTGCTCCGACATCGAACGCATCAAGGCGGTCTACGAATACTCCAACGAGATGACCATTCCCGAGCGCCATCCTTACGTCGGCGAGCTGGTTTACACCGCGTTTTCCGGTTCGCATCAGGATGCGATCAACAAGGGCATGAAGGCCATCCGCAAGGCCAATTCGCCGGTCTGGGAAGTGCCCTATCTGCCGATCGATCCGCAGGACGTCGGCCGGACCTACGAGGCGATCATCCGCATCAACTCGCAGTCGGGCAAGGGCGGCATCGCCTACATCCTGCAGGAGGACTACGGCATCAACCTGCCGCGCAACCTGCAGGTCGAGTTCCGTGAGGATATCCAGCGCATCACCGATGAGGAAGGCGTGGAGCTGCCGTCGAAGCGGATCTACGAACGCTTCATCGAGCGCTATGTCGAGCAGCCCGCCGCGCGGCTGAAATATGTCGATCACCACACCTATGCGGACCCGGCGCAGAAGGGCCGGCGCATTGTCGCAGCCGAGATCACCGATGGCGGCGAGACGAAGCGGATCGAAGGGCAGGGGACCGGACCGATCGACGGCTTCATCAATGCGCTGTCGACCTATCTCGGCATCGAGCTGACGGTCGCCGATTATTCCGAGCATTCGTTGCAGCACGGCTCGAATGCTTCGGCGATCGCCTATGTCGAGGTCGTCTATCCTGGCGGCAAGCTGTTCGGCGTCGGCATCAACACCAATATCGTTGCCGCTTCGCTCGAGGCGATCGTCTCGGCTGCGAACCGCGTCATCGAAGAACGCGCAATGAAGGGCTGAGCGATGGCGCTGCATGCGGTGGTGATCGGTGACTTGAGGCGAGCACCGCCGCTTGTGCTGCTGCACGGCTTCGGCTGCGGCGCCTTCGTCTGGAAAAAGGTGATGGCGGGGCTCGGCCCCGCCGTGCCGGTGATTGCCTACGACATGCCGGGGCATGCGGGTTCACTCACCGCCGACGGCGTCGGCGGCGCGGGCAAGATGGCCAAGGCGATCCGCAATGATCTCGATCTGCGCGGGGTTACCGCCTTTCATGTCGCGGGTCACTCTCTGGGCGGCGCCACCGCCGCACTGCTGGCGCTGCGCGAGCAGAAGCGCGTGTTGAGCGCGACACTCCTGGCGCCGGGCGGTTTTGGTCCGGCCATCAATCACCGGCTGCTGGCCCATTATGCGCGGGCAGAGACCCATCTCGATCTGATCTGGGCGCTTGAGGGCATGTCCGGCTTCAATGCGAAGATTGACGACGATCTGGTGGATGCCATGCTGGCGATCCGTCATCTGGACGGCGCCCAGGAGGCGCTGGAGCGGGTCTTCGAGGCGATCACCATCGTTGCACCGAGCGGCGAACGGCTGCAGGGCGAGCTTCCGCTCGATGCGCTGGCTGCCCTGCCCATGCCAATCCGCGTGGTTTGGGGCGGGGAGGATTGCGTACTCCCCTCATGGCAGGCCGATCGCCTGCCGAAGAACATCGCGCGGACCCGCATTGCCAATGCCGGCCATATGCTGATCGACGAGTGCCCGGAGGCGGTCGCGGAGATCCTGCGCGAGATGACGGCCGAGAGCCGGGTCCTGTCCTGACCTGACCTTACGTTGTGGTCAAAGAAAACTGGCGGCATCCCGGAGGGACGCCGCCAGCCTGTTCTTTTCGATTATTCGAACCGCTGCGCTCAGGACGCGCCGATCGTGAATTCGCCCCGCTCGTGGATGGTGTTGGCGCGGCCGACCAGAAGGGTGTCGACGCGGCCGATCCGATCGGGATTCTTGCCGGTATAGGGCAGCGAATGCAGCACGTAGCGCATGGCATTCAGCCGGGCGCGCTTCTTGTCGTCCGACTTGATGACCAGCCAGGGCGAATCCGCCGTGTCGGTGTGGAAGAACATGGCTTCCTTGGCACGGGTATAGTCGTCCCACTTGTCAAGCGAGGCGAGGTCGACCGGCGACAGCTTCCACTGCTTCAGCGGATGAACCTTGCGCTCCTTGAACCGGCGGCGCTGTTCGGCCTGGCTCACCGAGAACCAGAACTTGATGAGATGGATGCCGCTGCGCACCAGATTGCGCTCGAATTCCGGTGCCTGGCGCAGGAACTCGCGATATTCCTCATCGGAGCAGAAGCCCATGACGCGCTCGACGCCGGCGCGGTTGTACCAGCTGCGGTCAAACAGCACGATCTCGCCGCGGGTCGGCAGATGCTCGACATAGCGCTGGAAATACCACTGGCCGCGTTCCACCTCGCTCGGTTTCTCGAGCGCCACGACGCGAGCGCCGCGCGGGTTAAGGTGTTCCATGAAGCGCTTGATCGCGCCGCCCTTGCCGGCGGCGTCGCGGCCTTCGAAAAGGATGATGACGCGCTGGTTGGCTTCCTTGACCCAGGACTGCAGCTTCAGCAGCTCGGTTTGCAGGATGAACTTCTCGTGCTCGTAGTCGCGGCGCAGCATCTTGTACTTGAAGGGATAGCCGCCTTCGCGCCAGTCTTCGGCCAGCTCGTCGCTGCTGATGCGGGGATGGCCCTGCGGCTTGGGCAGGCCGAGCCCCTTGCGCAGACGATTGGCGTCGTCCGGCGCGGCGCCGGCGATGATCGCGTCGATGCCGGCCTGGACGTCGCTGCCGTCCGCAGCCTCGGCTGCAATCGCTTCGACGGCGGAAAGCTCTGCTTCCTGCGCGGCTTCGCTGCGTTCATCGGCGAGGCCGAGCTCGACGGCTGGCGGCAGTACGCCGGCCTGTTCGTTCTGGGTGACCGGGGTTTTGTCCTTGCCTGCCATGTGTCTCCTCTCCGGGTTCTCGCCGTCAAATTCTTGAAAAGAATGGTTCCAGAGGCCGCTTCGGATCATGTCCGAAAGGTATCTCTAAACAATACTAGGCGCCTCGCGGGGAAAGCCAGCATTGACTTGGATCAAGATTCTGCCATTGCCTTGCTACCGCGGTTAACGATCTGCCATGGACCTTCGCCGGGTACTCGCGGCGGACGCAGAGGTGGTTGAATTATCGCCGCATCCCCCTTAATCAATCGACTGATTAGATTTAGGGGGAATCCATATGGCGAGACCGGTTTCAGGGGCGGCGGCGACACGGGCGTCGCTGATCTCGGCATCGCTCGAATTGTTCGGCAATTTTGGCTATGACGCGGTCTCGACCCGCCAGATTGCCGATCATGCAGCCGCCAATATCGGCAGTATTGCCTATCATTTCGGCGGCAAGTCGGGACTGCGCACGGCCTGCATCGAACATGTCATCGGTATCGTGCTGGAATCGCTTGGCTCACCGCTCAACCAGCCGCTCGCCGCCAGTCTGAGCGCGGACGAGGCTCTGGACCTGCTGGACGGCATGATCGCCACGCTGGTCCGCATTGGCTCGACGCGGCCCGATTCCGATCTTCTCACCAATTTCATGACGCGGGAAATGGTGATGCCGGGCGAAGTCGATCCGTTGCTGTACGAGCGGCTGGCCAAGCCGATGCACATGCGCTTCTGCCAGCTGTTTGCCATCGCCACCGGCTATCCCGGCCCGCCGGAGGATTTGTCGCTCACCGTCTTTTCGCTGTTTGGCCAGTCGGTTTTCTTCCGCATGTGCAAGCCGGTGGTGGTCAAGCGCATGGGCTGGCCGGGCTTCGGCGCCGACGAGGCTCAGGGGGTGATCGCCGTCATTTCCGACAATCTGAGGGCCATCGTCGCCCATCATCGCGCGCGCTGTCGGACGGAAGGCTGAGCGTCAGCCGTAAAGGATCTGGTGATGCTCGTGGCGCAGTCTTGTGACCGCGTCGAACAGGCCGTAGCGATCCCATTTGAGCTGCCAGGCGCCGGGGCCGCCGTCGATCGAGAAGAGATTGTATCCGGCCGGCGGCTTAACCGCGCCCGGGCCTTGCGAGGCCGAGGCGATGCCGACCACGGGCACGCGCTTTTCGCGGCCCTCCAGCCAGTAAAGCGTGTTGAGATGGGTGTGACCGTGCAGCACAAGCTCGGCCCCACCCATGGAGATCGCCGCGGCAAACCGCCGGATGCCGATCATCCGCTTGTGTGAGGCGGCAGCTCCGCGGATCGGCGGATGATGGATCATCACCACGCGGAACAGGCCTTCCTCACCGGCGGTCTTCAGCAGTTCGACCGTTTCGCGCGCCTGGCGGGCGCTGAAATAGCCGGTGGCGGAGAAGGGCGGGGTGGCGATCGAGGTGGAGCAGCCGATCAGCGCCACTGGCCCGCGCCGGCGGATATAGGGGAAGAGCTTGTAGCCCTCGCGCCAGATCAGCGGGTCGTCGTCACCGCGCATGTAGTCATACCAGGCCTGCACCGCCTTGTCGTGGGCGCCTGGCACATAGGCGTCGTGATTGCCGGGAACGACCGAGGTGTCGAGCGGTGCGCCGGCCTCGCGCAGCCATTCGGCCACCAGCCGGATCTCGATGCCCGAGGCGAGGTTGACGAGGTCGCCGGTGATCGCCAGATGGTCGGGTTCGTGGGTGCGCAGATCCTCGATCACCATGTCGAGCGCATTGGCGAAAAGGTGCTTGCGCCGGTTCCGGTGCCAGTTCACATATCCGGTGATGCGCTTGGAGGCCAGTTCGCGGATTGTCAGGTTCGGGAGCGGTCCCAGATGGACATCGGATATATGCGCGAGCTTGAACATGGCGCTTCTTGTAAAGACGCTGCGTGACCGGAGCAAGAAGAATGAACCGACCGACCGCCCCGGACGAACGCACCAGCCTTAGCCGGCGCCTGCTTCTGAAAGTGCTGCACGGCTATTTCTCGCTGTCGCGTGGCATGACGCTCGGCGTGCGGGCGGCCTGTTTCAATGCCGACGGCCAGATTTTTCTTGTGCGCCACACCTATGTGCCCGGCTGGTACATGCCGGGCGGTGGCGTGGAGCGCAACGAAACGGCGCTGGAGGCGCTGACGAAGGAGCTGCGCGAGGAGGGCAATCTGGCGCTGACGGCGCCGCCCACGCTCTTCCACGTCTATTTCAACCGCCGGATCAGCCCGCGCGACCATGTACTCCTCTACAGAGCGGAGGTCGAGCAGACCGCGCCGCGACTGCCCGACCGCGAAATCTGCGAATCGGGCTTCTTCGATCTTGAAGATCTGCCGAAGGATGTAACGGCCGCCACCCTTCGGCGTCTGTCGGAGCTCAGCGGCGCGATTACGCCTGCCGATATCTGGTGAGACCGGCGGTTTCGCCAAGCGTCTCGCGCCCGTGCGGACGCTCGAGATCGAGCTGCGGTCCGACCGGTACGATACCGGTCGGGTTGATGGTCTTGTGGCTGCGGTAATAGTGGTCCTTGATATGGCGGATGTTCACCGTCCCGGCCACGCCCGGCGTCTGGTAGAGATCGCGGACATAGGCCGACAGGTTCGGATAGTCGACGATGCGGCGGAGGTTACACTTGAAGTGGCCGACATAGACCGGATCGAAGCGCACCAGCGTCGTAAACAGCCGCCAGTCGGCCTCGGTCTGCATGTTGCCGAAAAGGTAACGCTGGCCGGAGAGCCGCTCTTCCAGTTCGTCGAGCATGGCGAAGAGCGGAGTGACTGCGCTTTCATAGGCGTCCTGGGTCGTTGCGAAGCCGGCCTTGTAGACGCCGTTGTTGACCCGGTCGTAGACGCGGGCGTTGAGGGCGTCGATTTCCTCGCGCAGCGCGATCGGCGACAGATCGAGGGTGGAGCCGGTCAGGCCGTTAAAGGCGCTGTTGAACATGCGGATGATGTCGGCGGATTCGTTCGAGACGATCGTCCCGGTCTGCTTGTCCCAAAGCACCGGCACGGTCACGCGGCCGGAATAGCCAGCGTCGGCCTTCAGATAGATCTGGTAGAGGAAGTCCGAACCGAACAGGTGGTCCACGGTCGCGCCGTCGCGGTCCTTGAACTCCCAGCCGTTTTCCAGCATCAGCGGATCGACGACCGACAGCGAGATCAGGTCTTCCAGGCCCTTCAGCTTGCGGAAGATCAGCGTACGATGCGCCCAGGGACAGGCGAGCGAGACATAGAGATGATAGCGCCCGGCCTCGGCCTTGAATCCGCCCTTGCCGGTCGGGCCGGCCGCGCCGTCGGCGGTCACCCAATTGCGGAACTGCGCCTTGGAGCGCTCGAAATGGCCGGCGGTGGATTTCGTGTCATACCAGACGTCGTGCCAGACGCCGTCAACGAGCATGCCCATCGGCGCTCTCCTCTTCAATGTTGATCTCTTGTCCCATAGATACGCCACACGGCGGCGATTGGGAGTGTCGAAGGGGTGAACACTGCGTTTTTCCATTGGACGGGCGGAAATTTTGCTGCTATCCGGGATTTCCAACCAATCGGATGACCGCGCTTTCATGACCGCACCACGGACCCTGCGACGACGCTGATGCTTCCCGAACGCCCATCGGCGTTGTCGAGAACCCATATCTCCGTCAGTCTTACGGTCCGGTCATCCATGAAAAATCACGACCTTGTCTACCTCACCGAGGATGCGTCGCACGACGCGGTCATCGAACTCATCAACGAAGAAGCCTTCGGTCCCGGCCGGCACACGCGGGCGGCCGCGCGCATTCGCGAGCAGGGACCGCATGACCGGCACCTGTCCTTCATCTGCGCCGACGACGGCGAGACGATCGCCTCGGTGCGCATGACCCCGATCATGGCCGGAAGCGTCAAGGGCCATCTGCTCGGGCCGCTGGCCGTCCGCCCCTCGCACAAGAACAAGGGGATCGGCCGGGAACTGGTGCGGATCGCCATCGAGGCGGCCCGGCGCGCGGGCTCGCAGGCCGTCATCCTGGTCGGCGACCCGCCCTATTACATGCCGCTCGGCTTCGAGAAGGTGGCCTGGAAGGCGCTGGAATTTCCCGGTCCCGTCGATCCGGCCCGCGTGCTCGTGGTACCGCTTGGCGCGGACGTGCACGAGCGGCTGAAAGGACCGATCGCCTGGCGGCCGGCCGAGGCGAAGGCTGTGGCAGACGCCGACGCGCTCAGAAAAGCTTCTTGAGCCAGGTGATCGAAAATTCGCCGGTGAAATTGTCGATCGCGCCGCAGATCTCGTAGCCCTGCCGCTGATAGGCGCGGCGGGCGTCGGGATTGATCGTGTCGATATAGGCGCCCTTGCAGCCGCGCAGCTTCGCTTCCTCTTCCGCCCGCTGCAACAGCGCGCCCGCCAGCCCCTGGCCGCGTCGGTGCTCGGGCACGAACAGCAT
>FWPV01001500.1_pt1 | contig 64533 bp, 51 predicted proteins | sample 2228371 | NCBI WGS metagenome assembly FWPV01 (sample SAMEA103939776, study PRJEB20133) | metagenome
ATATGCGAGCTTGACCGTTCAGGCCCGAACCTCAAACACCCTCAAACCCCTGGCCGGGGCCAGCCGAACCTCTTCCCCTGGCTCGGCTTGCAGCTTCACCACAGCTTCCCCCACCCCCAGTTCCACCCGGCACAGCCGCTCGCCCCGCCCGCCGTACACGGCCAGCACCCTGGCCAAAAGACCCTGGGGGCTGGGCTCTAGGTCCTCGTAGCGGAAGGCCAGCAGACCCGGCCCGCTCTGCAGGCCCTGTACCGCCCAGGCCTTGCCATTTAGCTGCACCTGGCCGCTGTCTACCTGCACCCTGAGCAGGTTCAACCGCCCAAAGGCCCGCGCAGCGGCAAGGTTTTGGGGCCTGGCGTAGACCCCTGCTGGGGTATCTACCTGCACTATGCGCCCGCTGTCCATCACTGCCACCCGGTCGGCCACCGCCAGGGCCTCGTCGGGGTCGTGGGTGACGTGGAGGGCGCTCACGTGTTCGGCCCGCAGAATGGAGGCCACCTCGAGCCTGAGTTCCTCGCGCAATACCGGGTCGAGGGCCGAGTAGGGCTCGTCCAGGAGCAGCAGCCTTGGCCTGGCGGCCAGGGCCCGCGCCAGCGCCACCCGCTGCTTCTGCCCACCGGAAAGCTGGTGCGGCCTACGGGCAGAAAGTCCGGCCAGCCCCACCCGGCCCAGCAGCTCTTGGGCTGCTTCCTGGTTGGGCCTTTTCATTACCAACAGCAGGTGTTCCAGGGCATTGAGGTGGGGCCATAGGGCGTGATCCTGGAACACATAGGCCAGCCCCCGCTTCTCCGGGGGCTCTCGGGTTACGTCCTCACTGCCCAGCCAAACGCGCCCCGCATCGGGTTCCAGCAACCCCGCCACCAGGTTCAGCAGGGTGGTCTTGCCCGATCCGGAGGCCCCCAGCACCGCCACAATCTCGCCAGGATTCAGGTGCAGGTTGGCGTCAAACACGCCGGCCTTGCCGAAGTTCTTGGTTACTTGCTCGAGGCGGAGCATTACCCAATCCCCCGTTCCAGATATCCCTGTGCGGCTTGCCTTTCTGAAGGCGAGGCCGCTTGCTTGGCGGCATGGAGCAGGCTATGAAGATGAATCATGGTTCGACCTCGAGTCCGGGCGCTAGCCCACCACGCCCCGCCGGGGCACAAACAACAACAGCAGCGATAAGGCCATCAGCATCAACCCAATGGCGGCGGCCTCGCGGAACAGCCCACCGTTCAGGGCCGAGAGCACCGCCACCCCCAGGGTTTCACTGCCGGGCGCGTAGAGCATGGCCGAAAGGGTGAGTTCGGCCAGGCACAGTGGCAGAATCAAGAATACGCCGGCGGCCAGGTAGGGCCGCAGCAGGGGGAAGCCGATTTTCCACCAGGCCCACCCGTGCCTCAGGCCAAACAGCTTGCCCACCCCCACCAGCCGCTCGATGCCGCTTTCCAGTCCGGCCTCCAGCGAGCGCAGCATCAGGGCGGCGAAGTTGAGCAGGTAGGCCAGGAGCAAAATCCAGGGAGTGGCGTAAACCGGGGTGGGGGCCAGCAGCAGAATCAGCCCAATCGCCAGCAGGGTTCCGGGCAGCAGGTAGTGCATGTCCAGAACCTGCCGCAGCCGCTGCAAAGCCCCTCGCTGGGGGGCCAAGAGCAGCCCCAACAGCAGCAATAGCCCGGTTGCCAGCAGGGCCAGCAGCACCGAGTTGAAAAGCCCCTGCCGAACCAGGGGCAGCTCCCAGGCGCTCAAGAAGGCGGGCTGGAAAGCGCCAGTAAAGGTGTTGAACAGAGCCCGGCGCAGCAAGCCCAAAAGGGGAAAGACTACGGCGACCAGTGCGAACAGCACAAAGCCCGCTCGAGCCGCCCATATTAGTTTGGGACGCAGCGGCCGGGGGGCAGGTTCGCCGGCAGGCTGGCTGGATAGCAACAGGGCCGGAACCGCCAGCAGCCCCAGCAGCAGCCCGATGGCCGCGGCCTCGCCCAGGGGGTCGGGGCTGGCGGGGGAGAAGAGCCGGGCATAGGCCAGGGTGGGCAGGGTATAAACCTGCGCGGGTAGGCCCAGCACTGCCGGTACCCCAAAGTTGCCTAGCAGGGTCAGGTAGAGTGCCCCAAAGGTCGCTACTAGGGCCGGAAACAGCGGCGGTACCAGGGCTTGCATCCGCTTCCAGCCCGTAACCCCATGTACCTCGCTGGCCAGGAGCAGTGGGGCCAGCTTCGACTCCAGTGCCGGGCGCAGCAACAAATAGGCCACCGGGGCGTAGTGGGCCGTCCAGGCCAGCAGGATGCCCCCCACGCCGTAGGGTTGCAGGCCCACCATTTGCAAAGCATACAGAAAGCCCAGGGCCCCCACGAAGGGCGGTACCAGATAGGCAGGTAACAGCAGCACCTCCCACCCAGGGCGCAGCCGGGCCCGAAAGGCCAGCCAGGCCAGCCCACCCCCCACCCCCAGGCAGAGCAAACTTCCCACCAGGGCCAGTAGCAGTGAGACCCCGGCCAGGTCGAGCACCCTCGGAAGAATCGCAACGTTGCCCAGTCCCCGCCAGGCCAGCACCCCAAGCGGCATGGCTACCCCCAGCAAGACGAGCAGCCAGAACAGGAAGGCAAGGGTTTGATTGAAGCGCATCAGGGTTATCCTAGCGGCCAGAAGCAAGCCCTGTACAGCTTTTGGCTTACGGGTACTCCTGCATTCTTTTCAAGAACCGCTCGAGCCAACCCAGAGCCGGTGCCTTGCTGTTGCTACCTTCTAGCGCAGGTTGAACAGGGTGTTGAACTGGGTCAGCAGGTTCTGGCGGTTGGCCTGGATGTAGTCGGCTGCCGAGGGCACCGAGAGCACCTCGCCGCTCACCCCGGTGGGGCGGGGCGCCGAGGAAATGACAGGGATGTAACCTTGCTGGGCGAACAGGGCCTGGGCTTCGGGCGAGAGCAGGAAGCGCAGGAAGCGCTCGGCAACAGCAGGGTTACGGCTATTGCTCAGGATCCCGATGGGTGTAGGTACCAGAATGGCTCCGTCGCGGGGGTAGATCACCTTGAGCGGCGCACCCTGGCGAATCAGGTCGCGGATGCCGAAATCGGTGATGATGGCCAGACCATACTGTCCCTCGGCCAGCTTCTGCTGCAGAACCGGATTGGACTGCTCGACCTTGAGACCGTTGCGCTGAAGCTGCTCGAAGAAGCCAAAACCAAAACGCTGACTGAATGTACCCAGGGTGGAGAGGGCTGCGCCGGAGAAGTTGGGGTTGGGCATGCCCACCAGGTCGCGGTACTCGGGCTTGAGCAGGTCGCGCCAGGAGCGCGGCTCAGGGAGGTTACCCAGCTTGCGGGTATTCACCGCAATGCCGTTATAGAGCAGGCGCACCTCGAAGTAGCGCCCGCCCTGGTAGGCAAATTTGACCGGAAAGCCCGGGGTGGTCGCGCGTACGGGGCGCAAACGGCCTGTGGCGGCCAACTCGCGGAAAAAGGTCTCGTCGGCGACCCACAGTAGGTCGGCCTGGGGGTTGCCCGCTTCGAGCTCGGCCCGCAAACGAGTAATCACCTCGCCGGTGCCGCTGCGGAAAACCTGCACGTTCACACCCGGGTTGGCCCGACGGAACAGCTCGATCATGGGGTTGACGTTGGTCAGCACCTCCGAGGTGTAGAGGGTGATGGATTGCTGCTGGGCCAGAGCCAGGCCAAAAGCAGCCAGAGAAGCCAGCATAAGTCGTCGCATGAAGCCTCCAGTGAAGGAATTTAGACCCAAGTAATTGTTCCTAGTTTATTGTCAACCCACTGCCAGGGCAAACCTGGGGTTGGGCTACGAAGACTGCCGCACTGGAGGGGGCGTTCGGGTGATGTCGGCCATCAGGCAGCCCCGGCGATGATGCGATGGTCTTTGAGCTCGAGCCGGCCCAGCCCGTGCTTCTGGGCCAGCTTTTCCAGGTTGCGCCGGCGCTCCTCGAGCCGGGCTGCGTAGGACATATTGGCCCCATGCACAGAGACCGCCACCCCACGGCCCGGTAGCTGGATCAGGGGATACCCGGCGCGGCTTACCCGCAGGTACCAGTCCCAGTCCCAGTAGTCGGCCATCTCGGGGTCGAAAGGGCCCAGCTCGTCGTGCAGAGTGCGGGGGTAGGCCGCCCCGGTGGCCAGCAGGTGGTTGTCGCGCAGGAGGGAGTGCGGGGTGGCCTGGTTGTCGAAGGGGATACGTTCTAGCTCGAGGCCGTCCCGCTCCAGTACCAAATAACCCCCCCGGTAGACCAGGCCGGCCTGGGCCTTGAGGGCCCGCACCACCCGGTGCAGATGGGTGGGGTCGAGCCACCAGTCGTCGTCGTCCAAAAGAGCAACAACCTGCCCTGAGGCCTGGACCAGCCCGGTGTTGCGGGCCTCCACCTGGCCTTGGCCCTGGTTGCGCACCCCGATGATCCGGGGGTCGCGCAGGCTGTGGGCCGCCAGGATGCCCGTGCCGTCGCCATCGTCCACCACCAGGGCTTCCCAGTCGGTATAAAGCTGAAGTTGGAGTGAGCGCAAGGCCCGCAGTAAAAGCTGGGGCCGGTTATAGGTTGGGATGATTACGCTGACCATTCGCTTTTTAGATTAAAAGCCCTTTGTCAGGCTAGCTTGGTACCTACCCTGACATTTGCCTGACCCTACCCTGACGCTGGGCCCCCAGGATGGGGCTGGAGAGAACGACGATGCGAATCCTGGTCACCAACGACGACGGTATCTATAGCCCCGGTCTTTTGGCCCTGGCCCAGGTGGCCACCGCGTTTGGCCAGGTGCGGGTGGTGGCCCCCGATGTGGAGCAGTCGGCCATGGGGCATGCCATCACCATCCTGCGCCCCCTGCACTACCGCGCCACCCCGCTGGGGGGCCTCGAGGCCTACCGGGTCAACGGCACCCCTGCCGACTGCGTGGCCCTGGGCACCCACCACTGGGAGCAGGTCGACCTGGTGCTTTCGGGCATCAACCTGGGCTCTAACCTGGGCCACGAAATCTGGCACTCCGGCACCGTGGCCGCGGCCAAACAAGCCGCCCTTCTGGGCATTCCGGCCATCGCCTTCAGCACCCCCGTCAATGGCCGCGAGCCCGACTTCGAAAGCCTCAAGCCCTGGGTAGGAAGGGTGCTGGAAGCCCTCCTGCGCGAGCCCAGGCCCTTTTTAATCAACGTCAACCTGCCGCCCAAACCCAAGGGGCTGCTGTGGGCCCGTCAGTCGGTGCGGCGCTACCTGGGCCGGGTGGTGCCCGGCACCGACCCCATGGGCCGGGAGCACTTCTGGTTTGCGGCCTATCCCGACCATGAGCCTGAAGAGGGAACCGATCGCTGGGCTCTCAACCACAATTTCATTGCGCTAACCCCTTTGCGGCTTGATTTGACCGACGAGGCCCGCCTGAGTCAGACCTTTCAGCTAGCCGCTTTGGCAGATTGAGCCATTGCATCTGTACTACGAAATCTCGTGGTACAAACAAACAGCCATACACGGATAGCTGGGCACGAGAGCGAGATACCTAGCCTGGTTCACCAGGGGGTGAGGAAACGAGACTATGAACAGATCGTCGGGTCGCTACACATTGAACAAAATCAGCACCACATCGCCATCCTGCACCACGTACTCCTTGCCTTCGGTGCGTACCCAGCCCTTTTCCTTGGCCTGCGCCCAACCCCCGGCCTCGACCAGCTTGTGCCACTCGATCACTTCGGCCCGGATAAAACCTCGCTCGAGGTCGGAGTGAATCTCACCGGCAGCCTGGGGGGCTTTGGTGCCCCGCCGAATGGTCCAGGCCCGAACCTCTTTCTCGCCGGCGGTGAAGAAGGTTTGCAGGCCCAGGGTATGGTAAGCGGTATGCACCAGGCGGTTCAGCCCCGACTCCTCCAGGCCCAGCGCATGCAGATACTCGGCGGCTTCCTGGTCGGATAACTCGGCCAGCTCGGCCTCGATTTTGGCCGAGACCACCACCACATCGGCCCCTTCACTGTCGGCAATCTCGCGCACCTTGCCGACATGGGGGTTTCTGGCCCCGTCGGGCAGGTCTTCCTCGGCCACGTTGCAGACGTAAATTACCGGCTTGTAGGTGAGCAGACCCAGTTCGCGGGCGGCTCGGGCCAGCAGCTCGGGGTCGGCCCCAGCATAGGTGCGGATGGGCTGGCCCGCCGAGAGGTGCTGCATCAGGGGCTCGAGCACCTCCAGCAGGGCTTTGTCGTCCTTATCGCTGCGGGCCGACTTGCGCAACTTGTCCAGTCGTTTTTCAATGGTCTGCAGGTCGGCCAAGGCCAGCTCGGTGTTGATGGTCTCGAGGTCGCCCTGGGGGTCTACCTGGCCCGCAACGTGGATCACGTTGGGGTCGTCGAAGCAGCGCACCACATGGGCAATGGCCGCCACCTCGCGGATGTTGGCCAGAAACTGATTGCCCAACCCTTCACCCTTGTGAGCCCCCTTGACCAGCCCGGCGATGTCTACAAACTCCACATGGGTAGGCACGATAGGCGGAACCCGCTCGCCCTTCACAAATAGCTTTTGCAGGGCCTCCAGGCGCGGGTCGGGCAGGGTGACTACCCCCACATTCTTGTCGATGGTGGCAAAGGGGTAGTTGGCCGCGAGGGCGCCCGCTTTGGTGATGGCGTTGAACAGGGTAGATTTGCCCACATTGGGCAGACCGACGATTCCGACTCCGAGTGATGCCATGAGTATCCTTTGGGCAGGTTTTCTGCCTGCACACAAGCCCCCATTCTAACGCAGCAGAGGCAAAAGCCCCAAGCCCGGCCCGGTAGAATCAGATGAGTTCCGAGGGGGTGCTCATGGCAACGGTGCTGCTGATAATGCTCGCGCTGGCAGCGGTGTTATTGATGGTGCAGTTCGGCCTGGATACCCAGAGCCCCACCGATGTCCTGGCCGATGAAAGCTACGTGCTGGTGGCCCTGGTGGCGATGGTCGTGATTGCCGGGCTGGCTGCAGCGGTGCTGTTATACCTGGTGGGATGAGCCTGCCAGGCGTAAGCCGCGCAAGGGCTGGTTGAAGTTTCACCTTCTGGGCCCGGAATCCCCTAAGCCCAGGTGGGCTCTGGCTTCCTCGGCAAAGCCGGCCCAGTCAAGTACCGCCGAGGCCAGGGCAAAATAGCCCTGGGTGGTGCAGATTTTGCCCTGCCAGTGGTAGGGTTCGTCGCAACGCTGTAGCGCCGTTCCATCCAGCGCCTCCCGTGTGATGGGGTGTGCCGCAACCCTGCCCGAGACGTGGCCGGCCTCGAGCAAAAACAACGCCCCGTTGGCCCCGCAGAACACCGCCCGAAGCCCACTCCAGGCCTCGTTGAGCCAGTCCTGGTGCTCGGCATCGCGCCCCAGCCGGCTCATGCTCGGGCCACCGGGAATTACCAGCACATCCAGTTCGGGTCTGGCGGCAAAGGTGTATTTAGGCGTCCAGACCGCGCCTGCGCTGCCTTCCAGGGCGGTGCGGCCCCGCGCCAGGGTGAATCGTTCCCAGCCCAAAAGCCGGGCGACCTCCATGGTTAGAGCTGCTTCAGCTTCGAGAAAACCAGGGGTGAGCAGAATACCCAGGCGCATGAGCCCATGCTAGAAATCCTCCCGGTCAGGGGTCAAGTAATAGATGCCAGCCATCCAACAACAGCCATGAGCCGAACCGAGGTTTTTGCAATCAGTTTCCGCACGCTTGGACTGCGAGGTCTGCTAGTGGGTGGTCCTAAATTCATGAGAGCGAAAGTGCATCTTTGCAGTCAGGGAGGGTGTTCAGCGCTTCTTGCGTCCGGAGGGGTTAGATGGTTCGTTCTGGATGAAGTTCCGCAGGTCGGTGGCTTGCTGGGCTAGCGAGGGCTGGTGCACGTACATCATGTGGCCGGCGGGGTAGTAGTGCACCTGGATGTTTTTTTGCAGGTGGGGCTCCAAGCTAAGGTGGTTCAGGGTGTAGTCGGTGGCGAAATAGGGGGTGGCCAGGTCGTAGTAGCCGCTGCCTACGTACACCCGTAAAAAAGGATTCATGGAGATAGCCTTGCGCAGGGTTTCGGCTACGTTCAGATACTGATTTTCGAACTCCTTGTAGCTCCAGCTCTGATACAGGTTGGACAGGATTTCGTAGGGCAGGTCGCTCTGGAAGCCCAGGTCCTGTCGCACGTACTGATTGAGGGTAGCAGTGTAGGGACCCTGGATGGCGGCATAACTGGGGTCGTATTCGAAGGCTGCTCCAGCGGCGTCGCGGTCGGTGCCGGTAAAGCGGCTGTCCAGCCGCCCTACGGTCTTGCGCTCGGCTCGCAGCAGCTCTTTAGTGAAGCGGAAAATTTCCAGGCGTAGATTGCAGGCCAGCACATACTCTTCCGACAAGCCGGTGTAGCGCGCAAGCTTGCGGACAATGCGCGCTTGCTCGGCGGGGGCTAGTTTGCTGCCTTGTAAGAGGGTCAGGGCGTACTCGCCCTCTGCAAAGGTCTCGACTTCCTTCAACAGCGCCTCGAGCGGTTTTTTCTGGAGGTCTTTGGGGAGTTTCCGGTGATACCAGGCGGTGGCGCTAAAGGTCGGCAGGAAGAGGATGTGTGGCAGGTCGTTGCCTGGGCCAAAGCGGGCGGTGGAGAAGTCCAGAATACTGCTGACCAGCATGAGGCCATTCAGGTACATGCCGTGTCGCTCCTGTAGATAGCCCGACAGGCCCGCCGCTCGGGTGGTTCCGTAGCTTTCGCCGATCAGATACTTGGGGCTCATCCAGCGCCCGTAGCGGGTGGTGTAAAGCCGGATGAACTCACCCACGCTCTCGAGGTCGCGCTTGAAACCGTGGTATTCCCTGGTTTTCTCCCCTTCCACCATTCGGCTGTAGCCAGTGCCGACGGGGTCTATAAACACCAGGTCGCTGGTTTGCAGCAAGGTGTGCTCGTTGTCGACCAGGCGATACGGAGGGGGTGTGAGGGTGCCAGCATCTCCCATTTCTACTCGCTTGGGCCCCAGGAGACCCAGATGCAGCCAGACCGAAGAAGACCCCGGCCCTCCGTTGAAGGAGAAGGTGATGGGACGCTGTTTGCGGTCGGTTACGCCCTCTCTGGTGTAGGCCACGAAAAAAACGCTGGCCTTGGGCTTGTGTCCCTCGGAGGTGCCATACTTTTCCGATTCTTCGCGTAGCACCACGGTGCCGCAGGTCACGCTATAACGCAACTCCTTGCCGGCGATGCGGATGCTGTGCTGGGTGGTGGAAAGCTGATCCTGGGGGGTGGGTTTGGTTTCGTTGGTTTTGCTTTCTTCCATGGGTCAATACTACCGGTTTGGTGCCAGGGGGCTGGGACTGGCAGTGTTAGCAAGGCCAGGGCCAGGAGGGGTGGTCAACAACGCAGCTCGAGGCTGTATACCAGCCCCCTGCTTGTACATCGAAACAAAGGGAGTACATCAAGCGCTGTTATCGAACCAGTCTCGCGTAGGGAGCACTTCGCAGCTGCCGACGTGTGAATCGGTGCGAGTGCTTGAAAGGCCCGAAGCCATCCAGAAGCAGCTGTCTTGACGAGTGGTTCGCAAAGTGACGGTATCTGAGCTAACCGGATTCAAAAAGATAGTCATTCAAACCAAAAAATCTAGAGGCTTGGTTGCGCCGCGCGTGGCGCAACTTGAATCCTGGAGCACACCCCACCCCACCCCACCCCTCCTTTCAGTCGGCGAAACCAGCGTCTCGCTTCGCACCCCACCCCTCGCTTCGCTCGGCGAAGAAAACGTCTCCCTACGGTCGGCGAAACAGGCAACTCGGCGAAGAGAGCGTATCCCTCCGATCGGCGAAACAAAAGTCTCCCTTCCAAGGGGCGGTATCGCCCTCCGCTACGCGGATAACTTCGGTCGGCGAAGAAAGCCTATCCTTTCAGTCGGGTTAGTTCGTCACCGAACGGTGACGAACTAACCGAATCTGGTATAAATCCTTATCTTATGCAAAGAATGTTGCGATAACCTCATGGGGATGGTGCTGAAGTGGACATACCTGTTGGTGGGGCTGGTTGCAGGGGCTTTGGGGCTGGCCCAGCAGGCCCCGGATGCCCTGCAGTTACTGGAAAAGGTGCGCCAGGCCCACGGTGGGCCGGCCCTGGCCAGCCTGCGTACCTACCAGGAGACCGCCACCCTCACTACCTTTTCTGGGCCACAACCGGAGCAACGGTTGACGGTGGTGTCGTATGTGGATTTCCCTTCTGGACGGCTGAGGGTGGAGTATCGGGATGGCGCGAATCTGATACAGGTACTTCAGGTAACCCCCACCGGAGGCCAGAGCTGGAGCGTTATTTCTGGAAGCAAGGCGCTCGAGCCCGAAATGACCCGAGAGCTGCGCCATGGACTGCTCCAGACCTGGTATGGCCTGCGTTTAGGAGGATCTGGAAGGGAGCTGGCGCGGTTGCTGGGGCGCCGTACCTTTGGCGACCAGACCGGAACGGCGGTGGAGGTAACGACCCAGGGCAGCCAGACAACCTATCTGGTCAACTCCCATAACCAGCTCATCGCCGAGCGTTACCAGAACAGTCAGGGACAACTGACCGTGCTCTACTCCGATTTGCGGCTGGTTTCGGGTATTCGGATTCCCTTCCAGGCCCGCCTTTTTGTGGACGGTACCTTGTTTGCAGAAGTCAGGGTACAAGAAGCTCGAGTCAACCCGGTACTGAAGTCAGAGACCTTCCGGATGCCTTAGGGGAGACGCCCAAGCCCGAAAGCATTGCATCGTGCGGCAAGAAGCCCGAGAGCAGCCCTTCTCAAAATGAGCAGGTACTCAGGGTTCAAGTCGTTTGTGCATTTGTGCAGTTGTGATTTAGACAACCCAATTCTCAGGCTTTGGCGCTAAAAATGGAGCATGGACAAACGGTGGCTTTGGGGGGTTGTACTGGTGTTGTGGGCTGGGCTTGGTCTGGCCAGTCCCGCCCAGGATTTGCTTAACGAAGTGAGTGGCCTGCTCAGCAGCCATTACGGAGGTTTTGCCCAGGTCAGGCCAGAAGACCTGCGACAGAAATACCAGGGCGAGCTCGAGAAAATCTGCGCCCAGGAGGTTGCCTGTCCTGCCCACAAGGCCTATGCCGTCATTGGTTCGCTGGTGGCCGAGATAGGCGACCGCCATACCCGCTATTTCACCCCAGAAGACTATGCCGAAATCCAGCGGCGCCTGGCCGGAACCAACAGTAGCCGCCCCCAACTGGGGGTGCAAGTTCAGGTTGTGCCTGGGCTGGAGGGCTTGCTGGTGGTGGAGGTTAGCCCCGAGACACCCGCCGAGGAGGCTGGTTTGCGCCGAGGGGATCGAATCCTGGCGGTCAATGGTGAGCCCCTGCCCCAGCCCGAGTCGGAGCGTAACAACTTCCTGCGCGAACGGTTGGGGGCGGGAGGGACGGTCAGTCTGACCATTCAGCGCATCCAGCAGCGCCTCGAGGTGGAGGTGCGCCCCAGGGTCATTTCGTTGCGCCAGCTACCCTTGCTCAGCCTGCGCCCTGATGGGGTGGCGGTCTTGCGCATTCCCTCGTTTAGCGGCTATCAGCAGATAGGGCCGCGGATTCACGAACTGGTTCGTCAAGCCCAGGACAGCGGGGCTAAGGGTATGGTCATTGACCTGCGCAACAACGGTGGCGGAGTCTTGAGCGAGTGCCTGGTCGGGGCCGGGGCTTTTGTCGGGGAGACCTACCGGCGTCTGCAGGATAACTTTCGTGCCAGCGAGCAGGGATTCAAAGATGGCTACTACTATGCCCGCTCCGGGGGCCGCGACCGGCCCCAGTACCAGGTACAGCCTGCCCGCTGGGCAGGACCGGTGGTGGTGCTGGTGAACGAGCGAACGGCCTCGTGTGCGGAGTACTTTACTTTCGATCTGCAGGAGGGCCGTCGGGCTCCGGTCATCGGGCAGCCCACGGCTGGGGTGGGTAACACCGCCACCATATTTCTGCGCCTGAGCGACGGTTCAGGCCTGCAGATCACCACCTCGAGGGCCCAGCGCAGGGACGGTAGCTTCTACCCCGACCGAGTAACCCCCCAACTGAGCCTGTCCGATGACTGGCAGGCCCTGGCCGAGGGGCGGGATGTGATGCTGGAGAAGGCTATAGAGCTCTTGATGGCTTCCAGCGCAGGGCTCGAGTGATACCTCAAAAAGACAGTCATTCAAAAAATCCAGAGGTCTGGTGGCGCCGCGTGCGGCTCAACTTGAATCCTAAACCACACCCCACCCCACCCCTCGCTTCGCTCGGCGAAGAAAACGTCTCCCTACGGTCGGCGAAACAAGCATCTCCGCGAAGAAAGCGTCTCCCTTCCAAGGGGCGGTATCGCCCTCCGCTACGCGGATAACTTCCAAGGGGCGGTATCGCCCTCCGCTACGCGGATAACTTTGGTTGGTTACTTTGGCTTCTACCCAGGAACGCCGTACCAGCCAGACCCTGGGATTACAAACCCTCGACTGACTCGAGCTCGAAGGCTTTGATGGCCTGGCGCAGCCAGTCGGGTATCCGTGCGGGCTTACCCTCTTCCAGCCAGACCACCACCACCTTGATGCGGGCGGCCAGCTCGCCGTCGGCCCATAGCTCGCTTTGGGTGCGAAAGCTCGAGTTCCCCACCCGCTCTACACGGAAGGCGCTCTCTACCTTCTGCCCGAACAGGATGGGCCGGATGTAATCCACCTCGGCTCGGGCCATCACGAAGTTGCCCCCGTCGATGGCGGCCCCCACCCGCCTGAGGTAATGTCCTCTGGCAATTTCGTCGTAGGTGAGGTAGACCGCGTTGTTGACGTGCTTGAGGGTGTCCAGGTCGCTAAAGCGTACCTCGATGGGGACTCGCACCGGAAATAGCATAGGCAAGATTCTACCCACGACTGCAGGAAGCCGGGATGACTTTGGAGCTCTTTTTGCGGCAGAATCTGGGGATATGAGTGCAGTGGAGGTCGTGGTCATCGGGGCAGGGATTGCCGGGCTTTGCGTGGCCAGGGTGTTGCACGAGGCCGGAAAAGAAGTACGGGTTGTGGCCCGCGAGCTGGGCGAGGCCAGCCGGGTGCCCGAAGCCCTGCTGAACCCGGTGCGGGGCAAGCGCGGAAGCGTGGCCCCCGAGGCCGAGGAGGCCCTGGCTGCCCTGTGGGACTTTTACCCCCGCTTTGTGCCCCTGCGGCAGGGGATTCTGCGCCCCGTGCCCCTGGCCCATCGGCCTGCCTGGAAGGAGAAGCTAAAGGGCCGGGGCATTCCCCACCAGTGGCTCGAGGAAGGGCTTTACCTGGAAAGCGCGGGCTGGCTCGAGACCACCCCCCTGCTCCACCGCTTGGCCCAGGGCCTGGAGATAACCTACGCCGAGATAGAACGCCTCGAGGGCCGCACCCTCCATCTACGTACCCCGACCCCGGCGACCGTATCTGCGGGCCTGGTGGTCTATGCCGGTGGGGCCAGTGGGGCTCGCCTGGTGGGGCTGGGTGGGCGCTTTACCCCGGGCTCGGTGTTGCACACCCTCGAGCACTTCCCTCAGGCCCGCGCCTACGGGGTGTATGTGGCCGGGCACAGCCTGGGCGGGAGCTACCTGCCCCACCAGTCCAGCTATACCCCCCACCAGACCCAGCCCGCCGAGGTGGAGTGGCTTCTGGCCGAGGCCGAAAAACTTCTCGGCTACCGCCCCAGGTGGGATACCTCCTGGGCGGGGGTGCGTTACCGACTGGATCGGCACTACCTGCGGCCCATCCCGGGGGGCTATGCCCTTACCGGGTTTGGCTCGGCGGCCTACTTCTACGCCCCCCTCTATGCACACCGGCTATTGCAGCAGATAAACTAAGCGGCATGCGGCACCCCGAGTACCAGTACCTTGAACTCATGCGCTACGTGCTCGAGCACGGCACCCCCAAGACCGACCGCACCGGGGTGGGCACCCGCTCGGTTTTTGGCTGGCAGATGCGCTTCGATCTGGAGCAAGGCTTTCCCCTCCTCACCACCAAAAAACTGCACTGGAAAAGTATTGTCTACGAGCTGCTCTGGTTTTTACGGGGCGAGACCAACATCGCCTTCCTCAAGGCCCACGGGGTGAGCATCTGGGACGAGTGGGCCAGTCCAGAGGGCGAGCTGGGGCCGGTCTACGGCAAGCAGTGGCGAAGCTGGCAGGGGCCGGATGGCCAGAGCATTGACCAGCTTAGCTGGGTGGTGGAGGAGATCAAGAGGAATCCCGATTCGCGCCGGCTGGTGGTGAGTGCCTGGAATGTGGCCGACCTGCCCAAAATGGCCCTGGCCCCCTGCCATATCCTCTTTCAGTTTTACGTGGCGAATGGACGGCTATCCTGCCAGCTTTACCAGCGCAGCGCCGATATCTTCCTGGGGGTGCCGTTCAACATGGCCTCCTATGCCCTCCTGACCCTAATGCTGGCCCAGGTGACCGGCCTGAAGCCGGGGGAGTTCATCCACACCCTGGGGGATGCGCACCTCTACCAAAACCACCTCGAGCAGGCCCGCTTGCAGCTTTCCCGCGAGCCACGCCCCTGGCCTAAGGTGGTGCTCAACCCCGAGGTGAACGACCTGTTTGCCTTTACCTACCAGGACATCGAACTAAAGGACTACCAGCCCCACCCGCGCATCCCCGCGCCGGTGGCGGTGTAAAGCCAGTTCGGGCCGACCATGAAAAAAATCGTCCTCATTGCCGCCATCGACCGGAACCGGGCCATTGGCCGGGGCGGGGCTTTGCCCTGGCACCTGCCCGACGACCTCAAGCGCTTTCGCGCCCTTACCCTGGGCAAGACTGTGCTGATGGGCCGCAAAACCTTCGAGAGCATCGGGCGGCCCCTACCCAACAGGTGCAACCTGGTGCTGACCCAGAACCCCAGCTTTCGGGCCGAAGAGGTGGAGGTGGTGCCATCCCTGGAGGAAGCGCTGCAAAGCGAGGGGGAGCTTTGGGTGATTGGGGGGGGCGAGGTCTACCGCCAGACCCTACCCCTGGCCACCCACCTCTACCTGACCCTGGTCGAGACCGAAGTGCCCGGCGCCGATGCCTTTTTCCCACCCTGGGAGCCTTCAGATTGGCTCGAGGTCTACCGCGAACACCATCCCGCCGATGCCCGGCACGCCTTTGCTTTTACTTACCTGGACCTACAGCGTAAAACATAACCCCACCCCGCTTGGGCCAGGGTGGGGTTCAAATAGGGTAGCCAGCCTGGGCTTATCGGGCCAGGGTCAGCCGCCAGGGAGCCAGGCTGGCGTATTTGTCGTTGTCGCCAGCGTTGTCGTATACCGCCAGTGACATGGTAATGCTCCGGCCTGGTTCAAACACCACATCGTTGGCTGAGCCGGTGTTCAGCTTGCGTTTGAGCATTAGCGTCCAGTAGCCATCCTTCCACACGCCCCGGGCCCAGATTTCGCCCCGGTCGCCGCTGGGCTTGCTCAGGATACGGTAGGGGAGGGTGTCGCCGGCCTTGAAGATGCTGTAGTCTTTGATTTCCACAGTCCCGCCAGAGCCAGTGTCATCTGGAAGCTTCTAGGCTTGAGGTGACCCTTTGGCTTTGTGGCTGGCCCCAACAATAAAACTTCCCCTCCCTTGCAGGAGGGGAAGCAAGCCATCGGGGCTTTGCGCTAGGCCAGACCCAGGCTGAGTTCCTGCTCTTCGAAGGCTATCTGGCCATCTCTGAGGGTGACGAAAAGCGTGCGACCAGGACGCGAGAGCAGTTCCAGCGACAGCGGATCCTCCACTTTTTCGCGAATCAGGTTGCGCAGGATGCGGGTGCTGCCCTGCTTGGGGGCCTGCTCGACCAGCCAGGAAGCCACGGCGGGGTCAAAGCGCACGGTTTTTTCGCGGGACTCGAGTTCCTTGGCGATGTCCTCGAGCATGATCTGCGTAACCTGCACCAGCTCGGGTTCGCTCAGGTTGCGGAAACGGATGACCTCATCAAGCCGGTCGAGGAACTCCGGGGTAAAGATGGCCTTCAGGGGGCTTTCGGTGTCCACCTCGCGGTTGGTGAAGCCGATAGCTGGCCCCACGTTAAAGCCGGTGTTGGAGGTCATGATCAAGATCACTCGGCGGAAGTCCACTGTGCGGCCCAGGCCGTCGGTGAGGCGGCCTTCGTCCAATACCTGCAAGAAGGTGTTGTAGATGTCGGGATGGGCTTTCTCGATTTCGTCGAGCAGCACCACGCTGAAGGGCTGACGGCGCACGGCCTCGGTCAGGCGGCCTCCCTGCTCGTAGCCTACATAACCCGGCGGCGCTCCAATCAACTTGGAGATGGAATGCGGCTCCTGGAACTCCGACATATCGAAGCGGATGAGCGCCCGTTCGGAGCCGAAGAGCACCTCGGCCAAGGCTTTGGCCAGGTGGGTCTTGCCCACCCCGGAAGAGCCTGCAAACAGGAAGCTGGCCGAGACCCGGGTGCGCCCTCCCAGGCCCACCCGGCTGCGGCGCAGGGCGGCGGCCAGGGCTTCTACGGCTTCTTTCTGGCCGATGACCCGCTTATTGAGCTCCTCTTCCAGACCAAATAGCTTGCTGTCGTCTTTGTCGTCTACGTAGACCCCACCCCAGGAGTCCACCACGCTCTCGATGTCTTCGCGGGCGACCAGGGGGGTGCCGTCTTCGTCCATGGCCACCGGCATACCCAGCGAGTCGTTGAGGCGCACGCGGCTGGCGGCCTCGTCAATCAGGTCGATGGCCTTGTCGGGAAAGTTGCGTCCCGGTAGGCTGCGAATCCCAATTTTGACCGAGAGGCCCAGAATCTCGTCGGGAATCACTACCCCGTGGTGAGCTTCGTAGCGAGGCCGTAAGCCCTTCAAAATTTCCAGGGTTTCCTCGGGGCTGGGCTCCAAAACGATCACCGGCTGGAAGCGGCGTTCCAGCGCAGCATCCTTTTCGATGTAGCGGTGGTACTCACCGGTGGTGGTCGCCCCGATCACCTGAATCTCACCGCGGCTCAGGGGAGGCTTGAGGATGTTGGCTGCGTCCAGGGTGCCTTCCGCCCCGCCCGCCCCGATCAGAGTGTGCAATTCGTCAATGAAGGCCACCACCTTAGCGTTTTTGAGTTCTTCGATAATCTGTCGCAGGCGCTCTTCAAACTCGCCGCGGTACTTGGTGCCGGCCACCACCCCGGCCAGATCCACCGAGACGATGCGGGCGCCACGCAGCACCGGCGGCACCCGGCCTTCGGTAATGGCCTGAGCCAATCCCTCTACTATGGCGGTCTTGCCTACGCCAGGGTCGCCCACAAGTACGGGGTTGTTTTTGGTTCGGCGGGCCAGAATCTGAATGACCCGGTTGATCTCCTCGGCCCGACCAATGACGGGATCGAGCTTGCCCTCGCGGGCTTCGCGGGTCAGGTCGCGTCCGTACTCGTCGAGGAAAGGTGTTGCAACCGCTTTTTCTTTGGTTTGTTCGCCTGCTTGCGACAACACCCGCCAGCGGATGGTGTCCACATCTTTGGCGTAGTGGGTCATGATGCGGTAGGCGATGCCATCGCCCTCGCGAATGATGCCCAGCAGGATGTGCTCGGTGCCAATCACCTGGCTGGACATGTTGCGTGCCTCGGCCCCGGCCAGCTCCATGACCCGCCGAGCGCGTGGAGTAATGGCGGGGGGCTCGCCGGTGCGGCTCCCCTCACCGCGGCCGACCAGCTCCTCAACCATCCGGCGCATGGCTTCCAGGCTTGCGCCGTACTCCATCAGGATGCGCGCTGCCGTGCCGCCCTCGCGCATCAGGCCCAGAAGCAGGTGCTCTGGCCCGATCATGCTGTGACCGAGACGGCTCCCTTCCTCTCTGGCATAGTGAAATACCAACCTGGCGCGGTCGTCGTACCTGTTCAAGCGCGAACCTCCTGGGGTGTAGTGCTACTATTCATAACGCCGCTTTCTTCCTACCTCAATATTACAGTATGCCTCGGTCTTTCTAGGTGTTTGCGCCACACGTTACGAAGCGTTGCCAAGGCTTTGTGCTAAACCCCGAAGACAAGGTTAGCCCAACCCCGTAAAACCACGTTAGCGACATTTGTCCTGGCATATAGCGCCCGGCCTTTTGGGCGTTAGGAGGCTCGTATCGCCTTAGAAAAATGATTGATTGCTCAACCAGATTCAGACTGCGGCTTTGACGTGAAGAGACCTGAATGGGCGCGCACACTGCTTCACGTCAAAGGGTATGTCAGGCTAGGATAGTTGCCGCCTGGCCCAGCTTCCGGGCTTACGCTGAATAACCACAACCAAGCAGCCGAATATCTGATTTGCAGCAGTCAGCCGGTGCTGCTGTAACCTGCTGTGAAAAACCGTACTGTTCAGACCGGAGTTGCTTGGAAGCCTTATTGTTCTTCGGGAACGCTCTCGCAACCCCTCGGTTGTGGAGGGCTTCATCATGGTTCTGACCTTGGGTTGCTGGAATCCTTGATGGGAGCCTCTTGTTGTGCTAATTTACCCTTTGCGTTGAACCGCAGGAGTAGCCCGGCGTTCGGCTACAGCGAGCCTGGGAGGGTGTGAGCCAGGCAGCCAAGAACCGGGTGAAGGGCAGCGGGCGAAACTTCAGCGCAACTCAAAGGGCCTTGGGGTAGACCCCCAAGGAACTGGGGTGGAACCGCGAAGGATTCAGCCTTGAACTTTCGTCCCCAGGCACACGTGCCGGGGATTTTTTTTGTGGCCCGGTGCCCACCAAGCAACGCTGTTTATAGCCATTCGCGCAACCGAAGGGAGCACACCATGCCTGCAGAAACGATGGAAGAACTGGTCAGCCTGTGCAAGCGCCGGGGGTTCATTTTTCCCGGCTCCGACATCTACGGAGGGCTTCAGGGCACCTACGATTACGGCCCGTTGGGGGTCGAACTCAAAAACAACCTCAAAGCAGCCTGGTGGAAGGCCACCGTCTATGAACGCGACGACATGGAGGGCCTGGATGCGTCCATCCTGACCCACCGCCTGGTGCTGTTCTACTCGGGGCACGAGGCTACCTTTTCGGATCCCCTGGTCGATAACCGGATTTCCAAGAAGCGCTACCGCCTGGATCATCTGCTCAAAGAGCAAAAACCCGTTGTTCTGGAGGCTCTATCGCAGGCCATGGGGCTGCACGAAGGAGACAACCTGGCGGCCCTGGTCTCGAGGTTGCTGGCTGAGCCCGAAAAAGCAGCCCTGGCCATGAACAGCACACGGGTGATCGACCCTGCCGACGGTGCGCCGGGCGACTGGACCCCCCCGCGCCCGTTCAACATGATGTTTAAAACCCAGATTGGGCCGGTAGCCGACGAGGATTCGTATGGCTATTTGCGCCCCGAGACGGCTCAGGGCATCTTTGTCAATTTCAAGAATGTGCTGGATGCTACCTCGAGGCGCCTTCCCTTTGGTATTGCTCAAATTGGTAAGGCTTTCCGCAACGAGATTACCCCCCGCAACTTCATCTTCCGGGTGCGCGAGTTCGAGCAAATGGAGATCGAGTACTTTGTAAAGCCCGGTACGGACGAGGAGTGGCACGAGCGCTGGCTCGAGACCAGACTGCGCTGGTGGGAGGCCCAGGGGATTCCCCGCGAACAAATCCGGGTGCTAGACGTACCCAAGGAAGACCTGTCGCACTACTCCAAGCGCACCTTCGACCTGATGTACAACTTCCCCACCCTGGGCTTTGAGGAAATTGAGGGCATTGCCAACCGCAGCGACTACGATCTGGGCAGCCATACCAGAGGCCAGGCCGAACTGGGCATCCAGGCCAGGGTGTTGGAAAACCACGACTCCACCGCCAAACTGGCGGTGCAAGACCCCGAAACCAAGCAGTGGTTCGTTCCCTTTGTGATCGAGCCTTCCTGCGGGGTAGACCGGGGGGTGCTGGCCGTTTTGTCCGAGGCATACACCAAAGAAACACTAATGAGCGGCGAGGAGCGCATCGTCTTGAAGCTCAAGCCGCACCTGGCCCCCATCAAGGTAGCGGTGATCCCCCTGGCCAAAAACAAAGATGAAATTACCGACTACGCCCGCCGGCTCAAGGCTGAGCTGCAGCGTCTGGGGCTGGGCCGGGTGCTCTACGAGGACACCGGCAACATCGGCAAGGCCTACCGGCGCCACGACGAGGTGGGCACCCCCTTCTGCGTTACGGTGGACTACGACACCATCGGCAAAAGCCAGGACGGCAGCACCACCCTCAAGGACACCGTGACGGTGCGCGACCGCGACACCATGCAGCAGGAGCGCGTGGCGGTTGCCGAGCTAGGGCAGTTTTTGCGGGAGCGCCTGGGAGGCTAAGGTTGCGCCTGGAAATTTGTACGGGTTGCCACGCCAGGGAGCACGAAAAATACTTTGCGGGCTGGCTGGAGCAGCTCGAGTCCCGCCTGGGGGTGGGCTTTTTTGGCGGTGAGGGCAAGGGCATTGAGGTGGAGTTTGTGCCTTGTTTGTCGCACTGCGAGCAGGGTTTTGCGGTGGCGGTGGAGGGTGAGGTGCTGGTTCTGGATAATGCAGAGAATTTCCCTGGGCTGCTACAGCGGTTGGAGCGGATTGCAGCCACCCTTTAACATAACCAGGGTGATGCAATTGTCACTTGCCCTGGTTCGCCTCCGTTCTATGATGGGTCTGGAACAAGGAGGTATGGTGAAAAACTATCTTTTACCCCTCGCGATGGCCGGTCTAATGCTGGCTGGTTGCAGCACACCGGCCCAGCCCAATCTCGCGCTCACGCCAGGGAACACCACCCTGAGCGTGGCGCAGGGCAACTCGGTGCAGGTAAACCTGACCCTCACCCCCCAGAATGGTCTTACCGGCACAGTGAACCTGGCCTTGCAAAGCCCACCAGCGGGGGTCACGCTCTCACCTGCGTCGGTGACCTTGAGCGGGTCGGCGCCCCAAACGGTAACCCTGACCATCGCTACTACCAGCACTACCGCCATCCAGGATCACCCCCTGACGCTGGTGGCCAGCCAGGGCAGCCTGAGCAAGACGGCCTCCCTGACCCTCAAGGTTACGGGCTTTGCCATCGCGTTGGACCCTACCAGCGCTTCGGTAAACCCCGGCCAGTCGGCCTCTACCACCCTCACCCTCACGCCCCAGAACGGTTTTAGCGGCACGGTGAACCTGAGCCTGCAAAGCCCGCCCGAGGGCGTTTCGGTGAGCCCGTCCAGCGTTAGCGTGAGCGGCTCGGGGCCTCAGAACTTCACCATCAACATCGCCACCACCGGCGCCACCCCGGTCCAGTTGCACAACCTGACCCTGTTGGCCAGCCAGGGCAGCCTGAGCAAGACCGCCAGCTTCGCGCTTGATGTGACCGCTGTACCCCAGCCCAATTTCGAGATAAGCCTGAGCCCGACCCAAAGCAGCGTGGTGCGGAACGGTGACCCGGCCCAGGCCACCCTCACCCTCACGCCCCAGAACGGCTTTAGCGGCACGGTGAGCCTGAGCCTGCAAAGCCCGCCCGAGGGTGTTTCGGTGAGCCCGGCCAGCGTTAGCGTGAGCGGCTCGGGGCCTCAGGACTTCACCATCAACATCGCCACCACCGGCGCCACTCCGGTCCAGTTGCACAACCTGACCCTGGTGGCCAGCCAGGGCACCCTGAGCAAGACCGCCAGCTTCGCGCTAACCGTAACCGACTTCACGGTAGCCCTCAGCCGACCCAGCACCCTGCGGGCCCAGGGGCAAAGCTTCTCCGACCTCGAGCTGACCCTTACGCCGCAAGGGGGCTTCGGCGGCACGGTAGCCCTGAGCCTGCAATCGCCCCCCAGCGGTATCAGCATCAGCCCGAACAGCCTGAATGCCTCCGGCCCCATCAGCGTCTCGGTTGCCCGCGACGTGCCCGTCGGCCAGTACGACCTGACCCTGCAGGCCAGCAGTGGCGGGGCCAGTAAAACCCTTTCGCTCACCCTGCGGGTTTTGCCGGTGCAGACCATTGCGGCGGGGGGTTACTTCAGCGCGGCCATCAAGCCCAGCGGCGAGCTATGGACCTGGGGCGACAACACCTACGGTCAGCTGGGGCGGGCCACTACCGGCTCCAGCGACAATACACCGGCGCAGGCGCAGGTTGCGGGGCTTTCCGGCGTGGTTTCGGTCTCGCTGGGGGAGTACCACACCCTGGCTCTACTGGAAGACGGTAGCGTGCGGGCTTTTGGCCGGGACGACTTTGGGCAGCTTGGGGATGGCGCCCCCGACTCGAGCGGCACCAACAGCAGCCCCAATATCGTTAGCCCCAGCCTGCCTGCCGAGGCCAAGGTGGTAGCGGTGGAGGCCGGTCGCTACTACTCACTGGCCCTGCGCTCCGACGGTACGGTGCATGCCTGGGGTCGGAATGACGTGGGTCAGCTTGGTATCGGAAATACCACCTCTCCTCAGGAATCCCCACAAGCGGTGAGCGACATAAGCGAGGTGGTGGCCCTGGCCGCCGGTGACGACCATACCCTGGCCCTCAAGGCCGATGGCAGCGTCGGGGCCTGGGGCGACAACCCCAACGGCGAGCTGGGCACCGGCGACAACAATCCCCACACCAGCCCTGTCCCTGTCCCGGGCATTACCGCTGTGGCCATCGCCGCTGGTGGCAACCACTCGGTGGCGCTGCTGTCCAATGGCACCGTGCACACCTGGGGCTATAACAACCACGGACAACTCGGCGATGGTAGCACCAATAACAGCAACACGCCGCTTACGGTTACGGGCCTGTCAAACGTAGCCGGCATTGCGGCGGGCTACGAGTTCACCCTGGCCCTTCTTAGCAATGGCTCGGTCAAGGCCTGGGGTCACGACGATTCCTTCCAGCTTGGCAACGGCGCCACCACCGGTGACCAGACCACCCCGGTCGATGTGCTGGGCATTCCTTCGGACCGAAGCGCTCGAGGCCTTTCGGCGGGTATTTTCCACGCCCTGGCCCTGCTCGATGATGGCAAGATGGTGGCCTGGGGCAGCAATGCACAGGGCCAGTTGGGTAAGGGAGACAACAACTCCTCCGACCAGGCCACACCTGTTTCCATCAGCGGCGTGCAGGGACCTCCAGCGCCGGCCCCCTAGAGGGTTGGGCACACGAAACTGCCTGGGCTACCAGGCAGTTTTTTTGCTCAATATTGGCGTTTGGGGTCCCACTTTTCGGGGGGCACCGAAGGGGTTCGTCGCCCGGTTTGGCTGGCCGAAGGCGCCAATCGCGGTGCCGCTGAGCTTCACCCTTTGGGGTTTGGGGCCACCTAGCGCGGGGCGAGCCAGAGGGGTAGCAGTTGGGGTAGTCGGGGGGTTCCTGCTCGCTGTTGCGAGAGGGCGTTGGGGTTCAGAATGCCCCCATCGCTGGCTGCGGCGAAGCTGAAGCCGTCCAGGTTGATGCCGCTGGGTGGGGTGGGGCTTTCGGCCAGGGGCAGCCAGTCGCGCAGGGGAAGGCTCACCTCAACGGCACTGAACGACCAGTCGAGCTCGAGGTCGGCCCGCAAGTTCCACACCGCCTGCCAGCCGTTGGCCGGGGCGTTGGCGGGCAGGGGAGCACAGGGGGTCTGGGTGGCAAAGCAGGTTTGCGACAGGTCTGGAACCCGGTAGCGCGGGTCGGTGCCCAGCCAGCCTTGCGAGAGGTGCAGGCTCCACTCCAGGCTGGTGTTGGGGGCCACAGCAAGCTGGGCCAGTTTCAGGCTAAAGAGCCGGCTGCCGCTGCCCGGCCAGGCGTAGCCCGCGTTCCAGGAAGCCTCGAGCCGACCACCCAGGAGGTCCAAAGCGGCCCCAGGAAGGTCTGGGAAGATGGCGGTGGTGTGCTGGGGGCTGGCGAAGGCGCGCAAGGCCAGGCGGGTCCGCAGGTTCAGGTTGCTAAAGGTGTACTCCCGCGCACCGAACACGTAAAACTCACCGGCCCCGCGCCGGGCGCTGGGGATGCCGCTATAGGTCAGGCTGGCGGCTTTTTGCTGGCTATCGGCCAGGTAGAGGGCCTGGGTGGTGGGGGTCAGGTAGGCCAGGTAGCTCGAGCCCTCGGCGCTGGGGTTGGGGTTGGGAAGGGTGGCGCTGTAAGAACCCTCGAGGGCAAACGAGGCCGGGCCGCTCAGGTTCAGGTTGAGGGTCTGGTTGCCCCCCACGGTGTAGTTGCGCTCGAATACGGCCCGATCGGCCACAAAGAGGGTGCCGAATGAGGCTGGTGGCAGGTAGCGCACGGCCATCAGGTCGGCGGTACCGTGCGGCACGCCATGCAGGAGGTAGCCCGGATAGGCCGGCGAATCGGGGGTTCCAATCGTTCGGCCAGGGTCGACAAAGTCGCTAAAGCTGCGGTAGGCCACCTGGGCGTACTGGCCTTCCAGGCCACTCAACTGCCCGCCGATATTGGCGAAATTGCTGCTGGGGGCTGCGGGGGGACATGACAGGCTCAGGTCGCGCACCTCGCCCAGGGTGAGCTGGTAGACCCTCACCTGGTGGGTGGTGGCGGGAGGGCTGCCCTCGGTACGGCTGCACACCACCGCCCAGCCATAGCGCCCGGCAGCATTGCCCACGCGAAGGGTGTACTTCCCGGCGCTGGGCGTTACTACCTGCCAGGCCCCGCTGTTGTCCTGGCCGGCTACCCAGGCCGCTCCCGATGCGGTCAGCTCGGCCTGGTCGAACACGTTCAGCAAAACCAGGGCGGTGCGCGCCAGGTTGCCCTGCACCCCCCGCACCCGCAGGAGGTAGTTGTCCAGGGGTGTATCGAGGGCGGTGGAGAGGATGAGGGTGGCGGCGGTTCCGTCCGCAGGCTGCGGGGCAAAGCTTGCGCTCAGGCCAGGCGGGAGGGGGCTGCCGTCGAGGCGCTCGAGGCTCAGGGTAATGGGGCCGGCCAGGTTGTTGCGGGTGATGGTGAGGCTCTCGCTCAGGCTGTTGCCTCGCTGCACGCTCAGGTTCTGGGTCAGGCTTATCTGGAAGTCGGAGTCGGAAGAGGCCGGCAGGACGGTAAGGGTGAAGTCCAGGGTGCGCTCGAGGGTGCCCAGGGTAGCCCGGATGCGCAGGGCATAGGTGGTGATGGTCGCCGTGAGGGCCACCGAGAGCCGCAGGATGGAGATGGTGCTGCCAGGCTGGCTCGGACTGAAGGTGGCGCTCAGGCCGGGGGGCAAGGGGCCACCGCTTTGGGGCTCGAGGCCCAGCACCACCGTTCCGCCAACATTGATGCGTTGCACATCGACCAGCAGGTCTTCGTACTGACCCTGCTGGATGGAGGGGGAGATGTTGTTAAGGCTAATTTGCAGGTCGGGCGCATTGGCCTGCTCGACCCTCAAGGGTAGGTCGGCGGTTTGGGAAAAAGATCCCTGCGAGACCCTTACCCTTAGCGTGTAGTTCCCCACCGCTGCACTACCCGAAGCCCGCACCCGCAGCGTGCTGGTATTGCCCAGGGTGTTGTTGGGCTCAAAAGTGGCACTGACCCCCGTGGGTGGGGGGCTGGCCAGGTCCAGCACCACCAGGCCGGTCAGGTTGGTACGAACGAGGGTCAGGCTAACCTCCCGGGTTTCGCCCTGCTTTAGGCTAACACTGGCCGTGGAGAAGCTAATCTGAACGCTCGGCTGTGGTGTGGGGCGTGTGCAACCCGCCAGCAGGAGCAATGCCATCCCAATCCACCAGAACCAATGCGCAGGGCTTCTCATCTGGTTCACAATGCTGCTCATCCACACGCTTCTGACGATAGCACCCACCCCCGGCATGTCAAGCCAATCGGCGTTACGCAACCTGCATACAATCTACGCAAGCCCGCTTTTCTGTAAACGGGGGGACACCATGCCGGTTCATCGGAGCGATTGTCCCTGTTTCTTCACGCGAGAACCAGTCTTATTGCCATTAATCTCGGTGGTGTCGCTTGAGCTGGCTACCCTGGGGGGGGTACTATATGAGAAGTTGCTCAAGGGGCCTACATGTTATCCCCACAAGACCCTGAATGGGCGAGAGTCAAACTTATGCTGCTTATGCTGCGCTACTTATGGATACTGGCTATCGCCATCACTGCTTGTGGAAGTACGCCCGATGTGAATACCCCAGACCCCACCAACCCTCCGCCTCCAGCAAACCCAACCCCGCCGGCCAATCCGACCCCACCGGCCACCCCCGGCAGTTGGTGGAAACCTGCGGTCAATACGACCTGGCACATCCAGTACACCGGCACCCTCGACAAAACCCGGCAGGTAACGGTCTACAACGTAGACCTGTTCGACACCCCCGCCAGCGTAGTGCAGGAGCTGGCGGCCCGCGGGGTGAAGGCCGTTTGCTATCTGAGCGCAGGTTCCTGGGAAAACTGGCGACCCGACAAGAACCAGTTTCCACCCGAGGTGCTGGGCCGCAACTACGATGGCTGGCCGGGGGAGCGCTGGCTGGACATCCGTCAGATAGACAAGCTGGCCCCGGTGCTGCGGGCCCGGCTCGACCTGTGCAAGCAAAAGGGTTTTGTGGGGGTTGACCCCGACAACGTAAATGGCTACCAGAACAATACCGGCTTCCCGCTCACGGCCCAGGATCAGCTTCGCTTTAACCGATGGCTGGCTGCCGAGGCCCACCAGCGCGGCCTGGCCATCGGCCTCAAAAACACTACCGAACTGCTCTCACAGCTCGTAAACGATTTCGATTTTCTGGTCACCGAGGAGTGCTTCGACCAGGGCTGGTGCAACCAGACCCGCCCCATGGTGCAAGCCGGTAAGCCTGTGCTGAACATCGAGTATACCGACACCCGCATCAAGAGTGCCTCGCAGTTTTGCAGCAACGCGTCCGGCCTGGGTATTTTCTCGGTGCTCAAACGCCGGGAGCTGGATGGCTGGGTGGAGGAGTGCAGGTAACACCTGCGTTAAGTCAGATAATCCTGATTCAGACGTAAAAAATCCCACCGTGGTTGCCCAGACCTGGTGGGATTTGCACATTCCTAGGGCCCATGCACCTTTAGGGGTGTGATACTTGGGAAGTGCGTCCCTGGACAGCCGGATGGTTTCTTGTAAACCTGTAGTTAGGCGCTATTTGCACTCCGAAATGCCCAAGGTGAAGCAAGGAATGCTTTGGTTGACCGATTAATGTAACGATGGATAACAGGCCAACCGCCCTATGGGGTTTGGGGCTGGTCTTCTAACCTGGAATCAGGAAGCTTCCTATGCCACCTATTTACAGAGGGTCAAGACCAATGAAAACCACCATTCGAATCGCCGCTTTCCTGCTGATCACCCTGGTGCTGGCCGGGTGTAATTTGCAAAAGAACAACAGCGCCGATCTGGCTCCAGATGGCCCCTCTGAGTCTCCTTCCATGCCGCGCTTCGAAGGGGCTCCGGTGGCCTTACCGCTTCAAAAAGCAAACGCCGACCGCCCCCTACCGGGTGTGCAGATACTGGGACTCCAGTCCCAGCGCCAGGGGGTAGAGTCCCAGGCGCTCCCGGCCAACCAGGTAGCCTTGCGGATTCTGGTGATTGGCCCCACCCCCGAAGACCCCGGCTTGCGGGCCTGGAAGGCCCTGCTCGACCAGCTAGGGGCCAACTACGAGGTGCTGCTGGCTGCTACCCAGGACTTGACCCAAAGCCTGCTCGAGGACAGCAGCGGGGGCCGTTTCCAGGCCATCTTGCTGGCCAGCAACAACCTGGCCTACGAAACTTCGCCGGGGGTTTTTGCCAGCGCCCTGGTCGGTGAGGAGTGGAGCCGATTGTGGGATTATCAGCGGCGCTATGCGGTGCGCTCGGTTTCGCTGTACACCTTCCCCGGCAACGGGGGCTCGAGCCCCAACTTTGCACCCCCTGAGGACTACTGCATTCGCTCGGTGCGGCCTCTGGGCGACGAGGGCATCTCCACCAACCCCACCACCGGCAATCTGCCCTACATTCCAGGGGACCCACCGGCCAACCCACCCGTTCTGGAAAGCCTAACCCCGGAGGGGCGTGCGCTATTCAGCTATCTCAACCCCAGCGCGGTCATCCCGATTCGCTACGCCTTTGTGTACCCGGCACGGCTGGCTACCCCCCAGGAGTCGCCTGGTTGCACGGTGCAGCCGCTGCTGGTGGACTCGAGCCAAAACGTGCTGGGGGTGTTCAGCAAATCTCCCGACGGGCGCGAACGAATGGCCCTGACCTTTTCCCACAACCCCTACCTGTTGCATACCCAGCTACTGGGCTACGGCCTCATTCGCTGGGCTACGCGGGGGCTTTTTATTGGTGAGCGGCGGCATATCCTGGCGGTGGACGTGGACGACTGGGGCCTGGCCTCCGACTGGTGGGACGAGACCCTCCAGCCCGGCGAGCCCCTGCGCTACCGCCCCCAGCCCTTCCGGCTTTCGGCCCAGGATGCCTGGTCGGTCTACCAGCAGCAGCGCCAGCTCAACGCGACCTATCCCCTTAGCAACGGCTTCATGCTGAACCTGGCCTTCAATGGGCGGGGGGTGAATACCGGCGTGGCGGCGAGCTGCAACCCGGGTGTGTCCAGTGGCGACCCCCTTTCCAGCCTGACCAAATGCCTAGCCAGCCGGATGCGCTGGGTCAACCACACCCGCGACCACCCCTCCATGGACAACATCACCGACCCGGCTGCACTGCGCTTCCAGATTGCCGAGAACACCCGCCTGGCCAATCAACTAGGCCTCTGGTATGGTAGCCAGACCCTCAAGACCGGCGAACTATCGGGCCTGGGCTGGTATCGTAGCCCCGCCCCGGCCCCCCTTGTTTTACCCGCCCTCCCTTCGGAGTGCCCAGCCATCGCAGCCTCGACCGGCCCCGGCTCAGATGAACCCCGTAAGGATTTCGGCCTGGTTTGTGTGAACAATGCCATGCTGGATCGGGCTCGAGAACTGGGGATTCGATACATTCACGGCAACTTCTCGGTGGCCAGCCACCGTCCACCCTGCCCCATTTGCGGGATTCCCTTGCGCGAGAATCTGTGGCTGCTACCGGTCTGGCCGACCAACATCGCCTATACCGTGACCACGCCTGCTGAAGCCACTTCGTTTTACAACTACATTTATGCCCCAGGGGGCCAGAACCCCTTCTGGCCCAGGGCACTTACCTACCAGGAAATCCTCGAGCAGGAGACCGACCTGGCCCTCTACCACCTCCAGACCAGCGCCAGCTCGCACTACTTCCACCAGGCCAACCTGCGCGAATACGAGCCGGGCCAAAGCCTGGTCTTCGATTACCTGAACCGGTCAATGGAGAAGTATTCTTCCTACTACCGTATCCCAGTGCTCAACCTCTCCTGGGACGAGATCGGGGCGTATGTGGCCGAACGCACCAGTCACACCAGCTTGCTGCAAGCAGGCCTCACTGCGACCTGGGACCGCAGCACAAATCAGGTTATATTCACCGCGCCTGCGGGACGTTCGGGTGTACTGTTTTTTACAGGGGCTGCGCAGGGGGTCAGCCAGGTGTATGGGGGGGATACCGTTTCCAAAGTGAGCCTATCGGCCGGACAGAGTTTTAGCTTTAGCTATAACCCTTCCGAATAAAGAGCTTTTGCAGAATCGCGTTTGTTGAGGAGAACGATGAGAATTGCGCTGATCACCGAAGGAACCTACCCCTATGTGGTAGGGGGCGTAAGCGTTTGGTGCGATCAACTCATCCGTGGTCTGAGCGATTTTGATTTCGAGGTCGTTGCACTGACCGGCAACGGCCTGGAAACAAGCGCCTACCCTCCGCCGCCCAACCTGAAGGGGGTGGTCAACTTTCCCCTGTGGAATGTAGAACGCCGAGGGCGCAAAAAGCATCACTCCTCGCGCTGGTTCGAACAGGTTCACTATAGCTTCGTCACCGCCCTGACCCAGCCCAACTGGGGCACCACCTATTTCCTGTGGGCCCTGCGGGCCATGGCGGGCTATGCCCAGCAGGCCGATCTGGGTGCGGCCCTGCTAAGCGAAGCTTCGCTGGGCCGCCTTATCAAGGCATGGAAGGAGTACAAACCACAAGACCCGGCCAGCGGCTCCTTACCCAACCTGACCCTACAGGATGCTTTGCTGGCGTCGGAGCTAATTGAGCACCTGTTGAGGCCTCTGCGCCTCATTCCTCCCAAAGCTGATGTCTACCATGCGGTCTCCAATGGCCCGGCGGCCCTCGTGGGAATGATGGGCAAATGGCACCATGCTGCCCCCTTTGTCCTCACCGAGCATGGGGTTTATCTGCGGGAGCGTTATCTGAGCTATCTGCAAGCGCCTTACAGCCCGTCGGTACAGACCCTTATTCTGAACTTTTTCCGGTTGCTTTCCAGCACGGCCTACCGGGTAGCCGACCTGATCGTGCCGGTATCGGAGTACAACCGCCGCTGGGAAGAGCGCAATGGGGCTTTTCCTTCCTCGATTCGCCCCATTCACAACGGGATCGACCCCGCCCAGTTCCCCCCGCCCGAAAAGGAACCCGAGGTTCCTACCCTCACTTTTGTGGGTCGCATAGACCCCCTCAAAGACCTGCACACCCTGATCGAGTCGTTTGCTTATACCAGGGAACATGTGCCCAACGCCCGCTTGCGGATGTTTGGCCCCACGCCTGCTGGCAACGAGCGCTACCGCGAAAGCTGCGAAAGACTCATCGAGGAGCTGGGGCTGCAAGGAGCGGCCACCTTCGAAGGCCGCATTTCCCCTGCTGCCAAAGGCTACCAGGCCGGGCACGTAGCCGTTTTGAGCAGCATCTCGGAGAGTTTCCCATATGCTGTGATTGAGGCCATGTCCTGTGGGCGGGCCACGGTCTCGACCGATGTAGGCGGAGTGGCCGAGGCGGTAGGCGACGCGGGTATTCTAGTACCAGCCCGTGACCCCCAGGCTATGGGTGAGGCCTGCACGGAGCTACTGATTGATACACACCGCCGCACCGAGATGGGCAAAAAAGCGCGGGAGAGGGTGCTCAAGTACTTTACCCTCGAGCGCTTCCTGAACGACTACCGTAAGATGTACCATGACGTGGTTTTTTTTTCGAGTTCACACAGGACCCCTACCGAGCCGAAGACACCTACCGAGAGTGATCTAGTGGTGGCCTCGGGAAGCTGAGCCGGGCTTACCTGAGGTTTGTTCATGAGGCCAAGACGCATCTCTCAGCACAACCTCTGTTTCGATGGCCACCCAGGGCTTTGGGCTTTTGGGATGCCGTGGCCCGGCCTTTCCTTCATGCCCAGCCAGCGGGTTTTTGGCTCATGCTTGAAGCCGGGTACCCTCTCATTGCAGGAAAGAGTGTGCACGAGCGCATTTGGGGGCAGAGGTCTTGCGGTATGAGCCAGCGCATCGAGTTTTTTGAGGATCGAGGGGTAGCGGTACTGCCCAGCTATACCCGAACGGGCAAAGCCCTGCCCTCCCCCTCCAGCCGCCTGGCCCAGCTGGTGCAACACCTGGGGCCGGTGTGTGAGACCGCTGTGGACTCGCAACAGATAGCAGCGGCCCTCGAGGCCCATGGCTACAACGACCGGATGGTGCTCGAGCGCTACGGCTACCCCAATGTATTTGAGCTGGCCGAAACCCTCTTTCGCATGGTGCCGCGCAAGCCTACCCCGGCCAAGCGCAGGGTGTACCACCTTTCCAATACACTGCGGGAGCTCTCGCATGGGCTCTTCTACGGAATGCCGGGGTTGTTCTATCCGGCTGTGTTCGCCTGGCTAGGTGCTCAGGAGGCCACTCTGGGGCTGATCCTGTCGGCCATACTGGGCTGGTCGTGGAGCCAGGGTATGATTCGTCTGGCGTATGTCCTGATGGGTCGGGGTTTTAGCCCAGAGGCCCGCTCGTTGCTCCGAACCATGATGTTTATTGGGCTGGGTCTGGCCGCTTTGATTCCTCCCATCATCCAGGGAAGCCCCGCCCTGGTGGCTCTGGTGGTTTTACAGATGGCCTACCATATGGCCTCGGGTATCCTGCTTTTGTACAAGCGTGAACTGTGGCTGCTGGCAGCGACATCGCCGGCAGTATTGTCCGGGGCACTGTTCCTGCTGGCACCACAAGTGTTGGGTGCAGCGGCTACGGCGCTGGTCATGATGGTTTCGGTGCTGCTCAGTTTCGGGGCTGCTTTAATCGCCACTCGAGCCAAAGCTACCCATTCCCCCTGGAAGGTATTGCAGCGGGCCGACTGGCTGGATACCCTCCCGCTCATGCTGTACGGCTTCCTTAGTGCTATTTTTGTTTTTCTTAACCCCTTCTGGCACTGGATGACCAACACCCCCATTGCCTCGGGCCTGGCTGTGGTGCCGCTGGTGCTGAGCATGGGGGGGCTGGAATGGCAACTGCGGGTTTTTCTGGAGCGCATGAGTCTGCTGCTTGCCAGCACCAGCGACCTGGCGGTCTTCGCGCGCAACGTCAACCGGATATTTTTATCTGTACTGGCCTCCTATGGCCTGCTGCTGCTGGTGCTGAGCTTGCTGGCAGTGGCCTTTTTCAACCTGCGCGACTCGGAATCGCAGATATTTCTGGTGGCTAATTTCTTGCTGGGTCTGGGATTTTTTGTGGCTTTCACCCTAACCTCGATGAACCGCACCTTACGCGTATTGCTGGGAATGGTACTGGCCCTGACGGTTTACCTGGTGGCTTTCGGACTTTCCCTTCAGGGCCTGCTGCCCCTGGGCGGACCCTTGAGCTATCTGCTGGGATGTGGGGTGTTTACTATATATTTGCTGCTGGTTTCGCTGCCGGTTTTACGTGAGCTTCGCAACTACCAGTAGGGGCCATGAGCGCTTCACCTGGCAAAGCCAAACCCCTGGCCTTCTACTATGGGCAGGGTCGGCTCAGGCTATTGTCTCGCTATCAAAAGGTGGTTCTACAAACCTGGGCCTATACACCCGAGGAACTGGCCTTTCTCCGCGGCCAGCACACCTTACCCCTGGCCTACTTGAGCCTGGGTGAAGACCAGCCCCTTCCTGCGCCATGGCACCGCGAAGCACGTAACCTCGATTGGAACACAGTCTATGTGGATCCGGCTCATCCAGACTGGGCCAGGAGTCGCTTGGACGAGGCGCAAAAAGCTATGGAAATGGGATTTGAGGGATTATTCCTGGACACCCTGGACACCGTTACCCTATTTCCCCAGGACCGCTTCATCCTGCTGAGCCTTATTGCCCAGTTGCGCGAAAAGCTGGGGGCCAGGCTCCTGTTTGCTAACCGGGGGTTTCACCTCCTGCCCGAGCTGGCCACACTGGTGAACGGGGTGGTCCTTGAGTCGTTTTCCACGACCTGGACACCCCGGGGTTACCGGGTGTTGCCCTCGTATGAACTCGAGTACAACCTTAGCTGCTTGTTCAGGCTTCAGGGGTATTCCCTCGAGCTCTATGCACTGGACTATGCCGATAACTTCTGGCTCGAGGCCTACGCCCGGCTGCGGGCCATGTACTACGGCCTGCCCACTTTTGTGAGCAACCGCGAACTAACCCGCCTGTAAACTATGGTTTGTCCAGATACTGCTTGGTAAAGGCATGGGGCAGGAGTTCGCCCAGGGTAGCGTGCAGCTCGGAGCCACCTGTGCTCAGGCAGTGTACCGGAATATCCGGATGGGCGAACTCGCTTATCACCTGCCGACAACCCCCACAAGGGGTGGCCGGCTGGGGCCCTCGGCTCAACACCCAGACCTCGGCAATCTCCCGCTCGCCCTCCGAGACCATCTGTAAAGTGGCCGACTGCTCGGCGCAGCGCGAGAGGGGATAGGCGGCATTTTCAACGTTCACTCCCCCATACAACCGGCCCGAACTGGACTTGATAATCGCCGCGACGGCAAAGCCAGAGTAGGGGGCGTAGGAGCGGGTCAGCAGCAGGTGCAGTCGATCAAGAACTTCTTTGGGGGTCTGGGACACGTTTTCAAGCCTCCTCCGGTGTAACCGACTCGCTGAGGGTCTCATCGTCCTGGGGTGCTGGGGTTTTCTTTTGCGCCCGTACCCGTTCAATGCCCCGGGGGTCGGCAGTCTCGACAATGAACTCAAAGCCTCCGTACTCGAGCTTTTCCCCTACCTCGGGGATGTGCCCTAACTCGTTCATCAAGAACCCTGACAGGGTATCGTACTCGCCCTCCGGCAACTCGATGCCCAGTTTTTCTGAGGCATCCTCCAGTGGGATGGAGGCATCTAACAGGTAGACCCCCTCGGCTATCTCCTGTATTGGGGCGGCTTCTTCCTCGTCCGACTCGTCGTAGATCTCGCCGATAATCTCTTCGATGATATCCTCGAGGGTGACCAGGCCAGCCGTGCCCTTAAACTCGTCGACCACAATGGCCATGTGGGTTTTGCGACGCCGCATCTCGCGCAACAGTTCGCGGGCGCCCATGGTTTCGGGCACAAAATAGGCCGGGTGGCAGATACTGCCGACCTTGGTGCTATCCATCATGCTTCCGCTGTACTCGAGTAAATCTTTGGTGTAGGCTACCCCGACGATGTTGTCTACCGTATCGCGGTAGACGGGAACCCTGGAATAGCGGTGCTCACGGGCCATACTCCAGAACTCGCGTAGCGAAGCCTCGGCTGAGATGGCGACCATATCCACCCGTGGAATCATGATCGAGCGAACCGGGGTTTCCTCCAGATCCAGAATTTGGCTGATAATCTCGCCTTCGCTTTCATCCAGAACCCCTTGCTTGGAAGAGGCTTCAACAATTAGCTTGAGTTCTTCCGCTGAACCTACCATGGAGTTGGACGGCGCTTCCTTCAAGCCCAGGAGCCTGAGGAAAAAGTTACCGCTGCGGGTAAAGAGCCAGACCAGTGGAGCGGTCAGGCGCTGAAAAATGTTGAGCGGAAAGATAGCCATGCTGGCTACCTGTTCGGTGCGCTGGAGGGCAACGCCTTTGGGAATCAGTTCGCCAAAGAGCACCGTCACAAAAGTAATTACGACGACCGAGATGGCAAAACTGATGGTTGAAAGCAAACTGCTACCGGCAACGGCAGTGGCCTCTGTCTGACCAAAGAGAGCGGCTATGCCCGCCACAATCAGGCGGGTTACATAAGGTTCGCCAAATGCACCGAGGATCAGGTTGGTAGCGGTAATGCCTAGCTGGGTGGTCGCGATGTAGGTATCGAGCCTGGTCATGGCATGCTTGAGCAGGTTGCCCTGCCAGGAGCCGCTTTCGGCCAGTTGTTCGACCCGACTGCGCCGAATCGCCACGAGGGAAAACTCGGCGGCCACAAAAAAAGCGTTGATCAGGATGAGAAGGACGATGATTCCAAAACTGCCAGGGATGCTTTCCATAGGGTTCGCGTTCGGCCTGTCCCAAAACTATTTCGCCCCGGAGTGTTCCAGGGCAATGCCGCGGCTACGTTTGGAGGGGGAGTCCATACGCTACTAGACGGAAGTCTACCACAGCCCCAGGCGGCTCACAAGCGGCGGCAAAAAAAGCAGAATCCCGATCAGAGCGGCAATTCCACTCACTACCAGCACCCCTGCGGCAGCGATGTCCTTGGCCGCCCTGGCCAGCGGATGAAAATTGGGTGAGGCCAGATCGACAACCGCCTCGAGGGCAGTGTTGAGTAGCTCGAGGCCCAGAACCAGTGCGACCAGCAACAGCACCGGTACCAGGTTGACCTGCAACCAGACCGCCAGACCCAGGGCAAAGGTTCCAATGTAGACCTCGAGGCGAAAATTTCGCTGACTGTTCCAGGCAAATCGAAGGCCCGCCCAGGCATAAGCAAAGGAGGCTCGCAAGCCCCGCAGGGGCAGGGGGTCTGAGCCGGGTTTGGGGGGAGGGGGAAGGGTCGGCATGGTTATAGCTCGAGGATGCGCTGCTGGACCCGATGGAACCCTTCCCATTCGGCTGGGGTGCGGTGGTCGTGCCCGAGTAAATGCCAGAGCGAGTGGGCAGCCAGTACCTTGACCTCGTCTAGCAAGCTATGGCCTAGCTGCTCGGCCTGTTGCCGGGCCGTATCCAGGCTAATCACAATATCGCCCAGGTGAGGCGGTATGAAACGATCCCCTGGTTCGTAGGTCGGAAACGACAGCACATCGGTAGGGGCATCCTCGCCCCAGTGCTGCGCTTTCAGTGCCCGAATTTCGGGGTCATCGGTGAGTATCAAGGTCAGGGTTTTGTCGCCGTGGCCCAACTCGTGCAAAAGACCCTGGAGGGCTTTGCGCACCTGGGGGCCCAGACCTCTTGGTACTCGCGTATGGGCGACCAAATCCACTTTTGCCATGCTCAACCTGGCCCGCACTCAATGCTCTACCGAACGGTCACTCTCGTGCTCGTGGAACTCATACGCCTTGATGATGCGGGCGACCAGGGGGTGGCGTACCACATCGGACTCGAGGAAACGCTGCTGGGCAATGCCCTGAATGCCCTTTAGAATCCGCATGGCCTCTACCAGGCCGCTTTTCTGGGCTTTGGGCAGGTCAATTTGGGTGATGTCGCCGGTGATGACCACCCGGCTGTTGAAGCCCATCCGTGTTAGGAACATCTTCATCTGCTCGGGGGTGGTGTTCTGGGCCTCGTCCAGGATGATGAAGGCATCGTTGAGGGTGCGTCCCCGCATGAAGGCCAGCGGCGCTACTTCTATCACCCCCGACTGGATATACTGATCGAAGCGTTCGGCGTCGATCATGTCGAAAATCGCGTCGTAGAGCGGGCGCAAGTAGGGATCAATTTTGGCCTGGAGGTCGCCGGGCAAGAATCCCAAGCGCTCCCCAGCCTCCACTGCGGGACGGGTCAGGATGATGCGTTTGATTTTTTTGGCTTTGAGGAAAGCAACGGCCATCGCAACCGCGAGATAGGTCTTGCCAGTTCCAGCAGGCCCGATACCAAAGGTGATGTCGTGGCTGCTGATGGCTTCAACGTACTGGCGCTGCCCGGGCGTTTTGGGTTTGAGTCTGCCAGGCAGGGTAATCTCGCTGCCAAGGGTGGGCGTAGCTGTTTCGACGGGCAGTGACTGCCCATTTTCGGCAACCAGGATGACCTGCTCGAGGGTTCCTGCATCTATCTCGGCGCCCTGGCGAACCAGGGTGACCAGGTCGCGCACCACCCGCTCGGCCAGACGCACCTCGTCAGGGTCGCCAGAGATTTGCACTTCCTGCCCTCGCACGATCAACTGGGCTGGGAGGAGTTTGCGGAGGGTTTTGAGGTGTTTGTCACCGTGTCCGAGCAAAGCCAGGGCTTCTTGCGGCGAACGCAGCGGGACTATCGTTTTGTTTTGCGTACTCTTCTCCAATATTGGCTCCTGGGTTCGGCCAGCACCTGATGCCAAACCACACCGTTCAGGATAGCATGTGGGCTGGTCGAAAACGCCCACCAGTCAGAGGTTTTGTCCATGGCTTTGGCGGCCGGCGGGGCCGATCTTACAGGGGCAGGCCGGGTGGACTCTTGTTCGCGCAGCCTGGCGCGCAACAAACGTTCGCGCTCGATTTCCTCGAGGGTTTTTGGACGCTGACCGGCCGGGGCTTTGGGCCTGGGTGGCTGCTGAGGCTGGCTGACCAGAGGCCGAGCGGGCGGCGTGCTGGCCGGCGAGCGCGGCGGAGGAGTAGTCGGGGCGGGTGGTCGTGCAGGTGCACCCGGCTGAGTGGGCTGGGCCTGTGGAGGCTTCGCAGGAGAACGCCCCTCCTCACCCGGTAAGGGAATCTCGGTAGGCTCAAAGTCGGGCGGCAATTGCCGGCCGCGTCTGAGCAAGCCTTGCAGGGCAGGCAGCACGATGAAGAAAAACAAAAACAACAGACCCAGAAGATCGTCTAAGCCCATAAGGCCCTCCTGGTAGGGGTGGCGAACGGGGTAAGCGAGGCCGGGGACAGGGTTGCTACAGATGGGGGGCCTTTCCAACGCCCCTGCCCTCCAGTGCGATGCACGGTGTTTTTGAGCTCTTTACCCCGCATGGTCTCGCCCTTTTTTTAGCGCTGAGTATCTGGCCCGCTCTCGGGGGTGCTGCCGCCGCTGGCCTTGCTGATCGACTCGCGCATATCGGTGTCGGCTTCGATGTTTTTGAGCTGATAGTAGTCCATGACCCCAATACGCCCACTGCGCAAGGCTTCGGCCAGTCCAAGCGGTACAGCGGCCTGGGCCTCGACTAGCTTGGCGCGCATGGCCTCCACCAGGGCCCGGTTTTCCTGTTCGGCGGCCACCGCCATGGCCCGGCGCTCTTCGGCCTTGGCCTGGGCGATTTTCTTGTCGGCTTCGGCCTGGTCGGTGCGAAGCTGGGCCCCAATATTCTTACCGACCTCCACGTCGGCAATGTCCACCGAGAGAATCTCAAAAGCCGTGCCGGCATCCAGACCCTTGGCCAGCACGGTTTTGGAGATACGGTCGGGCTGCTCCAGAACCTGCTTGTGATCGGTGCTCTGACCGATTGAAGCCACGATGCCTTCGCCCACGCGAGCCACGATGGTTTCTTCCCCAGCACCCCCTACCAGGCGGTCAATGTTGGCCCTTACGGTAATGCGGGCCGTGGCCAGCAACTGGATACCATCCTGGGCCATGCCGGCGACCATGGGGCTGGTAATAACCTTGGGGTTGACCGAAAGGCGCACCGCATCCAGCACATCGCGCCCTGCCAGGTCGATGGCAGCGGCGCGGTCGAAATTGAGCTTGATGCCGGCCTTGTCAGCGGCAATAAGCGCGTCCACGACGCGATCCACGTTGCCTCCGGCCAGGTACTGAGCCTCGAGCTTGGCCGTTTCCACCGGAATCCCAGCCTTGAATGCCTTGATCATGGGGTTGACGATCTTGGCGGGGGGAATTCTTCGGAAACGCATACCCACCAGCGCCGTGAGGGGTACGTTCACCCCGGAAAAAAGCGCAGTGACCCAAAGGGGTACGGGAACCAGGTAGAAAAACAGGAAGACGGCCAAAAGGGCGATGCCAGCAACGATCAAAGCTCCAAACTCCATGAAATCCTCCTCGATAGCAGTGGTCCGTAACCACGGACTGAACCTGCAAAGGTGCCTCTACAAGCGTACATCCTGAGCCCTGTATCCAGATGTGGGCCACAGGAAACCCAGACCCCTCCAGATGGGTGGTTTTGTTGAGACTGCACGAGCTTCCCACCATTGCGGTGCGCCACGTGCGTTGGGGCGTACCCGGTACGTTGGGTGCATCGGGGTTTTGTGGGAGCCGCCCTGACCATACGTCACTCTAAATGATTGCATCCAGCATGGTGCTTTTGAATGGGTGCCCTAGGTTTCAACCTTGCGCACCACCACCCGGGGTCCCTCGACCTGAATGACCCGGATGGTCTGGCCACGGTCTATAAACTCGCCGGAGGTGACCACATCCACGCGCCGGTCGCCAAACTGAGCCGTGCCCGCCGGACGCAGATCGGTTAGGGCGCTGCCAATGGCCCCCAAGAGCGATTCCAGCTCGTTTTTTGGGGGCGCCACTTCCTCTACTGCGCTGCTCAGCACAAAAGGCCGGGCCACTCGCACCCGGGGGAGGTAGCGAAAGATCAAAAACAGCCCCACAGCCAGCCCGATGATGGCAAAGGAGCCTACCTGCAAGGCTTCGTCGCCAAAGGTGAAGTAGATCGAAGCACCAATCAGCCCCAGTCCCAGTAGGCCTGGAATGCCAAATCCAGGGGTAACGAAGAGCTCAAAAGCCACCAGCAACAGACCACCAAAAAGAAGGATGATGGTGAGGGCGCTGGAAAGACCGGCCAGATAGCCCCCCAGGAAGAACAGGCCCAATGAGGTCAAGCCGATAATGGCGGGGATAAAGGTGCCGGGGGTGAAGAACTCCAGAATGAGACCCAGCACCCCAACCGCAAGCAGGATGGCAGCAATGGTGGGGTCGGTGAGGAAACGCGCGACCCGCACCTGGGGGCCGGGTTGAACTTCCAGGGTGTCGGTGTTAAAGCCGGCTTTATCGAGCGCGGCCCGCAGGCTGGCCACCTCGGCATCGGCTACCTTCAATTCCACCGCTTTTCGGGCTGAGAGGGTCAGAGGCTCTCCTTTGGTGGTGATGCCGCGCACTTCCACCTCGGGGTCTACCATGGCCTCGGCGATGTTGGCGGGGCGGTTGCGGGCCTCGGCGACGGCCCGGAACTTGCCCTTGAGCGCCGAGATGACCTTGCGGTCGGCAGCGTTGGCGGTGCCTACTACCGGGGTGACCGTAATGGGCAGGGCTGCTCCGATGTTGGAGCCAGGCAGCATCATGATTTGCTGCGCGGCCAGGGAAATCAGAGCCCCTGCCGAGAAGGCGTTCTCGACAACCGCCAAGGTGGGCAGGGTGGAAGCCAGAATACGGTCGGTGATGCGAATGGCCGCATCTACCCGTCCGCCCGGCGTGTTGACCCGGAACACCACCCCACTGGCTCCCTCGCGCTCGGCCTGCTCGAGGGATTGTTCGATAAACGTGGCCAGCGGCCCGTCAATCGTCCCCTCAATGGGGATGATATAGGTTCTGGCCTGAGCCAAAGAGGCAACCAACAGGAAGGCGAAAAGTAGGTTTCTCACCAACGTTATCTTAGCAAGCCGGGCCGGGGGGAGTGTAATGTGAGGGGGTGTGGGCCAGAAAAGGCCGGTTCCCAAATTGCTGTAACTTTGCCTTTGGCAAAGGGTAACAAGGTAGAATCCAGTGGTGAAACTAGGAGTGATTGGATTTCCGGTCAAGCATTCGCTTTCACCCTCGATGCACGAGGCGGCCTTGAAAGCAGCAGGTCTGGAGGGCTCGTATCGGATCCTCGAGACTCCGCCCGCGTTTCTGCGGGCTCGCCTGCAGGAAATACGCAGAGACTATGCGGGGACCAACGTGACCATTCCTCACAAAGAAAGTGTCCTGGCCTTCCTGGACGAGCTAAGCCCGGAAGCCAGAGCCATTGGTGCGGTCAATACCATTGTGTGCGACCAGCATCGGCTGATTGGCTATAACACCGATGCGCCTGGCTTTATCTCCGGTCTGGACGAGGCGGGCATCCCTTACCGCAACAAAAAAGCCCTGATACTGGGGGCTGGGGGGGCCGCCAGGGCCATTGCCTATGCTCTTGTGGAAGAAGGCGCGCACGTAGCCGTCTACAACCGCACCCTCGAGCGGGCCAGAGCCCTCTGCGAAGCATTAGGACTGCATCTGGTGCCCGAGCCTTTGCTGGATACGGCGGTTCGAAGCTGCGATTTACTCATCAACACCACCAGCGTGGGTCTGCAAGACCCCCTGCGCTCGCCCCTGCCCGAAGGTTTGCTGCCGCACGAGGGCGTGGTGGTGGATATTGTCTACAACCCAGCCGTTACTCGGTTGATGCTGGAGGCACAAAAAGCGGGACTAAAGACCCTGGGAGGGTTGCCCATGCTGGTCTGGCAAGGGGCGCTGGCGTTCGAACTGTGGACCGGGGTCAAGCCGGATGTCCAGGTCATGTACCAGGCAGCCTGGGCCAGACTCAACGAAAGTCTTCGGTCATGAGTACACAATCCAGACTCACGCTGGAGGGGCCCCATAGCCACGAACTCGAGGTCAAGCACTCTCGCTTTGTGGCCCGGGCTACGCCGGTGGCGAGCCCCGAAGAGGCCCTGGCCTTTTTGCAGGCCGTGCGCGACCCTGCTGCTACCCATAACTGCTGGGCCTACAAGCTGGGGCCCTTGTACCGCTTTTCCGACGATGGCGAACCTTCTGGAACGGCTGGCCGCCCCATCCTGAGCGCCATCGAAGGGCAGGGCCTGGACGGGGTGATGGTCGTGGTCACCCGCTACTTTGGAGGCATCAAGTTGGGCGCGGGAGGACTGGCACGGGCCTACGGGGGCGCTGCCGCAGAATGCCTGCGACTGGCCGCCAAGCGGTTGGTGTTGCCCAGGGTGCGTTGCGCGCTGCAAGCCCCTTTCGAGTGCAGCAACACCCTGTTTCATTTACTGGGCGGCCTCGAGCGCGAAACCGAGACCTACACCGAAGCTGGGGTGTATTTCGTGCTTCATATCGAGGAAGCAAAGCTGCCTGAGTTGCAAGCACAGGTACGCGATCTGACTCGAGGCCGCGCTGTTTTTGAGGTATTGGAGCGCCTTTAATACCAGATTCGGTTATTTCGGCACCGAACGGTAGCTTAGCCTGGCCCACGCCGCGCCATGGCGCAGGGGCGACCGACCGAAGTGATCCCTTCATGGGAGGGCGATACCGCCCCTTGGAAGTTATCCGCGTAGCGGAGGGCGATACCGCCCCTTGGAAGGGACACGCTTTCTTCGCCGAGATGCCTTTCGCCGACCGAAGGGAGGGGTGGGGTGGGGTGTGTAGCGACGGGTGGGGAGGAGTGGGGTGTGCTCCAGGGTTCAAGCGGCGCCGCGTGCGACGCCACCAGGCCTCTGGATTTTTTAGTTTGAACGACTGTCTTTTTGAATCCGGTATAAAGCCATTTTGGGAGTCTCGAAAGCGAGGAATGGGGTGCAGACTTCATCCTTCAATGACGATAGGTAGAATGACCGGGTTGCGCCCGGTATTTTTGGCGATGAATTTCTTGACCGGGTAGTAGATGTCGTCGCGGATTTCCTCGAGGCGTTTCTTTTCCCGTAAGCCTTTATACAGCGAGTCCATCGCCATCTTGCGTACCTCGCCCAAAAGACGCTCACCAGCTTTGACAAAACCTTTGGAGATAACCTCGACCAGCGGATCGCGGCTGACCAGCGCGGTGATGATGACCACGCCTTCGGCGGCCATGTGGTTGCGGTCTTCCAGGATTTCATCGGTGATGTCACCCACGCCCAGCCCATCCACATAGAGTTGGCCATGTGGAACTTTGCCTTCAAACTCAATGTTGTTGGCCGTCAGCTTGATGAGGCGTCCGTTTTCGGGAATCAGAATTTTTTCCGGAGGCTGGGGAATGCTCTGGGCGAGCCACTTAAAGTTGGTCTGATGGCGAATTTCACCGTGCCAGGGTAGCAAGAACCTGGGGCGGGCCAGATTAAGTACGGTTTTTAGCTCTTCGTGGCTGGCGTGGCCCGAAGCGTGCACACGGTAGCGAGGGGGGTAGTACACATAGGCCCCCAGCGCATAAAGCTGATTGATTACGGTATTCACGGCCTCTTCGTTGCCGGGAATGGGGCTGCTACTGAGGATGACCGTATCGCCCTCCTGGATGGTCATTTTGGCATGACTGCCAGAGGCCAGGCGGGCCAGCACAGCTTCAGGCTGGCCTTGCGAGCCGGTGGTAATGACCAGCACCTGCTCGTCGGGCAAATCCTTGATTTCATCCAGGGTGTAAAAACGGTCTTTTTGCTGGAAGTAGCCCAGCTCGAGGGCAATCCGGGCGTATTTCAGCATGGAGCGACCTTCCACCGCAATTTTGCGCCCGTACTTCTCGCCTGCCGTGACCACCGACTGGATACGGTGAATGTGCGAGGCAAAAGTAGTCACGAAGATGCGGCCTTTGGCGGCTCCGATGACCTTGTCCAGCTCTTCAGCCACCTCGGTCTCGCTGGGCGTGATGCCAGGGCGCTCGCCGTTGGTGGAGTCGGCGATCAGACACAGCACCCCCTCGTTGCCGGCCTGGGCGATTTTTTCCAGGTGAGAAGTCTTGCCGTCGATGGGGCGCTCGTCGAGCTTGAAGTCGCCAGTATGCACAATTTTGCCGATGGGAGTATGGATGACCATGCCAAAATTGTCGGGGATGGAATGGGTCATGCGGAACAAATCGAGCTGAAAGTAGCGTCCCAGGGGGATGCGGTCATCGGGAGAAACCTCCTTAAAGTTGTATTCCCCGATGTTGAGCCCGAATTCCTCGAGCTTACCCTTCACCAGCCCCAGGGTGAGCTTGGCTCCGTAGACCGGCACCCGTGGCAACTGGGGGAACAGGTAGGGCAGGGCTCCGATATGGTCTTCGTGACCGTGGGTAAGCACCCAGCCCCGGATAAGGTCTTTGTTTTGAACCAGGTAGTCGATGCGTGGAATTACGATATCTACTCCCAGCATCCGTGCGTCCGGGAATGCCAGGCCCCCGTCGATGATGAACATCTCGTCTTCGTAGCGAAAGGCGGTGATGTTTTTTCCAATCTCGCCGGTGCCGCCCAGAAAGACAATTTCGACGGCGCCATCGGGTTTGCCCAGGATGACAGGCCCCTTGGGTTTGGGCCTTTCTTGCCGCTTGCGCGGGCCCCTGGGACGGCTAAAGGGTGGGTTGTCGTTCATGGTTGCTCCACATAGATACAGGGCATGGGTAGAAATGGGTTGGCATGGTCGCTGGCGGAGTCCAGCCAGGCCTCCGGGAGGTCAAATGTTTGTGGCATTCGCCATAGCAGCGCAATACTGCACACGCGGTTCGAGTCGGTCTCTTTACCGCCTGACCGGAGGCTTGCGGGGGGCGACCAGGCCCTCGAGCTCCGGACGAATCAGGTCTACCCGGCCCTGCTCGTCGATTTTGTTGACTTTAACCTTGAGCTTATCGCCAAGCTTGAGCACATCCTCGACCCTCTCAACCCGCCCCTGGGCGAGCTGGCTGATGTGCAAGAGTCCGTCTTTCCCAGGCAAAATCTCGATGAAAGCACCAAAGTTGGTGATACGGGTGACTGTACCCTCGTAGATCTCGCCCACTTTGGCCTCGGCAGTCTGACCCAGGATGCGGGATTTGGCTTCCAAAGCCGCTGCTGCATTGGTGCTGTAAAGGCGGATGGTGCCGTCCTGCTCGATGTCAATCTCTACGCCCAGTTCCTCCAGGGCACGAATGTTCTTACCGCCGGGGCCAATGATGCCCCCAATTTTCTCGGGGTTGACCTTGAGGGTGAGGATGCGCGGTACCTGAGGCTTCATCTCGGCACGGTGAGTGGGTACAGCAGCTTCCATCAGGCTCAGGATGTGCAAACGGGCCTCGCGGGCCTGGTACAGGGCAGCCCGCATTATTTCGGGGGTGAGGCCCTTGATCTTGATATCCATCTGCAGCGCAGTCACCCCGTCGCGGGTACCCGTTACCTTGAAGTCCATGTCGCCCAGGGCGTCTTCCAGCCCCAGAATATCGGTGAGCACCACGGCCTGGTCACCCTCTTTGACCAGTCCCATGGCCACGCCCGCCACATGCTTCTTGAGGGGTACGCCGGCATCCAGGAGGGCCAGACAGCCTGCGCATACGGTGGCCATGCTGGAAGACCCGTTGGACTCGAGGACATCTCCCACCACCCGGATGGTATAGGGGAACTCGTCTTGAGACGGCAGCACTGCCCGCAGGCCGCGCTTGGCCAGGTTTCCGTGGCCCACCTCGCGCCGGCTCACTCCGCGCAGGCGCTTGACCTCTCCGGTGGAGTAGGGCGGAAAATTGTAATGCACCAGGAAGGGGTCTTCGGTCTCGATACCCAGGTCGTCGACCAACTGGGCATCCCGTCCGGTGCCGAGTGTGACCACACCCAGCACCTGGGTCTCACCCCGACTGAAAATGGCCGAGCCGTGGGGTTTGGGCAGCACATTGCTTTCGATCCAGATGGGTCTGACCTGCTGGGGCGTGCGACCGTCGGCTCGCTTGTTCTCCTGTAGTACCAGACGGCGCAGTTCCTGCTTGACCACCTCGTCGAAGCCCTCCGCTACCAGCTTGCGACGCTCCAGGTCGGTTGAGCCGTCTGCCTGGCTGGGGACAAACTCGTCCAGCAGGGCCTCGCTAAATGCCTCCAGGGCTGCTGAACGCTCACCCTTGGAGGCGGTTTGTAAGACATCGGAGAGCCCTTTCTCGAGGGCCCGCTGGTAAAGGGCTGCCTGGGTTTCGGCGTCGAGTCGGGCGGGGGGCACGTGGGCAAACTTCTCTTTGCCCAGCTCAGCCCGCATCTGCTCTTGCAGCTCCAGAATGGGTTGCATGGCCCGGTGAGCGAACTCGAGGGCCTGCACCAGCTGGTCTTCCGAGACCTCTTGTGCCCCCGCTTCCACCATGATGATGGCTTCCTTGGAGCCAGCGACCACCAGGTCGAGCTGGCTGTCTTCCTGGGCCACCGGATTCAGCACCAGCCGACCTTCCTGTAAACCCACCCGCACCGCTGCAATGGGCCCATCCCAGGGGATGTCGGAGATCATTAGTGCTGCACTGGCGGCAATGGGTCCCAGGATATCAGGGGTATTTTCCTGGTCGGCAGACAGCACCGTCAGGAGAACCTGCACCTCGTGACGGAAACCCTTGGGAAAGAGGGGGCGGATGGGGCGGTCGGTCAGGCGGGCCGAGAGAATGGCCTTTTCACCAGGACGCCCTTCGCGTCGCATGAAGCTGCCGGGAATGCGCCCGACGGCATAGTGCCTTTCTTCAAACTCTACCGTTAGGGGTAGGAAGTCGGCCTGGATGGGGGCGTCGGAGGCTTGGGCAGTAGCCATCACCACCGTTTCGCCATAACTTACCCAGACCGAACCGGCAACGTGTTTGGCATACTTTCCGGTCTCAATCGTCAGGGTACGACCCCCCAGGTCCACGCTGTAGCGTCTGCCTTGGGGTATGGGGTTTTCCTGGTTCATATCAGCTCCCGATCGCCCAGTTATAGCGCTGGGCACGCTTTAGGGCTGGTTTAAAACCTTCCCGCGCTCGCTTCACCAGGTACAGAGAGCGATGCGCTAAACGCTTGCTTTGACAAGAGAGGCAGAGTGCAGTTCGGTGCATAATCAAGGTGATGTGCCTCGCAAAAAACGCCGGAAGGTGACGATTCTGTGCTCCAAGTTATCAGCGGAGCCACTCCCCCGGCCCCGCTTACCGAGTCTCGTTTATTGTACACGATAGACAACATCCGGGGTTGCCCCCGGAAGTTTGTTATTTGCGCAGTCCAAGCTTTTCGATCAGGGCTTTGTAACGGGCCTTGTCTTTATTCTCCAGATAGCTCAGCATCCGCTTGCGCTGCCCCACCAGGGTCAAAAGCCCGCGCTTGGCTGCAACGTCGTTGTTGTTGGCAGTCAGGTGAGCCGAAAGGCGGTTAATGCGCTCGGTGAGCAGGGCCACCTGCACTTCCGTTGAGCCGGTGTCGCCGGCTTTGTGGGCATGCTTCTCGATAACGCTGGCTTTATCTTCTTTTGTAAAAGGCATCTGATTCTCCTTGTCGGGTGAGCCGCAGCCGGCTGACCGGGGCTTCCTCGTGGCTCGAGGCCAACTAAGAAGTATAGGGGCGCTTTTGGGTGGGGTCAAGTAGGAAGAGCAACAGGGCCAGCCCAGCGAACCCAGCGGCGGTGAAAAAAGCCACGGGGGGGTCAAACTGCTGCCACAAAAAGCCGAAAAGGGTGCTGGCCGGCAACAACAACAAACCCACCAGCGTGTGATATAGCCCGATGGCGCTGGCTTTTTCACTGGCGGGGATGACCTGCGCAAGGTAGGCCCGGCTGCTACCCTCGAAGGCCGCGCTGTAGATTGCATACATGGCAAAAAGAACAATTCCGTGCCAGGCAGCGAAACTAAGGCCAAACCCAACATAAACCAGGGCATAAACGGCAAAACCTCCCAGCACCAGACGCCGGGCCCCTACACGGTCGCTCAAAGCCCCCAGCGGGTAGGCCAGCAAGGCATACAGCAGGTTATACAGGGTATAGACCAGAGTGGCCTCGGTCGCACTGAGACCCAGGTCGTTCAGGCGCAGAATGAGGAACGCATTGGAGGCCAGGCTCAGTGTAGAAATTCCGCTGACCAGCAAGAACCAGCGGTACTGGATTGAGAAAGTGGAAAGCCGTAGGGGCGGCAGGGGTTTAGCTATGCCGCGCCTTTCGCGCAAAAAGAAGAGCAGTAAGGTGGTGGCCAGAAGGGCTGGAATGGCCGAGACCCAAAACACCCCGCGAAAGTCCAAAAGCGGCAGGAGCAGGAAAGCTAAAAGGGGGCCAATGGTGGCCCCCAGGCTATCCATCGCCCGGTGGAAGCCGTAAGCCCGCCCGTAGGTTTCCCTGGGCGCTACCTCGGCGATCAGGGCATCTCGAGGTGCCGTGCGAATCCCCTTGCCCACCCGATCCAAAAAGCGATAGCCCAACACCTGCCAGGGGGCTGTGGCCAGGGCCAGGACCGGCCTTAGCAGTGCAGGAAAACCATAGCCGAACAGCAACAAGGGTTTCCTGGCCGCAATACGGTCGGAAACCCGCCCCCCGACCACCTTGAACATGCTGGCCGTGGCTTCGGCGATGCCTTCGACCAGGCCCACCACCGTTGTTGAAGCCCCCAGTACCCCGGTGAGAAACAAGGGCAGTAGCGGGTAGACCATCTCAGACGCTATGTCTGTAAACAGGCTAACAGTGCCCAGAACATAGACTTCACGGGGTAACCTCTTCACGGCCCCCAATCTACTCTTTTCTTTGAGCGCTGTCTTGCAGCAGATTTTTGGTTGGTATGTGGCCCTAGTGCTGCGAACCAATACCGGAGAAAGATTGCCTCACAATCCAGAGAACTAAGGAGGCTGGGTTGCTCCTCACAAGGCGCGAGCGGAATCCCACCCCACCCCACCCGTCGCTACGCACCCCTCCCTTCAGTCGGCGAAACAAGGTCTTACTACGGTCGGTGATACAAACATCAGACCAGGGGCCGTATTGCCCTCCGTTCATACAGATAACCTGGGTCGGACGCCTCTGCACCACGCTATGGTGTAGGCGAGGCTGGGTCACCCGTAGGCACCAAACTCACCGAATCTGGCTTAAACGCGGATATTGACTCTGGCTCCACTTTCAAATAAGTGGATCGAATCTATAAAACGTACAACCCGCGTATTGTAACCCATCACAATAGAGTGGGTGCGTGCCCCACCGCCAAAGTAGCGTACGCCCTCGAGTAGCTCCCCGTGGGTGATGCCGGTGGCAGAGAACACAATCTGCTTTCCAGGAGCTAAGTCGTTGGTACGGTAAATCCTGAGTTCGTCAGCGCCCATGGCCCTGAGGCGTTCTTTTTGGGCATCGTTTTCGGGCAGGAAGCGCCCCTGAATCTCGCCCCCCATGCATTTGAGAGCCGCTGCTGCCAGGACGCCCTCGGGTGCGCCTCCGCTGCCCATCATGACATGTACACCCGTTCCACGCACGGCCACCGAAACCGCTGCAACCACGTCTCCATCGGTAATGAGCTTGACCCTGGCACCTGCTTCGCGAACTTCTCGAATCAGTCTTTCGTGTCGGGGCCGATCCAGGATAACGACCACCAGGTCTTCTACTTTGCGCTGAAGGGAGTCGGCGATGATGCGCAGGTTAGCCTCAACAGGGAAGTCCAGGCTAACTTTGCCCGCGGCAGGTGGCCCCACCACCAGCTTCTGCATGTACATATCGGGCGCCCCGACCAGCCCGCCTTTCTCACTGATGGCAATGACCGTAATGGCGTTGGGAAGCCCTTTAGCGGTGATGTTGGTGCCCTCCACTGGGTCTACGGCGATGTCTACCTCGGGGCCGCCGCGACCAAGCGTCTCGCCAATATAGAGCATGGGGGCCTCGTCCATCTCGCCCTCGCCGATGACCACCCGTCCTTGAATGGGGAGTTCAGACAAGACCTTTCGCATGGCCTCGGTTCCAACTCCGTCCACTTCGTCCTTCTTGCCCATTCCGGCCAATCGGCTGGCAGCCAGGGCCGCCTGTTCGGTCACGCGGGCGATCTCGAGAACCAGCAGGCGTTCAATGTCCATCTCGGTTTGAAGTTCCATGAAAAAAGCTTACCAAGGCCAGCGGGGGGTCATACCATATTGGCTTGGTCAGGTGCCCCTGAACGGCAAACCAACTGAACTCGAGGGAGTTGTCTTTGTAAAAAGATGGTCAGCCGTACCAGGGGCATCCATGCGAGCAGCCGAAAGGTGCGAAGCAATTCAGCATGAGCCTGGATCGCCACTTCAGCCTGCAGCCTCCTCATGACGAGGTTCTCAACGGGCCAACGGGGTGATGGATGAGGGTTGGCTGGTTAAACGGGTGCTGGCCTATAGGCGGATGTGACTGTCTATCCGAGGTGGCTATGATCCGGCTTTGATCGAACTCGGTACACCTGAGCCTCTGGAATGCAATATGAGGTCGCGTCAGTGCTTTCGGTGCCGGGCTGGCTTACGGTTTGTGCCGGCTCCAGAGGGTTTGGGCCAGGTCGTCAGGGGTAATGCCATGTTCGGCAAGGGTAAAGAGCAGATGAAATAGTAAATCCGAGGCTTCCCACTCGAGTTCTTCACGACTTGCGTTTTTTGCCGCGATAATGACCTCGCCCGCCTCCTCCCCGATTTTTTTGAGTACCCGATCCAGGCCCGCCTGGTGCATTCGGGCAACATAAGAATCCTCAGGAAGGGTCTCGATGCGGTGCTGGATGGTGCTGTAGACTCTCGCGAGCACCTCCCCCAGAGGCGGGGTGGTCGGGGCTGTTAGGGGATGGTGGAAGCAGCTCTCGGCTCCGGTGTGGCAGGCTGGGCCATGCGGGACAACTTTGTACAAAACCGCGTCTTGGTCGCAGTCGAGGGCTACCTCCACAACTTCTTGGGTGTTTCCTGAGGTCGAGCCTTTGACCCATAGCTCGTTACGGCTGCGGCTCCAAAAGGTGCTCTGGCGGGTTTGCAGGGTTGTTTGCAAGGCCTCGAGGTTGGCGTAAGCCAGGCTTAGCACCTGGCCGGTGCGAGCGTCTTGTACAACGACCGGAACCAGGCCACTGGCATCGAAACGAACGGCATCAAGATTCATAAACCCACCGCCTCATTCTCGGGTGCTAGTTGGCGGATTGCAACCGTCTTGGCCAATTTTTCAAGAACCGCTCTCGATCCGCATGGGAATTCCTTGTTGGGCCAGATAAGCCTTAAGCTCGGGAATGGCTATTTCACCGAAATGAAAAACACTGGCAGCCAGGGCTGCATCGGCGATGCCGTCCCGCAAGACTTCGGCAAAATGCTCCTTCCGCCCAGCGCCCCCTGAGGCAATGACAGGAATTCCGACCACCTGCGAAACAGCCCGATACAACTCGATATCGAAGCCCGCTTTGGTTCCGTCGGTATCCATGCTGGTCAGCAGAATTTCTCCGGCCCCCAGTCTTTCGCCTTTCTCGGCCCACTGAAGCGCATCCAGATCTGTAGGGGTGCGGCCTCCCGCCACGTACACCTCCCAGGAGTTCCCTCTGCGCCGTGCGTCAATGGCCAGCACCACGGCCTGATTGCCAAAGTGGTCGGATAGTTCCCGAATTAGCTCAGGCCGTTTTACCGCCGCCGAGTTGACCGAGACCTTGTCGGCTCCAGCCCGTAGCAGGGCCCTGGCCACCTCGAGGCTCTGAACACCTCCTCCTACCGTGAAGGGAATAAAGACCTGTTCGGCCACCTGGGTGGCAATCTCGAGCATGATGCCACGTTCTTCATGGGTGGCGGTTATGTCGAGGAAAACCAGCTCATCGGCGCCAGCCAGGTTATAGGCACTGGCCGACTCCACTGGGTCCCCGGCATCGCGCAGATTAACAAAATTGATACCCTTGACCACCCGCCCAGCGTGGACGTCCAGACAGGGGATGATGCGCTTGGCTAACACGAAGCCGATTGTCGAAGATGCAAGCACAAAACGCAAGGGAGGGGCCTATTTCTCCTGGAATGGCCGGTCTGGCAGGCTTGAAAAAGCGGCTACAACCGCCACAGCAGGCTCAGGACTTCAACATGGTGCGTAAAAGGGTAAAAGTCGTAAGGCCTGGCAAAGCGTAGCTGGTAGCCTGCCTGCACGAGCTTGCCCACATCCCTGGCCCAGGTGGCCGGGTCACAGGCTATATAGAGAATCTGGGCGGGCTGGCCTTCAATCAGACTCTGCAGTACCTCGGCTGAAAGGCCGGCTCGAGGCGGGTCCACCACGACCAAATCGGCAGGCAGGTGCTTTGGCAGTACCCTGGCATCGTCTTGTTTGAAAACCAGGTTCTGTACCCCCAGGCGGTCCCGGTCGGCCTCACCGCGCTTGACCGCGTTTCGGTTGATTTCAACGGCCACGATTTCCTCGAAAAGGGGTGCGAGGTGGAGGCTCAGGACGCCACTTCCAGCGTAAAGCTCCACTGCCTTGCGTCCCGAAGCTACAATTTGGGCGGTTTCCTGGAACAAAAGCCCGGCTGCTTGTGGATTAACCTGGGCAAAACTTTGCACATTGACCGTGGAAAGTACACCCCCAAAATCCTCCAGGAGGCCCTGTTGACCAGCCAGATGTTGACTACGACCTCTAAAACGCCCTTTGGGGCTTTGCTCACCCCAGACCACGCCGGCGATACCTTCTTGTATGAGTGCCTGGGCAGTTTTTTTGAAATATCCTGCCTGCCCCCCTACAAAACCCACCTGGACGCTTTGCTCGTAAAGTGAACCGCGCAACACGATTTCCTCGAGGCTGGCCAGGGGCCATCCCGATAGCAGTTCAAAAGCGTGTTGTAATGGTGGAGCAATGAGCGGGTCGTGGGAAACGCGAATAAGGTTGCTGGACTGTGGCTGGCGGTAGGCCAGACCACCCAGGGGATGCAGCGCGTACTGAGCAGCGGTACGGTAGCCCAGGGAGTCGGGAGAAGCCCGGATGGGGGAGACCTCGAAGGTCAGTTTGGCTATGCGCTCGAGGGATTCCTGCACAAACCCCTGCTTGACGGGTAACTGAGCCTCGTATTCCAGAGGTAGGTCAGCCGAGGGAGGTAAAGGCCCCAGGTAACGCGCGGGATGGGGTTCCAACACCTCGACGACATGACCCTCGAGGTGGTTTTTACGCTCTCGCAACTCGGCTTCAACGACCTCTCCGGGTAGCCCCCCGCGAACCAAGGCTGTTTTTGAAGGGGTTCGGGCCAGACCCAGGCCTCCGGCCACCAGCTTCTCAATGTGTAACCTCGACACACCTCACCTTACCGCATTGTTCGTAAAAGTTTGTTCTGGTGGTTGACGTTACCCTCACACTGGGGAATAATCAACCCGTTATCTAGGAGGAGATCAAAATGAGAAAGACGCTGTTGCTATTGGCCTCGTTTGCACTGGCAGGTTCTGCCTTTGCCCAGACCTTCATTACCATTGGCTCGGGGGGGACAACCGGGGTCTATTTCCCGGTAGCTACCGGAATCGCCCGGCTGGTCAATGATGCCAATATTGGCGTGCGGGCCAACGCCCGCTCGACCGGTGGTTCGGTCTTCAACATTAATGCAATTGCCTCGGGTGAGCTCCAGATGGGCCTCGCCCAGAACGACATCGCTTTTTATGCCTTCAACGGTACGGGTATTGCTGCTTTCGACGGTAAGCCGGTAAAGAACATCCGGGCTGTGGGCATTCTCTACCCTGAGGTGGTGCATGTGGTGGCCCGCGCCGGCGCCGGTATCAATACCATTGCCGACCTGCGGGGCAAGCGGGTGGTCATTGGGGATGTGGGTTCGGGTACGGAGCAGAATGCCCGTCAGGTGCTGGAGGCCTACGGCCTGGGCCTGAACGATCTGCGCGAAGCCATCCGGGTTAACCCCAATAACGCGCTGGCCCTCATGCAGGACGGTCGCGCCGATGCCTTCTTCTTCACCGGGGGTCTCGGAGCCTCGGTGATTAGCCAGGCGGCTCAAACCATTCGCATCCAGCTGGTGGAGGTGGAGTACCGCCGGGTACAGGAGCTGGCTAAGAAATACCCGTTCTACCGTGCTTTCAACATTGACGGTGGTATCTATCGTGGGGTGGACGTCACTACGCCCTCGGTGGCCGTGCTCTCGATGTGGCTGGCTGCCGACAGCGTTAGCGCCGATGTTGTTTACAATATGCTCAAGGCCACGTTCGATAGCCCTGAGTTCAAGAGCATTCACCCCAACCTGCAGCGCTTCTTTAATGTCAATGCGGCTGCACGCAACCTTCCCATACCCCTGCACCCAGGCGCTGAGCGCTTCTACCGTGAGAAGCGAATCATCCGCTAAAGCGCTCGCCTGGAATGGTGCGCCATACGAAAACTAGTAGCAGTTCAGGAACTGCTTTTTGCATGGGGTAATACCAGATTCGGTTAGTTCGTCGCCGAACGGCGGCTCAGCCTAGCCGTGGCGAGGCGACCGACCGAAGTTATCCGCGTAGCGGAGGGCGATATCGCCCCTTGGAAGGGAGTGCTCTGGGATTCAAAAAGATAGCCTTTGGATTTTTTGTTTTGAATGACTATCTTTTTGAATCCGGTATAACAACTAGCACCCACTGGATGATGTGGAATAGAGGGGCCAACTCGAGGGGAGTTGGCCCCAGTTTATGGTGGGACAAGAACTGATACCAGATTCGGTTAGTTCGTCGCCGAATGGCGGCTCAGCCTCGCCCACACCGCGACATGGCGTGGCGCAGGGGGCGACCGACCGGAGTGATCCCTTTATGGGAGGGGCGATATCGCCCCTTGGAAGTTATCCGCCTAGTAGAGGGCGATAGCGCCCATTGGGAGGGGAGCTGCTCTCTTCACCGACCGATGAGGTGGGTGCGCCCCTGGGATTCAGGTTGCGCTGCAGGCGATGAACCCAGTGTCTAGGGCTTGGGTGGCTATTTTTTTGATGGTATTTGAGGGAAAAGCGGCTACAAGATGAAAGCCTGGCCCCAATCAAAAAATGGACTCGAGGCCAGTTTGGGTGTAAAACTATGCAAGCTGGATCGCTGAAAAGGTGCAATCCCTAATCGTTGTGCAGGAGGTTGTCGATGAGTAAGGATGTTCCGGAAGCCAAGGCCCAGGAACTGGTGGAAGAGACCGAACTGGGGGGGCGTAAACCCAGTGATTGGTCGCGCTGGTTGATTCTCGGCCTGGCAGTGGGGTGGAGTGTATTCCAGGTTTGGGCTACCTGGATAGGTTCTCTGGATGCTCTGTTCTTCCGGGCAGCCCACTTAGCGTTTGCTTTTGCCCTGGTATTTCTGGTGTATCCCTTCAATCGCCGCAGCCGACGTGATCGGGTTCCTCTGTTTGACTGGATTCTGGGCATCACTGCCACCCTTTCGGCAGGGTACGTGATGTGGCAGTACAAGGACATGATCGAAGTACGGGGGGGGCTGGCCAACCAGGCCGACCTGGTTGTAGGCAGCGTGACCATAGTGATGCTACTCCTGGCCGGGTGGCGCTCACTGGGGCCGGCCATGCCGGTTATATCCATCCTGTTCATGCTCTTTGCCCTGACCGGGCCGCAGGGTTTGTTCCAGGGGCAGTTGCCGGGTGCCCTCGGCCAGCTGCATGCGGGGGTGCAGTGGCGCTCGCTGGTGAGCCAGCTCTTCATGAATGCTTCGGATAGTATCTGGGGCACCCCCATTGGTGTGGCGGCACGAACGGTTTTTGTGTTTGTGCTCTTTGGGGCCATCCTCGAGCGAGCGGGGGCAGGGAAGTGGTTTACCGACCTGGCATTTAGCTTGCTGGGGGGGGTGCGCGGAGGGCCAGCCAAGGCCTCGATTGTGTCTTCTGCGCTGACGGGGGTGGTTTCGGGTTCCTCGATTTCCAACGTGGTGACCAGCGGTACTTTTACCATCCCAGCCATGCGGCGGGCAGGCTACACGCCGGAGAAAGCAGGGGCCGTGGAGGTAGCTGCCAGTTCCAACGGCCAGCTCATGCCTCCGGTGATGGGTGCTGCTGCTTTCATAATGGCCGATTTTCTGGGTGTACCCTATGCGGCGCTGGTGCTGATGGCCGTTGTGCCCGCTCTGCTGGCCTACACCACGCTCTTTATCCTGGTCGACCTGGAAGCAGTCAAACTCGGCTTGAAGGGCCTGCCCAAGGGCGAACTACCCAGGTTCTGGCCCACGCTGCGGGCTGGTTTGCACTACGTGTTTCCTCTGGGTTACTTGTTGTACGCACTGCTAATTATTGAGCTTTCGCCTGAACGGGCTGCACTCAACACTATTTTTCTGATGATTGGTGTGGCTTTGGTGCAAGAGCTTTACAGAGCCCAGCGCTCGGGCCAGGGGTTTGTGAGTGGGTTGCGTTCTTTTGCACTAATTTTGATCGAAGGTTTTGCCAATGGTGCGCGTAACATGGTGGGGATTGCCATCGCGACTGGTCTGGCCGGCATCATCATTGCGGTAGTGCTCATCACCAACATTGGCTTTGGTCTCACCGACCTGCTGCAAACCATCTCGGGCGGTAATCTGCTGGTTGCTCTGTTCCTGGCGCAAATTATCAGCCTTGTGCTGGGAATGGGCCTGCCCACGACTGCTAACTACGTGGTGATGGCGAGTCTGGTGGTCCCGGTGGTCACCAAAATTGCCGAACAAAGCGGCATAGACTACGGCTCACTGACCTTCTCGGGTATCGAGGTGCCAATTCTGAAGATCGTCGCCCACATGTTTGCCTTTTACTTCGGAATAATGGCGGACTCTACCCCGCCGGTGGCCCTGGCCGCCTATGCAGCCTCGGCCATAGCCAGGGGCGACCCCTTCAGAACGGGTGTTCAGGGCTTTATTTACGAGTTGCGAACAGCCTTGTTGGCCTATATGGTCTTCTTCAACCCCGGCTTGCTCCTGATTGGAGTGGAGGGAATACTCGAGGGTGCCCGCATTGTCGGGACGGCGTTGCTGGGGCTCACATCATTTTCGGCGGCTACGCTGGGGTACTTGTTGGGAAATGCCAACTGGCTCCAGCGACTGCTATATCTGGGGGCGGCCTTTATGCTCATGCCCAACAACCCGACCACCGAAATCGTGGGGATTGTTGTTCTGGGGCTGACGTTGGGCTGGCAGTGGTTAGCCCGCCGGGCGGCATCCAGAGGTTGAAGGCCATGGAGCATCGGCCTTGCGCGGGTCGTCAGTAGCCCGGTTCAGTCCTGACGGCGCTGTTAGCCTTCGTAATGGAAGGGAGCGCTTTCTTCGACAGCCGTAAAAAGGGATTTGCTCACGGATTCAAAAGATTGCCGCTAGATTTTTTGAATGAAGATCTTTTTTTGAATCCGGTATGAAATCACGCACAGAGCTACAGCTCATGAAGCTTTACTGGGCAGAACTCCTGGACGCCAGCTCACCCCTTACCTTGCGGCGGTGGGGTCTTCTGCAACTGTGCGGCTTGAGTCTGGCTTTTCAGCTGCTGCACTTGACGCTGGCCTGGCTGCTACTACCCCCCCTGCCCGGTTTGCCGACGTGGGTTATCTGGGGGATGTGTGCCTTTTTTGGCGTGGTGCTGCTGGGCGTGCTACTGCTCAAAGGTCGTCCTGATACAAAACGGCGCCTGCTCGAGCCAGTGCGCCAGGCCTTTCTGGATGCGCTTTGGTTGGGAGTGGCCTTCCTGGCCGCGATTTTTGCCTCCCGGATGGGGTTTGGGTTTGGGGTCGTGGTGTTTATGGCAGTGGGGTTAGTGGGTTATGGGGTTGCTTTTGCACGTTTGTGGTTTGGTTTGGGTAAACCGTAACCACCACGGTTTGCTGGTAGTAGCAGGCTTGGCCAGCAGTTGCCTGATGCGGGGCAGGGCCTCCTCGGCCCGCTTGCGTCCAAGCTCGTAAGCCAGACTGGCTTTGGTGTAGTCGAAGGTTTCTATTGGAGGGTCTGCGGCTAAGGAGATCACCACATCGGCCTGGGCCAGGGCCATACTCAGCAGGCGACGGCGTGAGGCCTCGCCGGCTTGCAGGGCCGCCTCGAGGGCGCTCTTGGGTTCACCGGGCACTACCCGGTTGGAAACATCCACAGCCACAATAGGCCCAGCCTGCAAGGCTTTGGCCGCCGTGACCGGTACTTTTTCGGCCACATCGCCATCTACCAACAAGCGTCCGTGCCACTGTACCGGTGGGAAAATGCTGGGTACCGCGCTGCTGGCTGCCAGCGCCTCGGCTACAGGCCCCGCCCTTAGCATCACCAGCTCGCCAGTGTTAAGATCGCAGGCCTGAATGACCAGCGGAATGGGGCTATCTTCGATGCGTCGCTCGCCGAACAGGGCTCGGTAACCCTGACGTATTTTGGTGCCCTCGGCCAGGTAAGGGCGACGCACAAAATCCACTATCCGGCTTACCTGGTGCAAAGCCCCATTTTTTTGCAGGCGCTCGAGTTCGGGGTCTTTGAGCCATTCGCTCAAGTTGTTGTGATCTACATTGATGCCAAAGGCATATATAGCGGCTGCCAGCGCACCAGCCGAACTGCCGGCCAGCCCGACAATGGGAACCCTGGCCTCGGCCAGCACATCCAGCACAGCCGTATGGGCCCCGCCGCGAACGCCTCCGCCCCCCAGCGCCAGGACAACACCTTCCATGTACTGAATGGTAACAGAAATATTAGACCGAGTGCAGTGATTTTGGTTAATTTTTGGTTTGGATTCGTCTCAGGGCGATTCTCGGAAAGAATTCAAAAGCCTGCAAGAGTCAAAGGCCCTTCCGGAATCGCTTTTTGCTGCTGGGTTCAGCAGCAAAATTTCAGAGAAGCGCATAAGGGAAAACGGTTGCGTCATACCAGATTCGGTTAGTTCGTCGGCGAATGGCGGCTCCACCTCGCCCTGCGCCACGCCCTGGCGTGGCGCAGGGGCGACCAACTGAAGTAATCCCTGTATGGAGGGCTATACCGCCTCTTGGAAGTTATCCAGGTAGCGGAGTGTGATACCGCCCCTTGGAAGGGAGACGTTTGTTTCGCCGACTGAAAGGAGGGGAGGGGTGGGGTGCGCTCTAAGATTCAAGTTGCGCCGCGCGCGGCGCAACCCGGCCCATTTTGTTTTGAATGACCATCTTTTTGAATACGGTATAACCCTGAAAGGGGCATTAAAAATGAATCCACCACAGCCCACGATAAAAGCCTTTTCAGTCGGGGCAGGGGAGTATTGTCGCAACTGTCTGGTTGGGCAGCTTTATGGGCCCTTATGGTTTTTAGGGAAAAAGGGATGCAGTGTATGGTGTGATGTCTAGCGGGAAGTGTCCGATGTCATCCATACCAGCAAAATCGGTATTACGGTTGCAAAGGCTGACTGCGCACCGTGAAGCGAAGGGCAGTGCGCTCCTCGCTCTCGAGCTCGAGCTTTACAAATGCCGGTTTCACAATCAAGTCCAGGTTGTCGGGGGCGATGTATCCCCGAGCAATGGCGATGGCCTTGACTGCCTGATTGACGGCCTCGGGGCCGATGGCTTGTACCTCGACCTCGCTCTGGGAGCGCAGTAAAGCCGCAATAGCACCTGCAACGGAGTTGGGACGTGACTTGCCGGATACACGCAGCGTTTCCACAGTACCTCCTAGGCGCGACGCTCCCTTCCGCATTGTAGGAGCAACGGTGAAGCCATGTCAAGAAAATGCGCTCTTGGCGGGTTTTTGTTGGCCTATATGGGTTGTTTGAAGCATCGCGCTGGCAATGTCTGGTATTTTTGTCCTGCACTATAAATTGTAGGATTCATACACCAATCTCTTGATATTGACGCAAGCCAAAGCGATTCGTATACTGCTTCAAATCTTCGCAAACTTATGCGGAGGTTCTTCCCCCTACATGCGTTTAGCCCGGTTCTGGAGGTCTAGTTGATGAGATTTAGTGAGGCATACCCTGGTATACCAAATGGTCGCGATGCTTGCGGAATCATCGCCATTGCCGAAAAGAGTGCCCGGCCCAGCCATGCCAACGTGCAGCGCACCATTGAAAGCCTCTACAAGATGGCCCATCGTGCCGGTTTGATTCGGGGGGAGGGCGACGGCACGGGGATCCAGACCGACCTTCCGCGTGAGCTTTGGGCAGGATACCTGTACGAAGCAGGGTTAGACAGCAACCTGGCCCAGAACCCCCGGTTTTTTGTAGGGCATCTCTTTGTTCCAAAAGGTGAGGGGGCTCGAGTCCAGGAGCTTTTCGATCTGTTCCGGGTCGAGGGTTCCAGGCGGGGCATAAAGCTTCTTTTGGAGCGCAAGGGTGAGACCAACAGCAGCGTCCTGGGGCCGGTGGGCAAGCGCACAGAACCGCTGTTTTACCAGGTAGCGGGGCTTTCCACCGATGGCGATGGCCCCTTGTGGGAACTGGGCCTGCTTTTAGAGCAGCGCTTTCCGGTGCACGTGGTTTCGCTTTCTACCGCGACGGTGGTCTACAAGGTGCGGGGCTCCGCCGAAATTCTCAAACGCTACTTCCCCGAACTCTCGAGGGCGGAGTACAAATCGACCATCACCCTGGGCCACAACCGCTACTCCACCAATACCATGTCTACCTTCGAGGCGGTGCAGCCTTTTGGCCTGCTGGGCCATAATGGCGAGATCAACACCGTCGAGCGACTGCGCCGTGAAGGGCGTTTTCTGGGTATTCCACTCACAGGCGGCTCGGATTCACAAGATCTGAACCGCATCCTCGAGGGCTTGCTCTACCGATATGGTCTTTCCCTGCCGGAGGCCATGGATGTGGCTTTCCCACCCATTCTGGGTGAGATCAAAAACTACTCGCCTGCACTGCAAGACCTATACATGAACCTGCGTCAGCGTTTTGGCCCGCTGGCCCAGGGCCCAGCTGCTCTGGTCACCCGGCACCGCGAAGAGGCGGTGTTCGGTACCGATGCCATGGGGTTGCGTCCCTTGTGGTTCGTGGAGACCGACTCCGAGTACGTTTTTAGCTCTGAGCGGGGGGTTTTTACGGTGGAGGAATTTGTCTCGGAGCCGCGTCCGTTCGCTCCGGGCGAGAAGATGTACCTGCGCCTGACCCCCGATGGCGCGCGCCTGTTTCCCTTTGACCGCCATCAGCGGCAGGTTCTGGAGCGCATCCTAACCAAGACCCACAGCCTCGAGGGTTACAGTGTACACCTGGCCGGGCCCCGCTATGGCGCGGTTCCACCCCTGGCCGGGGGCAGCGAAGCCCAGGTGGAAAACAAGCCTGCCCCACCCTCTTTGAACCTCGAGCGGGCTTATGGCTGGGATCGCTGGGATGCTGGCTACCTGGAAGCCCTCGCCGAAAACGGTAACGAGCCCATCGGGTCGCTGGGCTACGATGGTCCTATTGCGGCCCTGAACCCCGAAAAACCCAACCTGTCCGAGTTCTTCAAGGAAACCGTGGCAGTGGTGACCAACCCGGCCATCGACCGCGAGCGTGAGATCGAACACTTCTCGACCCGCAGCATCCTGGGTCGTCGGCCCCTGCCCGACGGGCGAGGCGCGGGCCATGTGGAAGAACTGGTGGTGCCGGTGCTGCTGGAGGAGACCGCTCCTACTGTGGGGGCCATTGTACAGGGGCAGGGAACCCTGACCTATGAGGAGGCCCTGCGTCGCTTCGAACATGCGGTGCTGCCTCTGCAGTTCTCGGTGGAGGAGGGTATCGCGGCAGGACTTAAGCGGCTGCAAGAGTCGGCGGTCGAAGCGGCCCGGAATGGGGCCGAGTTGCTGGTGCTCTCGGATCGGGGTGCCTTTGAAGGAGGGGTCTGGCTGGATGTGTACCTGGCCCTGGCTGCTGTCGGCAAGTCGCTGGAGGAGGCCCGTGACGAAGAAGGGGTCTCGATACGCCGCCGCACCTCTATTCTGGTGCATTCGGGCGGTGTACGGAATCTGCACGACGTAGCAGTGTGCCTGGGTTTGGGGGCCGATGCGGTAGCTCCCTGGCTCATGCAGCACAAAGCCCAGGCCGCCAGAGGCGTTTTGGGCTTGCAAAACCTGCTCGAGGGCCTGAAGAAAGGTCTTGAGAAGGTCATCTCTACCATGGGCATCCACGAGGTGCGCGGCTACGGGCGCATCTTCAGCGCCATTGGACTCAAGCCCGAGCTGGCCGAGCTATTTGGCATTCGTAACTTCCTGGGTTCCGATAAGGCGGGCTATGGGCTGCTGGAGCTCGAGCGTGCCTTGCTGGAGCGCCTCAACCTGCTCAACGCCGAAAAAGTTCTACCCGCCAAAGACTTCCGCTTCAACCCCCGCATCTTCAAGGCGGCCATGGAGGTCTCCTCGGGCGAATCGCCTTATGAGCATTTTCAGGAGAAAGTGCGTGGGCTCGAGCACGAATCGCCAGTCGCAGCCCGACAGCTTCTGGGTATCCGGTTTGCCAGCAAATCCGAAGTAAACCCCGAAGAAGTAGACCTGAGCGTGGGCGGACACTCGCTGCCCTTTGTCATTACGGCCATGAGCTTTGGCTCGCAGGGTGAGACCAGTTTCCGGGCCTATGTTGAAGCGGTCAAGAAGCTCAATATGGTCTGCATCAACGGCGAAGGCGGCGAAATTCCAGATATGCTGGGCAAATATACCCACTGGCGGGGTCAGCAAGTAGCCTCGGGTCGCTTTGGTGCCCACGCCTATATGCTCAACTCGGCCGGCTTCATCGAGATCAAGATTGGTCAGGGCGCCAAGCCGGGCGAAGGAGGGCATTTGCCGGGTAAAAAGGTTACGCCTAAAGTGGCGGCAGCCCGCAACGCGGTGCCTGGTGTGGACTTGATTTCGCCCTCCAACAACCACGACCTCTACTCCATCGAAGACCTGGCCCAGCTTATTGAAGAGCTCAAGACCATCAATCCCAAGGCTAAGGTCTCGGTTAAGGTGCCGGTTATTCCGGGTATCGGCACCATTGCCGTAGGTATCGCCAAGGCTGGGGCCGATGTGATCGCTCTCTCGGGGTTTGAGGGGGGTACCGGGGCGGCTCGCTGGCACGCGCTCAAATATGCGGGTTTGCCAGTGGAAATAGGTGTGCGTCGGGCCCACCGGGCGCTGGTGCGGGCCGGGATGCGTGACAAAGTGGAACTCTGGGCCGATGGAGGCCTTAAAACTGCCTACGACACCTTGCGCATGGTGTTGCTCGGGGCCGATCGGGTTGGTATGGCGACCATGGCGATGGTGGCAATTGGCTGCACCATTTGCCGCCAGTGCCAGATGGATACCTGCCATGTTGGAATTGCCACCCAGATCGAAACTTCAGAGCAGGCCCAGGCCCACGGCCTGAAGCGTTTTGTGCCGCAGGAACTGAACCGGGCGGTTGACCAGCTGGTGCATTTCTTCGCTGCCAAAGGCAATGAGTTGCGGCGCCTGGTGGCAGCTTTGGGTGAAGTAAGCCTTCGCGATCTGGTGGGCCGTAGCGACCTCCTGGTACAGGAAGGGCACAGTGAAGAAGTTGATTTGAGCTACTTGTTTGAACCCGTTTCGGCCCCTGAGTGGTTGGGCGAGCGCTCGGCACACGTGCTGCGTAAACCCTTGAATCAACTGACCCGCTCGATTACCGAGGTGGTCACGAGTGCATACGCTGAAGGTGGCCGCGAACTGCTCTTTCAAGAAGGCCCGGTTGGTTCTACCGACCGCGCTCTGGGAACCCACTTGGCCGGAGAGATAGCCCGCCGACGCCTGTACGGCAAAGGGTGGGATGCCAGGGTCGAGCTGCGGTTTGACGCTGGAAGCGTGGCCGGGAATGGCATTGCTGCTTTTAACGTGGAAGGGCTGGACATCGTGGTGGAGGGAGGCGCTCAGGATGGCATAGCCAAGAACGCCTATGGCGGAAAGATAGCCATTCTCAAGGGCCGTAACCCCTTTGGCCAGTATGTAGACGGCTCGGTGGGTAAGTCCTTTGCCTACGGCGCTATTGGAGGCCTCCTTATTGTGGAGGGGCAGGCCGACAGCCGTTTCTGCATCCGACTCTCGGGGGCCGATGTGGTGCTGGCGGGAGAGCCAGATCGTCCCGTACAGGATGAGCTGGGCAACATTGCAGCCCGTGCCCAGGCCAAGGGCTTTGCCTTTGAGTACATGACCCGGGGACGGGCCGTGGTTTTGGGTGATCCGGGTCCGTGGATTTGCTCGGGCATGACCGGCGGGCGGGTATATCTGCGCTACTGGCCGGAAATGGGTCTGGGTGAGGAAGCAATGCACCGGCGCCTGGCCAAGGGAGCTAAAGTTGCGATCCAACAGCTCGATGAGCGAGGAATCGCCGACGTGCGCGAGTTGATGAGTGCCTACCTGGATGCCCTGCGGGCTGCCGAGCGTGAAGAAAAGGCCGAACGCTTGATGAAGCTACTGGCCGACCCTGCGGTTCACTTCCGCATGGTGCTGCCCACTAACCAGCAAGTGGTGCAGGAAGTGAGTACCGAGTAGAGCCAACCTAAGAACACCTGACCTGGCAGCCCGATGCTGGGTCAGGCATAAATGTCCCTCAGGACGCTTTTGTGCGGGAAGTTTCAATAGCGATTAATACCAACCTCTTATGGGAGGGTGTTGCCCCTTGGTTTGAAGACGTTTTTTGGCTACCAAAGCAAGACACTTTCTTCGGCAAGATGACTGTTTTGCTGCGTCACTTTTTTGCGCCGACCGAGGGGTGTGGTGTTCCAGGATTCAGGTTGTACATGCTGTGCCTGTGGCGGTTCTTCGGCAAGATGACCATCTATTTTGGTTCCGGTATATGGCCTTCGAGTAGAGCAACTCCCTGAGGGCTGTCGTTCTGGGCTGGAATGTGTCCGGAGCTCTTTTTGCATTTGAATGCAGACAGTTCTGGGCTTCTAACAGATATTTTTTTGTCAAGGTACAATTGTCCCAAATGGAAGCTCGGGCGTTGTTGAAGAAATTGATAGCGCGGACGGGACTGCTCGAGCCACACGTTCAGATGCTACGCAGGCTCGAGCCCATCATGACCCCTATGGCCTCAGAAATCGCGCTGGCTTTCTACGACTACCTGGGTCGGGATGAAGAGATGCGGGCCATTTTGTGGGACGCTCCCGGAAGGGTCGAGCGGCTTTATCAGAGCTTTGCCGACTGGTACCGGGGGCTTTTTTGTGGCATCTACAATGACGATTACGCCGAAAAACGCGCCCGCATTGGCCTGGTGCACGCCGCCGTTGGAGTCAAGCCCAGTTTCATCATGCCTGCTTTTGGCATTGTGCAAGAACTCTCGCTCGAGCACCTGCGTAACAGCCTCCGCTCACCCGACGTTTTTAGCGCGGTGGAGGCCTTCGAAAAGATCATGGCCATTGAGGCGGCCATCATGCAGGATAGCTATATGCAGGCCATGGAGTATGGGTATCGCCTGGGCATAGCAACCGACCAGGAGAAAGCACTGGTGGTTGGCGCCCGGGCCATGCTGGGAAAGGCCAGCTGAAGCGTAAGACCAGAACCAGGATCGGTGTTGAACGGCCAGTGTATATTGGACAGCGGTTTACCTGGGGTACAATCCATGGGATGGAAGCTGAAGAGCTGCTGCAAACCCTGCTGCGCCGCACGGGTTTCTTGCCGCAGCATATGCATACCTTGAAAAACCTCGAGCCCATCGCCGGCCCCCTGGCCTCCGAGGTGGCCCTGGCTTTCTACGATTACCTGGGACGCGACTCCGAGATGCACGAAATTTTGTGGGGT
>FWPV01001264.1_pt1 | contig 64368 bp, 62 predicted proteins | sample 2228371 | NCBI WGS metagenome assembly FWPV01 (sample SAMEA103939776, study PRJEB20133) | metagenome
CCCCTTACCCCTCTCCCGTGGGGAGAGGGAAAAATGAACACGGCATTTTCTGCAAAGAAAAATCCTAATGCATAAAATGGGATTATATAAATATCAATTTCCATAAATCCAAACTCCCGGTTCTCCCTTTTGTGGGAATCACTTTCTCTTTCCACGCGAAGGAGCCAAAGACGCGCCGACGAATCCTTTGAAAAGCGGATGCGGTTCTATTGGCCGCGATTTGAACTCCGGATGGAACTGCACGCCGATAAACCATGGATGATTTGTCAATTCGACGGTTTCCACAAGAAGACCGTTCGGTGAAATGCCGGAAAGCTTCATGCCCCCTTTTTCGAACCGCTTTCTGTAATCGTTGTTGAATTCGAAGCGGTGTCTGTGGCGTTCGCTTATCTGATCTTTTCCGTAGATTTTACGGATCAATGTTCCTTTAGCAAGATTACACGGAAATGCACCGAGCCGCATGGTGCCTCCGAGGTTCATTATTCGTTTCTGCTCCTCCATAAGATGAATCACTGGATGAGGAGTGGAAGGATTGTTTTCGGTTGTATCGGCGTCTTTAAGGTTAAGTATGTTTCTGGCGAATTCGATTACGGCCATGTGCATTCCGTAACAAATTCCGAAATAGGGAATATTGTTTTCACGCGCATACTGTACCGCCATTATCTTTCCCTCCACGCCGCGGAAGCCAAATCCTCCTGGCACCAGAATACCTGCGCAATTTCCAAGTATCCGTTGCGCGCCCTGTTGTTCGATCTCTTCAGAGGAAACGCTTACTATCTTCACTTTCACATTATGAAAAGCCGCTGCATGGTTGAGCGCCTCGTGGATCGATTTATATGCATCGAGCAGTTCGCTGTATTTCCCAACGATTGCAATGGGGACTTCTTTCTCTGCGCCTATTACTCTGTCAACATAATCCCTCCACAATTTAAGGTTGCGCCTTCCAGCCCGCAGACCCAGAGAGTCGATGATTACTGTATCGAGTTCCTGAGAAGCAAATTCGAGCGGTACCTCGTATATGGTATGGGGAACGTCGATTGCTTCTATAACAGCCTCTTCGTCGACATTACAGAAAAGTGAAAGTTTTCTGCGCACCTCCCGGTCGAGCCGTTTTTCGGAACGGCAGATAAGAATGTCCGGGATAATGCCGATCTCCCGTAACCGTCCGACCGAGTGCTGAGTTGGTTTGGTTTTAACTTCACCGGCACGCTCAAGATACGGAACAAGAGTAACATGAATGAAAAGCGAGTTTCCTTTGCCAATCTGCTGCCTGAACTGGCGTAATGCCTCCAGAAACGGAAGACTTTCTATGTCGCCTACAGTACCTCCTATTTCGCATATTACGACGTCGATTCCGGGAGCCGCGACGCTGCGGATACTATCGCAGATCTCGGTTGTCACATGAGGAACGACCTGTACGGTTCCGCCGAGATAATCTCCGCGGCGTTCTTTTGTAATTATCGAATGGTAAATTCTTCCGGCCGTATAGTTGCAGTTTCTGTTGGTTGTAATTCCGGTGAAACGCTCGTAATGTCCCAGATCCAGATCGGTTTCGGCTCCGTCGTCGGTAACGTAAACCTCGCCGTGCTGGTAAGGGTTCATTGTACCGGGATCAACGTTAAGGTAAGGATCGAATTTCTGGAGTATTACATTCAGCCCTCTTGATTTAAGAAGAAGACCGATCGATGCGGCGGTGATTCCTTTACCGAGCGAAGAAACAACGCCGCCCGTGATAAAGATATATTTTGTCATAAATCGTTCTCCTTTTATATTTATTGTCAAGATCGCCCGGCATTAGGGTGTTTCGGGTTCTACTCAGTTCCACAATATTCTTCTTATGTCAACATTCCGCGGGTTCTTATTTCCGCGCGCCGTAAAGGTTCCGATATAATCCTGAACGGCTTTCACCGAAAAACCGGTATGTTCGAGAGAATCCATGCCGCTTATAGCCGCCTGTGCTCCCTCGAGTGTAGTTATATAAGTAACTCCGTGCTGAACGGCCGCGCTGCGGATCGGCTTTGAGTCGATCTGCGATTTTCTGTCGCCCGGGATATTGATTACCATGTCTATATCGCCGTTTTTGATCAGATCCAGAATATCGGGTTTTCCTTCCCCTATTTTAGGCACCATCTTGACGTTTATGCCGTTGGAGCTGAGCACCCGCCATGTTCCTTCGGATGCGTATATTTTGAATCCGAGACCGGCGAGGGTTTTCACCATAAAAATTATATTACGCTGCAAGCTGTTTCTGACGCTGATAAAGACCGCGCCGGAACGGGGCAGAATATTTCCGGCCGCCTCCTGTGACTTTGCAAAAGCGAGGCCGAAGTCCTTGTCGATTCCCATAACTTCACCGGTAGATTTCATCTCCGGTCCCAGAATTATATCGGCGCCAGGGAATTTATTGAAAGGAAGAACCGACTCCTTGACGGCAAAATAATCTATCGGTCGCCTGACTGCTTCCGCGATCTCGTCAAGCTTCATTCCTACCATAAGCTTTGCCGCTATCTTTGCCCACGGCACTCCGGTAGCCTTGCATACAAACGGTACGGTACGCGAAGCCCTCGGGTTTACCTCCAGTACGTAAACCGTAGATTCCTTTATTGCAAACTGAATATTAAGAAGCCCTATGACCTTCAACTCGATTGCGATATTTATCGTAATCCTTTCGATCTCTTCGATAAGTCCGTCCGACAGCGTATGAGGCGGAAGAACACAGGCGCTGTCTCCGCTGTGGATGCCGGCTTCTTCGATATGCTCCATTATCCCGCATATCATCACCTTTTCCCCGTCGCTTACGGCGTCAACGTCTACCTCTATCGCGTCACTTATGAACTTGTCTATAAGCACCGGCCTTTCTTCCGACGCTTCCAGCGCCTCGTCTATAAAGGCCCGAAGTTCTTCTTCATCGTAAACGATCTTCATCGCCCGTCCGCCCAGAACAAAGGAGGGTCTTATAAGCACCGGATACCCAAGCGAACGGGCTACCTTACAGGCGTCTTCGGTTGATTTTGCAATACCGTTCGGCGGCTGGTTAAGGTTAAGTCTTCTTATCATCGAAGCAAACTCGTCACGATCCTCCGCGCGTTGTATGGATTCCACCGAAGTGCCTATTATGGGCGCTCCGGCTTCCTTGAGCCGGGCTGCAAGATTGAGCGGAGTCTGTCCGCCGAACTGAACTATTACGCCGGAAGGGTTTTCTTTATCTATGATATTCATCACATCCTCGAAGGTAAGCGGTTCGAAATAAAGCTTATCGGATGTGTCGTAATCTGTACTTACAGTTTCCGGGTTGGAATTGACCATTACCGATTCGTAGCCGAGTTCCTTCATCGCAAACGCCGCCTGACAGCAGCAGTAGTCGAATTCTATGCCCTGACCGATGCGGTTCGGGCCGCCACCTAGAATGATTATCTTGCGGTTTTTGCTCGGAGTGCCTTCGTCTTCTTTCTCATATGTAGAGTAATAATATGGAGTATACGCTTCGAATTCTGCTGCGCACGTGTCAACAAGCTTGTAGGTTGGAAGTATGCCGAGACTCTTCCTTAATTTTCTGAAATCCGTCTCGCTCATTTTCCAGAACGACGAAAGCTGTAAGTCGGAAAAACCGAGTCTTTTCGCACGTTCGACAATTGTTTTAAGCCTTTCACGGGAAAGAGAAGAAACGTCCTGCGGCAACTGTTTTTCAAACAGGAAAATCTCTTTCATATTGTTAATAAACCAGGGATCGATTTTCGTCGCTTCGGAGATCTTTTCTACCGAAACGCCGTATTCCAGCGCATAACGTATTATAAACAGACGGTTGCAGAGAGGTGTGGAAAGCATCGAAAGTATTTCATCTTCTGATTTCAGATTTATTTTAGAGATAAACTCAAACCCTTTCCGGCCTATTTCGAGGCCTCGTAATCCCTTCTGCAGAGCCTCCTTAAATGTCCGGCCTATTGCCATAGTCTCCCCCACCGACTTCATCTGTACACCGAGAGTGGGATCCGCGTCGGGAAACTTTTCAAACGCAAAACGGGGTATTTTAACCACACAGTAATCTATTGTAGGTTCGAATGACGCCGGTGTCTCTTTTGTAATGTCGTTGCGGATTTCATCGAGAGTATAACCTACGGCTAGTTTCGCTGCGAATTTTGCAATAGGAAATCCGGTCGCTTTGCTTGCCAGCGCGCTGCTCCGACTTACCCGCGGATTCATTTCTATCACCACCATCCTGCCGTCTTTGGGGTTTACCGCAAACTGAATATTTGATCCGCCCGTATCCACTCCTATCTCCCTTATAATGGCTATTGCGGCATCACGCATTTTCTGATATTGCCTGTCGGTAAGGGTTTGAGCCGGTGCAACTGTAATACTGTCGCCGGTATGAATTCCCATAGGATCAAGATTTTCTATTGAGCAGACCACAACTACATTATCGGCCATGTCGCGCATAATTTCAAGTTCGTACTCTTTCCACCCTATTACCGACTCTTCGATAAGAATTTCGTTTATCCGGCTGGAGTGGAGACCGTGCTGAGCGGCCCTTTGAAATTCACTTTCACTCCATACTATGCTTCCTCCGGTTCCACCTAGTGTAAAGGAGGGCCTTATTATAAGCGGAAAACCTATGTTACGGGCAATCCCCCACGCTTCATCCATGTTGTAGGCCAGAGCGCTACGGGGAAGATCCAAACCTATCCGCTGGATAGCCTTTTTGAATTCATTGCGGTTCTCGGCTTTCTGGATCGCTTTTTCGTCCGCGCCTATAAGCTTTACATTGTAACGCAGCAACACCCCATTTTCAGCAAGCTCCATTGCCGTATTGAGAGCGGTCTGTCCCCCCATTGTCGGAAGCAGCGCATCGGGACGTTCCTGAACTATTATTTTTTCTACTATTTCGGGAGTAATAGGTTCTATGTAAGTGCGATCCGCCGTCTGCGGATCGGTCATAATTGTCGCCGGATTCGAATTAACCAGAATGACTTTAAAGCCTTCCTCTTTCAGGGCTTTACACGCCTGAGTTCCGGAATAGTCGAATTCGCATGCCTGACCAATGACAATCGGCCCGCTTCCGATGATAAGAATACTGTTAATGTCGGTTCTTCTCGGCATTATTATCTATCTGCCTTTCTGTTTTTTCAACATCCCTATGAATTTTTCGAACAAATATCCGCTGTCATGCGGTCCAGGCGAGGCTTCAGGGTGGTACTGAACCGAAAACAGATTTCGCTCCTTATCGGCCAATCCTTCACATGTAAGATCATTGAGATTTACATGTGTCATTTTTGTGCTATCGTTCGACGGCAGAGTATCTATATCCACGCAGAAGCCATGGTTCTGGGAGGTAATTTCGACTGCTCCTGTTTCTATATTACGCACAGGATGGTTGGCGCCGCGGTGACCGAATTTGAGTTTATAAGTGCGGGCACCAAGAGCAAGAGCTATAAGCTGATGCCCCAGACATATACCGAAAACGGGCCTGTATCCGATAAGTTTCTTTATTGTATCTATTGCATAGGTGACCGCCGCAGGATCACCGGGGCCGTTCGAAAGAAAAATACCGTCGGGATTAATAGCTTTCACCGTATCAGCATCAGTAGAGGCGGGAACAACGATGATATTGCAGCCCATCGCCTCAAGAATTCTCAATATATTGTATTTGATACCGAAGTCAAAAGCTACAACAGAGTAAGCCTGAGCCGGGAAATCCCCGCTTCTCTTTTTATTCTTTTCGTTCCATAAGTATGTTTCTTTACATGTAACATTTTTTACGCAATCTACTCCGCATAGTCCATTCCAGGTTCTTGCCCTGTCCACCAAATCATCTGTTTTTACCTCCTCATCTTTTGCATATACTATCGCCTTCATTGCCCCCTGTAGTCTTATATGTCTGGTAAGCGCTCTGGTATCGATATCCTGTATTCCGATTATGTTGTTTTCCTTCAGGTAGGCGGCTATGCTTTTACACGATAAAAAATTTGAAGGATAATCGCAGGCTTCTTTAACGATCAAGCCGCTTACCTGAATTCTCGAAGACTCTACATCATTATCATTTACGCCGTAATTTCCTATCAATGGATAGGTCATTGTAACGATCTGAGAATTATATGAAGGGTCGGTAATAATCTCCTGATAGCCGGTTATGCTTGTATTGAAAACAACCTCACCCACTGCTTCACCGGCCGCACCGAATGATTCGCCTTCAAAAACCGTTCCGTCCTCGAGTGCAATAATTCCTCTCAAAAAAACCTCACAGATAAGAGTTGAAATTTGAAAGATGATAGTGGAGGCTTGATAATAAAAAAGCGCTTCCCGAAAGAGCGCTTCATAAAGAGAGTCCCCCCTCTGCGGGAAGGAGAAAGATTATGAATTTGAATTCTAATTTCATCTATATCTTTTTGTGCTTATTGTCACAAAAAATACTCCCTGAAAAAATAAGTGTCAATAGCGGTTGGAGTCTGCCGGATCTTCAGTCTTTTATTTACGTCGTTATGCGGGTGTTTTTTTCTTACGGGAAAGTATCTTATATATGAAATATTCCATTTGTAAGTGCGTCTTTCAATTCATGGAAGTCTTTTCTTTACGACTTACAATCACAGAACTTTCTTTTCTCTCAAGAAAATTTCCGTCAGAACGAGTGCTCCGAAAACAAGCCATAAAATCAGATCGGCTGCGGCGGTTCCGTGTTTCTTTAAATAATAAAGCAGCGCCTGCGGAGACGTCATAGTAAATACAATGTTCTTATCCTCGGGTTTTGGTATTCTGTAGTCAGGCATACTTTCAAGGGTATCAGGCATGACGATCTGGAGAAATGTATTTCCCGACGGGGTTATTATTTTGTAAATGCCGGGCGATTCTATGGTAAAAACGGGCTGTTGCTGAAGTTCTGAAATCAATGTTCCGTCGACGCTAAAAAGCCTTGCTGGCAATCCGCTTCCGTACCATGGATTCTTTCTCTGATGGCCGGCTATCCATATCTCCTTTTCTTGCCCGATCTCACGGCAGGCGTATCCGGCAATCCGGTCGAGGAAAGGGACATAGAAGGCGGTTTCGCAAAGATTGTTTGCGGAAGTGATTCCTATAGGCGTCGAAAATATTATCCACGGGCGTCCGAAAGAGTCGTCTTTTCTTACCGCAAAAGGCTTGCCGTTTGTCAATATCAACAGCGTCTGCCCTTCGATTCCTTCTAGGAAATTATATACTCTCGCTTCGGAGATATGCGGCGAGGGGAATCCTCTCCAGAGTCCCGAGACGGTATCTGGCAATCTGACATTCAGAGGTTCCCTTGCCTTTGCGACCGTGCCGTTTATTGACAATTGATTAAAAAGCCGCGCTTCCGCTCCGCCGACGGTATCCCATCCTGCGGCGGCGACGATAAAAGCCTGTCTTTTCGGGCCCCGTGAATTTACAATCATTTCCAACGTTCCCGACCTCACACGGTAACCGTTTATTATTACAAGATCCGCGGAATCAAGAGCCTCGGTTGTGAGCTTTTCGGGAGCGATTCTTACAACCGAACTCCATTTCTTTTCCGCCGAAGCCTGAAGAGCCGCAGCTACAGGAAAGTTAACCCTCTCATCGCCTACTATAACAACCGAAAAGCCCCCGCTTCGTCCGGTCACGAAAAAGCTGTTATTATCGAACCGAAGAGGATCTTCGCCCAGAAGCGCAACACTCCCCCACTTTTCATTCCCAGTAAGATGAAGATATATGTTTATGACGGTGTCGATCGGGGCGTTAAAAGTGCATGGAATCGCGGGCGTCCGGATAATATTCTCTGCTTCCGCAAAGCAGCTTCCGGCAAATACCCTGACGCCGTATGTACGAATTTGTGCGGAGACAAAAGACTCAGGCCCCGAAGTGCTGAACGCACCGGTAATTGCGGCATTCCAGGGTTTATCAGGCGTCAACCTGCATCCTATTACAGGATTCTTCCCGATCGTACTGCGTCGCAGCATTGTTTCAAGAGCATTGGAAGTGGTGTTCTGAAAGTCGCTGAGAATAAAAAAGACGGGTCTTTTAGAGATCCTTTCCGCCTCTTCGAATGCCATAAGTAAAGATTTTTCGGGGGGCTGATGAAGCGACGAAAACCGCCTTTCTCTGAATTTCTCCCACCGAATGAACTCCCGTCTTTCCTGATCGTAGCAAAAAACTGCGGAATTGTTTCGTGTGTAAAAAACGGAATCGGCGATTTGCATGGCATATTCCCCAAGCGATACTCCCTTTTCAAGGTACTCCATACTTGGCGTGCGGTCTATCCACACATATATATCGAACCTGGTATCACGCAGATATTGCAGAGAATCTTTTTTCAAAAAGGGCCTGGCGAAAATCATCGCCAATATTGCACAAAGCAACATTCTGTTTATAAGCAGCAATATCCTTCGTATGCTTTGCGAACGGTTTGCGGCAAGCGCCTCCTCATTAAAAAAGCGCAGGGTCGAGAATGAAAGTTTAACCGTGCGGGGCCGTTTAAGAAAATGGATAAACAGTATAACGCCAAGGAAACTCAGCGCCCATAGAAAGGTCGGCTCGAGAAATCCGATCGCATTTACCATAATTTTCTTCTGCTCTGAAGTACGCGTATCAGCGCGTGCACAAACGGCTCATCCGTATATATCGTAGACAGTTCGACCTTAAGTTCCCGGCAACCGAGCTCTATTGTTGCCCTATGCTCTGAAAGCCCTGTTTGTAAATAACGGGACGCGGTTTTACCGTCGAGTATCAGGGTTCGGCCGCTTTCCATATCGTGAAGATGATATGTACGGTTGTGAGGAAATTTGCGTTCCTGCGGATCGATTATCCACAATAATAGCACGTCCTGGCGTTTGTATCTAAGGTGCCGGAGCCCCTGCAGTATTTCATTCGGGTCGTCGAAGAGATCGGAAAGAATAACGGTGAGCCCGCGGCGCTTTATATGCCAGGCGATCTTGTTGATTGCAACTGCGCAACGGGTCGGGCCTGAAGGTTCGGCGCCGTCGAGAGCGGAAAGAATATTTTTAAGCTGAATATTAGTCGATCGGGGAGGAAGATAAAGAGGCAATTCTTCGTCGAACGCAGCCAGCGCCACCGCATCCCGCTGGCGGATAAGAATCCATGCTATCGATGCTGCCAATGTTCTTGCATATTCGAATTTATTCATAAAACCGGTGGAGGAAAACCCCATCGAAGCGCTCTTGTCTATTATAATATGGGCGAAAAGATTGGTCTCATCTTCGAAAAGACGTATATACGGCCTGTCGGTTTTGGCATATTTACGCCAATCCAATGAGCGTATTGCCTCGCCGTTCCAATAAGGCCGGTATTCGGAAAATTCAGCGCTGAATCCATGATAAGGACTTCTATGAATTCCTGCGATCATACCTTCTACTATCAGCCTTGCCCGTAAATTAAGATTTCGTATCGGAGCAAAGTGTTCGGGTTTCAGAAACGAAAGGGTATTCATATATTTCCGTTGATCCGAATTATTCAATATAAGGCGCACCGCCTAAATACGGTTTTTCTTCAGGCAGAAAGATTTTGGTGGTTCCGGCTATAAGCTCTTCCCTTCGCCGCTCTTTACGAAAGCGCAAAACCGCTTCTCCGATCGCCTTCTTTAATCTGTCGATATCATCTTTACTAAAAGCAGTCACGAACATCGCTTCCGGCCAGTCTAATGTAAGTTGTTTCAATCTGAACGGATCATCCACCAGATCGATCTTGTTGAAAATAAAGATCCGCTCGACCTTTTCGGCCTGAAGATCGAGAAGCACACTCTCCACCGTCTTCATCTGCTGTTCGATCCATAAGCTCGATGCGTCCATCACAACAAGAAGCAGATCTGCTTCTCTCACTTCGCTTAGAGTGCTGCGAAACGAAGCAACGAGATGATGAGGCAGTTTACGAAGAAGCCCTACAGTATCCGATACGACAATAACACCGGCTCCGGGAATCCATGTTCGTCTGGTGGTGGTATCGAGGGTCGCAAAGAGCTTGTTTTCCACATGCACCGATGCTTTGCAGAGCGCATTGAAGATCGACGATTTACCGACGTTTGTATATCCTACAAGCGCGGTCTTGAAAACGGAGTCACGGCCGCCGCGTTGAACGGTTCGGCTTTTTTCAATTTTCGCAAGTTTACGGTTAAGATCGGTAATCTTATTCTGCACCAGCCTTCGGTCTACCTCAAGCTGCTTTTCGCCGGGACCGCGTGTGCCTATTCCGCCCACCTGCTGGGAAAAATGGCTCCATGCATGCGTCAATCTCGGATAAAGGGTGCGCATCTGGGCAAGTTCAACCTGCAGTCTCGCCTCTGCCGTACGGGCATGCATAGCGAATATATCCAAAATAAGCTGACTGCGATCTATTACTTTGCCTTGTACTATCTGCTCTATTGCCTTAACCTGTCCGGGAGCAAGTTGACTATCTATAACAAGAGTGGAGGCGCCATACATAGACATAAGCGACTTTATTTCCCTGAGTTTCCCTGAACCCAGAAAAGTACCGGTAGCCGCGCGTTCCCGATACTGTCGGACAGTCGCAACGACTTCGGCTCCGGCGGTCTCACACAAAAGTCTCATCTCATGCATATCCTCTTCGAAGATATCTTTATCGACATCAGGCGTACATAGTCCCGCCAGAACCACTTTTTCCTGAGTATGGAAACGATTGCTTAAAATCATAGCTTACTTAAAGACAACACCGTTCACTATAAGCCGCGCTCCCGCAGCTTTCTGCGAAGGAGTCAATGTAAGTACTTTCGGAGCGTCTTCCGTAATGAGAATGGTGTGTTCGAACTGAGCGCTCAACGATCCGTCGCGGGTACGGACTGTCCATCCGTCAATCTGATCCACATCAACATCACTGCGACCTTTGTTAATCATCGGTTCTATTGTAAGCGTCATGCCCGGCGACAGAATAATCGGTTCGCACTCCGGGTCTATATGGTGATAGACGGTAAAATGCTCATGGAACTTTTTTCCTATGCCGTGTCCGGTGTACTGATATACAACCGAACATCCTTTAGATTTTACAAAAGGCTCTATTGCCTCTGCAATCGCGCTCAGCTTTACGCCGTGGCGTGCGGCGTCAATTCCCCGGATCATCGCCTCGGCTGTCACCATAACCAGATGATACGCTTCTTCGGAAACCTTTCCTACCAGAAAAGTTTCGGAGGAGTCGCCGTAGTAACCGTCAACTATTGTCGTAACATCCACATTGACGATATCGCCTTCCTTAAGTATTTCCTTCGAAGAAGGTATGCCGTGGCAGACGACATTATTCACCGATGTACACACCGATTTCGGAAAGCCTCTGTATCCCAGGCATGCCGGAGTATGACCGTGTCTTACAGTATATTCATATACAAGCTCATCGATCTGTTGAGTAGAGATGCCCGGCTTTATAAACTGCCTTATGTAATCGAGCAACTCGCCGTTAAAAACACCGGCTCTCTCCATACCTTCGATATCTTGAGGAGATTTTATAAACTTTTTCTCTCTTATCGCTTTCTTCTGTTGTTTTTGAGAAGAGACTCCGGGAGATGTTTGATCAGAAAAAAAATGGCATTTTTTATATTTTTTTCCGCTTCCGCACCAGCACGGATCATTGCGTTCTATCATCAATCTCCCGAAATAAGAAATGAATCAATAGCATTTATTAAATATACATAAATATTAAGGTTCATTAATAAATACATTATACAACTATTTACAAAAGAAATATGACTAAATACCATCCTAAATTTTCAGTATCCCGGAGGCTGCGGCGGATATGGGATTTCGGATTTTTCATTTTTTCTTCCTGCAGAAGACCGGCTTTTCAGAATAAAATAGGTCACCCCTCCGCCTACCACCACCGAAACGCCTGCGGCAACAATTATTCCGCTACGCTTGTTCAGACTATACACGTGAGAGATCCGGGAAGTATCGTTGGCCATTCCCGACAACACCATTACCTCTTCTTTTGCCGAAACCGATACCGTAATCTCACTTTTCTTTAAGGTATCATTTCTATACCTATCAATGCTATCAATTCCCGCCAATGAAGACCTGGTCGTATCTGTAAAAAACGATGACTCACCCAGAAATGAATCAGTCTTCGCCTCTTCCTTTACTATATATTCCTTAGTTTCTGTGGAGTCGTTTGCAATACAATAGTTCGCTGCCGTCAATGCCGGAAAAAATGTGATCGATAAAACACGTAATATAAAATTATAAGTACAGGCTGTCATGAATTCCTTGCATTTTCCTATCTGATGTTTTTAAACACTATGCTTTCCGAGAAGTCTGCTGCAGTAATTCTGCAGATATAAACCCCGCTCCCCACCGGCTTCCCGTTTTCACTCATACCATCCCACAGAGCGGTGTAGAAACCCGGCTGCCGAATTTGTTCCGTTACACGGCTGATCAGTCTTCCTTTGAAATCATATATTCTTATTGACACATTGTATGATTCGTCTTTAAACGCCGGGATCGTATAAAAGAATCTGTGAATATTTCCCCCGCTGCGGTATTTAAACGACCACGCTCTTTCTTCCCTTCCGTCAGATAATCCTTCAGGCTCCCACATAAAAATTATTCCGTTTGTTTCCGAATTATCTTTGTTTATAAAAGTATATTTTTCTGCCTCGTCAACCGACACTGTCGCTCCGTTCTTCGGATCTATCAGTTTAAGCGTTCCTTTCCTCTCGCCTGTCCGGCGCCAGCTTAAGGTAAGGGGATATTTCTGTCGGTATTTTATATTAAGAATCCATTTTTGATCTGAGGACCGGTCGTATTCGACAATATCCGCCGCGTAAAGAGACGCCGGTCTGCCCCATTCGGGATGCGGGAAGCCTGCACACAATCCTGCATCGGGAGAGGGCGGTTTAGGCACATCGTACTGGTCGTAGCCCTCCAGACCGCCATCCAACGCTCCCACGGCAAGGGGGCCGTCGCATAACTCACCGCATGTCAACCGTATAGTCAAAAGCCATCCGGGGCGTCTATCGGTTTTTCTTTTCGGCAAAACGGTCGTCATAACCCTTTTCGGCGACGGATCGATCAATAAACAGACGGAATCCTTTTCCGTATAGACCCAGTAAGCCGTCCAGGAGTCGATTTTAGCGGATTCGTCGAATTCGTATGTTTCAAGATCACGGTTGGAATAATAGGTTCCGTTGTTTACGCCGTCCGGCGTCGTATCCAGATAGCCGAAGTATTGCCTTCTTACAAAAACAGACGCGGCCGGATCGGTAATCCTCAAAAGCGCTCCGTTTACGACAATCATACTGTTATCCCAAAACACCGGATAAGAGAACGGATTTCCTATACAATTCCAACCACTTCGAAGAACAACCGGGAAAAGCGAATCCGGCGGAACGGTTCGGCATCGGTGAATTAACGCTGCATCTTTTTTATGAAAAAGCCATCCGCCAAATCCGCTGCGCAATGAGTCATATAATATATAGGATGAATTTTCCGCATCAAATCCGAAAAACCGCCAGTCTGCGGTATCGCCCATTGCGGCCGAAAAGGCTTTAACGGAAGCGATCGGCCCGAAAAATCCAGGAAGACTCACCAGCCGATAGGTTTTCCTGCGGGAAAAGTTCTCAACGTTAAATATAGCCGTCGCGGGAGAAATTGAAAACGGAGTCGTCGAGATTTCTGCACCACCGTAACGGATCAATATTGCATATGTCAATCCAGCCTCCGTAACCTTTTCAGGAGGGATAACGGCCGTATATTCTCCGTCCGATGTGTAAAAATCTATGGTATCGATTATTGCCGATCCGCCGACTCGGCATATCAGTTTAGCGCCGATATTTTCATGACGGTTGAATGATATTTTCAATTCTGAGTTTGGAATATATTCGCTGCGGTTGTGTTTATAAACCGTTTCCGCATTCAGCCCGTATTCTTCCGTCTTAAAAGAATCTGTTACCGATGTTATATTTCCCGACTTATCGGCCGCATATACCTTTACTTTATAGACAGTTTCCGGTAAAAGTCCCGTTATTTCCGTTTCGCCGCTGTCTGCACGGTCGCAGCATATTTTCTTTTGGGATTCTTTATCTGAGGCGACTGGTTTGTAAGCTATTGTGACAGCCGTCGCTTCCGAGGCCTTCCATTTGACCCTTGCTCTGTCGGCCCCTATATCACATATGTCAATGGTTAGATTCTTAGGGGGCTGGGTGTCGGGTTGATATTTTTCTAAAAGCGGCTGTAAATCGAAAGAGGCGTCGTTAAATATAGCCTCTATGCCTCCGGTAAGAAATGCGGCTGGAGCGTTCCAGTTGATAGCCACTTCGTTTGTGGTATAGCTGCACGACCGGTCGATCCAGGCTTTTGCCTTTGCTTCAGGCAATTCCACGCCGCAGCCTTCATCAATAAGCGACTGGGCATTCGGGCCTCCCACCAGAAAGCCCGGAACCGGTTCTGTTATTCCGTCGGCGGTGGAAGGACGATGATGCGGATTTTGCGGAGTACGTGTACCGAAGCCGGTTACAAAACTATACCCTACCGCATTACGTCCGAAAAGGTAATCGCATGAATGGATTGCACCTTCAAGGTACGAAACATCGCCGGAAAGAAGGTAGGCAATGAGCATAACCATTCCCTGGTTGGCCGCAACACCGTTGCTTCCCCAATAAAACTCCGAACCGATACTTGTCCGGTAGGGAGACGTTTCCGTCCGTCTGAGAAGAGCTTCGGCGGTGTTGATAACGATTTTTTCCGAAAGCGAGTCACCCTTTACAAGAGCGAGCGAATAACAGCCGAGCATCGCGACGTTCTGCCATGAAGGTACGTCGAAAGACGGAAGCGCGTCCTTAATTTCACGATAAAACACCGAGTCGCCGGTGGTTATAAAGAGTTCCGCGGCGGCCCAGAATCTTTCATCTCTAAGGTTACGATCGCCGTAAACTCCGGTTACCACATCGGCGGGGTTTTTAAACGCGCTGTCGGGATGCTCAATCCCCCACTTCCATGCGTAAAGTGCGGCATTCAGGCATGAATCGGCGTACTGCGGCAGGTATTGTTTGTAAATCCTGTATGCGGCCGCACACACGGCGGCAAAGTCGAATGTCGCCGCCGCGCCTTTGCCTATAAAATAACGGCTGTCCCGGTCGTCTGAAGGCATAACGTCGCCGCAAAATCTCTTTGCAGTAACTTTATGATAAACACCGCCGTCTGCCGGATCCTGCATGGTAAGCAGCCAGTCGATTTCCCACTTTATTTCGTCGAGCAGGTCGGGAAGACTATTGCCCGATTCCGGGATATTAAGGTTAAACTTTTCAAAATAGCCGCGAAACCTGTCGAAAAGAAGAAGCAATTGATATGTAGTTATTCCCGCGTTTACTACGTATTTTCCGTAGTCGCCCGCGTCGTACCATCCCTTAGATGACGGGAAGGTTTCTCCTTCTTTTCGTGCAAGCGGTTTTTGCGGATCCGATGCGGCCGACGAATGAACGATGATGTTTTTATCTTCATGACCGGCTGCCCTGCTCCATTTCCCGGCGTTTACAGGTTCAAGGCCGACCGAGGCACGCTGGTAATAGAAGGCGCGAATCAATCCTTTTACCGCATCTTTAAAGGCCGTTTCGGAAATGGTAAATGGTGTGGAAGCCCCGATTCCTGCAATATACACAACGTACCTTCCCGGCTGCATAAAGAATGAAAAATCGGCAACGGCAACCGTGTCTTTCGAATAAACCCAGTATTTTTTCTTCGACAGCTCTCCGCTGTAATATGTCACCGAAAGGTCTGTGCTCTTTACAGAAAAGTACCATGTGTTTGGAGATACGACAACGGCTATTTTAGGTCCCGCGGAGTGGAACCCCATCTGATTCAGATGAATACGTTCATTGGGATATATCTCTCCGGCAGTATAAAGTAGGAGTAACGTTATTAAAATAAGCACCACTCCTCCGTCTCCTCCTTTAATCGACCAGGAAGGTTATTTGATTACCTGCAGCTCGTTAGTAGCTTAGACCGTAACCGTATTCGAAAAGCGGAGTCCCTCCGCTACCTTTCTGTTCATCACTATATGAAGGCCCTGTATTTATAGGTATTTGCTCAAAGCTTGCAGGCCATGTATGGGTGAGCCGTCCGGTAAAATTTGCATTATTCACGCTATATAATACATCTGCAACCCCTCCGCCTTCAGAACCAGGCAACCAGGCGGCTACAAAAGCCTTGGCCTTTGCAATCTCCTGCGTAATGATCATAGGACGGCCGGAAATCAAAACTACAATCACCGGTTTACCGCTGTCGAAGCATTTATCGAGAAGCCCTGCATTGGGACAGTCGGAAAGGAAGATGGACATTTTCTGGTTTTTATATAAATCGCATGAGGTGCATGATTTGTAAGTTGCTGTAGGTGAATTGGCAAAACCGTGGTCACCCTGGCCTTCCGCGTAGGGGCCTTCTCCTATGACTAAGACAACCTTATCGGCTATGGAAATATTATTGCCGTTTTCATCATACATCACATTAGATCCGCCGACTTCCTGAAGCCCTTTCAGAATCGTAGTTCCCACAACCGTCGGATTATTGACATTACCCTGCCATGATATGGTCCAACCGCCGCATTGAGCTCCAAGGCTGTTTGCCCACGGCCCCACCACTACCACCTTTTCGGATGTTTTCAAAGGTAGAACGTTGTCTTCGTTTTTAAGTAATACAAGCGATTTACGTACGCACTCACGCGCAACGGCGCGGTGGGCCTGAGAACCGAACTCACTAAAAAGCGATGCGTTCGATTTGGATTCCGCAAACAGATTCAAACGGAATTTGACGCGGAGAATACGGCGTACCGCATCGTCAATACGGTCTTGAGGAACGGTTCCCGGCACCAACGATTTCAAGAAAGTAAAGTAATCGTTGATCTTTTTTTCCAGGTTTGTAGGGATATAGCTGGGAGCAATCATAGCCATATCGATACCGGCATTGACTGCTTTGCCTATATTGTCTGCAGTATAAACATCGGATCCGGGCGTAACGGCTTGCGGGATGGCATCCCAATCGGAAAGGCAGAAGCCGTCCCATTTAAGACCGGTTTTAAGAAGATCCGTAAGAGAGTACTTATCATTGGTACAACGATATTGAACTCCACCGCGGTTCCAGGCATTATATGAAGGCATAATAGAGGCGACTCCTTCACTAACCGCAGCTTGATACGGCGGCAGATGTATTGCTTTCATTGTAGCTTCCGATAAACTTGTAACCCCTCCATTGACTCCGTCTGTGGTGCCGCCGTCACCTATGAAGTGTTTTGCACACGCAGCCATTGCATCCGGACGGCTCAAATCGCCATAACCCTGCAGACCCCTTATATAAGCAGCTCCCATAAGACTGTTTATCTCCGGTGTTTCTCCAAACCCTTCATAGGATCGTCCCCATTTCTCATTTCTTACTACAGAAATTGCCGGACCGAAATTGAGATTTATTCCCAATGCACGGCACTCTTTGGCGGTTATATTAGCCATCTTTGCAACAAGCGCAGTATCGTGGGTACAGCCCATTCCTATATTGTGAGGAAAAATAGTTGCGCCTTCAATCGTTGCTACTCCGTGTACCGCATCGATGCCGTAAAGTATGGGAATACCAAGTCGCGATTGCCTCGCTGCTTCATGAAATGCGTCTAATTTACTCCTCCATGTCTCTTTTTTATTGTTTTCGAAAGGATATCCTCCCCCATTAAATACTGAACCGAATGCTTTTTCTTTGATCAGATCGGGAGAAAAGTCCGATGCCACCACCTGCATGGTCTGGGCGATTTTCTCATCAAGGGTCATTTTCCCTAACAATTCATCTACCTTCTGTTCTATAGCCTCATCAGGATCATTGGAAAGATAAAGGGTAATAGTCCCTACATCCTGTGATACGTCCGAGTCGACCCCTTTTACCACAGTTATATACTTTTCTTTCGAGATAATAAGGGAATCGGCGGTTGCGAGTTTATTTGCGGAAAATTCATTATCAGAAGCAAACGCAAACGTACCGGAATTCAGGCCGCTAATATTGCTAAACGGTAAAGTGTAGATTTTATCCCCTTTGACAATTCGGACTATGAAAAGTCCATTTGCCATCTTCGAATTAATCAACGAAAAAAGCGGTAAAGAAAATGCTCCCTCATTAAAGATTCTTCTGAACAACGGCATTGTCTTTTTTCCGTTAATATCGAATAGTTCGATTTTCAGTTCCTCTGGGGATTTATTGATAAAAAGCAAATATCTTCCGTTAAGGAAAAGATCCCGATTGGTATTGAAAACGGTATTTGGAACAACCACACCCACAGCATTAAGAGAAAAAGCTCCTGTTGCATCGGTTGTAGTAGAATACCCCTTTACTTTCAGACTGACTGTAGCGCCTTCAATTCCTTTTGAACGTTTATCGACAACTTTTCCGGTAATTGTTTGCGCCGATATTGATAAGTCAAAAATTAAAATAAATATTAGAGCGCTTAACTTCATTCTGACTCCTTTTAACAATTAATAACAGAAAACACTATCTAAATATCAATAATTAGTATAAAAATACAAAGAAATGGTGCAATAAAACAAAATAAAAAAATAAAAAGGCGGGATTACATCTTCCCGCCTTATATATTAATCTCACACAGATATCTAAATCTATGCTCTCCCGGCGCTTCCCAGAACATTTTCGTTTTTATCGATCATCATCTTAACCAGTTCATCTCGAGCGGGGCCGAGATATTTGCGAGGATCGAATTCCTGCGGTTGTTCGGCCAATACTTTACGAACAATAGCTGTAAGTACAAGCCGTCCGTCGGAATCGATATTGATTTTGCAAACCGCGGACTTCGCCGCACGCCGCAGTTGTTCCGCCGGAATGCCCACCGCTTCCTTTAGCTTTCCGCCGTTTGCATTTATAATCGCCACATATTCCGGAAGGACGGAACTTGCGCCGTGAAGTACAATCGGAAATCCCGGAATCCGTTTTTCGATCTCTTCGAGGATATCGAACCGAAGTGGAGGCGGAACAAGAACTCCCTGCTCATTTTTTGTACATTGTGAAGGCTTAAATTTATATGCACCATGTGAAGTGCCTATCGAAATCGCAAGCGAGTCAACTCCGGTCTTTTTGACAAAGTCCTCAACCTGATCGGGCTGAGTGTAAATGGATTTTGCGGCCACTACATCATCTTCGATTCCGGAAAGAACGCCTAACTCACCCTCAACGGTTACATCATATCTATGAGCATATTCCACGACCTTTTTTGTCAGTTCTACGTTTTTGTCGTATGGATGATGTGAACCATCTATCATTACCGACGAGAAACCGCTTTCGATGCATGAGACGCAGAGTTCGAACGTATCGCCGTGATCAAGATGTAATGCTATGGGGATGTTGTAACCTGCGTCGCGTGCCATTGCAACAGCCCCCTGAGCCATATAACGCAGTAATGTTGCGTTTGCATATTTCCTTGCTCCGCTAGACACCTGTAGAATTACAGGGGATCTTGATTTTCCGCAGGCTGTAATAATTGCCTGAAGCTGTTCCATATTATTGAAATTATAGGCCGGAATAGCGTATTTGCCTTCCATTGCTTTTTTAAACATCTCACGTGTATTGACAAAACCCAGTTCCTTATAACTTACCATATCTATTCCTTTCCTTTATATTTCCGTATTGTCGGCTTCACTCTGCAGATTTTTCACTATCGGTTTCTTTTACGCTCTTTTTATTCTTCTCGTCAGAAGAAACATCCGCCGAAGAAGTTTCACTTTTACTTATAGTCTTTTTTGTTTTACTTTTTTTCTTTCCCTTTTTTACGATATCCGGAGTAACCCTGCCTGTAAGCTCGATTATCGCCATAGGCGCATTGTCTCCGGCTCTTTCGCCTAGTTTGAGGATACGGGTATAACCTCCTTCACGGTTTTTATAAAAAGGTGCGATATCATTAAAGAGTTTCTTAAGGATCGTCTTATTTTTAATCTTACGTTCGGCGATTCGTATTCCGTGAAGATTTCCCTTTTTACCGTAAGTAATAAGTCTTTCTACGACCCTTCGCAGCTCTTTAGCTTTCGGTATAGTTGTAGTGATTCTTTCTTTATCAAGAAGAGACACAGCCATATTAGCCAACATTGCTTTTCTATGGCTTGCAGTTCTGTTTAGTTTCCGTCCTTCCACCAAATGACGCATTCGTACAACCTTCCGAACAAAGTTTTAAAAAATATTATCTGTTAAATAGAGTTTGGACTTTATTTATCGGCTTCCTTAACGGTACCCATTATTTTGTCGACGTCCATTCCGAAAGTAAGACCCAGATTCGCCAACACCTGAGTCAACTCTATCAGGGATTTTCTTCCGAAATTTTTATACTTAAGCATGTCCGATTCCTGATTTCGAACAAGGTCGGCAAGCGTATGTATATTGGCTGCTCTGAGACAATTATTTGAGCGTACCGACAGCTCGAGTTCGTCTACCCTCATCTTTAAAAGTTGACGCAATCGCTCAGTCTTTTCGTCACGAACGGTCTCCTGTAAGGGCTCGAACTCACCTTCGATATTGATAAAAACATCAAGATGATCATACAGCAGTTTCGCCGCATAGCCGATTGCATCTTCGACGGTAAGACTTCCATCCGTCCATATATCGAAAACGATTTTATCGAGCTCTGTTCGCTGTCCCACACGGGTATTTTCAACCACATAATTGACTTTTGTTACCGGCGAAAAAATCGCGTCTATGGGTATCATTCCCACGGGATCGTCCTCCTTGCGATTCATCTCAGCCGCAACATATCCTCGTCCGTCGTTGACCCGCATATCGATTTTAAGTTTGGCCTCCGAATTGATGGTTGCTATATGCAGATCAGGATTGAGAATCACCACATCCGGATTCTTTTCTATATCGCCCGCCTTAACCTCGCCCTCTCCGCTTACGTCAAGTCGAAGCATTGCATTGTGATCCGCCAGGAGTTTCATTCTAATCTGCTTTATGTTTAGAATTATTTCGGCGACGTCTTCCCTCACTCCTTCGATTGTCGAATACTCATGCATTACACCCTCGAACCGTACAGCCGTCACCGCCGCCCCCTGAAGAGAGGACAACATTATCCGTCGTAAAGCATTACCTATTGTATGTCCCCATCCCCTTTCAAGAGGTTCGACGATTACCCTGCCATAATTGGGATTGTTATCGTTTTTTTCTATCCGGATGCCTTTAGGCATCATCAAGCTTTTCCATTTCATTGTGCTCTACATCTCCTTTTATCTGGAGTACAATTCAACCACTAAATGTTCCTGGGCATCAATCGGAATCTGAGCCCGTTGCGGTATATTGACGACGGAACCTTCAAGTTTCACTTTATCTATTGTCAGCCATTCAGGGATATCTTTCATACTTTTAAGAGCCGTATGGATGATCTCTAGGTTTCTGCTCCTTTCGTTTACTGAAACAATATCGCCCGGCCGCATCTGATAAGAAGGAATGTTTACTTTCTTTCCGTTGACCAGGAAATGATTATGCAATACAAGTTGTCTGGCACTTGACCTCGAAGGAGCCAGTCCTAATCTGTAAACAACATTGTCTAGTCTCATCTCGAGCAACTGCAACAGCTTTTCGCCCGTAACACCGGAAGATTTTGAAGCTTTATCAAAATATCGTGAAAACTGATTTTCGAGCACTCCGTAAATTCGCCTTAATTTCTGTTTTTCACGTAATTGCATATTGTACTCGGTGGACTGCCGTCTTCTCTTTACCTGTCTAACCCCCGGAGGAAAAGGCCTTCTTTCCATAGCGCATTTATCGGTTTTACACCGTTCGCCTTTAAGCATCAATTTGACTCCCTCCCTCCGACACTGCCTACACCGCGGGCCTTGATAAACCGCCATTGTCTCTTCTCCTCAGTCTATATAAAGTCTCTAAACCGTTTACTGATTCAAATAATTACTTAAAAACAACGCATAATCTTGAAATAAAATTAAACCCTTCTTCGTTTCGGCGGTCGGCAACCATTATGCGGAACGGCAGTAAAATCTTTTATGGCTGTGATTTTCAATCCAGCTGCAGAAAGTGATCGAATGGCGCTTTCTCTACCGTTGCCGGCGCCTCGTATGTGAACCTCGATTTTCCTTACTCCGGCATCGAATGCCAGTTTTCCTACAACCTCTGCCGCAATTCCGGCTGCAAAAGGAGTACTCTTTCTCGATCCTTTAAACCCCGATTTCCCCGGCGAATTCCATACAATTACATTACCCTGTAAATCGGTAATATTTACCAATGTGTTGTTGAATGTCGCCCTTATATGAGCCACTCCCTCCACCGGAACTTTTTTCTTTATCTTTTTTGGAACCGCACTGGTTTCTGTCCCTTTATCCTTTTCCATTTACTTTAAACCTCTTCTTTCTCCTTTACTATGTTTTAACCTTTAGCGGGAGCCTTTTTCTTATTGGCTATAGTGCGTCTAGGTCCTTTCCGTGTACGTGCATTCGTACGCGTTCTCTGACCGCGCACCGGTAAACCTCGACGATGACGCAAACCACGGTAGCAACCTATATCCATGAGCCGTTTAATATTCATCCGTACCGTACTACGTAAACTACCCTCTATCTGATATTCACTATCGACAATACGACGTATCCTATCTAATTCTTCTTCCGACAGATCCTTTACTTTTCTAGTGCCGTCGATCTGGGCTTTTGCCAGAATTTCTGCAGCCGACGGCCTTCCGATTCCGTATATATATGTCAATGCGACAATTACATGTTTATTATTAGGAATATCGATCCCCCCGACACGCGCCATAAAATATCTCCTATTAAAATTGCCTCAATGAATCCTGACTCATTTTTCATCCCTGCCGTTGCTTATGTTTAGGATTCTTTTTACAGATAACTCTTACTACTCCCCGCCGTTTTATTACCTTACATGAATTGCATATTCTTTTTACGGAAGCACGTACTTTCAAAACAACCCCCTATTTAAATCGGTAGACAATTCTTCCACGAGTCAAATCGTACGGCGAAAGCTCAATAAGAACTTTATCACCCGGAAGAATCCGAATATAATTCATTCGCATCTTTCCGGATATGTGAGCTAAAACGACATGTTTATTTTCAAGCATCACTCTAAACATGGCATTTGGTAATGTCTCAGTAACAGTTCCTTCTACCTGAATAGAATCGTTTTTTGCCATAATTCCAGACTAAAACCGCCTGCCCCTAATACGCCCTTTTTTAAGAAACCCTTCATAATTTCTCATCTGAAGATGAGACTCAAGCTGTTGCAGGGTATCCAGGGCTACCCCCACTACAATAAGAACACTTGTACCGCCGAAGTAAAAATTGACTTTCATTCCACTCATCATTAAAAATGGCGCCACAGCGATAAAAGCCAGAAAAATAGCTCCCGGAAGAGTAATCCTTGTAAGAACGTTGTCCAAGAATTCGGCCGTCTTCTTGCCTGGCCTAATTCCGGGAATAAATCCGCCCGATCTTTTTAAGTTATCGGCAATATCAAGCGGATTAAAAATAATGGCCGTATAAAAATATGTAAAGAAAATAATCAAGAGTGAATATATCAGAGAATAAACTATACCTCCGGGAGCGAAGAGTCTTGAAACGTCTTCCATAAATTCCATACTCGGTAGAAGGCTCAAAAGTAATCCCGGTACACTCATAACCGAAGAGGCGAAAATGATCGGAATAACGCCGGCCATATTTATCCGTAAAGGTAGAACCGTATTCTGTCCGGCATACATTTTGGTTCCTATTACTTTTTTTGGGGTCTGAATAGGAATGCGGCGCGTTGCCTGAGTCATAAGAACTATAAATGCCGTCATGGCGATTATCACGGCAATTATTACCAGCTCCATGAAAGGATGACGTGTTCCCGCCGCGATCTGCTGATATTCGGCTAGTACCGAGTCGGGGAAACGGGCGACGATTCCGATAAAAATTATTAGTGAGATACCGTTGCCTATTCCGCGATTGGTTATCTGTTCTCCAAGCCACATTATCAGAATTGTTCCCGTTGTCAAGCTTATTGCGGTTAAAAGAGTGAATTTTATTCCCATAAGGTTGGGCTGAACCGCATGCATTCCGGTAACCGGTGAAGTTATACTTTGGAGGAAAAGGCTGATGGCTATTGCCTGAAAAAAAGAGAGAATAACCGTGCCGTAGCGGGTATATTGAGTTATCTTTTTTCTCCCTTCGCCGCCCTCCCGTTGTAATTTATGAAAATATGGAAATACCGTTCCCAATAGTTGAATAATAATTGAAGCACTTATATAAGGCATAATACCCAGAGCGAATACTGTAACCCTTTTGAACGCCCCTCCGACAAACATATCGTAAAGGCCGAAAAGTGAATTCTGAGACTGATTAAAAAAATCGCCCAATACGCGAGGATCGATTCCCGGAGTAGGAATATGTCCGCCGAGTCTATAAATAAAAATAATTCCCAGTGTGAAATAAATCTTTTTCCTTAGTTCCGGAATACGAAAAAGATTCTGAAAGGTTTCAAGCACTGCCTATTACCTCGACTTTCCCTTTAGCCTTCTCAATTTTTTGGCGTGCGGTTTTTGAAAAAGCATTTGCTTTGATACTTATATTTTTCATTAACTCGCCATTGCCGAGTATTTTAACCGGCAAATCAATTCTATGAATTAAACCGTTTTCATATAGAAAGGAGGCACCGATCTCTTTAGTGTCAATATTCTGAATATTTTTCAAGTCCCCTATATTGACAATCTGGTACTCCTTACGGAAAATATTGGTAAACCCCCGTTTAGGTATCCTTCTTGTAAGTGGAGTCTGACCTCCTTCAAAATAATATTTGTTTCTCGAACCGCTTCGTGCTTTATGTCCGTTGTTTCCTTTTCCTGCTGTACACCCTTGCCCGCTTGCCGTACCTCGTCCTATACGTTTTCTACACTTCCTGGAACCTGGCGAAGGTTTCAATTCATTGAGCCTGAGCATATTTATTGTTCCTCCACTTCTTCCCACCTAACCAGATGTCGAACTTTGGCGATCATCCCCCTGATACTTGGACTATCACTATGAATTACAGATTTTTGTAACTTACCCAATCCAAGTGCTCTAATAGTACGTTTTTGTTTTTCAATACATCCGATTGTACTACGTATCTGTTTAATTTTTAATTTTTTAGCCATTATTATACTTCCTTGGAACTTACGGTTTCTTCAGGTACCTGGCGAAGCTTCAATATCTGTTGCTTAGTTTTAAGCTGCAACAGGCCATCTAATGTAGCCTTGACAACATAATGAGCATTTGTGGTACCTATACATTTGGTAAGTATATCCTTTACACCTGCAAGCTCCAGAACAGCTCTTGCAGGACCTCCGGCAATAACACCGGTTCCGGGAGCCGCCGGTTTTAATACAACCGTACCGGCGCCGAAATGTCCTATTACCTCATGAGGTATGGTTCCATTAACAATATTTACCTTTACAATACTCTTTTTAGCCTTCTCGACTCCTTTACGAATAGCCTCCGTTACATCGTTCGCTTTGCCAAGCCCGATTCCCACCCTGCCGTTACCGTCTCCTACGGTTACCAACGCGCTGAATCCGAAACGGCGCCCTCCTTTCACCACCTTTGCCACCCTACGTACGGAAACCAACCGGTCAGTCAGTTTACTTTCTTCTTTTACCAATATTTCTTCTTTATCCAATCTTTTCCCCTCCAGCAAATCAGAATATCAAACCTTTTTCGCGGGCCGCTTCGGCAAGCGCTTTGACCCTTCCATGAAAAAGATATCCTTTCCTATCAAAAACAACCATAGAAACGCCTTTTTCTTTGGCCTTTTCCGCAAGCATTTCCCCTACTATTTTTGATTTCATAATTTTAGTTATCTTTTTATCCGTAACCTTTGATAAGAAATCTTTTCCCCTACTCCCAACCTGTACAATAGTTATTCCCGATCTGTCATCAACGATATGTGCATAAATATGTTTCAAGGTACGATGAACAGACAACCTCGGACGTTCAGGAGTACCATATATCTTTTTTCGTACCCTCAACGCACGTCTTTTTTTTTCCAATAAACGTTTTTTTGCTTTTACCATTTATTACTTCTCCAAAAAATTATCGATTATTTAGTTGCCGTTTTTCCTGCTTTACGTCTTAAATACTCTCCCACATATTTAATACCTTTTCCTTTATAAGGTTCAGGCGGCCGAATATTTCTTATCTCAGCGGCAACCTGTCCCACTTTTTCCTTATCGATTCCCTCAATCACAATTTTTACCTGATTTTCAACACTGATTTTAATTCCATCAGGTGTTTTGTATAATACAGGGGATGTAAAGCCGACCGTCACGAATAGATCCTTCCCCTTCATTTCCGCTTTATATCCAACTCCAACAACTTCAAGTTCCTTTCGATAACCTTCCGTTACCCCGATAATCATATTCCTTATAATAACGTTATTAAGTCCCCAAAGGGCTTTCGAATGCTCGTCTTGTACCCTCGGCTTTAAGTGTACGGCATTATCCTTTATTGTTATCTCAAGTTCTTTATTTATATTTCGGGATAAAACCCCCTTCGGTCCTTTAACTTCAACCTTCTGGTCTGCAATTGTTACCTGTACACCTTTTGGTATAGCAACCGGTATTTTACCTATCCGAGACAAAATCTACTCCTTTTCATCTTTATTATTTCACCATACATAACCGATTACTTCTCCGCCTACATTTAATTTACGGCACTCCTTATCGGTTAATACTCCTTTAGATGTGGAAATAATAGCCACTCCAAGACCATTGAGCACCTTCGGTATGTTCTTTGAGTTTACATACTTTCTTCGTCCCGGCGTACTCACCCTCTTTATTCCCTGGATTGCATTCTGATGTAATTCATTATATTTCAATAAAATTTTGATTACTGTACGGTTTCTCTCCGAAACGAATACATATTTACTTATAAAATGGTTTTCAAATAGTATTCTAGTTATTTCTTTTTTCAGATATGAAGCTGGTATATTAACCGTTCTCTTTTTTGCCTGAATTGCATTTCGAATTCTATTAAACATATCTGCTACTTGATCAGTTACCATCGGTTTAAACCCTTTCTTACCGCCCTTTACCAACTCGCCTTTACTACACCCGGGATTTCACCCTGTAATGCCATTTCACGAAAACAGATCCTGCATATTCCGAAATCTCGCAGGAATGCTCGCGCCCGTCCGCATCGCTTACACCGATTATACTTACGGGTCGAAAACACCGGCTTTTTTCTGCTTTTTTCGATCAACGCCTTTCTTGCCATTAACTATTCTCCTACTATTTAAACTATTTGCGGAACGGCATCCCCATCTCTTCGAGTAAAACGAGTGCTTCTTCATTATTCTTTGCAGTTGTGCAGATACATATATCCATTCCGCTGATTCTTGAAAGCTTATCACGATCTATTTCAATAAATACAATCTGTTCCTTTATTCCAAGCGTATAATTTCCGAATCCGTCGAATGATTTACGTGAAAGTCCTCTAAAATCCCTGATTCGAGGTATGGTTATTCCCACAAGCCTATCAAAAAACTCATACATTCGGTCGCCTCGTAGAGTAACTTTACACCCAATAGGCATGTTCTGGCGCAGTTTAAAATTCGAAATAGCTTTCTTGGCTCTCGTAACTACCGGTTTTTGTCCCGAAATATCTCTTAAACACATCACTGCTTCATCAATAAGTTTCGCATCGGAAACCGCATCTCCAACTCCCATGTTGATTACTATTTTTTCCAGTCTGGGAACTTCCATCCTGTTTTTGTAACCCAACCGCTTTATCAATGCCGGAACCACTTTATCCCTATATTTTACCAGCATTCTGGGAACGTACTTTTTTTCGGCGTCTCTTTTCACTCTATCGACTCCTTAGCCTTTTTAGAAAATCTTACATGTTTACCGCTCTCTAAAATATTTATACCGATACGAGTAGGTTTACCGGTTTTCGGGCAAATAAGCATTAGATTGGAAATATGGATCGACGACTCCTTCGGGATAATTCCCCCTGTCTGATTTTTAGGATTCGGTTTAGTATGCCTTTTGGCAAGATTGACCCCCTCAACTACGGCTCTTCCCTTAGTTTTATTTATTCTCAATATTTTTCCGATTTTGCCTTTATATTCTCCACTCATCACCTGAACTGTATCGCCTTTACGCAAACCCAATGTCATAATTTTTCTCCTTCCAAAAGCGTTATATTACTTCAGGTGCAAGAGATACTATACGCATAAATTTTTTCTCCCGCAGTTCACGTGCGACCGGGCCGAAAATACGGGTTCCAATCGGTTCACCGCTCTCGTTAATAATAACCGCCGCATTATCACTGAAACGGATGTATGTTCCGTCTTTTCTCCCGTATTCCTTGGTTGTTCTTACTATCACCGCCTTTACCACGCTTCCTTTTTTTATCGCCGAATTAGGAATCGCATCCTTTACAGAAACGACTATTATATCTCCTATTCTTGCATAACGTCTTTTGGTCCCCCCCAGTACTCCGATGCACTCCACCTTTTTTGCACCGCTGTTATCGGCAACAACCAATTTTGTCTGAACCTGAATCATTGCATCCTCAATTCGTTCTGCTTAAATATCTTTTTTCGGACAGTTTTACTTCGCTTTTTCTATAACTGCTTCCACACGCCAGTGTTTTGTTTTAGAAAGCGGTCTTGTCTCAACTATCCGAACTATATCTCCAATTCCGCATTCATTTTTTTCGTCATGAGCTACATAACGCTTGCTTCGCCGTACTATCTTTCCGTATGCAGGGTGAACGAAACTGCGCACTACTTTAACAATAACACTTTTTTGCATTTTATTGCTCTCCACAACTCCGGTACGTACCTTCCTTTTACCTCTTTCCGACATTTTGAACTCCGTAACCTCTTTTTCAGTCTTTCTTTAATTTAAATAATTCATTTAAGAAACTCTCTCATCTCCGGGATTTCTCTTCTCTTTAAGAATTGTTTTCGCACGTGCAATATCCCTCCGAATCAATCTTAATTGAAGGGGATTTGACAATTGCCCTAGACGCGCCTGAAACCTCAAATTAAACAATTCCTCCTCCCACCCGTCTATTTTCTTTGTTATTTCCTCTAATGTCATATTTCTTATTTCTCTGGCTTTCATTCATTAATTCCTTTATTCCTCAACTTTAATAAATCTGGCCTTAATTGGAAGCTTCTGCGCCGCTAATCGCAATGCCTCCTTTGCTGTATCATTTTTGATACCGGCCATCTCGAACATGATTGTTCCCGGTCTTACTACAGCCACCCATCCCTCAGGTGCGCCTTTTCCTTTCCCCATGCGCGATTCTGCAGGATGTTTCGTATAGGGTTTATCGGGGAAAATACGTATCCATATCTTTCCGCCACGTTTAACGAACCTTGTCATTGCTATACGTGCAGCTTCGATCTGTCTGCTGTCTATCCATCCGGGCTGAAGAGCCTGCAACCCGTATTCACCGAATGAAATCTTATTGCAACGTGAGGCCATCCCTCGCATACGCCCCCGCTGAGTCTTTCTCCACTTCACCTTTTTCGGTGCAAGCATTATTCAATCCTCCAATCAACTTTTCCGCTTCATTTGTAAGTTTTATTGAACGGTCTTTTCCTCTTGGTTGTCCGCCTTGCCTTTACAAATCCATACCTTAACGCCGACACATCCATAGGTTGTATATGCCGTCGCTCTTGCATAATCAATATCTGCCCGAAGAGTATGAAGGGGAACTCGTCCCTCTTTGAAAGTCTCCGTTCGAGCTATTTCAGCTCCGTTTAGTCTACCGGCTATCTGTATTTTGATTCCTTCCGCGCCCATTCGCATTGCCGTAGATATCGCTTTCTTAACGGCTTTCTTGTATGAAACCCTTTTCTCAATCTGGCGTGCAATATTATCTCCTACAAGCTGGGAATCCATTTCCGGCTTTTTAACCTCACGAATATTGATCTGAATTTCTTTTTGTGTCAGATGCTGAAGTTCGCCTTTTAGACGCTCTACCTCCTCACCCTTCTTTCCTATTACGATTCCCGGCCTGGATGTATGTATGGTTACGGTAACCCTTTTTACCGTTCTTTCAATTTCTATCGTTGAAATACCGCCGTTCTCTAAACGCTTTCTTAAATAGTTCCTTATTAAAACATCCTCATACAAATATTCTGAAAAACGCTCTTTTGCAAACCAGTTCGACAACCACGATCTTGTGATCCCCAACCTTAAGCCCACCGGATTGGTTTTCTGACCCACACTTCCTCCTGTTAATTTGCTATTGTAACAGAGATATGGCACATCCTTTTAAGAACAGCCGACGCACTTCCTTTTGCACGGGCATGAAACCTTTTCATTGCCGGCCCTCCGTCGACCCTTATTTCCTTGATGCGGAAATCTTCCGCATTTACGGCTGTTTCGCTGTGCCTGCTCTGGATATTAGCCACGGCTGATTTAATGAGTTTAGCAATATCAGTCGCAACCTTCTTATGAATGCTGAGCTCAAGCAAACTTAAAGCCTCGCCGACCATTTTACCCCGAACCGCATCCGCCACTAGCCTCGCTTTACGTGCAGTGGAACGCAGATACATGATTTTTGCCTTTGATTCCATCGGTTCCTCGCCTCTTATTTTTTCAATGCAGCGGTTTTATCGGATTTATCCGCTCCGCTGTGTCCTCTAAACTGTCGTGTCGGTGCAAATTCACCCAATTTATGGCCGACCATATTTTCGGTAACATAAACCGGAATAAATTTGTTACCGTTATGAACCGCAAAGGTATGACCTACAAATTCCGGAATGATAGTTGACCGACGAGACCATGTTTTAATAATCTTTTTCTGACCGGAACTATTAGCCTCATCGACTTTCTTCTTTAGATGGTCGTCAACGAAAGGGCCTTTTTTAATCGATCGCGACATATCACTCCTCTTACTTCACTCGTCTGCGTACTATATATTTACTTGAAATTTTTCGTGGATTACGAGTCTTCAATCCTTTGGATTTCTGACCCCAGGGGGAAACAGGATGCCCTCCGCCGGATGTTTTTCCTTCCCCTCCGCCCATCGGGTGATCTATAGGATTCATTGCAACACCTCTTACCGTGGGCCGTATTCCCATATGCCTTTTACGACCGGCAGAGCCGATTGATATATTCATATGTTCAATATTACTTACCTGACCTATAGTGGCCCAACATCTCTCAGATATATTACGTATCTCTGTTGAAGGTAATTTCAACTGCACCATATTATTTTCCTTAGCCACAATTTCAGCGTAGGCTCCCGCGCTGCGGGCAATGTGCCCCCCATTTTTCTCACGTAGTTCGATATTATGAACCTGAGTCCCAAGAGGAATGTTTTTAAGCGGCATGCAATTTCCTTCCGCAATTTCAACTTCCTCTCCTGATAGAATACGCATACCAGGTTTCATATTCGTTGTTGCTATAATATAGCGTCTTTCGCCGTCTAAGTATTTAACAAGTGCAATATATGAAGAACGATTGGGATCGTATTCTACGGTTTCAACAATACCTGGGATATTGTATTTATCGCGTTTAAAATCGATGATCCGATAGAAACGCCTATGTGCGCCTCCACGGTGCCTTACGGTTATTCTTCCCTGATTGTTCCTGCCGTTTATTTTCTTTTTCATTTTTATCAAAGGCTTATAAGGCGTATCGCAGGTAACCTGCTCATGAGCATTTACGGTTTTATACCGTAATGTAGGTGTTAGTGGCTTATATGTTTTTATCGACATATTCTTTTCTCTCCGCTGCTCTACCTTAGTGAATTATCAAACTTCGCCGAACTTTGCTATTGACTGGCCTTCCCTCAGCTTAACTATAGCTTTCTTCCAATCGGAACGATAACCGATAAAGCGTCCCATCCTCTTTTTCTTCCCCTTGACCACTATAGTGTTTACCGATGTTACATTAACATTGAAAATCTTTTCAACCGCAGTTTTTATCTGCGCTTTAGTAGCGTTTTTTACCACATTAAAAACATAACAATTATGGTTTTCACGCAGTTTTGTATTTTTCTCGGTTATTAAAGGGTATCTTATTATATTATGATGGATACTCATAATGCCGCAGCCTCTTTTACTTTATTCACCAAATCTTCACTACCGAATATAATATTTTCGTTCTTCACCACCTCATATGCGCAAAGTTGTTCGACCGGCAGAACAGTTATATCTTTAATATTACGGCTCGATAAATAAACATTACCGTCATCTTTACCAATCAGAATAAGATTTTTCTTACCCTCAACCGCCAGGGCCTTCAGCATAGCGAGTATGGATTTGGTTTTGGGTTGTTCGCACGCAATCCGATCTACAATAATGATCTTATTGTCTTTTGCACGCGACGATAAAGCTGAAATCAATGCTTTCTTCCTCATCTTTTTGGGAATTGGCGTTGAATAGTCTCTCGGATCCGGGCCAAACGCTTTTCCGCCCCGTACCCAGAGAGGCGAAGTATTCGACCCCGCGCGCGCCCTTCCCGTGCCTTTCTGACGCCACGGTTTCTTTCCGCCGCCGCTGACTTCCGAACGTCCTTTGGTCTTGGCGGTACCCTGGCGTTGATTGGCAAGATATTGAGTCACAACCTGATGAACCAGTACGCTGTTTACTTCAGCGCCAAAGACTTCTTCAGGCAACTCTATTTCACCCTTTATGGTTCCATCCTGCTGGTATACTTTAGCTTTCATAATTTTCTCTATTATGCTTTATATTCTGCTCTATTCCCGATCCGATTTTTTCATTATTACTATACCATTATTTCTACCAGGTACAGCTCCGTTTATAAAGATCAGACTATTTTCTTTATCGATAGCTACTATTTTAAGCCGTTTTATAGTAACACGTTCATTTCCGTAATGTCCCGACATACGCATCCCCGGAAACACTCTTGCAGGGAATGTATTTGCTCCCACAGATCCGTGTTCCCTAACATTGGTGTTTCCGTGAGATTCACGACCGCGTTTAAAATTATGCCTTTTTATGGTTCCGGCATGACCGCGGCCCTTTGTGGTACCGGTTATATCCAGAAACTTTACTTTTTCAAAAATTTCTACGCCTACCCTTTGTCCAGAACTAAAAGAGCCTTCGTTATCGTTAAGCCGACACTCTTTTATTACTCTGGTCGGCGTAGTTCCGCACTTTTTAAAATGCCCTAGTAAAGGTTTATTTACCTTTTTCTCTGAAATTTCTTCGATTCCCAGCTGAACAGCATAATACCCGTCCTTTTCTTTGGTTTTAACCTGATGAATAATATTTTTAGGGGCATGAATCACCGTAACGGCAATCGCTTTACCCAAATCATCGAAGATACGGGTCATTCCTATTTTTTTTCCTAATAAACACTGCATAATTTACCTTTATTCTATACCCTATAAACCATATCTAAAAAAATCCTAAACTTTAATTTCTACGTCTACTCCTGCCGGCAAATCGAGTTTCATAAGAGAATCCACCGTCTGGGGTGTAGATTCCAGAATATCAATCAACCTTTTATGTACCCTTCTTTCAAACTGTTCGCGCGACTTTTTGTTTACATGTGGAGAACGAAGAACCGTATAAATTCTCTTCTCTGTAGGAAGAGGTATAGGTCCCGATATTCGTGCCCCGGTTCCTTTAGCCGTGCGAACAATATCCGACGCTGATTTGTCGAGTATATTATGATCAAAGGATTTCAATCGTATTCTTATTCTTTCGCCTGCCATTTATTATTACTCCTTAATTTATTCCAGAATATTTTTTCTACCTTCCTATGCGTCGAAGAAGTTGTTCCTGTTCCGCTCTCTCCATAAGTTCAAATCGGTCGAACTGCATTGTATATACAGCCCGGCCCTGCGTAAGCGACCGTAGCGCAGTCGCATAACCGAACATTTCCGCCAGAGGCACATCGGCATCAATCGTCTGCATATCCCTGCGCTGAGAAATACCGATTATTTTACCCCTCCGACTGTTCAGGTCGTTAATTACACCCCCTATATACTCATTCGGCACAACAACCTCAATTTTCATCATAGGTTCAAGCAGAGCAGGTTCTGCCTGACTGCAGGCTTCCTTAAAAGCCGTAATTCCTGCAATCTTAAATGCCATTTCAGTTGAATCTTCCTCACGGAAATTAATATTCTTTAAACTCACTCTAATACCTGTCAACGGATACCCCGAGAGCATCCCGCCGCTTGAAGCTTCAATAACCCCTTGTTTGATTGCACCGACAAAGCAGCCCGGTAACTGATCGTCACTGATATTAGTTTCAAAATTAATACCTTTATTGGGGTCAATCGGTTCTATCTTTAGAACCACTTTGGCGTACTGGGACTTACCACCTATTATTTGAGATATTTCAGTTGTGACTTCATTTTCCTTTGTAATTGTTTCCTTATAAGAAACCTGTGGAATTCCGACATGCACTCCAACATTGAACTCTCTTACCAACCGATCGATTAATATGTCGACGTGCAATTCGCCCATACCCGAAATAAGCCTCTGCCCGGTTTCCGAATCGACGGAAACCCGACATGTAGGGTCTTCGTCGCATAATCTTTCAAGTGCGCTTTGAAGCTTTTCTTCATCAATCGAACTTTTGGGTTCAATCGATCTTGAAAGAACCGGCTCGGGGAACGTCATACGCTCGTAAACAATAGGGAAGTCGGGATCACAGATGGTATCTCCTGTTGTACTCTCTTTTAATCCCACGATACCCACAATATCTCCGGCCTGCATCATCTGTTCCGGATGCCTTTTATTGGAGTGCATACGAAAAATACGGGTTATTTTCTCTTTACTTTTGGTTCTGGGGTTGTAAAATTGATTCTTCATTCCCGCTTTCCCGGAATATACCCGTGCGTATGCAAGACGTCCGACATGGGGGTCGGATGCAATCTTGAAAATAAGAGCCGAAAAAGGTTGATTTATCTGTGGCAATCTTTCGATAGGTTCACCCGTAACAGGATGAATCCCTCGTACTGCCCCGCGGTCAATAGGCGACGGGAAAAAATTTCTTATCGCATCAAGAAGCTGTTGAATCCCTTTGTTCTTGAATGCCGATCCGCATAAAACCGGACATATTTTCCCCTGAATTACTCCTATCCTTATCGATTTAACCAATTCATCTCTCCCGATCGGCTGTCCCTCAATTACCCTACACATCAATTCATCACTGAAATCCGCCGCCTGCTCTATAATTTTTTCACGATAATGCTTTGCCCCATCGATAAGCGATTCGGGGATCTCTTCCATATTCATGTTGACGCCCAACGTTTTATCGTCGTAATAAATTGCCTTCATATCCAGCAGGTCTATGATTCCCGAAAACTCTTCTTCCTTTCCTATAGGCAATTGAAGAGCAACCGGCCGGGCCGAGAGCTTGGTACGCATCATCGAAATAACGTTATGAAAATCGGCTCCCACGCGATCCATTTTATTGACAAAAGCGATTCGTGGAACCGAATATTTCTCCGCTTGACGCCAAACGGTCTCGCTCTGAGGTTCTACGCCTCCAACCGAATCGAATACGGCGACTGCGCCATCCAAAACTCTCAAAGAACGCTCCACTTCTATGGTAAAATCGACATGACCCGGTGTGTCGATTATTGTTATCAAACAATCTTTCCATTTACACGTAATAGCGGCGGAAGTAATGGTTATCCCTCGCTCCCGCTCCTGATCCATCCAGTCCATTACGGTATTACCGTCATGAACCTCTCCCATTCTGTGAATGATTCCGGTATAAAAAAGGATCCTTTCGGTAGTAGTAGTTTTCCCGGCATCTATATGGGCCATTATACCGATATTTCTAACTTTCTCTAAAGGCACCGGCTCCTTCATTTAGACATCCTTCTTCAATAAAGAGATAGGATATAAGTAAGGTTTAAAAAACATATAAAAATTCACTCTTCTTTATCATTGCCGGGCCTTCTTTAATTAAACCGGCCATTCACCTTTATTCAAAAAAATCAAAGAGCCGCCCATTTACCAACGGAAATGAGCAAAAGCCTTATTCGCTTCCGCCATTTTATGGGTATCGATTTTTTTTCGAACTGCGCCTCCTTCATTTTTAGAAGCCTGAATGAATTCATTAGCAAGTTTCTCATCCATGCTCTTTTCGGTGCGCTCTTTTGCAAAAGCTATAAGCCATCTGATAGCAAGCGAAACTCGTCGGTCCGGAGCCACTTCAACGGGAACCTGATAATTTGCTCCTCCGATTCTTCGGGATTTCACTTCCAGTACGGGTTTCACATTCTCTACCGCCTTTTTAAAAACGGATAGACCTTCCTGACCGCTCTTCTCTTCGGCAATTTTCAGGGCGTTATAAAAAATTCTTTCGGCCAGACGCTTTTTTCCCCTCCGAGTAATATTATTTATGAACTGGGTCACCAATGTACTGTTAAATTTAGGATCTCCGACAAGTTCTCTTTTTTCTGCATTTCGTCTTCTTGACATATAATTCCCTACTTTTTCGGACGCTTTACTCCGTATTTCGAACGCCCGCGTTTTCTATTCGCAACGCCTTGTGTGTCAAGCGCTCCGCGGATAATATGATACCGTACCCCCGGGACGTCCTTAACACGTCCGCCCCGAATCAAGACAATCGAATGTTCCTGCAGATTATGACCTTCACCCGGAATATAAGCATTTATTTCCATATGGTTGGTCAATCTCACACGAGCGACTTTTCTTAAAGCGGAATTAGGCTTTTTCGGAGTAGTTGTAAAAACACGGATGCATACCCCTCGTCTCTGTGGACACTGGTGCAACGCCGGCGCCTTGCTCCGGTTCTGCATCGCCTTCCGCCCTTTACGAATTAGTTGACTAATAGTAGGCACTTATTATCCTTTTTAAAAAAAGACTTATAAAATAATATTCTTTTTTGTTATTATCAATCACAATCTTTATAAATTTTCAGAATTGTCCGCCTATATCTACAAAATCTTCGTTTGTTTCATACTTCTCAAGGGTAGGTACTTCCGTCTCAAGATCTTTTACCTTGAAATATCTGAAAATACGCGCCCCTGTACCGGCAGGAATAAGATTTCCCATGATTAAATTCTCTTTTAAGCCGTTAAGGTAGTCGGTCTTGCCTTCAATGGCCGCCTTCGAGAGAACCTTAGTCGTCTCCTGAAAAGACGCCGCGCTCAGAAAAGAATCGGTCGTCAATGAAGCCTTCGTTATTCCGAGAAGTAAAGGCTTGTGGGTGGCTGGCTCTCCTCCTTCTTTTATCACTCTTTCATTCACTTCCCGAAGTTTTCTTTTATCCACATCGTCTCCCGGCAGAAAGTCCGTATCTCCAGGGTCGGCTATCCGCACCTTACGCAGCATTTGTGCGACTATTACCTCTATATGTTTATCGTTAATGGTCACACCCTGAAGACGATATACCGCCTGAATCTCATCGAGAAGGTAACGCTGTACGGCATTCTCTCCCATTATTCTAAGAATGTCATGAGGATCAATTGCTCCCTCACTTAAACGGTCCCCTGCTTTAACACGGTCTCCTTCATGGACCCTCAGATGTTTTCCCAGAGGAATACTGTACTCCCTCCTCTCACCCTGTTCATCATTAACGATTACCTTCCTATTGCCCCGCTCGATCTCTCCGAACTCTACAACTCCATCAATCTCTGAAATAACTGCGGCTTCTTTGGGTCTCCGTGCTTCAAAAAGTTCTGCAACGCGAGGCAGACCGCCGGTTATATCACGGGTTCTTACGCTTTCACGAGGAATTTTAACAAGTATATCACCCTCATTGACCATGCTTTTGTCTTTTACCTGTAAATATCCGCCCACCGGAATCGATAAATTGGCCACTCGTTTTCCTCCCTCATCCACTATCTGAATATGAGGGTGTAAACGCCTCTCACGATGTTCAATAATCACTCTGTTTGCAATTCCCGAATGCTCATCATACAATTCCCGAACGGTTTCGTTTTCGATGATATCACTATAAACGACTTTTCCTCTTTTCGGCGCCAGGATGACGTTATTATAAGGATCCCATTCGTAAAGTACCGCACCCTTATTGACCTTCTGATTGTTTTCAACCTTCATATATGCCCCGTACGGCACATTATACCGGTAACGCTCACGTTCCTGTTCGTCGAAAATAATAAGTTCGCCCGAGCGGTTCATTACGACTTTTCCTTCGACATGCTTTACGGTCTCGATGGAATGATATTTTACGACTCCATCGATTTTAGAAACCTCCTTTGACTGTGCAATAAGACGGGCGGCGGTTCCGCCGATGTGGAATGTACGAAGAGTCAATTGCGTTCCCGGTTCTCCTATGCTCTGTGCGGCAATGATCCCAACCGCCTCTCCTATATCTACAACCTTTCCTGTGGCAAGGTTCATACCGTAACAATGGCTGCAAACTCCAGAAGCCGAATCACAGGTCAGAATAGATCTTATAAGTACTTTTTCGATTCCAGCTTCATCGATGCGCCGTGCTATCTTTTCATCTATCATTGTATTTATAGGACAAATCAACTCTTCTGTAACAGGATCGTAAATATCCTCTTGTGAAAAGCGGCCCATGATACGGATGGACAGCGGTTCCATCACTTCCTCCCCTTCGTGCAGCGCTTCGATTAAGATGCCTTTAGATGTACCGCAATCTTCCTCCGAAACCACTACATCCTGTACAACATCAACCAGTCTGCGTGTGAGGTAGCCGGCATCTGCCGTTTTCAATGCCGTATCGGCAAGTCCTTTTCTGGCGCCGTGAGTGGAGATGAAATATTCAAGTACGCTCAAACCGTCTTTAAAATTTGATATGATCGGATTCTCGATAATTTCTCCTACCGCACCGGTAATCTTCTTTTGCGGTTTCTGCATAAGTCCGCGCATTCCGGCAAGCTGTTTTATCTGATCTTTACTTCCACGAGCCTGAGAATCCATCATAATATAAACCGGATTGAATCCGTCTTTATCATGTGCAAGATACTGATGCATAATATCCGCTACCGTATTTGTAGTATGGGTCCAGAGGTCGATCAATTTATTATACCGTTCTCCCTCGGTAATTATTCCGCGATCATACTGTTTTCTTATCCTATCGACTTCTTCCAGCGATTTGTTGACAATATCCTGTTTTTCTGTAGGGACTACAAGGTCTTCGGCGCCGAAAGTAATACCTGCCCGGGTCGCGTATTCATACCCCAACGATTTGATATCGTCGAGAAAACGGCATGTTGTTTTCACTCCTTTGAGCTTATATACCTGATCTACAAGCATCTGAATTCTCTTTTTGTTCATCAGATCATTGCAATAAGGTATTTCTTCGGGGATTATACTGTTGAAAACCACTCTTCCCGGCGTGGTTTCGATCACTTTACCCTTAATACGTATTTTTATCTTTGCATGGATATCCACCTGTTTATCCGCAATCGCATGAAACACCTCTTCGGGCGAGCAAAACATTCTCCCTTCCCCGCGTCTTCCCGCGGCAACCTTTGTCAAATAGTAAATGCCCAAAACTATATCTTGAGTAGGAGTCATTACCGGTTGGCCGGAGGCGGGACTAAGCAGATTATTTGCACTGAGCATTAGTATTCTGCATTCTATCTGAGATTCAAACGAAAGTGGGACATGAACCGCCATCTGATCGCCGTCGAAATCCGCGTTGAATGCAGTGCATACCAAGGGGTGCAGTCTGATTGCTTTTCCTTCGACAAGAACAGGAAAAAACGCCTGAATACCCAATCTATGAAGAGTCGGCGCACGGTTTAAAAGCACCGGGTGATCTTTAATGACCTCTTCGAGAATATCCCATACCTCAGGGCGTTCCTTTTCAACAAATTTTTTAGCGCTTTTTACCGTTTGTACAAGTCCGCGTTCCTCAAGTTTCTGTATAACGAAAGGCTTGAATAGTTCAAGCGCCATAGTTTTCGGAAGGCCGCATTGATGTATTTTCAATTCCGGCCCGACCACTATAACGCTTCGCCCCGAATAATCCACCCGTTTGCCAAGTAGGTTCTGACGAAACCGGCCCTGTTTTCCTTTCAGAAGGTCACTTAGCGATTTTAGCGGTCTTTTTCCTTCACCTTTAACCGAGAATGTCCTACGGCCGTTATCGAAAAGCGTATCCACCGCTTCCTGCAGCATTCGCATTTCATTACGTAAAATGACATCCGGAGCCTTGATTTCGATAAGTTTTTTCAGCCTATTGTTACGGTTTATTACTCGTCGATAAAGATCGTTTAGATCGGATGTCGCAAACCTACCGCCCTCCAACGGAACAAGAGGCCTAAGATCGGGCGGCAAAACCGGCAATACGGTAAGTACCATATGTTCCGGCTTGTTTTTCGATCTTATAAATGCATCTACGACTTTTAACCTTTTAAGGTTTTCCTGACGGCGTTGTTCGGATGATTCGATTTTTATTTTTGAACGTAAATCTATTGCCAACTCCTCTAGATCGATCGTAGCCAGCATTTCACGAATTGCTTCCCCACCCATCTTTGCAACAAATTGCTTTCCTTCTTCTTCTAATTCGATGTATTCATCTTCACTTAGAAGAGTGCCTCGTTTTAAATTAGTATTTCCGGGGTCAATTACCACATAAGATTCATAGTATACTATCCGTTCAAGTATTGTATTAGGTAAACCAAGCAGATAACTGATATGGGAAGGAACGCTTTTTAAAAACCAAATATGAACGATAGGAACAGCCAGTTCGATGTGCCCCATGCGTTCACGCCGTACTTTTGAATGTGTAACCTCAACTCCGCAACGATCGCAAACAACGCCGCGGTAACGAATTCGTTTATACTTTCCGCAATTACATTCCCAATTTCGTACCGGTCCGAAGATCTTTTCACAGAAAAGCCCGTCCCGTTCCGGTTTGAAGGAACGATAATTGATGGTTTCCGGCTTAGTCACCTCTCCATACGACCAGTTTCTTATCGTATCCGGCGAAGCTAGTCTGATTGAAACGCCTACAATTTCCTGTACCTTTTTATCAAACTGGCTGAAAATTTCCGCCACCTATTACCCCCCTCTCAAGAGGATGTTATGTTTATTTTCTTCGACCTACTTTACTTTTAACAAAGATACAAAATCAACCGACATTTTCTTCTTCGGTAATAATATCTATATCGAGTGCCAATGCCTTTATTTCTCTAACCAAAACTTTAAACGATTCCGGGATACCGGCGCTTGGGGTATTCTCACCTTTTACAATTGCTTCATAAATCTTCGAACGGCCCGTAAGATCGTCGCTTTTTACCGTTAAAATCTGCTGCAGAGTATATGCCGCTCCGTATGCCTCGAGCGCCCATACCTCCATTTCTCCGAAGCGTTGTCCGCCGAATTGCGATTTTCCTCCCAGCGGTTGCTGTGTAACAAGCGAGTAGGGGCCAATAGAACGGGCATGTATTTTATCGTCCACAAGATGGCACAGTTTCATCATATAAATAGGCCCGACCGTCACATCATGATCGAACGCCTCGCCCGTCCTTCCGTCGCGTAAACGAATCTTACCGCTTTGAGGAAGTTTTGCCTCCTCGAGCAATTTCAATACGTCATTATAAGTGGCGCCGTCGAAAACGGGCGTTGCGATTTTTATTCCCAGTTCCTTTGCGGCCCAACCCATATGCGCCTCGAGTATTTGACCGACGTTCATTCGAGAAGGAACACCCAGAGGATTCAGGATTATATCCACCGGCGTTCCGTCCGGAAGGAAAGGAAGATCTTCTACCGGCAGAATTTTCGATATAACGCCCTTATTGCCGTGGCGTCCCGCCATCTTATCTCCTACCGAGAGCTTACGCTTTTTGGCGATATATACTTTCACAAGCTGTAACACTCCGGGCTTTAGTTCATCGCCTCGTATAATTTTATCTATCTCCTTATCGAGTTTGTCTTCGAGCTTGGCTATCATGTCGTTGGCTCTATATAATACTTCTTCCGCTTTACGGTTACGTCGTTCTTCTTTACAAAGACCGTTTTTAAAAGAAACGGACCTAAGATCGAGTTTATTCAATAACGCCTTAGTCCATTTCCTGCCGGCGGGAACCAACACCTCTCCCGTATGAACGTTCGTCACTTCACATGTTGTTGTGTCCCCCAGAAACTCCAAAAGCTTTTCGAAACGTATTTTTTCTATTTCCGCTATTTGCCGCGAAATCTCACTCTTTAATTCTTCGATTCTCTTTTTATCTTTTTTCTTTGAGCGTTTATCTCGTTCCTTACGAGAATAAATCCGGGTATCGATCACCGTTCCTTTCAATCCCGGCGGCGCCTTAAGTGAAGAATCGCGCACATCTCCGGCTTTTTCTCCGAATATCGCCCGAAGCAGCCTCTCTTCAGGCGAAAGCTCGGTCTCTCCTTTAGGTGTTACTTTACCTACAAGAATATCACCCGCCTCTACTTCGGTTCCGATCCTCACGACACCGTTCTCATCAAGATTGATAAGGGCTTCCTCACTTACATTGGGTATTTCCCTTGTTAATTCTTCCGGCCCTCTTTTGGTGTCTCTCACCTCGGTCTCGAACACTTCGATATGAATCGACGTATAAATATCTTCCGCCACCAAACGTTCCGAAACGATAATGGCGTCTTCAAAATTGTAACCGCGCCACGGCATAAAGGCAGCCACTACATTACGTCCTAAAGCCAGTTCACCATCCTTAGTCGCATGACCGTCTGCAAGCACATCTCCCGCCTTGACTTTGTCGCCGGCTTTTACGCATACCTTCTGGTTGATGCATGTGTCCTGGTTGGATCGCTCGAATTTTACCAACTCATATGTATCGAATTCGGTGAGGCCGAGGATATCCTCGCTTTTAGACTCTTTCATTTTACGAACAATAATTTTATTCGCATCGACCTTTTCAACTATACCGTCGTTTTTCGCTAAAATCATACATCCGGAATCCAAGGCCGCGCGTCGCTCGAGTCCGGTACCTATCAAAGGCGGTTCCGTCTGTAAAAGCGGGACAGCCTGCCGTTGCATGTTCGAACCCATTAAAGCTCTATTGGCGTCATCATGCTCGAGAAATGGAATAAGACCTGCCGCTATACTTACCAACTGCATAGGGGAAACATCCATATAAGATATCTCTTTAGGAGCTACAACGGGAAAGTCTCCTCTATAACGTGCAAATACCAATTTTTCGGTTATAGCGCCCTTTTTATCCACCGGAGTATTGGCCTGCGCAATTATATAATTGTCTTCCATATCTGCGGTCAGATAGTGTATTTCACCCGTAACAGTGCCGTCTTCCACCTTTTGATACGGTGTTTCGATAAATCCGAACTCATTAACACGCGCATAGGTACTTAAGGACGCAATCAATCCGATATTAGGCCCTTCGGGTGTCTCGATAGGGCAAAGACGGCCGTAATGCGTATGGTGAACGTCCCGAACCTCGAAGCCTGCTCTTTCACGCGTAAGGCCGCCAGGACCGAGTGCGCTTACGCGCCGTTTATGGGTCAATTCTGAAAGAGGATTGGTCTGATCGAGAAACTGTGAAAGCTGACTGGAGCCGAAAAACGCCTGAATAACCGTTGAAACCGTTCTTGCATTGATAAGGTCCTGAGGTGTAATGTTTTCGGTATCGCGAAGGCTTAAACGCTCCTTAATGGTTCTCACCATACGAGTAAGACCAACCGTAAATTGAGCGCTCAGAAGCTCTCCCACAGAGCGGACGCGTCGATTACCCAAATGATCTATATCGTCTAAAAACCCTACTCCCGCACTAAGACCGATCATATATTTAAAGGCCGCGATGAAATCATCCCTGGTCATAGTGGTAATATTATCCGGAGGAATTACGCCCAGCCGCGTATTCATTCTGTATCTTCCCACATTGCCGAGATCATATCTTTTTTCATCGAAAAAAAGGCGCTGAATCATATTTCGGGCGGTCTCTACGTTTGGAGGGTCTCCCGGACGCATTGTAGAATAAATATAAAACAGCGCCTCCTCCTCCGAATTAGTCGGGTCGGCCGCAATAGTGTTTCTGATAATCATATTTTCGGGATTGGGTACGTCTTTTAAAACTTCAATATAATCAATTTTATTCCCTATAAGCAGATCCCATTTCTCCTCTGTAATAACCTCATTTGAATCGACAATAATTTCACCCGTTTCTTCGTTGAATAAGGTTCTGGCATTTATACTTCCAAGAATCGTCTCCCTGTTTTCTTTCTTAATAGGAATACGCTGCGTATCATAAAAAAGGCTTAAAATCTCTTCATTGCTGCTGTATCCTAAAGCACGAAGCAAAATAGTAGCTGGCATCTTTTTGCGTCTGTCGATATTAACGGTAAGTATATCATCAACATCAAGCAGTATTTCAACCCATGAACCGCGCTGAGGAATAATTCGCGCCGTAAGTAGTTTTTTCCCGTTCGGATGAACAACCTCATCAAACGTTATTCCCGGCGACCTGTGCAACTGGCTTACAATAACACGCTCCGCTCCGTTGATAAGAAAAGTTCCTCTTTCGGTCATTAGTGGTATTTCGCCTATGTAAACTTCATTGGTTATTTTTTCGACGAATTTTTTTGTCTCACCGTCCTGCTCGAATACCAGAAGCGACATATCAACCTTCAAAGGAGAGGCATAGGACATACCCCGTTCTTTACATTCTTTATAGGTATACTTCGGTAACCCCAACTTATATCCCTCGTATTCAAGCGAATAATACCCTTTTACGTCATTAACAGGAAATAAACTAAGGAAAACGGCATGTAACCCCTGCTTTTTTCTTAAATGGGGTGCAGTATCGGGTTGCAAAAATTCATAATACGATTTTGTCTGAATCTCTAACAGATTTGGAAGCTCAACCACCTGCTTAATACGAGAATAGCTTCTTCTTGCAATCATTCATGCACCCCTAACATTTTATACCATTTACTAATGGGTTGAAAATGGGCATAATAATATATGTAAACTATCTTACTTATAATATATAAGGCAATGAAATTAGACAAATAAAATACACACTGTTAGTTTAGAGCACTTTTTTAGTCTTTTTATTTTATTTCGACCGTAGCCCCAACCTCTTCCAGCTCCTTTTTTATCTTCTGGGCTTCATCTTTTGATACGCCTTCTTTTACTGTTTTCGGAGCACCTTCAACCAGATCTTTTGCTTCTTTAAGCCCCAGTCCCGTAATCGTTCTGATTACCTTAATGACCTGTATTTTCTTATCGCCGGCTGCACTTAGAATTACATCGAACTCTGTCTTTTCTTCAGCAGCAGTTGCCGCCGGAGCCGATGAAGGTGCAGCAACAGCAGCCATTGCGACCGGCGCGCTGGCCTTTACATCGAACTTTTCTTCAATAGCCTTAATCAGATCCGCCAATTCCAGTACCGTCAGAGCTCCGATTGCATCAACTATTTCTTCCTTGCTTAAAGTAGCCACATTAAACCTCCATTAAAATTTAGAATTACGATATATTTTATTATCCGATCAATTAGATTCCTTTTTATCCTTTAATGCGTTAAGTGTTCCTACAAACTTTGTAAGTATCCCTCCCAGCGATCCTACCAATTTCCCCATAGGAGCCTTTAAACAACCTAAAAACTGTGCAAGCAGAATATCACGCCCCGGCAGATCCGCAAGCCTGAGAGTATTTTCGGCATCGAACAAAGTACCATCTACCCAGGCTATCTTTACTTTTAACAAGTCGTTGTTCTCTTTCTGAAAATCCCTGATGATTTTCGCCGGCGCAATTCCGTCACCTTTACACAGTGCAATAGCCGTCGGGCCCTTAAAATAAGAGACCAATTCCTCTTTACCGATGCGTTTAAGCGCGGTTTGAGCTAATTTGTTTTTAACGACTACGAAACGAACTCCTTCTTTCCGGAAATTTGCCCTTAGAGCCGTAACTTTCTCTACATTTATTTTATTGTTATCTGTTAAAAAGATACCCTTAGCTTCCTTAAATTCCTTTTCCAATCTATCAATAATTGCCGTACGTTCACTTCTGGTAGACATTCCTCAACACCTTTTTAAAGATAAATACTATTTCAAATCGTTCTGACTAACTTTCAAACCCTGCCCCATTGTACTCGAAAGGGTAATTTTTTTGATATACTGTCCCTTGGCAGCTGCAGGTTTTGCCTTATATACCGCCTCCATAAATGCTTTAGCATTCTCCAGAATACTTTGAGACGGGAATGAAAGCTTTCCTATCGGAGCATGGAGTATGCCGGCTTTATCGACACGGAACTGTACTTTTCCCTTTTTCAATTCCTTTACCGCTTTCCCTATTTCCATGGTAACCGTACCCACTTTGGGGTTTGGCATAAGCCCCCGCGTTCCGAGAATTTTTCCCAGTTTTCCGACCACCTTCATCATATCCGGTGTTGAAACCACAGCGTCAAAGTCCAACCATCCCTCTTTTATTTTTTCTGCAATATCCTCTCCGCCGACGAAATCGGCGCCCGCTTCTCTTGCTTCAGACTCTTTCTCGCCCTGCGCAAAAACTACGACTCTAACGCTTTTTCCCAACCCATTTGGCAGGACGGCGGAACCCCGAACCGACTGATCACTCTTGCGAGGATCCACTCCTAGAACAACCGCAATCTCGACTGTTTCATCGAATTTTGCATATGAATTCGTTTTAAGAAATTCTATAGCCTCCAATGCCCCATACTCTTTAGTCTTGTCGACTTTCTTATAAACTTCGATGTATTTTTTCCCATGTTTCATCTACTAATTGCTCCGGTTTGTTTTATAATTTCTCTTCAATCGGCAATCGAAACACCCATGCTTCGCGCAGTACCCATAACGGTCCTCATTGCAGCCTCGATATCCGACGCGTTAAGATCGGCCATTTTTATCTGTGCAATTTTCAGTATCTGTTCTTTTTTAAGAGTTCCGATTTTTTCCTTATTCGGAACCCCCGATCCTTTCTCCTTTCCGAGTTCTTTTAAAATCAATACCGACGTCGGCGGAGTCTTTATTGTAAAGGAAAAGGTACGATCCGCATAAACGGTTATAACCACAGGCGTAATAATGCCCCCTCCGTCTTTTGTACGGGCATTGAACGCTTTACAGAAATCCATTATATTAACCCCGTGTTGTCCGAGAGCAGGACCTATAGGCGGGGCCGGAGTTGCAGCGCCCGCCGGAATCTGAAGCTTTATCTGTGCCGTCACTTTTTTCGCCAATGTAAACCCCTTTACCGTCAACTTATTGGAGTAACATGCATAAAATCGACCTCGACCGGAGTCGATCTGCCGAATACGCTTACCATTACTTTTATTTTTCCCTTTTCCGGATGTATTTCGTCAACCATTCCGTCAAAATCCTTAAAAGGCCCCTCGGTAATTTTCACCGCGTCGCCTATTTCAAAAGGAACCTCGGAAATCTGCTGTCTCGAAACTTTTTCACTCTGCCCTAGAATTCTATTTACATCTTCCTCACGAAGCGGCTGCGGTTTATTGCCGCCTACAAACCCCGTTACCGATGAACAGTTTCTGACGGCATGCATCGTTTCTTTATCGAGTTCCATCTCGACAAGAATGTAACTCGGGAAAAATTTCCTTTTGGATTTAACCTTTTTTCCGTTCTTAATCTGCACCACATCCTGTGTAGGCATAAGAACCTGTTTGATCTTGTCGTTGTAATCTCCCGAAGCGATTAATTCATTGATATATTGATATACTTTCGCCTCTTGTCCCGAGTATGTGTGAACCGCATACCATCGTACTGTCATTGGACACCTTTTTTTTTACATTCCCCTATTAAGAAACAAGCCAACGAAAAATAGAAGCAATTTGTCACATGCATATACAAATATCGACATTACAATACTGAGGACAACCACCAATACCGTCGCCCCCCTAACCTCATGGCGTTGAGGCCACGTTACTTTTGTCATCTCCAAACGAACATCTTTAAGATATTGTATTAATTTATTCACGTTTTTACCTCACTGTACAGGCCTGGAGGGACTCGAACCCCCAACCGACGGTTTTGGAGACCGCTACTCTACCAATTGAGCTACAGGCCTAATATTTCAGCTGTTTCCTTCTATTTTCTGCCGATAATATAATCTTCCCGAAACCTTATTTGGCTTCTTTGTGAACTGTTCTTTTCCGTTCAAATTTACAATATTTAATAAACTCAACCCGTTCCGAATGTTTACGTTTATTTTTAGTGGTTTCGTAATTACGTTGTTTGCACGACGTACACTCAAGCGTTATTTTATCTCTGGGCATATTTCGCTTTCCTTATTTCGGCGAATAATGAACCGCCGCTACTCAATAATTTCAGTCACCACACCGGCTCCTACGGTTCTGCCGCCTTCGCGTACGGCAAACCTTAGTTCCTTCTCCATGGCAATCGGCGCAATCAATTCCACCTCAATCGCGGCGTTGTCCCCCGGCATAATCATCTCTACACCGTCGGCAAGCTTGATACTGCCGGTAACGTCGGTGGTTCTGAAATAAAACTGCGGACGGTAACCGCTGAAAAACGGAGTGTGTCGGCCTCCCTCTTCTTTGGAAAGTACATATACATTTCCCTTGAATTTTCGGTGCGGAGTAATGGTACCGGGCTTCGCAAGCACCATTCCTCTTTCTACCTCGTTTTTATCTATTCCTCTTAGAAGGGTTCCTATATTATCTCCGGCCTGAGCCTGATCGAGGAGTTTACGGAACATCTCGACGCCGGTAACCACCGTTTTGCGGGTATCTTTCAACCCTACTATCTCCACCTCATCCCCAACTTTGACGGTACCGCGCTCGACTCTTCCCGTAGCCACGGTTCCACGACCAGTAATCGAAAAAACATCTTCTATAGACATCAGGAAAGGTTTATCGACTTCCCGCTGCGGCTCCGGAATATAGTTGTCTATGGCATTCATTAATTCCATAATGCATTTGATCTTTTCCGGATCTTCAGGATTGGTAAGTGCCGCCAGTGCGCTTCCCCTGATTATCGGCACCTCGTCGCCGGGGAATTTGTACTTCGTCAACAACTCACGGATTTCCAGTTCTACCAGTTCCAAAAGTTCCGGATCGTCTACCATATCGACTTTATTAAGGAAAACTACAATATAAGGAACGCCTACCTGATAGGCTAAAAGAATATGCTCACGAGTCTGCGGCATAGGGCCGTCCGCGGCACTAACCACAAGTATGGCGCCGTCCATCTGAGCCGCACCGGTAATCATGTTCTTTACATAATCTGCATGTCCCGGACAATCTACATGAGCATAATGCCTTTTCTCGGTCGAATATTCCACATGCGAAGTGGCTATCGTAAGAATTTTCGTTTCATCACGCCGACCCTGAGCTTCCGAAGCTTTGGCCACTTCATCGTATGAGACGTATTTCGCCAATCCTTTCATCGACATAACACGGGTAATTGCAGCGGTCAAAGTAGTTTTACCATGATCGACATGACCTATGGTACCTACATTAACATGGGGTTTAGAACGATCGAATTTTTCCTTTGCCATGGAAACCTCTCATGATATGGTGATTAAAATTATTTTAACAACTCTATTATTTACCCTTTATCAATCTATTAAAAAAAATTCTCTAATCTCATTTCTCTTAAAAAATTAAAGCCCACGACGGGGCTCGAACCCGTGAACCTCATCCTTACCAAGGATGTGCTCTACCATCTGAGCTACATGGGCATTTAGGAAGAGCGGGCAATGAGATTCGAACTCACAACAGCCACCTTGGAAGGGTGGAGCTCTACCTTTGAGCTATGCCCGCCTATATTCTTATAAATATGGGCAGGGGTGGTTTCGAACCACCGTAGGCAATAGCCAATGGATTTACAGTCCATCCCCTTTAACCGCTCGGGCACCTACCCATTCCCATAGCCGATGGAGGGAGTCAAACCCCCGACCATTCGATTACAAGTCGAATGCTCTATCACCTGAGCTACATCGGCAAAATGCCTAATGAAGAAAAAATCCTTAGAAATATAATTCATTTATAATAAAAAAGTCAAAATATCAAAAGATTTTTTTTCTCACTTCCCAGAATTCATCCCCTTTTTATTTTCTAAAAACCGAATCGACTATTCCATATTCTTTTGCTTCTTCGGCCGACATGAAAAAATCCCTGTCCGTATCTTCGGCTATCTTTTTAATCGGCTGACCGGTATGCTTGGCAAGAATATCATTCAGATTATCTCTAATTCTCAGCATTTCTTCAGCCTGTATTTGTATATCGGACGCCGGGCCAAACATACTCCCGGATATAAGAGGCTGATGAAGCAATACTCTTGCGTGCTCCCAGATAATCCGCTTTCCTTTGGTACCTGCACAAAGTATGACCGCACCCATACTTGCTGCCTGTCCCATACAAACGGTTTTTACAGGGGAGTTGACATACTGCATTGCGTCATATATGGCAAGGCCGGAGGAAATAACCCCTCCGGGGCTGTTGATATAAATTGTAATATCCTCTCCGCTCTCCCCCCCGAAAAAAAGTATTTTTTTTACAACATCTTCGGCGGTTTCGTCATTAATCTCGCCCCACAGAAAAATTTCTCTACGCTTCAGAAGTAAATCTTCAATTCTGCTGTTTACAATCATCTCATTTAAGTTTTTTAAAAAATCTTCATCCTGATTTCTTTCCATCGGTCTACTCCTCTTTTTTTATTTTTCGCAAATCAGCTCACTCAGAATTCCGCTCGAAATCGACGCCGGCGGAATATTCGCAATTATCGAGCCGTCGGGGAGATCTCTGACGACAATGCCGGCTTCTCTCAGGAAGTTCCTGATTTTGTCGGCGGCCGCCCAATCCTTTTCCATACGTGCACGATATCGTCTGGAAATCAATTCAATCAGTTTCGATTTTATTTCCGGCGGTATATCCGCCGAACATTCCAATCTTATTGTTTCGCCTTCGACGCCGGTTGTAATCTGAACTCTCTCTCTTTCGCACCGGTTAAGCTCGAGCCCCAGAATCGTATCCACCTTTTCGATACATTTCCTTCTTACCCTTCCGTCAACGGCTTCGTTTCTGACTAATTCCCATAAAAAGGCCATTGCCTGAGGTATGTGAAGGTCGTCGCTGAGCGCCTCGTAAAAAGGCCCAAGCAATTCACATGCTTTCTCATCGTAATGATTTCCGTCGTCCGCTAGGGGCAGCGTTGCCGCAAAGTGTCGGAGATTTCCAAGGCTCTGGAAAGCTGCATTGAGTCCTTCCCACGAAAAATTCAACGGACTACGGTAATGAGCCGTGTAACAGAACATCCGGTAGGCAAGAGGTTCAATACCTTTTGTACGCAAAGCTTCGAGGGTAATGAATTGATCCCCCGATTTCGCCATCTTTCCTTTGTCAACAACAAGAAACTCGCCGTGCAGCCAGTATTTAACGAATTTTTTTCCCGTGGCCGCCTCTGACTGCGCTATCTCGTTCGTATGGTGAACCCGTATATGATCCGCCCCCCCGCAATGAATATCGATCGGCTGGGGAAGGTATGCAAGCGACATGGCGCTGCATTCGATATGCCACCCCGGAAATCCAACCCCCCAGGGACTGTCCCATTCCATCTGCCGTTTTCCTTTTTGTGGGGAAAATTTCCAAAGCGCAAAATCAGTGGCGCTTCGTTTCTCGCCCATGTCTACCCTCTTGCCGGCATACAGTTCCTCAACGTCAAGACGCGCAAACTCCGCATACCTGGGAAATTTCGACGTGTCGAAATAAATACCGTCGGAAGTCCGATAGGTAAAACCGCCGGCCTCAAGTTTCCGAATAAGCTCTATCATCTGAGGAATATGATCGGTGGCTTTCGGCCAATTGTCCGGAGGAATTATATTAAGTAAAGCAATGTCGCGCTGAAAAGCCGCGGTGTAATGCAAGGCTATATCCCACACGCTTCTTCCCTCGCGTTTAGCTCCCTTCTCCATCTTATCCTCACCGGTGTCCTCATCGGAGGTAAGATGGCCTACATCGGTGATATTCACCACATGGTGTACTCTGTATCCGAATTCAAGCAGCGTACGTTTTAACACATCCTCAAAGATATATGTACGAAGGTTGCCTATATGGGCATAGTTGTAAACCGTCGGCCCGCAGCAATATAACCCCACCGGATCGTTCTCCGGAACAAACGGCTCCTTTTTACGTCCTGCGGTATTGTAAAGGAAAAGCTTTCTGTAAGTCATAATTAATTCAATACTACCTTTCCGGTACCCCTGCTAACCCTGCCGATACGTACCGGTTCAAACTGCTTTAGTTCGGGGGCGTCCATCAATAAGTCGAAATTGTCCGGCGATACCGCCAGAACCATCCCTATGCCCATATTGAAAGTATGGTACATTTCTTCCTTTTCTATATGTCCCTTCCGCTGAAGCCATAAAAATATCGGATCAGGCTCCCATGCCCTGCAGTCGATAACCGCATCGCAGCAGGCCGGAAGAATCCGGTCGATATTATCCTGAAAACCTCCCCCTGTAATGTGAGCGCAACCTTTTATGAGTCGACGGCTTATCAAAGGATGAATCGACAGATAGGAACGATGGGGCTCCTGCAGCACCTCTCCGAAAGTTCGTCCTTTTTCGTCGAACATGTCGCCGTAAGAACAACCCGCCATCTCTTTTACTATTTTACGGGCAAGACTGTACCCGTTCGTATGTAAACCGCTCGACCTGAGTCCTATAAGTAAATCACCCGGCACTATAGTGCTTCCGTCTATTATCGCATCTCTATCCACTATTCCGATTATCGTCCCGACAAGATCATACTGACCTTTTTCGTAGAGGTCGGGCATTTCTGCCGTCTCTCCGCCTATAAGTACGCATCCGTTGCATCTGCATGCTTCGGCAAGACCTTCGACAATCTTAACGGTCACTTCAGGTACAAGCTTATTTATACCGATATAATCGAGAAAAAAAAGAGGCTTTGCCCCCATTACCAGAATATCATTTACGCAATGGTTTACTATATCATGTCCCACCGCTTTATGATTGCCGGTTTCGAATGCAATCATCACCTTGGTACCTACGCTGTCGGTAGAAGAAACAAGCACAGGACTATTATAACCGGACATATTTCCGATATCGAACATTCCGCCGAATTGACCGAACTTACCTACCACCCGGTCATTGTAAGTCGACGCGACCATATCACCAATGGTCTTTTTTACCGAATTCCAGCTTTCTATGTCAACGCCTGCATCGACGTAACGCAACGCTTTTTCCATAAGTCAAAAACACTAATCCAATCCTGTCTCGATAAATTCTTGATTGAATCCCCATCAGAAAAGCTCATAAAAATAGATAGAGCAAATCTTATAGTCAATCCGCATTATCTAATAAGACGAAGAAATTTTGACGGCCTCAATCGGCGGCATCTTCCATAAACCTCTTTTTTACGCGTTGAAAGAAAAAACAAACGCAGCTGAGCTCTCGTAACCGCAACATAGAAAAGCCTTTTCTCTTCATCCCAGTCGCAATCGATCGCCCTGTCCCGATATTCCACAAGAAATCTCAATAAATCTCCGATTTTCCACAGACGTCCGCCTCCCCTCTCGCGGTAACTAGGGAACACGGTCTCTTCCATGTCGCAAAGAAAAACAACCGGAAATTCCAACCCTTTACTTTTGTGAACCGTCAGAAGCTGCGGTCGTTCTTCTTCTTTTATTCCTATCCTTTCGAAATAATTCTCCACCCAATCGGCGGTCATATTCATGCGGAAAAGGGCGGCCATCAAGTTTGCAGGAAGTCCGAGAGCTGCCGAACAGGCCAGTGATTGTGCGACAATCCATTCCGCCATGGCAGTCTGATCGATAAAGTAATGGACTGAGGGTTTGGGCCATTTTTCGTTGAAATACTTTCCGGGCACCAATACTTTCCTGTATTCCGGTGCTTTATTTTTAAATATTCTGTTTGCTTTCGATAATATAGCCGGAACACTCCTGTAATTGCTCTGCAATTTAATGATCTCTGCTCCCTTAAACCGTTCGGTAAACGAAAGAATAGTCCTTACATCGGCGCCGCGGAAACCATATATGGCCTGGTCGTCGTCGCCTACCGCAAATAGTTTCTTATCATTCCCCAACAACTGTAACAGCAAACGTATCTGTAACGGATTAGTATCCTGGAATTCGTCAACCAGAATCTCACGGTACAAACTGCGGTAATATTCCATAACTGCAGGATATACTTCGAAAAGTTTAACCGCGCCTTCTATCAGATCGGAAAAATCCCATACGTTTTCTCTTCTTTTTTGTTCCCTGAAGCGTGCGGCTATTTCGAGCAATAATTCAGCTTCCGTTACGGGAAGTTTCTGCAATATCGATTCCGGAAAAACATTCAGACGTTCTATCATTGCGTCAAGCCGGTAAAGATCAACGCCCAGTCGGTTGCGTTCTTCCGAACTGCAGCAATTTGAGAGCATCACTAAACGGCTTTTTTCGTCGGGGCATCTGGGTATTTTGCCGAAGCCTATTCTTATGAAATTACTTTTTCCGTCGTATTCGGCACTTAGGATGCGTAGTGCAAATGCATGAAAAGTAGAGATGGTAGGTTTACCGTTCGGAAGCTTGCCTTCTGTCAATTTTTCGACGCGTACCGCCATCTCCTCCGCAGCCTTGCGGGTGAATGTAAGAGCCAGAATCGACGAAATAGGAGTGCCGTTTGACGCCAGATATGCTATCCTTCTCGTAAGCACAGTCGTCTTTCCGCAGCCTGCTCCTGCAAGGATCAAATAATGTCTGTCGGAAGGAGCCGTTACGGCCTCCAGTTGTTCCCGGTTTAGGTTTTCTGTAATCGAATCTACGGGATTTGTCATATTAAATAAAAGCCGTAAAAACAGCCTCCGGCTGACAAAACAATATCCACGCCCTGTCTACTCGGAGTAAAGCGTAAAGAACAAAATATAGTCTAATTTAAAGAACGGCTCATATCTGCGGACATAAGACGCCAGATGAAATAGCGCTTCCCGGTTTTAGGATCTTCGTAGTCTTCTTCCGCGACGCCGCCGTGTTTGTCCACTACGACAAGATCTTTACGGATGTTGTAATTCTGCCGGTTGAACACGAATCTATTGACAAAAGCTCCATCCGGGGCGAACTCCACAACTTCCGCCCATTCTTCACAATCCACCCGTACGAAAACATTTCCCTTTTCGGTGACCGTAAGAATGCGTGCCGAAAGCACCTCATCGTTTGAACCGTAATTAAGTAAATTAAGCATTCCCTGCGATTCATGGTTAAGCGCGACCGAAAAAGGGCACCATGCCGAAAGCTTTTCTGCAAGTTCTTCCTGAGCCCTTTTGATGTTTTCCGGCAATCGTTCCTGAATTCTCGAAAGTTTTGTTTTTAGCCCCTGATCCGGAATTCTGTGTACAGTCACGAAGTACCCTTTCCTTATTAAGGATTTCTTACTTAACGTTTTTATTCCTTCGTCTGTGAGTATAGTTACTTCGGGCATCACTCCCTGCCGCGAACCTTCCGTACAGTCAAGCAGAATAGGCGTATATGCCAGTTCACTCTCCCGTTCGAAAAGTTTCCCGGATATATTTTTCGCTTCGTGCCTCGTATAACGTAAAAACATTCTACGGTATACAGTTATAACTTTCTGGTCATAGTCGATTACTCCGTAACATATATCTCCGCGGCGGTCGACGGCGGGAACAAAAACATGTTTAACCGCTTTACGTACCGTATAATTGGTGTTCGTTTTCTTTACATACTGTAAAACGGCGTCGGTTATCTGCTGTTTGAGAAGTTTACAGCTGTATAAAAGATTGCCAGCCTCGTCGCACAAGACCAGCATCTGGTAATATTCATCTTCGATATTTCCCAGCGTAGAGGCCAGACCTACATAGTACCACCGCTCCTGCATACGGTATACGCCGAGCGGCTCTATACGATGCGGCGGAACTTCGCATTTCTGATCCGATTTCAAACCAGGGAAAAAGGAGGTGCATCTACCGTTGTCTTCAACAATCAAAGGTGAGGTAAATGAGTATAGCCTGTCGACACTCCACCAGCGTGTTCCCCCCTGTAAAGCAGTATACCCTACCAGCTGAGGAATCAGATAATTTCTGCTCCCCATTTCGTCTGTTATGCTGTTCGCCGCAAGGTTGAAAAGCTGACCTGCGGTAATATTACCGTATATCTCGTAAATATCGTTATCCACAAGCCTCATTTCCTTTTTAAAAATTCTTTTCAGAAAAATTTCATCCTCTCCCGTCCCTTTTGCTTTGCGGTAAAAAATCAGTGTAAGGCTGTCAAGGGGATATGCCAGCAGAAGCGGAGACTCGCCTTTCCTTACCGATTCGCTGTTCTGCCGTATAACGGAATAGGAATCAAGCAGTTTTCCCGACTCATTGTAAAGAACATAGCCGTTCTGAGAGTAAAAAAGAAGGTGTTTCCCGGCCATCAGTACCGGACCCGACAGGGTCGAACGAACTTTATCGTTCCATATACATCCGTAAATACTGGTCGAATCGTCGTTGAGTTTTATCGTAAAAAGCACTGTATCCACGGCAGGTTGAGCAGCAAAGCCCGCTTCCAGACATATCAAAAGAGTCCCTATAACAATTCCATTTTTCATATATATAATGCTATCCCTTAAAATAAGGTATAAATTTACTCCTACCACCATTTTTTCAAATAAACAGGAATTTAAAGAAAATCCTTTTACAATGGTATAAAATTTAATAATTTGTTTATTATAAATGATACTAAAAATATTATACCTTATGATAATTACTTAAAAATCATTGTACAACGTTTGCCGAAATTATATCATCAATATATGAAATTATCGGCTTTATGAAAAACCTATTAGAAAAGGAAGCTCCAAATCTCAACGGGAGGAATAATGACGGGAAAAACTCAACGAAAACCAATCGGTAATTTTTTTATTAAAAAATCGCTGCAGTTACGTCTGATAGGAAAGATCGTTATTGCAGCATTACTCTCAACGGTCGTATCGTCAGGGTCCCTTATCCTCGTATATTATTTAAAATATCAGACCGTAATAATATATCAGCTTAACAAACTCTCTCAGGAGCTTAACAGGGAGCATATAATATTCCTGATTCTTCCGACTCTCCTGGTAAGCGCGCTTGTATCTATTATACTCTCTTTCTGCATCGGGCTGTACTCGTCGCGTAAATACGCGGTGCCTATTTACAAACTGGAACAATGGGCGACTCTTCTCCGTTCGGGCAAAATGAGCGTTATGCTGCGTTTCAGAGAAAAGGAGGAGATGAAAGAGCTGTCGGACAAATGCAACCAGTTGGCCGCGGAAATAAGGGAACGTTTCATCGAAATAAAAAATCAGGCCCGTCTTATGAAAGATAAAGAAGAAACATCAATTTACGGGACGGAACTGGAAAAAATTCTTGCAAACCTCGACCTCGATACGAATCCTATCGAGGTAACAACCGGATTCTATACTATGGTGAAAGAACCTGGAAAAGATCAGGGCAAGGCGGAGCACCCCGCATAATCAGCCTTAATGTGTAAAGGCTGGTCGATGTAATATAGATAATTATCGAACTTTTCAAAGGGTTGAAGGCGGCAGTTTTCAGAGCTTATGCATGAACGTTTGCGATCCAGTCTCTTTGCTCTTCCAGACACTCTCTTTATCCGATACTTTCTCGGAAGGTGCAAAAAAAATCGCTTTATTTATTAAAAATACCGAAGAGAGGTTCGAACCGTCACAGTTTGTAAAATCGCTTTTATACGGTAATACGGGTGAAAAAGAGCAGGAGTTTATTCTTTTTTGTCTGCTGGATGTCGGCCGGGCGGATTTCGATCTGTTGCAAAAAGCCGTAAAGCTTCGTCAGCTGCGCCGTCTGGCCGCAAAGGCCGCAGCACGCCCGAACGCATTAAACGATACCGAACGTAAAATTGTCGAAACCATCCGCCAAAAGCTGAAAATGTCGACTATTGATCATACGGTATACGCTTCAAAAAAGATAGCGACATGGGTCAGATCGCTTTCGGAAGGCGGAAGTCTCGACAGAAAAGAAGCCGGAATTCTTGCCCTGCTGATAAACTCCGAAGCGCTTTCACTCAAATGCCGCTGCGAGTGGCTTTCCGACCACGTCGATTCTTACAACATGCGTGCAATTGCGCGCCTTCTGCCCCTTCTGACGGTTTGCGACGAACAGACCTGTAGTTTACAAGAGATAGTAGGCCGAATAATGCGGAACGAAAAGCTCGGACGTCCGGTACTTACTTTAGAATACTCAATGAGAACCGACTCGTTCGAAAAATGGAGAAAAAAATTTCAAAAGGACCCGGCCGCCGAAAAACTTGCAGACCTTATCCAGACACAGCGGACAAAACTTATTCCGGTTAAGAAACTTATTCCCGTTGCCTCACTTTCCCGCCTGCTTCATGCACCGAATACCCCGCCTATAGTCTGGATCCGACACGCTCTCGAAAATTGTACGCAGGAAGGCTTCCGTATGGATACAGGCCGCAGTACTCACAATATTAAAACGCTACTTAAGGACAGTTCTTTCACTCTTTCCGGAACGATATTAAGCGGGAGCTTTTCCGATGATTTATATATCAAACTCATCGGACCCGACATGTTGACCAGAAAGCCCGAAACCGAAACAGCGGAACCTTCTCCGCGTGACCTGGTAATGAGATGTATTCGTAACGACTCATTGCTTATACGCCTTCTGGATAATCCCCGAATCTACAACACCCCGGGCATAATCGAATATATTGCCTATACAAGCAGGTCTCTTCCGGTTCTCCAGAAAATAGCTGCGACACGCGAACTCTACAGCGGTCTGGCCAACAGCGGGGTACCCCTTGCTCTGTTGAAAAACCCGTCTCACATTCCGCTCACTTATATCCGTCAGTTCATCAATCCACGCTACATTTCTTAACAATCCATACAATATCAGGAGAGAGGTTTACTCGGAGATAAAGGATTTTATCGATAGGCGATACCGTTAGGCTTTATTCCGATATTTATGTTTATAAGCATTACCGGAGAGTATTTTTATTTATTAAAAGATTTGAAAGTATTAAATATTAAATAATAATTCAGACAGGAGTACATCAATGGCGCCGCATGTTAATATCTGGGAAGAGGCCCCTTACATTGTAGCCGATATCAAACTTGCTCCATGGGGCCGGAAAGAGATCGAAATAGCCGAGCAGGAAATGCCGGGTCTTATGGCGGTAAGGGAAAAATTCGCCAAGGAAAAACCACTTAACGGCGTGCGGATAAGCGGTTCTTTACATATGACAATACAGACCGCTACACTTATAGAAACTCTTGCGGCTCTGGGTGCGCAGGTCCGTTGGGCATCCTGCAACATTTTCTCCACACAGGATCATGCGGCGGCGGCTATTGCCGAAAGAAACATACCGGTATTCGCATGGAAAGGCGAAACGCTCGAGGATTACTGGGCATGCACTTTCCGCGCACTCACTTTCCCGGGCAATAAAGGACCTAACCTTATCGTCGACGACGGCGGAGATGCGACTCTTCTTATTCACAAAGGGTACGAACTCGAAAAGGGCGACAACTGGGCACGTAAGTCTTCGGAAAGCGAGGATGAAAGGGCTTTGAAAAAACTTCTGCTTACTGTATACGAAAAAGACCCACAGCACTGGCATAGGGTAGTTGAGGAGTGGCGCGGCGTCTCCGAGGAAACCACAACCGGAGTTCACCGGCTTTATCAAATGAAGGAACAGGGAAAACTTCTTGTTCCCGCAATCAACGTAAACGATTCCGTAACCAAGTCCAAATTCGACAATCTTTACGGGTGCCGTGAATCGCTTGCAGACGGTATCAAACGTGCAACCGGCGTAATGATTGCAGGAAAGGTTGTTGTAGTGTGCGGTTACGGTGATGTAGGGAAAGGTTGCGCACAATCGATGAGAGCACTTGGCGCACGGGTGATTGTAACCGAAATCGACCCAATATGCGCGCTTCAGGCAGCAATGGCAGGCTACGAAGTAACCACCGTAGAAGACACTCTCGGAGAGGGTGATATCTATGTAACCGCAACAGGCAATATAGATATAATCACAGTTGAGCATATGGCCTCAATGAAGGATCAGGCCATTGTATGCAATATCGGCCATTTCGATAACGAGATACAGGTCTCTCAGCTTCAGCAGGTAAAAGGCATCAAACGTATAAATATCAAACCGCAGGTTGACAAATACATATTTCCGGACGGCCATTCGATATTCATACTGGCGGAAGGCAGGCTTGTAAATTTAGGCTGTGCTTCGGGTCATCCGTCGTTTGTAATGTCCAACTCTTTTACTAACCAGGTGCTTGCTCAGATAGACCTATGGAAAAACCGGGATATCTACAAAAAGGATGTCTACCGCCTCCCGAAGAAACTCGACGAAGAAGTAGCACGGTTGCATCTTGCAAAAATCGGCGTCAAGCTTACAAAACTGACCGAAAAACAGGCGAATTATATCGGAGTAACGGTCGACGGTCCTTACAAGCCCGATCATTACCGTTACTAAATGCATCTGAAAATCATGCGGTATTATAAAGCGGGGCCGGGGAAAGCAGTACAGGGCTTTTTACTAAATGTAAATTATAGGTTCATCAGGCTATGAAGATTACCGCCCTCGGTATATGTCCCCCACCTGCCGCACAGGGCAATCCGGCGGTAACACCGGAACTCCTTGCAAGTTCGCTTGCGCGCTATTCACGTTCCAACGCCGGATTAGAAACGATCCTCAGATCAATCGACTGGAATGATCCCGACAGATCGGTGGATACGATTTTCCGTTTTATCGATTACGGCCATACCTCCATTGCCGGAATGACAGGCGGTATTCCCATTGTAATAGACGGGTGCTCAATGTTCCTAGCTTACAAAATTTTCGAGTTTTCCCAGCTATGTGACGGCCAGGAATCAAGCACAAGATATATCAGGCTCGACTCTTCCATACTTTCGGATCCTCTCGACATAGGAATTCCGGGTCATTGCATTTCGCAGTGGAAGGATTTTGCAGAGCTGGCGTTTTTATGCTATAAAGAAACTTATTCCATCCTTGATACTACGGTCCGAAATAACCCTTCGATAGTCAAAATCCCGGCAAACGCCGATGAAAAAATTATAAACAGGATTCGTAGAAACTATGCACTCGACCGCGCGCGTTACTTCATCCCTTTTGCATCAAAGACCAATATAGCCTGTATAATGACTGCCCGTGTGTGGGCCGAAACAATCAAACAGCTCGATTCGCTGCCGCTTCCGGAAGCCAGGCTATGCGCCAGGGGATTAAGAAAGGAATTGCAGAAATTCACGCCGCGGCTTTTGAAACACAGTTACCCTGATAAAGCAAGTATCTCCCAAGCCCGATACTGGATAGAAGACGCCGTTGCATCGTTAAAAACCAACGGTATTCCCTCACGGCCGTTGATGGACGAAGTATATGTATGCATCGAAAACACTTCCCCTCCATTCTTTACAAATAATCACAAACTAGACAGATCGTTTGAGGGGAAAGAAAACCGTTACAGCATCACCGGCCAGGGCGTAAAACGGATATTCGTCCGCGCATCATGGAACAACATGGCAATCGCAGAACTCCGGGATCTCAACCGGCATCGCAGCGGCCACCGGTTCAGTCCGCTGATACCCGTAGGATTCTATTTACCGCCGGGAATATCACACCACCGCTCTACAGAGCTTATCGACAAAGCAAATAATATTACCTCTCTACTTCTGAAATCCGATGAAACCGCTCCCCTCTATGTTTATACTCTCCTTTTCGGAACACAGGTTTATTTCGAGCACTCTACCCATCTAGACAAATTCATATACGAAATCGAACTGCGGACAGGTGTGGGAGCGCATTTCCGCTATGCGGAACACCTTACAGCGGCATATCACCGTCTCACCGAAATAATGCCCGAACTCAAACCATTCATACAACTTGGAACCGCCGAACCCGAATAAAAGCAAATTACCTTTAACACAGACACGACTATATAGGCTATTAAACATCAACCTGTAATCAGCATAAAGACAATCACCAATTAAATTCTAATTTTTTACCGATCGGCATTATATTTCAATCTCCCATTGCTCCGCAGGCATTTTATAAAGCATATTTCTATTATCATACTAGAATGAATACATTATTCATCTATAATAAAAAGGAGCGGATGTATGCGGTTTAAGACTTTTATCATATCAGCCGTCATTTTGGGTGTTGGTGGTTGCGGCAGTTCCTCTCTTAAAGAGGTGGTGGAACAAACCTATCCTAACGGGAAACCTAAGAAAGTCAGTTATTACCAAACAGGGAAGATTCCCAGAAGAACGGTTTACTACTTCGAAGACGGAAAAATTCAGTCTGATCAATATTTCGGAAAAACCGGCAAACCCGACAGCATAAAGGTCATCTACGCACCTAACGGCCGGAAGATACGTGAGACTTTTTACAAAAACGAAAGACTCAACGGCACCGACAAATCGTGGTACGAAGACGGCACTCTTAAAAGTGAAGCGACATATATCGACGACATCCCACAGGGAACCACCTATACATATCATAGGAACGGCAAAAAAGCTTCCGAAACGCCATATAAGGACGGCAAAAAAGAGGGTCCCGAGATCACCTATGATTCCACAGGCAGGATGATACATCTTATGACTTATGTTGCGGGCAACCCTTCCGGAATCGAGCGTAAATGGTGGCCCAACGGTAACCTAAAGGAAGAGTATACATGGAACAATAACGTCCTCGACGGCCCTTATACAATGTATCACCCAAACGGCAAAAAAAATGAGGAAGGTACCTATGTAGAAGGGAAGTACCAGGGTAAGCGGATAATGTACAACGAAAAAGGCAAAAAAATTTCCGAAGCTACCTTCGATAAAGGGGTGTTGATTGAAGGTGAATCATTCTGACAATATGGTCAGACTTCAGATTCCGTTTGTAATAAGATTAAACCTAAAACTATTTTTATAGTTTATTCAGAGAAGGAGATCTTTTAATTGTGAGCAGAAAAAAATTCATTGCCGGCAACTGGAAAATGAACACCACAGTTGACGATGCCTGTAAGTTGGCAAAGGAGATTGTGGATCTTATGGGTACGATAACAGACGTAGATATTGCAATTTGTCCGCCTTATACCAATCTTTCGGAAGTTTCGAAGGTTATTAAGGGATCGACAATCCAGCTGGGAGCACAGGATGTCCACTGGGAGCCTTCCGGTGCATATACGGGCAAAGTAAGTTGTGCAATGTTAAAAAGGGTGGGAGTAACTTACGTAATCATCGGTCATTCCGAACAGAGGCAGTATTTCCACGAAACCAACGAGACTGTAAATAAAAAAGTTAAAGCAGCAATTGCTGCAGGTTTGCTGCCAATTATCTGTGTAGGCGAAACTATAGAAGAGCGAAGAAGCGGAAAAATGGATTCTGTCATCGAACAGCAGACCAGAGGCGCATTTGCCGGTCTTACTAAAGATGAAGCTCTTAAATGTACTATCGCATATGAACCGGTATGGGCAATAGGAACGGGAGAAACTGCGACACCGAAACAGGCTAACGACGCTCATATTTTTATCCGTAAAATTCTTTCGGAGATTTACGGAAAAGAGACAGCCCAAACTATCCGTATACAGTACGGCGGAAGTATGAAACCCGAAAACGCAAAAGAGCTGCTTGCTCAGAGCGATGTAGACGGCGGTCTTATAGGAGGAGCTTCCCTGAAAGCAGCTTCGTTCTATGGAATCGTAAAACCTGTTTGATAACAATCAAAGGAAGAGTATGTTATTCGGTTTTCTGGTTTTTTTATTCGTTATTGTGTGTGTGATTCTATGTCTGCTGATCCTCATTCAATCCGATAAGGGCGGCGGCATTTCCGGGGCCATAGGAGGAGGACTGGGAGGAGCCAACACTCTTTTGGGTACACAGGATACGGCCAATATCCTTACCCGGGGGACAGCAATTTTTGCCACGGCATTTTTTCTACTTTGTATTATTATGTCGTTTCTGGTGGGTAGACAGAACGTAACGATCAATAAGTCGCTTTTACAGGAACGCGCGGAAAAGCAGAGCAAGTACTCTCCTTCCTCGGTTCTGGGAGACAAGGCACTTCCGATCCAGAATGAAGGTGGGGGCTCTGCATTACCTTCTTCCGGTGAAGGAGCGGCAGGCGGAACTGCTTTACCGATCATTCCTCAGGGAGAGGATAAAACGGAATAGAAAAGATTTCCAGAAATGCGGTCGTGGTGGAACTGGTAGACACGCTACTTTGAGGGGGTAGTAGGCGTCAGCCTGTGTCGGTTCGAGTCCGACCGACCGCAATAATTAACAATAAAAAGAAAATAACGGGTTGGAGGACAAAATGAGTTTTTCAACCCGTTTATTTTTTATATTTTTTTATCATGCTGCAAATGACTGAATCATTCACTAATGAAAATCCGGAACGATTAAAAAATCTGTCGGTTGCAGAATTAAAAACTGCGGTCGAGACACTTGGCGAACCTTTGTACAGGGCCGATCAGATAATAAAGTGGGTTTATCAGAAGCGCGTA